>Ga0114939_10003505_pt1 | contig 10949 bp, 13 predicted proteins | sample AshMeaCrysSpring_FD_87196 | JGI IMG/M metagenome (GOLD analysis project Ga0114939, IMG submission 87196) | Groundwater microbial communities from Big Spring, Nevada to study Microbial Dark Matter (Phase II) - Ash Meadows Crystal Spring | ecosystem: Environmental > Aquatic > Deep subsurface >... | reverse complement strand
TCGCTGATGCCCTGGCTCGCCGGCACCGCGCTGATCCACGCGCTCGCGGTCATGGAGCGACGCGGCCAATTCGTGAGCTGGACGCTGTTTCTCGCCATCGCAACCTTCGCGCTGTCGCTGCTCGGCACCTTTCTGATCCGCTCCGGCGTGCTGTCCTCGGTGCACGCCTTCGCCAACGATCCGGCACGCGGGCTGTACATCCTTGGCCTGCTCGGCCTCGTCATCGGCGGCTCGCTGCTGCTCTATGCCCTTCGCTTTCCCGGCGGGGGCAGGGTCGCGACCTTCGGCTGGGTGTCGCGCGAATCCCTGCTCCTCGGCAACAACGCGCTGCTCGTCGCCGCGCTGGCCACCGTCATGCTCGGCACGCTCTATCCGCTCTTTCTCGACGCCCTCGGCTTCGGCAAGGTCTCGGTGGGACCGCCCTACTTCAACGCGGTGTTCTTCCCGCTCGTCGCGCCCCTGCTCTTTCTGGCCGGCGTCGGACCGCTGACGCCGTGGCAGCAGGCGGGCGCGCGCGCGCTCGCGGGCCGACTCAAGTGGCCGTTCGCCGCCGCCCTTGGGGTCGCGATCGCGCTGCCGCTCGCGCACGGCGGGCTGCAGCCCCTCGCCGTCCTCGGGGTGTTTCTCGGCGTCTGGATCCTCGGCGGCGTGCTGGTCGGCTTCGCCGCGGCACGGCGGCGCGGCGCTCGCCTCCTCGCGCTGCCTTCGGGCTTCTGGGGCATGCAGGTCGCGCACGCAGGCCTCGGCGTGCTGGTGATCGGCGTCACGCTCGTGTCGAGCTACGCGGCCGAGCGCGACGTGCGGATGAACGTCGGCGATCACGTCGACCTCGCCGGGCACCGCTTCGTGTTCAAGGGCGCTTCCGGTCACCCCGGCCCGAACTACGTCGCGGACCGCGCCACGGTCGAGGTCACGGCGCCGGACGGCACCCTGCTGACGCTCCATCCCGAGAAGCGCAAGTACAACGCCACCGGCGCCGGCATGACCGAAGCCGCGGTTCACTCGCGCCTGTCCGGCGATCTCTACGTCTCGCTGGGCGAGCACCTCGGCGGCCGGGCCTGGAGCGTGCGCGTCTATCACAAGCCCTTCGTCGGCTGGCTCTGGGCCGGCGCCGCGCTGATGGCGCTCGGCGGCCTGCTCGCCGCATCCGACCGTCGCTACCGCGCGCCTCGCAGCGAGCGCCTGGCCCCGGCCGAGGTCGGCGCATGAAGCGCTGGCTGCCGCTCGCGGCGTTCGCCGTGCTGCTGGGCTTCCTGTTCGCCGGCCTGTGGCTGGACCCGCGCGAGGTGCCCTCGCCGCTGATCGGCCGGCCTGCACCCGCGTTCACACTGCCCGTGCTCGAGCGTCCCGGGCTCACGTTCTCGCCGGCGGATGCGCGGGGGAAGGCGTGGCTGCTCAACGTCTGGGCCCCCTGGTGCCGGACCTGCCGCCGGGAGCACGCCTTCCTGATGGAGCTCGCGGCTGCCGGCGTGGCCATCTACGGGCTCAACTGGCAGGACCAGGCGCGCGAGGCGCGCCGTCTGCTGGCGGAGATCGGCAGCCCCTATGCGCTGACCGTCGACGACCAGGACGGCCGGGCGGGCATCGACTGGGGCGTGACGGGCGTGCCGGAGACCTTCCTCGTCGATGCCGACGGCCTCGTCCGCGCGAAGCACTCGGGACCGCTCAATGCCCGCGTCTACGCGCGAATGTTCGCACCGCTGCTCGAGGGAAAGGGTCCGTGAGGCGGTGGAGCCGTCCGATCGCGCTGGTCGCCGCGCTCGCGCTGCCGGCGCTCGCGGTCGAGGCACCGCCGAATGCGGACGAGCCCGCGCTGGAGCAGCGCCTGCTGGCGCTCACCGCCGACCTGCGCTGCGTGGTCTGCCAGAACGAGTCGCTCGCCGAGTCGCGCGCGCCGCTCGCGAAGGACCTGCGCGACGAGGTGCGGGGCTTGATGCGGCAGGGCCGGACGGACGACGAGGTCGTGAACTATCTGAAGGCGCGTTACGGGGACTTCGTGCTGTATCGTCCGCCCTTCAAGCCCGTCACCTACCTGCTCTGGCTCGGCCCGGCGCTCTTCCTCGGCATCGGGGGCCTCGCCTGGTTCGTCGCGATCCGGCGGCGCCAGCGCGCGGCGGCCACGAGCGATCTGCCGACTCACTGATTGAACCGCTCCCGAAGAGCACTGCACGCGACCTCACGGAGACCCCCTTGGACACGATCGGATCCACCCTGCCCTTCTGGGCCATTGCCGCCGCTCTCGCCGCCATCGCCGCCGCGCTCGTGGCCGTCCCGCTCTTCAAGGGCCGCGCGCGCCGCTATGCCATCCTGCTGGCCGTGCTGCTGCCTGCGGCCGCCGTCGGCCTTTACTTGCTCGTCGGCAAGCCCGACGTGGGCGCCCCGACGACCGCTGCCGTCACTGACCCCGCACCTACCGAAGCGGAAAAGCCCAAGGAGCAGAGCAGGGAAGAGATCGAGGCGCTAATCGCGAAGCAGCAGGCGCACGTGGCCGAAAAACCGGACGACGCCGCCGGGTGGGCCGCGCTCGGCTTGAGCTACGCGGGGGCGCAGCGCTGGGCCGAGGCGGAGCAGGCCTACGCGAAGGCCTATGCGCTCGAACCCAAGGACGCCTTCGTCGTCTCGGCCTATGCGGAGGCGATGGCGGTGAACGCCGGCCGCGACCTGTCGGGCCAGCCGATGAAGCTCGTCCGCGAGGCGCTCGAGCTCAACGACCGCGACGCGAAGGCGCTCGAGCTCGCGGGCATCAACGCCTTCCAGCAGCAGGAATACTCCAAGGCGCACTACTACTTCCGTCAGCTGCTCAAGACCCTCCCCGAGGAAAGCGACTATGCGGCGGAAATTCAGGGGGCCATGCGCCAGGCGAAGGTCATGGCGGAAGAACAGGCCTACGGCGCGCCGCTCGACACCCGCCCGCCGGGCGACTCCTCCCACGCGCCGGCCTGGAGCACGATCACGGGCACCATCGAGCTCGACCCGGCGCTGGCCGACAAGGTCAAGGGCGGCGAGGCGCTGTTCCTCTTCGCCCGCCCGGTGATCGGCGACGGAACGCCTCTGGCCGGGCTGCGCACCACGACGGACCGGCTGCCGGCCGACTTCCGCCTGGACGACAGCCTGTCCCCGCTGCCCGACAATCCGATCTCGGTGCACGACACCGTGACGCTGACGGCCCGCATCTCGTTCTCCGGCTCGCCCGAGCCGATGCCGGGCGACCTGGAGGGCCAGATTCGCTCGGTCACGGTGGGCAGCCAGCGGATCAAGCTGCTCATCGACACCGTGCGGCCCTAGCGGCACACCGGATCGCGCAGGGGTTGACCCGATGCCGCGTCGGCAGGCGACAATTGCCGGCCTTCTCGCCCGCCTCCCCGCCTGAACGCTCCCGATGCCAGACGCCGCCCCTCACAGCCAAGCCCCGCGCCTCGACGGCCGCGGGCTGTCGTGCGTGCGCGACGACCGGGTGCTGTTCACCGGCCTCGACTTCGGCCTGGGCACGGGCGAAGCCCTGCTCATCGAGGGCCGCAACGGCACGGGCAAGACCACGCTGCTGCGCGCGATCTGCGGCATCCGCCGCGCGGAGGAAGGCGTGATCCTCTGGTCCGGCGAGTCGATCGAGCGGCTCGGCCCCGACTATCACCGGCACGTCGCCTACGTGGGCCACAACGACGGCGTGAAGCGCGAGCTCACCGTCGAGGAGAACCTGCGCATGGCGTGCGCCCTCGGCACCGAGGGGGCGCTCTCGATCACCGAGGCGCTGCGCCGCGTGCACCTCGCAGGCTTCGAGGACGTGGTGGCGAGCAACCTCTCGGCGGGCCAGCGCCGCCGCCTCGCGCTGGCCCGGCTGCTCGTCACCGACAGCCTGCTGTGGGTGCTCGACGAGCCCTTCACCTCGCTCGACCGGCACGGCATCGGCGTCGTCGAGGACCTGATGCAGGCCCACGTGGCGGGCGGCGGCATGCTGGTGATGACCTCGCACCACGAGGTCGCGATGCACCGCACCGCGATCCACCGCATCGACCTGTCGGCCTGAGCGATGTCGCTGCTGCGCGCCTTCCTCGCCCTGCTGCGCCGCGACCTGGTGATCGCCTTCCGGCGGCGCTCGGAGATGGTGAACCCGCTGCTGTTCTTCGTGCTGGTGACGAGCCTGTTCCCGCTCGCCGTCGGCTCGCAGCCCAAGCTGCTGTCGCTGATGGCGCCGGGCGTGGTCTGGGTCGCGGCGCTGCTCGCCGCGCTGCTTTCGCTCGACACCATCTTCCGCTCGGACTTCGAAGACGGCACGCTCGAGCAGCTGCTCCTGTCCGCTCACCCCGTGTCCGTGCTGGTGATCGCCAAGGTCCTCGCGCACTGGCTGATCACGGGCCTGCCGCTGCTGCTGGTCGCGCCGGTGCTCGGCAACTTTCTCGGCCTGCCGTCGCAGGCAATGGGCACGCTGATGCTGAGCCTCGCCTTCGGCACGCCGGCGCTGAGCCTGATCGGCGCCATCGGCGTCGCCCTCACCGTGGGCCTGCGCAAGGGCGGCGTGATCCTCTCGCTGCTCGTGCTGCCGCTCTACGTCCCGATCCTGATCTTCGGCGCGGGCGCGGTGGGCAATGCCGCGATGGGCATCGACGCGACGGCGCAGATGTATATCATGTCCGCCTTCCTGATCCTTTCGCTGACGCTGTCGCCGATCGCGACGGCGGCCGCGCTGCGCGTGAGCCTGAGCTGATGATCTTCGGCAACTTCTTTCACAAGATGGCCTCGCCGCCCTGGTTCTACCGGGTGAGCGGCAAGATGCTTCCCTGGTTCGGCGGCGCGTTTGCGCTGCTGCTCCTGTGGGGCCTGTACGGCGGGCTCTATCTCGCCCCGGCCGATTACCAGCAGGGCGACAGCTTCCGCATCATCTACGTCCACGTCCCCGCGGCCTGGATGTCGCTCTTCATCTACGTCGCGATGGCCGTCTGCGGCGTCATCAGCCTGGTCTGGCGCATCAAGATGGCGGAGGTGGTGCTGATCAGCTCCGCGCCCATCGGCGCCGCCTTCACCTTCCTCGCGCTCGCCACCGGCTCGCTGTGGGGCAAGCCGATGTGGGGAACCTGGTGGGTGTGGGACGGCCGGCTGACCTCCGAGCTGATCCTCCTGTTCCTCTATCTGGGCGTGATCGCCCTGCACGGCGCGATCGAGGACCGGCAGACCGCCGCCCGCGCGGTCGCGATCCTCGCCATCGTCGGCGTCGTCAACGTGCCGATCATCCACTACTCGGTCGAGTGGTGGTCCACGCTGCACCAGGGGCCGACGGTCACCAAGCTGGACAAGCCCTCGATCCACGTCGACATGCTCATCCCGCTGCTGGTGATGGCGCTCGCCTTCAAGCTCTACTACGCGTGGGGGCTCTTGATCCGCGCCCGCAGCGAGGTGCTGGAGCGCGAGCGCAACAGCAAGTGGGTCCGCGACCTGCTGGGGGAACCATGAGCCTCGCCGAGTTTCTAAACATGGGCGGCTACGGGGTCTACGTCTGGTCTTCGTACGGGCTGGCCGCCGTGGTGCTCATCGCCAACATCGTGATACCGGTGCAGCGGCACCGCCTGCAGCGCGCCCGGCTGCGGCGCCGCTTCCGCCAGGAGCAGACAACGCCATGACCCCCGCCCGCAGGCAGCGCCTCGTCCTCATCGCCGTGATGGCCCTCGGCGTCGCCGCCGCCGTCGGCTTCGCCCTCAAGGCCTTCCAGGAGAACCTGATGTTCTTCTTCTCGCCCACCGAGGTGGTCGAGGGCAAGGCCCCCCAAAACGCGCCCTTCCGCCTGGGGGGCATGGTGTCCGACGGCAGCGTGAAGCGCGGCGAGGGTCTCAAGATCCAGTTCACCCTGCACGACTACAACAAGACGGTGGGCGTCGAGTACGAAGGCATCCTGCCCGACCTCTTCCGCGAGGGTCAGGGCATCGTCGCGCTGGGCCGCATGAACGCCCACGGCCAGTTCGTCGCCGACGAGGTGCTCGCCAAGCACGACGAGAACTACATGCCGCCCGAGGTGAAGGACGCGCTGGCGAAGGGCCAGCAAGCGCAGAACGCCGGCCCGGCCAAGTGACGGAGACCCCATGATCCCGGAGATAGGCCAGCTCGCCCTCATCCTCGCCCTGTGCATGGCCGTCGTGCAGGGCGTGCTGCCCCTCGTCGGCGCCCAGCGCGGCATCGCGCCCTGGATCGCGATGGCGCGGCCCGCCGCCTGGGCCCAGCTCGCGTTCATGCTGATCGCCTACGGCACCCTGACCTGGTCGTTCCTCGTGCACGACTTCACGGTCGCGTACGTCGCCAGCAACTCGAACACGGACCTGCCGACGCTCTACCGCGTCTCGGGGGTGTGGGGCGCGCACGAGGGCTCGCTGCTCCTGTGGGCGCTGATCCTCTCGGCCTGGACCGCCGCCGTCGGCGTCTTCAGCCGCAGCGTGCCGGACGCCATGGTCGCGCGCGTGCTCGGCGTGCTGGGCCTCGTCAGCGTGGGCTTCCTGCTGTTCATGCTGCTGACCTCCAACCCCTTCGACCGGCTCGTGCCTTCGCCCGCGCAGGGCCGCGACCTCAACCCGCTGCTGCAGGACCCCGGCCTCGCCATCCACCCGCCCATGCTCTACATGGGCTACGTCGGCTTCGCCGTGCCCTTCGCCTTCGCCGTGGCGGCGATGCTGGGCGGGCGGCTCGACGCGGCCTGGGCGCGCTGGTCCCGCCCCTGGACGAACGTGGCGTGGGTGTTTCTCACGCTCGGCATCGCCCTCGGCTCCTGGTGGGCCTATTACGAGCTCGGCTGGGGCGGCTGGTGGTTCTGGGATCCGGTCGAGAACGCCTCGTTCATGCCCTGGCTGGTCGGCACCGCGCTCATGCACTCCCTGGCGGCCACGGAAAAACGCGCCGCCTTCAAGGCCTGGAGCGTGCTCCTCGCCATCTTCGCCTTCTCGCTCAGCCTGCTCGGCACCTTCCTCGTGCGCTCGAGCGTGCTCACCTCGGTGCACGCCTTCGCCTCGGACCCTGCGCGCGGCGTGTTCATCCTGATCTTCCTCTGCGCCGTGGTCGGCGGCTCGCTCGCGCTCTACGCGGCGCGCGCTGCACAGATCCGCAGCCTCGTGCGCTTCGACCTGCTGTCGCGCGAGACCGCGCTGCTGCTCAACAACGTGGTCCTCGTCGTGTCCGCGGCCAGCATCCTGCTCGGCACGCTGTATCCGCTGGTGCTCGATGCGCTCGACCTCGGCAAGATCTCGGTCGGCCCCCCCTACTTCAATGCCGTGTTCGTGCCGCTCATGCTGCTGCTGCTCGCGCTGGTCGGCGTCGGCGCCTACGCGCGCTGGAAGGAGGACCGCTTCAGCCGCCTCCGGCAGGCGCTCAGCCTCCCGCTGGCTGCCGCCATCGTCCTGGGCGCCGTCTTCCCGTTCCTGATGGGCGAGTGGAAGCCCGGCGCTGCGCTGGGGATGGCGCTCGCCTTCTGGGTGGTGCTCGCCACCGGGCAGGCCGTCCGCGAGCGGCTCGCGGGCGGCCGCGCCATCGCGAGCGTGCCGGCCGGCTTCTGGGGCATGGTGCTCGGCCACCTCGGGTTCGCCGCGATCGCCGTCGGCATCACCCTGACCTCGCTCTACAGCCACGAGAAGGACGTGCGCATGGCGCCGGGCGACACCTACGCGCTCGGCGGTTACGTCTTCACCTTCCAGGGCGTCGTCGACTATCGCGGCCCGAACTACGTCGCAAACCAGGGCACGGTGCAGGTCCTGCGGAACGGCCAGCCCGTCGCCACGCTCAAGCCCTCGAAGCGCGTGTACAACGTGCAGCGCATGCCGATGACCGAGGCGGGCATCGACGCCGGGCTGTTCCGCGACCTCTTTGTCGCGCTCGGTGACCCGCTCGACGGCGGGGCCTGGGCCGTGCGCCTGTACCACAAGCCCTTCGTGCGCTGGATCTGGCTCGGCGCGCTCATCATGGGCGTCGGCGGCATCATCGCCGCGGGTGATCGCCGCTACCGCACGCTCGCGCGGCGCGCGACGGCGAGCGCCGGTGCGGTCGAGGCGGCGCGATGAAGAAGTTCGCCATCCCCCTCGTCGTCTTCGCGGTCATCGTCGGCTTTCTCGCGGTCGGGCTGCGGCTCGACCCGCGCGAGGTGCCGTCGCCCTACATCGGCAAGGCCGCGCCTGCGTTCAGCCTGCCGCGCCTCAACGAGCCGGAGCGGACCATCGGCCCGGCCGACATGAAGGGGCGGGTCTGGCTGCTCAACGTCTGGGCGTCGTGGTGCGTCTCCTGCCGCGCGGAGCACGAGGTGGTCACGCGCCTCGCAAAGACCGGCGAGGTGCCGATCGTCGGCCTCAACTACAAGGACGAGCGCGCCGACGCGCTCGCCTGGCTGCGCCGCTACGGCGACCCTTACGAGACCAGCGCGGTCGACGCGAAGGGCGACGTGGGCATCGACTGGGGCGTATACGGCGTGCCCGAGACCTTCGTCGTCGACCAGGACGGCGTCATCCGCCACAAGCACATCGGCCCGATCACCGACAAGTCGGTGAGCGAGGTCATCCTGCCGCTCGTCCGCAAGCTGAAAGGGACTTCCTGATGCGTCGTGCACTCCTTGCCGCCGTGCTCGCCGCGGCGATGTCCGCGCAGGCCGCGATCGAGGCCTACCGCTTCGACGATCCGGCGCTCGAGGCCCGCTACAAGTCGCTCATCGACGAGCTGCGCTGCCTCGTCTGCCAGAACCAGAACCTCGCCGACTCGAACGCCGAGCTCGCGCAGGACCTGCGGCGCAAGACCTACGAGATGCTCGTCGCCGGCAGGAGCGATAACGAGATCCTCGACTTCATGGTCCAGCGCTACGGCGACTTTGTGCTCTACCGCCCGCCGTTGCGCCCGGCGACGGTCCTGCTCTGGGTCGGGCCCTTCGTCATCCTCGCCGTCGGCCTCGGCGTCCTGGCCCGCGTGGTCAGTCGCCGCCGCGCCGCGGAAATCCCTTCCGCCGACGGCGGCGCCGAGCTCGCGCGCGCCGAGCGGCTGCTCTCTGAGAACAAGGACGGCAAGAAATGACCGCTTTCTGGCTAGTGGCCGCCGCCATGATGGTCGGCGGCGTCGCCGTGCTCGCGCCCGCGCTGCTGCGCCGGCGTCTCGCCAACGACGCGGACCGGGACGCGCAGAACGTCGCGATCGCCCGCGAGCGGCTGCGCGAGCTCGAGGCCGAGCGCGACCGGGGCGAGACGACCGACGCGGCCTTCGCGCAGGCGAAAAAGGAGCTCGAGACCGCGCTCGCCGTCGACCTGAGCGCGCCTGGCGCGCCGGCGCCCGTCGTGGCGGCGGCCGACAGGACCGGCCCGTGGTCGCTGGTCACGCTGCTCCTGGCCCTCCCCCCGCTGGCGCTGGGCATCTACCTCTACCTCGGCGCGCCGGAGCACCTCGGCGCCTTCGGTCCCAGCGCGGGCCAGGCGACGACGGCCGGGCACGGCGGCACCGACGTCGACATGAAGGACCTGCTCGCGCGGCTCGAGAAGCGCCTGGCCGAGCAGCCCGACGATCCGCAGGGCTGGGCCGTGCTCGCGCGCACCTACATCGCGATGGACCGCTTCCCCGATGCCGCCAGCGCGCTCGAGAAGCTGCGGGCGCTGGTGGGCGACGAGCCCGAGGTGCTGGTGTCGCTCGCCGACGTCACCGCCATGGCACAGGGCGGCAGCATGGCGGGCAAGCCCGTCGAGCTCATCAAGCTCGCCCTCGCCAAGCAGCCCGACAATCCAATCGCCCTGTGGCTCGCGGGCAATGCGGCAGCGGAGGCGAAGAACTGGCAGGAGGCGCTCGACTACTGGCGCGCCACGCTCAAGCACGCCGAGCCCGGCTCCGATTCGGAGGCCGAGCTCAAGGAGCGGATCGCCGCCGCCGAGTCCAAGCTCGGGGGCGCCCCCGGCCCCGCGCCGGCCAGCCCTGCGCCGGCGGCTACCCCGGCACCCGCTGCCGTGGCCGCGCCCTCGGCGGGAGCTGCACCGGCAGCGCCCGCTGCCGCGGCGCCGGTCGCGCCGCCCCCCGCGCCGGGCCTCAAGGTGCAGGTGACCCTCGCCCCGGCGCTCGCCGAGCGCGTGAAGTCCGATGACGTGGTCTTCGTCTACGCGCGGGCGCCCGCCGGGCCGCCGATGCCGGTGGCCGCCGTGCGCCTCACGGCCGGCCAGCTGCCGCTCACCGTGACCCTGGACGACAGCACGCGCGTCGTCCCGGGCGTGCAGCTCTCGCAGTTCCCGGAGGTGCGCGTCGAGGCGCGCGTCGCCAAGGGCGGCGACGCGGCCGCGCGGCCGGGCGATCTGCGCGGCGAGGCGGGAGGCGTGAAGACCGGCGCGGCCGAGGCCGTGATGGTCGTGATCGACCGCGTGGTGGAGTGAGCCTCAGGCCGCTTTCTTCGGCAGCAGGGCATCGAGCAGCAGCAGGATCACGCCGACCGTGATCGTCGAGTCCGCGACGTTGAACGCGGGCCAGTGCCAGCTCCGCCAGTAGACGTCGACGAAGTCGACGACGTGTCCGTAGGCGATGCGGTCGATCAGGTTGCCGACCGCGCCGCCCGCGACCAGCGACAGCGCGACGCCGGTCAGGCGCTCGTGGGCCTCGAGGCGCTTGAGCCACGCGAGCAGCGCGATCGACACCACGACCGCCAGCCCGGCGAAGAACCACCGCTGCCAACCGCCCGCATCCGCCAGGAAGCTGAACGCCGCGCCTTCGTTGAAGACGAGGGTGAGGTTCAGCAGCGGCGCGACCGGGATGACCTCAAAGGGCTCGAGCGCGGCCAGCACCCAGAGCTTGGTCGCCTGATCGGCGACGATGATCAGCGCGATGAGAGCAATCCAGCGGGTCATTGTCGGAACCCCTTCACAGTGAGCTGATTGTCTGTCGAGGTCGCACGCCGGTGGGCGCCGCGCCGCCGAAGGAGTGGCACGGCCCGCTCGGACACGCCGTGAATACGTCCCTGTAGGCTCGAGCGCGGC
>Ga0114939_10003504_pt1 | contig 10952 bp, 10 predicted proteins | sample AshMeaCrysSpring_FD_87196 | JGI IMG/M metagenome (GOLD analysis project Ga0114939, IMG submission 87196) | Groundwater microbial communities from Big Spring, Nevada to study Microbial Dark Matter (Phase II) - Ash Meadows Crystal Spring | ecosystem: Environmental > Aquatic > Deep subsurface >... | reverse complement strand
TCTTGGCGTGCGGCGGGAAGCGGTCAGTTGCTCGCTGCGGGCGGGTCGACTGCCAGGCTCTCGGAGTGGCTGCGGCTCCGCCCATCGGGGGTGGTGACATTGACATCGCGACGAACCGTGTTGCCGTCCCGCGTGCGTTGGGTGCTGCGCCTCCAGGTCCTGCCGTCCTGGTTGGTCAGGGATTGCTCTTTGACCAAACCGTCTTGGGTGCGCGTCACATTGGAATCAAAAGAACCGCTTTTGCCGCCGCTGGTCGAGTAGGTGCCGGTCACGCTGCGGCCTTCTTCGGTTTTGCGGGTGGTGCTGTCGACCGTTCTGGTCCTGCCTTCAGGACCGGTGTAAATCGAATGCACCGAGGTGGTGCCGTCCGGGTTCCTGGTGATGCCTTTGTCCACTTCGGTCACCTTGCCGCCCGGCCCGGTGCGGGTGCCCTCCACGGCGTATGCGCCTTCGCCGGTCCGGGTGACGGTGCCCTGGCGTGAAGTGGTTCTGCCGTCGGCACGTGTCGTGGTCGATGAATAGCTGCCGGTGCCCGTCTCCTTGTTCCAGGTTCTTGCGTCGGTGCGGCTGCCCTGGCCGCGTTCGTTCTGCCATGTGGTGGAACGGTCCACGTGGCCCGGCGTGCGGGATACATTTTGCTGCCAGGTTCCGCCGGTGTTGCGGCCCTGGTAGCTGCCGGACCGTGATTTTTCACCTGCAAAGGCATCCGGCCGAGCGAGAACGACTACCATCAAAACTGCAATCATGAATGCGATGATGCGTCTGTTTACCATGCAGCTCCTCCCGTTTTTCGTTTTGCTTGCTGTTTAAGGAAGCGACGCGTTTCCAAAAATCATTATCGGAAATGCGATATGAGGCTTTAGATGGCGGGTATTTGGATAAGGTTTACATTCCGGATGCCGAGAGAAAAGCCGACCCGTCGTGTTTTTATATAGACCGATGTCTCCTCATGCCACCCGGCCTCAGGGTTCACATCAGCGGCCGTCGACTTCACCGGCGTTAGGATGGGTTTTCCGACGCCGAAAACCTGCAGCGCTCAATTATGTCATCAAATTAAAATCAAAAAGCCACCTATTTTGCGGTATTTTGCGGCACTTCAGAGGGCAATAAAAAAACGGTTTCAGGCGTTTTAACTACCTGGAACCGTTTGTCTTTTACGTGGTGGGCTGCACTGGAATCGAACCAGTAACCTACTGATTAAGAGTCAGTTGCTCTGCCTAGTTGAGCTAGCAGCCCCCGTGCGGCGGATGCAAAACACGGTCGCGATCACTACCAGCTTTGGCTGGCCTTGTCAATTTCTTTTGCGGGCCGGAACGAATCCATCTCCCCTGCCGGCGGCCCCTCATTCCTTCCAGGGCGGCTTCTCCCGGCTCCATTTCCCGCGCTTGAGGCGCTGGGGGTCGATCTTGCGGCCGTTGCGGGTGCGGCGCTTCAAGGACTCCGGTAGCTGCGGCGCGGCGGCCTTCTGCATGTCGAGCGCAAAGCTGCCGGGCGTCGCGGGGCGCTCGGTGATCGAATCCGCCCGGCGGGGCTTCCGAAGCCCTTCCGCGGGTTCGGCCGGCAGCGGCGGACCGCTGAAGCAGCCGGCCGGAATCCGGTCCGCTAAAAACAGGCCGGCGCCGAACGAGCTGAAGACCACGCCGTGCTCCTCGGCCCGGCGCACGTTCACGACCAGGATGACCGGATCCGGGTCGATGCGCCGACCCAGGCGCTCGGCCAGAGCGTGCTCTGCAGTCAGGATCACCTGAGGATGGGAAGACGGGCGGATGCCGTCGGCGTGGACGAAGGGATAGGCGCGGCGGCGGATGTGCGCGTACAGCAGCTTCGGCGGCCGCTCCGGCGCGGAGGGCGCGGTCAGCGTCCCCCGGTGGCGGGCCCGGATGCGCTGCGCGTCGATTTCGAAGATCGTCGCCGATACCGACAGCAGGACCTCGCGCAGGTGAGACTCGTTGACATAGCCCCAGCCGTCCTCCTCATGCAGCGCCTTGAGGAGGTCCTTGATTCTGACGAACCCCTCCGCATCCGGGACCAGCCCGAATTCGCCGGGCTGGCGGCCCAATACGTAGGCCAGCATTTTAGCGAGATTCTGCGGGGAACGCGTTTTGCTCATCTTGGCTGCGGCCGCGCCGGCCGGCTCATCCGCCGGGCGCCGGCATGCCCGGAAGCGGGCGCTGGCTCCGTGCGGGTCTGGCTTCGGCCGGCTTGACCCCCTGCACACCTTCTGATATTTTGCCGCATCTTTCTAAAAGTCAACAGCATATCCGCAACCCGAAAGGAATGCCCTCGTGAAAGCACCCAAGAATTCCTGCCGCCTTTATCGCCGCGCGGTCAAGTCCATTCCCGGAGGGGTGAACAGCCCGGTGCGGGCCTGCCGGTCCGTGGGGGCCGATCCGCTGTTCATCAAGAGCGCCGAGGGTGCGGTGATCGTCGATGCCGACGGAAACCGCTACATCGATTACGTCGGTTCCTGGGGGCCCATGATCTTGGGGCATCGCCATCCGGCGGTGGTGGCGGCCCTGCAAAAGGCCATCGACCGCGGCACCAGCTTCGGCGCGCCCACGGACCTCGAAATCACCCTGGCGGAGTTGGTGATCGCGGCCGTGCCGTCCGTGGAAATGGTGCGGATGGTCAACTCCGGCACCGAGGCCGCCATGAGCGCCATCCGGCTGGCACGGGGCTACACCGGGCGCGACCTGGTCGTCAAGTTCGACGGCTGCTACCACGGCCACGCCGACACTCTGCTGGTTGCGGCCGGCTCCGGGGTCGCCACGCTGGGAATCCCCGGCAGTCCGGGCGTTCCCAAGCCTACCGCGAAGCACACGCTTTCATTGCCCTTCAACGACAGCGAGTGCGTCCGCCGGGTCATGGACCGTCAGGGCGACCAGGTGGCCTGCGTCATTGTCGAACCGGTGGCCGGCAACATGGGCCTCGTGGCGCCCGTCGAGGGCTTTCTTCAGACCCTGCGCCGGCTCACGGCGAAGCACGGGGCGGTGCTGATCTTCGACGAGGTCATGACCGGGTTCCGCGTGGCCTACGGCGGGGCGCAGAGCCTCTACGGGGTCCGGCCGGACCTTTCCTGCTTCGGCAAGATCATCGGCGGCGGGCTTCCGGTGGGCGCCTACGGCGGCCGACGCAAGATCATGGCCCACATCGCACCCCAGGGGCCGGTCTACCAGGCCGGAACGCTCTCCGGCAACCCGCTGGCCATGGCGGCCGGGATCGCCACCCTGACCCAGCTGCGGAAGAAGGGCTTCTACGAGAAGCTCGAGACGAAAAGCGCGCAGTTGTGCGCCGGGCTGGCCGCCGCCGCGGCGCGGGCCGGGTTCGCGGCGCAGGTCGACCATGTGGGGTCGATGCTCGGCATGTTCTTCTGCGCCGAGCCGATCAGAAGCTTCGCGGACGCCAAAAGGAGCGATCTGGCGCTCTTTTCGAAATTCTATCAGGGCATGCGGCAGGAGGGCGTCTACATCGCCCCCTCGCAGTTCGAAGCGCTCTTCCTGTCATCGGCGCACACATCCGAGCACATCGGGCAGACGGTGAAGGCGGCGGAGCGGGTCCTCGAACGGCTGCGCCACTAGCACCCGTCCCGGATCGGAGTGCCCGGCGCATGCCGAGGTTTTCGCTCGCGCCCGTCATCAGACGCTATGGACCCTAACCAAAACCACATTCCCGCGGCGGTGCGGCGGATCCATCTGATCGCCGTCTGCGGAACGGCCATGGGCGCCCTGGCCTGCATGCTCAAGGACCTGGGCTACGAGGTCACGGGCTCGGATCAGAAGGTCTACCCGCCCATGAGCCGATTCCTGGCCGACCGCGGCATCGCGGTCATGGACGGCTTTCGCGCGGAGAACCTGGCGTCCGGGACCGATCTCGTCGTGGTGGGCAACGCCGTCCCGCGCACCAACCCGGAGGCGGTCGCCTGCGCGCGTCTGGGTCTGCCCTACTGCTCCATGCCTCAGGCGATCAACCGGTTCGTGGCGAACGGCAAGCAGACTCTGATGGTGACCGGCACGCACGGGAAGACGACGACCTCCGCGCTGCTGGCGTGGGTCCTGCAGACGGCGGGCCGGGACCCCTCCTTCGTGATCGGCGGCATCCTCAAGGACTTCGACAGCAACTATCGCCTGGGCCGCGGGGGGGAGATCGTCATCGAGGGCGACGAGTACGACACCGCGTTTTTCGACAAGGGGCCCAAATTCCTGCACTACCACCCGGCGGTCACGGTGCTGACCAGCGTCGAGTTCGACCACGCCGACATCTACCGCGACCTCGAGCACGTCAAGAGCGCTTTCCGGGGGCTGGTGGCCGGGCTCGGCCGCGACCGCGTGCTCGTGGCCTGCGATGAGGACGCGACGATCGACGCGGTGATCGCCGGCGCCTCCGCCCGCGTTCAGCGCTACGGCGGCGGATCCGGCTCCGACTGGCGTCTGGGGCGGATCCGCATAAACCCGCCATGGACCGCGTTTGACGTGCTGAAGGGCGGGACGCCCTTCGAGTCCTTTCGCACGCGGATGATCGGCCGCCACAACCTGCTCAACGCCGTGTCCGTCGTCGCGGTGGCGCACCACCTGGGAATCCCAGCCGCAGCGGCGGCGGAGGCGCTGGAAACCTTCCAGGGCATCAAGCGCCGCCAGGAGATCCGGGGCGAGAAGCGCGGCATCCTCGTCATGGACGACTTCGCGCATCACCCCACGGCCGTGCGCGAAACGATTGCGGCCGTTCGCGCCGCCTATCCGGGACGCAGACTGGTCGCCGTCTTCGAACCGCGCACGAACTCGAGCATGCGCAAGGTGTTTCAGCCGGTCTACCCGCAGTCCTTCGACGGCGCCGACCGGATCTGCATCCGCCAGCCCTCGATGCTGGAGAAGGTGCCCGAGGCCGAGCGCTTTTCGGCGGAGGCCTTGGTGGCCGAGCTGCAGCGGCAGGGACGGGACGCCGCCTTTTTTGCGGACACCGACGGCATCATCGCGTCCGTCGCCGCCACCGCCCGAACGGGCGACGTGGTCCTGATCATGTCCAACGGCGGCTTCGACAACATCCACGAAAGGCTGCTGACGGCGCTCTAGCGGCGTTCGATATGGAACTCTCCATCCTGATGCCCTGCCTGAACGAGGCCGAAACGGTCGGCGCCTGCGTCGGCAAAGCGCTCGCCTTTCTGGAGCGCAGCGGGGTGGACGGCGAGGTGCTCGTCGCCGACAACGGCAGCAGCGACGGCTCGCCCGCGCTGGCGGAGGCCCGGGGGGCGCGGGTGGTGCCGGTGCGCGAGCGGGGCTACGGCGCGGCGCTGATCGGCGGCATGGCCGCCGCGCGCGGGCGCTACATCATCATGGGCGACGCCGACGACAGCTACGATTTCTCGCGCTTGGAGGATTTTCTGCGCGAGCTGCGCGGCGGGGCGGACCTCGTCATGGGGAATCGCTTCCAGGGCGGCATCCGCCCGGGAGCGATGCCCGCGCTGCATCGCCTGCTGGGCAATCCGCTGCTCAGCTTCATCGGACGGCGGCTTTTCAAAATCCAGGTGAGCGATTTCCACTGCGGCCTGCGCGGCTTCAACGCGCAGTCGATCCGGGCCCTGAACCTGCGGGCGACGGGCATGGAGTTCGCCAGCGAGATGGTGGTGCGGGCCGCGCTGGAGGGGCTGAAGGTGGTGGAAGTGCCCACGGTGCTTTCTCCGGCCGGGCGCTCGCGGCCGCCGCACCTGCGCACCTGGCGGGATGGATGGCGGCATCTCAAGTTCCTGCTGATTTACTCGCCGCGCTGGCTGTTTCTCTACCCCGGCATCGGGTTCCTGGCTTTGGGGGCGGCGGTCACCGCGCTTCTGTTTCCGGGTCCCCTGAGCGTGGGCGGGATCGGTTTCGAGAACAAGACTTTTATGGGCGGATGCCTGTGCCTGCTGGTGGGGGTGCAGAGCATCGCCTTTTCGCTGCTGGTCCGGCGCTATGCCTCAGGGCAGGGGTACCTGCCGCGCCACCGGCGTTACGCCCATTTTCTCGACAATCTGACGTTGGAGCGGCTGGCGCTGGTGGCGCTCGCCCTGTTCGTGCTCGGGGGCGGGGGCGTCGCCTGGTGTTTCTTCAAATGGTGGGGCGTTCTTTTCGGGGCCTTCGACAGTCCCGCCGCCACCCGGCTGATGGTGTTTTCGATTTCCATCCTGGCCGCGGCCACTCAGCTCCTGCTCGCCGCATTTCTCGGCGCCATCATGGATGTCGGCAAGGAAATCCGGGGCCGTTGAGCGGCGGAAGGACCGCGGTGCGCAAGCATGTCGATCAGGGATTACGAACGGCTGAGATGGCGGTCTGCGGAGTGGCTGGCGTTCGGCCTGGTTTATGTGCTGCTGCTGCTGCCCGCGCTCCTGAACGGCTTTCCCTTTCTTTTCCCGGATTCGTGGGGATACTCCGGCGCCTGCCCGGATGAAATGCGCAGCCCGGTGCTCGGCTGCGCCATGCGGCCGATGACCTGGTTCGGGGGGAACTGGGCCTACGCCGTCGCGCAGTCGGCGGCCGCCGCCGCCGCCATCGTCCTGCTCTGGTCGCGGGTCCTGAAGCGGAGCGGCATCGGGGCCCTGCTGGCGGCGGTGCTCATCTCGGGGGTGGGGCTGTTTTCCGGCTGGGTCATGGCGGACGTCTGGACGCTGGTGGGGCTGATCTGCCTGTTCGTGATCGCCTCCGGGCATTTCCACCCGCTCGCGGCGGGCGTTCTCGCCTTCGCCTGCAGCGTTCATTTCGGCAACTTTCCCACCTTCGGCGCTGCGGCGCTGCTGATGCTGCCCGGCGTCCGCGGAAGGAAAACCTATGCCGCCCGGGTCGCGCTCTGCTTCGCGGCTGCGGTCGCGCTGGTCGTGGGCGCGAACCTGATCGGCGGCTCTCTCAAGTTCGGGTCCGGCAACGGATCCGTTTTTCTGGCCGCGCGGATCCTGCACGACATGCCGGAGGTGCTGGAGCTCAAATGCCGGCAGGATGCGGGGTTCCCGGTGTGCCGGCGCAAGGAGGAGGTGCTCGCCTGGAGCGCCGAGAATCACCAGAGTTTCACTTGGGCGGGGTTCTACAACCTGGGCCTCGCGTGGCCGGAGCTCAACCGGCTGTGCCGGGAGCTGGTCCTCTTCAGCCTGCGCGAGCCGCCGGGCCGCATCTTCGAGCATGCGTCGGCAGCGGCGCGGAACACCGTGCGCTTGCTGCTTTTCCCCGAGCTCTCCAACGGGTTCGAAACCTTCGGGCCGGATTCCTTCGTGGCCGAAGACCTGCGCGCTGCTTTTCCCGCCGACGCGGCACGCTACCTGCGCTCCCGGCAGGCCGAAGGGACTCTGGAGCCGTTTCTGAAGAAGCTGGACGGGCCGTTTATCGCGCTGGTCTGGCTGTCGACCTTCGGCTGCCTGCTGTCGGTTATCATGCAAAGACGGCGTTTCAGGGAAGATGTGCGCGTCCGGCTGGCGTTTTTTGCCTTGACGGCGGTCGCTGCCAACGCTTTGTTCATGTCCAATCTCAGCGGGGTGTTCGGCCGCTACCAGGCGCGCATCGAGTTCCTGCCGATCCTATCGGCGTGCATCCTGGTCTTGCGCAGGCCCCGGCCGCATGACGAACACCCGCAAAAGGCCCCCGTGGAGTGAAGCGGCGCAACGGCAGCCCCCGCCCGCCGCGCCTGATCGCCTCAAGCTCGTGCGACCCGCCAAGGCCCTTGACATGCCAACCGGCTTTCGTTAACTAAAAGCTCCTTTCGGGTTAACAGACGAGGTGCCGGTATTTTCATGAAATCCCAAATCCTCGAACTGCTGCGGGAAACGGGTGAAGTCGTTTCCGGAAGCGCGATCTGTGCTCGGCTCGGCACGTCGCGGGTGGCCGTCTGGAAGCACGTCCAAAAGCTCCAGGAGATGGGCTACGACATCGAATCCGGCCCGAAGGGATACCGGTTGCGCGGGTCCCCGGACAGCCTGCACCCCTGGGAGTTTCCCGGCCGCGAAGAGCGCATGGTCTATTTGGATGAAACCGCCTCCACAATGGATGTGGCCAGGGATCTGGCGCGAAGGGGGTGCCCGGACTTCACGACGGTGGTCGCCGGACGCCAGACCCTCGGCCGCGGGCGGATGCGGCGGGTGTGGGATTCGGAGGAGGGCGGTCTTTATTTCACCGTGGTGCTGCGGCCCGGCATCCCGGTCCTGTGGAGTCCGCGGGTGAATTTTCTCGTGTCGCTGACCCTGGCCTCGCTGCTTCGCGAAGACTACGGGGTGGACGCCGGGTTGAAATGGCCGAACGATATCCTGGTCCGGGGGCGCAAGCTGTCCGGCCTGCTCTCCGAGATGGAAGCCGAGGGCGACCAGGTCAACTTCGTCAACGTGGGCATCGGCCTCAACGTCAACAACCGCCCTCCGCAGCTGGAACCCCCGGCCGTGTCCCTTCAGGAACTGCTGGGTCGTCCGGTCCCGCGCCGGGAAATCCTGTGCCGCTTCCTCGATGAGCTGGAGCGGCGCATGCACCTCGATCCCTGGGATACGGTCATCGGCGCCTGGAAAGCCGTTTCGGTTTCGTTGAACCGGCCGGTGCGCATCGCCACCGTGCGGGAAGACATTCGCGGGACGGCGTTGGACTTGGACGAAAACGGCGCGCTGTTGGTCAAGCAGGCCGACGGAACCATCGCGACGGCCGTGTACGGGGACTGCTTTCTGGCATGAGAAGAAAACCGATGATTCCATCCCGCAGCATCCAACTGGCGGATCAGGCCGCTTTGCGGCCCCTGGTGTACGCCTCGCTTTTCGCGGCGCTGACGGCCGTCGGCGCGTATCTGTTCGTACCCATCGGGCCGGTGCCGATCGTGCTGCAGAACATGTTCGTTTTGCTGGCGGGGCTTCTGCTCGGAAGCCGCTGGGGGCTGGCGAGTGTGGCGGTCTATCTGCTGGCAGGGCTTTGCGGACTGCCGGTCTTCGCCGGCGGAACGGGGGGGATCGGCCGCCTAATGGGGCCGACCGGCGGATTTCTCATGGGGTATCTGCCCGCGGTCTTCCTGACCGGGGCGGTCGCCGAGCGGCGGCCGGTCCGCATGCGCAGGGACGTGCTGGCCATGATTCTCGGCTCCCTGGTCCTTTACGCCTGCGGCGTGCCGTGGTTGAAGTTCGTCACCGGAATGTCTTTCTCGAAGGCCCTGGCGGCCGGGATGCTGCCGTTCCTGGCAGGGGATGCGCTCAAAATCGCCGCCGCCGCGCTGATCGCAAGGGCGGTTCGTCCGCTGATGGCCAAATGAGCTGCACCAGGGCCGGTTCGGGCGCACCGTTTCTTCTATCGCCAAACACTAGACGCCAAACACCCAAACACCCATCCCGCCATGTCGCCTATCATTGAAATCGAGAATTTAACCCACCGTTTTGCGGACGGCACGGTCGGCTTGGACGGCATCACCCTCGCCATCGAGGCCGGCGCTTTCGTGGTCGTCGCCGGCGCCAACGGCTCCGGAAAAACCACGCTGCTTTATCATCTCAACGGCCTGCTGCTCCCGACCTCCGGGCGGGTGCGCGTCGCGGGGGCCAGCGTGCAGGCGGATCCGCTGCGGGCCCGCCTGCAGGTGGGGATGGTGTTTCAGGATGCCGACAGCCAGATCGTGGGGGAGACGGTGCGTGACGACGTGGCCTTCGGTCCCGAAAACCTCGGACTCGAGCGGGCCGAGATCGATCGGCGGGTGCAGGAAGCCCTGGCCGCCACGGGCCTGACCCGCCTGGCCGATAAGCGCCCGCATCTGCTTTCGGGCGGCGAAAAGCGGCGTCTGGCCGTCGCCGGAGTGCTGGCCATGCGGCCGCGGGTGATCGCCTGCGACGAGCCGTTTTCGAATCTCGATTATCCCGGCGTGCGGCAGGTGCTGGATCAGATCCTCAGGCTGCATCGGGCGGGCTGCACGATCGTGGTGACGACCCACGACCTGGAAAAAGTCCTGGCCCACGCGGACCGCCTCGTGTTCATGCGCGCGGGCCGGATCGAGGCCGACGGTCCGCCGCCGGCGCTGATCGCGCGGGCGGAGCGTTACGGCGTGCGCAGCCCGCGCGCCGCTCATCTCGGAATGGAGGCGCTTTCGTGGCTCAACTGACCTCATTTTCCTATCAGGCCGGGGCCTCGATCCTGCACCGGGTGGACGTCCGCATGAAGCTGGCGCTCGTAGCCGCGGCTTCGCTGGCCGGCCTGCGGCTGGATTTCACGGCACTGGGGCTGATGGGGGCGGCGCTTCTGATCCTGGCGTCCGGCGGCCGCCGCGGCCTGCGGATCCGGCCGGGTGAGTGCCGGTGGATCGCGCTGCTGCTCGCATTGGTTTTTGCCGCAAGGGCGCTGTCGACCGAAGGGACCCCGGTTTTCTCGCTTTTGGGATGGGAGATCAGCCGCGAGGGCCTGCAGGAAGGGGCGCGGGTCAGCCTGCGGCTGGCGCTGGCTTTCCTGCTCGGCGCGGTGCTGGTGGGGACGACCCGATCCACGGAGATCAGAGCGGGCGTTCAGTGGTATTTGAAACCCTTGCCGTTCGCCGCCGCCGCGCGGGTCGGCACCATGCTGGGCCTGCTGGTGCGGTTTATTCCGGTGGTTTTCGAAGAAGTCTCGCGGGTCTCCGACGCGCAGCGGGCGCGGGCCGTGGAGAACCGCCGGAACCCCGTCCGGCGCGCGGTGAAGCTGGGAGTTCCGGTCATGAGCCGCATCTTCGAACGGTCGAATCGGCTGGCGCTGGCCATGGAGGCGCGCTGCTATTCCGAATCGCGCACACCGCCCGAACTCAGAGCCGGCGCAAGGGATTGGGCCGTTTTCGCGCTCGGCTGCGGATGGCTGGCGGCGATGCTGGCGGTTTGAAGCGCATGTGGTTTTTTATGTGGTTTTTTATTGACAAAGCGCGTGGCTATCAATATAAAAAAGCGTTTAAGTGCCGGGCCGTTAACTCAGGCGGTAGAGTATCTGCCTTTTAAGCAGAGAGTCGCTGGTTCGAGTCCAGCACGGCCC
>Ga0114939_10003501_pt1 | contig 10956 bp, 8 predicted proteins | sample AshMeaCrysSpring_FD_87196 | JGI IMG/M metagenome (GOLD analysis project Ga0114939, IMG submission 87196) | Groundwater microbial communities from Big Spring, Nevada to study Microbial Dark Matter (Phase II) - Ash Meadows Crystal Spring | ecosystem: Environmental > Aquatic > Deep subsurface >... | reverse complement strand
TAAGGGTTTTGAGCTTTATGACTGAACACAACATTCTGATGAGCGATTAATACCTAAATTATAACAAAATCAACACCCTAGGTGGAAGGTGGTAGGGGTGGTCATAGCACATCTATTAAAAGGGAGTATTACTATGGTAAATACAGTAATAAATCAACAAAATAATCCATACAGTAATCAAAACAATAATCAAAACAATAATCAAAACAATAATCAGCACAATATCTATGGAGTCGGTAGAGAAGAAGCTTTGATATTGCCTCTCAACTCTGTGGGAATTGGGGATATTGTTTTGGTGGGTGGAAAAAATGCTTCTTTAGGAGAAATGATTCAGCAATTAAAACCAAAAGGGGTAAAAGTGCCCAATGGTTTTGCGACCACAGCTTATGCTTATCGTTACTTTATCGAAGCTGCTGGATTAGAAAGAAAACTGCGTCAGATTTTTGCTGATTTAAATGTGGAGGATGTAGCTAATCTTCAACAGAGAGGGGAAAAAGCTAGGCTGTTAATTTTAGAAACTCCTTTTCCTCGCGAGTTACAGGAGGCGATCGCTGATGCCTATGAAAAATTATGTCAGGAATATGGAATAAACACAGATGTGGCGGTTAGGTCTAGCGCTACTGCAGAAGATTTACCAGATGCCAGCTTTGCGGGGCAACAGGAAACCTACCTAAATGTTCATGGATTGAAAGGAGTATTAGAAGCTTGTCATAAATGTTTTGCTTCTATTTTTACAGACCGCGCTATTTCCTATCGTCAAACTAAAGGGTTTAGCCACTTTGAAGTTGCTTTATCCGTTGGGATACAAAAAATGGTGCGTTCGGATTTAGCTATTTCTGGTGTAATGTTTTCCATTGATACCGAGACAGGCTTTAAAGATGCAGTGTTAATTACATCTGCCTATGGCTTAGGTGAAAATGTTGTCCAGGGAAGTGTTAATCCTGATGAGTATTTAGTATTCAAACCAACCTTAAAGCAGGGGTATCGTCCAATTATTAGTAAACGTCTTGGTAGTAAAGAATTAAAGATGGTTTACGATACCGGGGGTTCCAAGCTAGTTAAAAATATTCCCGTATCTCATTGCGATCGCTGTTCATTGTCAATGGAAGATGATGAGATTCTACAACTGGCATACTGGGCATGTGTAATAGAAGAACATTATTCCCAAGTCAGAGGGATTTACACCCCAATGGATATTGAATGGGCAAAAGACGGAATTACAGGAGAATTATTTATAGTCCAAGCCCGCCCAGAAACAGTACAATCTCAAAAAGTAGAAAATGTTCTCAAAAATTACCGACTAATAAAAACTCAAGAAACTCCCATCCCTCTATTTACAGGTCGCAGCGTCGGAGAAATGATTGGACAGGGAAAAGCCAGGGTAATTATTGATGTAAATCAAATCAATTTATTTCAGCCCGGAGAAGTATTAGTTACCAATCGCACAGACCCAGATTGGGAACCAATTATGAAAAAAGCTAGTGCCATAGTTACCAATTCTGGTGGACGCACTTGCCATGCAGCGATTATTGCCCGCGAGTTAGGAATTCCTGCCATAGTTGGTTGTGGGAATGCGACCAATCTATTAAAAACAGGGGAAGAAATTACTGTATCCTGTGCAGAAGGGGAAACTGGTAAGGTATATTCAGGGTTATTAAAATATGAAGTCCAAGAAATACTCCTAGAAAAAATACCTCGCACCCGCACAAAAATTATGATGAATGTGGGTAATCCAGAGGAAGCCTTTTCAGCCTGTGCCATACCTAACGATGGTGTAGGTTTAGCAAGAATGGAGTTTATTATTGCCAATAAAATAAAAGCCCATCCCTTGGCATTGATTCACTTTGACAAATTAGAGGATGAGTTAGCCAGATATAAAATAGCTGAGTTGACTTCCCAATATATAGATAAGGGACAATTTTTCGTCGATAAACTAGCTGAAGGCATTGGCACTATTGCCGCAGCATTTTATCCCAAACCAGTGATAGTGCGCTTGAGTGATTTTAAGAGTAATGAATATGCCAATCTTCTTGGGGGCAAACAATTTGAACCCAAGGAAGAAAATCCAATGTTAGGTTGGCGCGGTGCATCTCGTTATTATAGCGATCGCTATCGAGAAGGCTTTGCCCTAGAATGTAAAGCCATGAAAAAAGTTAGAGATGACATGGGTTTAACCAACGTCATTCTCATGGTGCCCTTCTGTCGCACTCCAGAAGAAGGTAAACGAGTCATCACCGAAATGGCAAACAATGGTTTAGTTAAAGGAGAAAACGGTTTACAAATTTATGTCATGTGTGAGTTACCAAGTAACGTCCTATTGGCAGCAGAATTTAGTGAAGTATTTGACGGTTTCTCCATTGGCTCTAATGATTTAACACAATTAACATTAGGACTAGATAGAGATTCTGAATTAGTCGCCCATTTATTTGACGAGCGCAGTGCTGCTGTTAAACGGATGATTACTACAGCCATTAAATCAGCCAAAAAATACGACCGGAAAATAGGTATTTGCGGTCAAGCCCCCAGTGATTATCCTGAGTTTGCCCGGTATTTAGTAAAACAGGGAATTGATTCTATTAGTTTAAACCCTGATTCTGTATTAAAAACTCTCTTGGAAATTGCCTCGGCGGAGGTTTAGAAGAGGGGTAGGAGAAGTCGGGGTAGTGTTAGTGTTAGTGTTAGTGGAACAGGCATCCTGCCTGTTTCTTTGTGGAATAAAACCATCTTTTTGATTAATTCTTTGATGGGTCTGGAATAATAGTTTTAGTGGAACAGGCATCCTGCCTGTTTCTTTGTGGAATAAAACAGGCTTTTTGATTAATTCTTTGATGGGTCTAGAATAATAGTTTTAGTGGAACAGGCATCCTGCCTGTTTCTTTGTGGAATAAAACAGGCAGGATGCCTGTTCCACAAAGACCCATCAAATTTGATGTAACAGAGTAGCAGTAGCTGATAAAACAACTGATATAGTTAATATAAAAGTCCAAATTCCAATATTTTGTACCAGCCCAACCTCTCCATCACCCCAACCTCCTTAAATATCTTGAATCATCCAAGTTAAAATTCCAAGAATAGGTTCGATAGGTGGTAATTTATATTCGCTTAATTCAATAGTAACTAAATTCCCTTCTAATCTTAAAAAACGCCATATAGTACCACTTGTAACGCTTCCATAAATTAATTTTACAGAATTTCCCCTTTCTTGATTAAATTTTTGGGCTGCGACCATTTCAGCTAAACATTGACCTATACCTTTCTTTAATTCTCCCTTTTTGGCTTCAATTATTATTACTGCAGGTGCTTCTATTTCAGATTGTATTGATGAACGACTGATGAGAAAGTCACACCTTCCATTCAATCCGCTAGCGATATCAACATCAAAATCTTCTCCAGAGAATAAACTTATTTGCCGTTTAAGATTTCTTCTAATTTCTAACAGTATAGGACTTATAATTAACTCTGAACGTGCTTTTTCGCTGCCTGTAGCAATGGCAAGAGGTATGCCTTCTTCTAGAAATTGGCTTAATGCTGGACTTGCTGCTATTGGTTCTACGTTTGGTAAAAATCTTATCCCTTCGTTAATTATTAATTGAAATTTTTGTTGCACTTTGCCAATAGTTGTAAATTCATTATATGCCATAAAACTATCTTAATCACTCATAAAGATATAGTTTAATGGTACTAGTAATTTACTACCTATAAACTTTATTCCCTCAAAGCAGTGTTGGATTGCTTTGTGATTGATTGGCGCCTATCAAAAGATTTTCTTACATAAGATTCAAGTTACCGAAGTATCGGCAAATGTGGCAAGTATCGTAAAATGCTCTTTGAGAAGACGAGAAGAAATAGCAGAGGTGCAAATTTTATGAATTGGGTAAAAGTTCTTTCTCAAGACGAATTACCAGCGGATGGTCGTAAAGTGTTAAAGGTAGAGGAAAAGGCTATTCTGTTACTAAACCATGAAAATAAAATTTATGCGGTAGAAAATTCCTGCCCCCACTTAAAACTGCCTATTGCTAAGGGTAAAATCCAGGATGGTGCAATTGTATGTCCTTTTCACCGCAGCGCATTTGACCTTTGTAGTGGTGATGTGACAAACTGGACTCCTTTTCCTCCCGGCATTGGTAAGGTTATGGCAATGATGTCTAAGGAAAAAGGATTATCTGTTTTTCCTACTCGCATTGAAGAAGGAAGTATTTGGGTAGAAGTATAAATCTATTGTGCCCCAAGGTATTGGGGCATTCACGCTATACAAAAAACGAGTAGAATCCAGTCCTCTGTCACATTATCTTTGTTAGGTATTTGTGGAACAGGCTTCCAGCCTGTTTTTGTTATATTAAAAACATTAACAGGCTGGAAGCCTGTTCCACGGGATAATATACATTTACTTTTTATTTATTGACCTTACAAAGATTGTGTCACAAATTGCTAGAATTTAGAAGCATTCCTTCCCCATAGCGTAACCCAACAAATATTTGATCAATACTTGATAATGTCGAGTTACTTTTTCTATCAATTATAAAAATTATATTTCAACAATTTGTTTGAGATTTTTTTTGAAAATAGGTAACACGAGTATAGTCGGCTAAAAAGGTTGATTTTTCATTTTAGTTTAGAAGAATATGTATTTTTTAAGACTATTTATAACCGTAAAAATGCATTAACAAGAACTTTATTATAGATAATAATACTGAACATAGTTGATGTAAAATGCTTTGAAAAAGATTCTGAAAATATATGTTATTTCTTTATAATTTTTGGGCAAAAATATCTATAAATATGCTATAAATAAATTATAAAAAATAAAACTACTCAACAATCAGCACTGTAACTAGTCGCAGATGGGAGAAAAAAATATGTGTATAAACTAAAAAGATAATTTCCCTAATTATTTATAAGACTTAGACAACTGGCACATTAATTCGTGCTGTGTCCTGCTACAAGAATGAACTTATTATTAATAGTTGTAGCCTCATGGTCTGATAATAGTCTAAGTCATGATTCAGCTAAATTAGGACTTATGCAAGCTCTACGAAAACAATCTGGCTCTCGGCTCAGGAGCGGTTACAGAAATCAAGCATAGTAGCAATTTTTGCGGCTATTCCTGTAAATATCTGGCGTTGCTATTATCTCAATCTGAGCAAAGCGGATATCAGAATATGAAATTAAAAACATAAAATTCATGATATTTCAGTGGATAAATTCTGATATTTAAGGTTTTGCGTGACAGAAAAAATCAACAACGCCGAAAAATTTCAGACCCCATTACAAAAAACCAAATATTAAGAAAAATTTGAGGAGTTGAAAAAATATATGCCTCAACTAGCGCCCCATATCTTTGATATTTTATCTCAGCATGGTGTAAAACATGCCTTTGGGATACCGGGAGATTTTGCCTTAAATTTATACGATGCCTTAGCGGCGAGTAAAATTGAACCAATAATAATGACCCACGAACCCAGTGTTGGTTTTGCAGCGGATGCTTACTCTCGCATTAGAGGATTGGGTTTAGCAGTTGTCACCTACTGCGTGGGCGGTTTAAATATGGTAAATGCCGTAGCGGGTGCCTATGCAGAAAAATCCCCACTAATCATTTTAAGTGGAAGTCCAGGTGTATTAGAGCGCCAAGAAAGAGATTTACTTCACCACAAAGTTAAAACCTTTGATACCCAACGTCGAGTTTATGAGGAAGTTACTATTTATGCAGCTACTTTAGATGACCCAAATACAGCTGATATCCATATCCACCGGGCTTTAGATTATGCCACAACATTAAAACGCCCGGTATATTTAGAAATACCTCGCGATATGGTATTCGCAGAGATTAGGGAAGCCAAACCCTACCCACCGACTATCAAACGGACTGACCCAAATTCTTTAAAAGAGGCTATCAGTGAAACTCTCTCGATGCTGAAATCAGCGAAATCTCCGGTAATCCTAAGCGGTGTAGAAATTCATCGATTTGGTTTACAAGACAAATTATTAACCTTAGCAGAAAAATTAGGAATTCCAGTTGCTTCTACAATGCTAGGAAAATCTGTTTTTCCAGAAGCACATCCCCAATATATCGGTGTCTATAACGGAGAAGCGGGAGACCCCTATGTAACGAATACTGTAGAAGAATCCGATTGTCTGCTAATGCTGGGCGTATTTATGAGCGATATTAATTTGGGAATGTTTACCGCCCACCTGGACCCAAACAGAAGTGTAGATGTCACCTCTGAACGGATTGCGATCAAATACCATGAGTATCCCAACATTAGATTTGAAGATTTTCTAAATTCTTTATCGAATAGTCTAGAGTTACCACAAACAGCCCCAGCTTTTATAGCTAAGGTAGAATCTCGCCTATCTCCCAGTCCAGACAAAATTTCCATGAGTGGATTACTGCATGAACTGAATAATTTTATTGATGAAAAAACTCTCTTAGTCACTGATGTGGGAGACCCCTTATTTGCTGCTGATGATATTCGCACCAAAGAAGGAACCTCCTTTTTATGTCCGGCTTTCTACGCCAGCATGGGTTTTGCGATACCGGGTGTTATCGGCGCCCAATTAGCTGACCCATTTCGTCGGGTTGTTGCTTTAGTCGGTGATGGGGCTTTCCAAATGACGGGTATGGAGTTACTCACTGCGAAACGTCTTGGATTAAACCCCATCATCATTTTGATTAACAATGGCTCATTTGCTTCCTTGAGGGCAATGGCCCATGAAAATTCAGCATTTGTTAATATTCCAAGTATTAACTATGCTCAATTAGCTGAAGTGTTAGGGGGTCGAGGTTTTGTCATTGAAACTGGTACACAACTCCAAATAGCATTAAAAAAAGCAAAAGATTTGGATACTTTTAGCATTCTTGATATCCGCCTACAACCGGATGATGTATCTCCAGGTTTACAACGGATGAGTGATTTATTTGCTAAAACACTCAAAGGATAAAAGATAGCACTTGTGTAGGTTCAAGTTTACAGATGTGTTTATCTGTCATGAAGAATCTTTGTAAATCCACTCCTACATAAACCCATTTTCTACCCCAGTCTATTCCAGGCTGGGGTATTTTATGAAGAAGTAGTTTTTTTTCTGGTGGATTTCTTTCTAGACTTGTAATCATACTTAGATGGTTTTTTCTCAACTTTGATTTTAGGAGGACGACACACTAGACAATAAAGGGGCTGGGATGGGAAACAAATCCTTTCCACCACCAGGTTGCAATTTTTGCATACAAACCTGTACATTCGTTGTTTAATGACACGAGTATGCGCTTTGACGTAAACTTCTTTAGTTTCCATATATTCCCTCCACAAGCATCAGGTGCTTATGACTGATTTATCTGCAATTTTAAGGGTACTTGAACAAGAGCGCGAACGCTATATCTTGGAAGCAGTTGACTTGGAACGCCGCCTAGTCTTCATACGTAACCAAATTAGCAATCTTGACACCCTAATCTCTGGCTATGGTCAAGAAGACCAAGGCTATGTACCGATAAAATCTATATCTGAATCATCTACCCAAGCTTATCTGGTCGAAAGTCGAGCAGAGAGAAAGACTGAAAAAAGAATACAGGAAGAAACTCACCCAGAGGAGGAAGTCGCTGTATCTAGCCGGAAAAAATCAGAGGACCCATTTGATTATGTAGATGTTTCTGACATTCCCAAGTTAAACCTAAAAAGACCCCCTGGAACAGTATTAATGGTTGGTCGTTTTCGAGAATACTCGATCCAAAATGCTATTTTAATTTTAATGCGCCATAGACCTGACACTCATTTTCATACTGATGCTATAGTCAGAGATTTGTATGGCGATAAGTTATCCGATAATGACTGGAAAACTGCAAAAACTAATGTAGGGAAAATGCTATCGGTAGGAGTCCAAACTGGTATATGGTATAGAGTCTTGCGCGAACCGGGTGTTTACACATTTAAGTATGAAAAAGGCATTACTAGCAAGTCGATAAAAAGGAGGTAAAAAATAGGTAAGATTTTCTGTAAAAATTTCTGTAAAATTCTCTTTAGACATTTTGTCTTTTGAATGTAGAAATAGCTCTCCCGAAGTGGCTATCGAAGAGTAATTATAGCCCTTCGGGAATAATAATCTATTCTGCCATAACATATTCGAGCTAGCAATCATGGTTACTACATCAAGTGTCTGTAAGGATTTTATGTCTCCAAGACTACCTAATAAACGGTGAAAATTGGTAGAGACCACCCGGTGCGTGGTCTTTACTAGGAAGAAGGGAAGAAATCGGAATATTTTTATGACTATAAATTTTGCTTTTTGTTGATTAGAATACTAAAAAAATATCAAAAATTTAATAATATTTAGTACCAGCAGATAGTGCCCTATTATTTATTATGTCTAAAGGTAAATCTGGGTTTCTTTATTTAGCGATAGCTAACGATTTAAAGCCTAATAAATACAGAATTGGGCAAACGCTTAAGTTGGAGACAGAGATTACTGTTGATTTATGTAGGGAATACCCTGATTATTCAATTGAGATTATTAGGTATGTTTATGTTAAAGATTGTGATGCAGCAGAGCAAGAATTACGAGCTAAATTACAATCAAAATTAATTCGTGGAGAATGGTTTACTCTCTCCCCAATGGCCCTGGGAAATATTGAGCAGGAAATGTTAAATTTATCTTATGGTAAGCCTCATATTCCTAATTATCTTCACCTCTTATTCCCTGTTGCCTTGTTTTTACTTGGCTGGGTTGGCTTTTCTTTTTTCAATTCTGACTCTTCCACTTCTCAACCTTCCACTTCTCAACCATCTAATATTATTCGGTCAAATAAACTCCAATAAATAAAATAACATTTTCCTTCGCGCATCAATACGAAGGTATTACATGGGATATTAAGTGCCCACATTACCCTTTTTAGTTAAAGATTTATGTGAACAATTTAGAGAGCTTAGGGCAGAAGAAAGAATTTTGTCAATACGAGTGGGTAATTCCCAAGCTAGATAGGTAGATTTTAAATAATCGAATGAACTAATCAAGACTTACGCAAAAATCCTCAGAAAGCTTGATTTATTTAACCGCCAAGAAGCCAAGAACGCCAAGATTTCGTAGAGCTTGCGTAAGTCCTACTAATATAGAGAAAAATATATAGTTTATTGTAGCTTTACTTTTTATTTTTGAGACCAATGGAGATATTGGCAATGTAAATCATCCTTGGCGAGTAAAATAGATTTAAAGCTAGTAATATAGTGTCTAATGATAAATTTAAAAGTTTTCCAATATTCAGTTCAATATTTATTAGGGACATTGGTTATTATTTATGTTCAGAGCATTGACACCCCAAGGGCGATCGCTCAAATAATACCAGACAACACTTTACCTACAAATTCTACCGTTACGACACAGGGTAATACCTTAACTATCAATAATGGTACTACCACTGGTAATAATCTATTCCACAGTCTCGACCAGTTTTCTGTAGATACAGGACAGACTGCCTATTTTAACAATTCTCAAAATATAGAAAACATCATTACAAGAGTAACGGGTAATTCCATATCAAATATTAATGGTATTATTAGTGCCAATGGTAATGCCAATTTATTCTTACTAAACAAAAGCGGGATTATTTTTGGAAAGAATGCAGAACTAAGAATAGGAGGTTCTTTTTTTGCCAGCACTGCTGAAAATATCAGGTTTGCTGATGGAAGTATTTTTAGTACTAATAAGACAGCAGAAACTCCTTTACTAAGCATTAGTACACCGGTAGGTATTCAATGGGGTAAAAATCCTCAAGGTAAAATTGAAAATTTTGCTCCTTTAACGGCACCAAGGGATTTGACATTCGCGGCAGCTAGCTTTAATAGTAATGGAAATAATAGTAATCTAAATGTTGAAAATGGAAATTTAAAAATAGGCGCCATAATTGGGGATGTTGTCGTAAATAAGATTACAGCAAAATCTATAGAATTATCTGCAAATAATAATGTAATTTTAGATAATAGTCAGTTAACTATTAATGAGACCTTTGGCAATGAGATATTTAGTAAAAATGGGAATGTGACGATAAATTCTGGGAATGGGGTTAAAATTCAAGGTGATATTAAAACTTTTTCATCCCAGGGTAAAGCTGGAGATATTTCGATACAAGCTCCCAATAGTATATTTATAGAAAATGGAATATTTAATACTAGTGGATTTTTAGGTAGTGGAAATATAAGTTTACTGACTTTAGGTAAAGTCGATATTAATGGTAGTCGATTAATTAGCAGCAATACATCGGGTATAGGAGACGCCGGAGGAATAACAATAAAAGCCCAATCTGTGAGTTTAAACTCCCAATCTGTTGTGACTTCTTTAAGTAACATTACCTCAGAGGAAAAAGGAGGAGATATTAATATTGAGACAGGCTTTTTAGAATTAACTAATTTCTCAAGTTTATCTTCTGGTGACGGTGGCAGTGTTAAAATAAGGTCAGAAAATTTAAATTTAAATGGAAGCGCGATTAATGCAAAAACTAATTTTAATAATGGTGGAATTATTGACTTAGAAGTGGCTAATGTCATTTTACTTCAGGGAGGTAGTCAAATTTCCGCAATAGCTGAAAATTTTGCCGATGGTGGTAATATATTAATTGATGCAAATTTTATTAGTGCTATAGCTAGAGAAAATAATAATATTATAGCCATCGCCTCCTTAAAAAAAGGTGGTGATATACGAATTAGAACTCGCAGAATATTTGGTTTAGAAAATCGTCCTCAACAAACTGCTTTAAGCGATATCATTCCAAGTTCTCGATATGTGGTTAGTGGAATAGTTGATATTAGTATTTTTGGAAAAACCCTGAATGAAAGCTTTGTTTCTTTACCGTCTAAAGTAGAGGATACAAAAGATAGGATAGCCCAAAGTTGTGCAGAAAATTTGGGAGTCAACACTTTTGTTATTTCTGGAAAAGGCGGATTACCCCCACAAAGTCATGAATCCCTAAATAATACG
>Ga0114939_10003500_pt1 | contig 10959 bp, 7 predicted proteins | sample AshMeaCrysSpring_FD_87196 | JGI IMG/M metagenome (GOLD analysis project Ga0114939, IMG submission 87196) | Groundwater microbial communities from Big Spring, Nevada to study Microbial Dark Matter (Phase II) - Ash Meadows Crystal Spring | ecosystem: Environmental > Aquatic > Deep subsurface >... | reverse complement strand
TGCGCTCCAGGAGATGTGAGATGCGCAGCATTTCGGCCGCTTCGACCACGCGCCGGCGGATCTCCTCATCGGCCACCTTGCGCATGGGCGAGCGCAAAGGGAAAGCCAGATTGTCGTAGACGCTCATCGTCGGGTAGAGCGAGTACTGCTGGAAAACGAAACCCACATCCCGATCGGCGGGACTCATATCGACGACCGAGTCGCCATCGAACAAGATGTCGCCGTCGGTCTGTTTCTCTAAGCCCGCGATCACGCGCAGGGTAGTCGTCTTGCCCGCGCCTGTGGGACCAAGCAGGACGAAGAATTCAGCGTCTCTGACGTTGAATGAGACATCGTCCAGGGCCGTCACCCCGCCCTTGAATTGTTTTGTGATATGCCGTAGTTCGATGCTGCTCATGCCTGGCTGACCTCTCGACGAATGGATCGCCCCGACCGGGGATCGAATAGGCGGGCCATGGTTGGGTCGATGTCAAAGCGGACCGACGAGCCAATCTTGTGGCCCACCTGCCGTTCACTGCGGATATGGACGACTTCGTCCCCCACCGATACGTGTAAGACACGGTAGGCGCCATGCAAATCCGACGCATAGACCTCGCCGGCCAGCGCCCCATCTTCATGGATGCGCGCGGCCTCAGGCCGGAAGCCCAGGACGATGTCGCCGTCGCGGCCAATCACGCCGGTCACGGCCGGCTGGTGATCGGCCGCTACCTTGTAGTGCAAGTCCGGCGGCAGGTGAATCGCCCCATCGGCATAACGGCCCGGTAGCAGATTCATGCCCGGGCTGCCGATGAAGCGAGCGACGAACAGATTGCTGGGATCGTGGTAGACCTCGTCCGGGGTGCCGATTTGCTGGACCTCAGCGGCCGACATGACCACGATGCGATCGCCCATGGCCATCGCTTCGATCTGATCATGCGTCACGTAGACCGTTGTCGCCTTCTCGGCGATGTGGACCTTCTTGATCTCGCCGCGCATCTTCTCGCGGAAATCGGCGTCCAACGCGCCCAGAGGCTCATCCATGAGGAAAGCCGCCGGCTGGCGCACGAGGGCGCGTCCCAGGGCGACGCGCTGCTTGTCGCCGCCGCTCAGCGAACCCGGTTTCAGCGGCAAGAGGTGTTTGATTTGCAGCAAGTCAATCACATGATTGAGCCGGTCCTGGATCAACTGCGGGGAGGCCTTCTCGGCTTCCAGCGGAAACGTGATGTTCTTCTCGACCGACATGTGGGGGTAGAGGGCATAAAGCTGAAAGACGAAGGCGATGTCCCGGTCACTCGGATGCCGCCAGGTGACGTCCCGGCCGGCAATGAGGATGTTGCCGGTGGATACGGACTCCAGCCCGGAGATCATGCGCAGCGTGGTAGTCTTGCCGCAGCCCGATGGGCCCAGTAACACCACAAACTCCCCGTCATGAATGGTCAGGTCCAGCGGTTTCACGGCCTGGAAGTCGCCAAACCGCTTCTCGACCTTTTTGAGTTCAATGGTAGCCATAATAATTCTCGGTCAACTGCTTGCCGGCCTCGGTCTACTGGCGGATGGCGCCGAAGGTGACGCCGCGCAGCAGGTGCCGCCGCAGGGCAAAAATGACGATCAGCACGGGTATCAGGAAAGCCAGCGTGCCGGCGGCGATGGCCGACCATTCGATGCCACCACGGCCGAGCATGGTGGCGATGGCCGGGGGCGCCGTGCGCGCCGTCTCGCTGGTGAGCATGAGCGCGAACGCGTATTCATTCCAGACGAAGATCAAGCTGAAGACGGTTGTGGCGGCGATGCCAGTCGCCGCTTGCGGCAGGACGATCTTGGTGAAGGCCTGGAACCGGCTGTAACCATCAACGAGAGCCGCTTCTTCATACTCCACGGGTATCTCGTCAATGAAGCCCTTCAACAGCCAGACAGTCAGCGAGAGATTGAAGACGGTGTAAACGATGATCATTCCCAGATGGGTATCGTAGAGACCCAACTGGCGATACATCAGAAAGATCGGGATCGTGACGACGACGGCGGGCAGCATTCGGCCGCTGAGGATGAAGAACATCAGGTCGTCTTTGCCGGGGATGTCAAAGCGGCTGAAGGCGTAGGCGGCGAGAAGGCCGAGCACAACCGAGGCCGCCGTGGCGCCAAAGGCGATAATCACTGAATTACCCAGACGCTTGATGAAGTCGCTCGGCCCGGTGATGCTCTGGCCGTTCGTAATGGCAATACGCTCGAAGATGCCTACATTGTCGATGTTGGCCTTCGCCTCCTCCAAAGCCTCACCCCTCAACTGGGAGCGATTGGTCAGGAGGAACACAAATCCTTCCAGTGTCGGTTCGAAGATGATCTTTGGCGGAATGGCGACTACGTCGGAGCGCGACTTGAACGCTGTCAGACCCATCACGAAGATGGGCACGAGCATGATAATCGCCACGATAATGACCACGATGGCGCGCAAAGCGTGGCTCAGGCGCGCCCGCGGACTGACCTTGTCGACGCGAATGCTCTCTGTAACCGGAAAACCGGGACCGTTCTGTTCAAAGTTAGACATGATCAACCCTCCTTCGCCTTGTTCAGGTTGCGGATATAGAGGTTGCTGATGGCAATCACCAGAATGAGTACCATGTAGGCCAGCGCGCTGGAACGCCCGGTCTGGAGTTGACCCTGAAACGCCTGCTGGTAAATGCGAATGGCAATCACTTCGGTTTGACCGGCGGGACCGCCGCCCGTCATACCCATCGTCAGATCAAAGGACTTGCTGAAGGCCTCGATGGTGCGGAACAAGACCGCGATGAGCATGAGCGGCGCGACCTGGGGCAGGGTAATGCGCCGGAATTGGAACCAGGAACTGGCGCGGTCGATCACCGCGGCTTCGTAGAGATAGTCCGGGATAGCTCGCAGACCGGAATAGATCAGGAGGGCCACAAAGGGCGTCCACATCCAGACATCCACCAAAACGACCGCTAATAGGGCCAATCCGGGTGTGGGTTGGCCGGCCCACCGGCTCGCCAGAAAGTCGGGTGGGGTGGCGAGATTATTGACGCCCAGCAAATAGTTAAAATAGCCGAAGGTCGGATTGTAAATGAGCTTCCAGAACAGGCCGACGACGACGGGTGACAGCATCATGGGCACCAGGATGATCGTCGTAATCACGCCGCTGCCGCGGAATTGCTCTCGAATCAACAGGGCCAGCCCAAAGCCCAGAATGAGCTCCAACCCAACGGACAGCACCACGTAGCGGCCGGTGATCGAGAACGACGTCCACAGCGCTTCCGATTCCAGGATCCGCTGGAAGTTCTCGAATCCGAGCCACTGCGGCTCCCGAAAGGCGATGGCTGAATAATCCGTGAAGCTAAGAAACAGGCTATAAAAGAGAGGAAAGACGTTGAATGCGATAAGAATGATGAGCGTCGGCCAGATCATGAGATTGGCCAATGTGCGATCACTCAGCGTCCTGCGTTGCTTCGGCTTGGCAGGTGATTCGGTTACCGCCACATCCATGAGGTCTGCGTTTGATCCAGACATAATTACACCGCCTCGGGGCATTGTGGGGGAGGGGAGGCCGGAAGCCACCGGCCTCCCCCAAAGCTCCTAGCCGGTCGCTACCGGCCAACAAGTATCAACTACTGATCCAGGAAACCGCCTTCCGCCAGCATCTCGGCATGGATCTCGGCAATCCGATCCAGGGTCTCCTGCGCTGTGCCCTCGCCCCCAACGACGAACTTCGCTAACTCATCCTTAGCGGAGATCAGCAGTTCGTTATAGATGGGAATGTTGTAGAAGTCCTTCACCATGCCCATCGTCTCGGCGAAGGCGGCGTTGTAGGGTGTCATCTCCAGGAAGGCCGGGTCGGACAACACGGCCTTGTTGGCCGAATAGCCGCCAACCTCGCCCCACTTCTTCTGGACCTCGTCGGAGGCGAACCACTTAATGAAGTCCAGTGAAGCCTGCTTGCGGTCCTCGGGAATGAAGTTGATGACGCTCATGCCTTGTCCACCCAGGCTGCCGAATTGCTGGCCATCCGGGCCGGCGGGGTTCACGAAGTAACCGGTCACATCAGCGTACGGGTTGACCTCGGGATTGGCCAGAGCGGGGAAGAAGGCGAAGTAGTTCATACCCATGGCGGCCTGGCCGCTGATCATGGCGTCGTTCACCTCGGCAAAGAACGCATTGCTCAGGCCCGGCGCCTGGCAGCACTCATAAAGCTCTCTGTAGAACTCAAGCGCGGCCACCGCTTCGGGGCTGTTGATGACGCCCTCCGGGTTGAAGTTCTCGTCAGACCAGTTTCCCCCATAGGAGAAGAGCATGTTCTGGAAGCCCATCAGCAGGCCATCGTAGTCGACCTGGGTATAGAGGGCGGAGCCATAGAGTCCCTCATCGGGGCGGGTGAAGAACTTGGCGATGTCCAGCAACTGATCCATGGTCTCGGGTACGGCCAGCGGGTAGCCGTATTCGGCTTCGAAGGCGGCCATTTCCTCCGGGTCCTCGAAAAGGTCCTTACGATAGGCCCAACCATTGGCGTCACCCTCGGTGGGGTAGGCCCAATAGGTGCCCGATCCCGGCGGGTACTCGCCATAGTACTGCAGGGTGGCTTCCGTAACGGTGTCGGTGATCTCATTCTGATTCAAGAAGTCGGTCAGGTTCATGTAATGACCCAGGCTGGATGAGGTGCCCAACCACTGGCTGTCGCCGATGACCATATCCCAGGCCGTTCCCTGGGCGGCCATCTCAGCGTAGAACCGATCACCAAACGTGCCCCACGGTTCCTGGATAATATTGACCTTAATGCCGGTCTCTTCCTCGTACATATTGGCGATCTGTTGCAGATAGTCGGCCGGGTCCCACTGCGCCCAGAGGACATTCAGTTCATTGATGCCGCTGGTGGACGGCGCGGCCGCTTCTTCTTCGGTTTCGGCGGGCGCGGCCTCTTCCCCACCGGTTTCGGCGGGGGCAGCGGGTTCGGTCGCCGCCGGGGTCTCGGTGGTTGTGCCACCACAAGCGACTAATATCAAGCTCAACACAACCAATAACACAAACAATATTCTCTTCATTTGAATCCTCCTCAACTTTGTCGGATTGAATTTGCCTCTTTGATCTCAGAATTCACGACACGTTTTTTCGTTAATTCAATAACGCCACCTCCTATTTCCCTAATGCATCGCCATCTGACGAACCATCGTCGCTGGTTGGGTCAGAATGGCATAATACAGCATGGCGATACCGCCCATGACACAGGCGTCGAAGCCATGCCGGGCCAAAACGAGTCTGGCCGCGCTTTCGTTCCAGCGCAGCGCGCGGCGATGCAGCTCTTCCCGGATAGCCGGGGCCAGGTAGTCCCAGGCCAGGCTCAGGATGCCGCCAAAAACAACCAGTTTCGGGTTGAGGGCATTGACCAGGTTGGCGATGCCGATGCCCAGATAGCGGCCGATGGTTGCCAGCGCCTCCAGGGCGACGCTGTCATTCGCCCGCGCCGCTTGCACCACCGTGGCGATGCTCATGCGGTCGAGGTCGCCGTTGACCAGCTGGGTGACGAGGGTGGACTGACCAGCCTCAATAGCCTCGCGAACAAGGCGAAACAAGGCCCGCTGGCTTACTAATGTCTCCCAGCAGCCGCGGTTGCCGCAGTTGCATTCCAGGCCGTTGGGGTCCATGGTCATGTGGCCGAATTCGCCGGCGAAGCCGGTGGCTCCCTTGAAAAGCTGGCCGTTGCGGACGATGCCGCCGCCCAGGCCGACGCCGTCGCTGATATAGAGGACTTCATCGTAACCGGTGGCGGCGCCGAAGTAGTATTCGCCCAGCGCCGCCAGGTTGGCTTCGTTGTCGACAAACAGGGGAGTATCGAACTCGGCGCGCAACAAATCGCGAACGGGGATATTCTGCCAGCCGAGGTTGGGGGCGAAGAGAACCGTGCCGGACTCCTGGTCGATCAGACCGGGAATGCCGATCGCCAATCCCAGCAACCGGGTGCGGCAGCCGCTTTGCGGTTCGGTGGCCCGATGCAAAAGGGCCAGGACGCGTTGCATAATCGCGTCCTGGCCCAGTTCCGGTTGGGTTCGTTCCTGGTGCCGCCAGACGATCTCGCTGGAGAAGTTGGCGCGGATGACCAGGATGAAGTCGACGCCGATCTCGCAGCTGATGATGCAGCCGGCTTGCGGGTTCAGCTCCAGCATGACCGCCGGGCGGCCGATGCCGTTCGACCAGGTGTTGATTTCGTGTAGAAACCCGCGGTCGATCAGCTCGCGGACCAGGCTGGAGACCGTCGTCTTGTTGAGGCCGGTAGCCCCGGCCAGGGCCGTGCGGGAGACGGGCGCTCGCTCGCGGACGTGGTTCATGATCGCCGCGAGATTCATTTCGCGCAGAAGGGTCTGGTCGCCGGTCGGATACAGGGGTTGAGACATGTCAGCAGCCTTCTAACCACAAACAGTCTACTTTGTTGGTTGAACCAACAAACAAAGTATAAGGGCGATTGGGCAATTTTGTCAATAGAAACCGGCGTAATTAGGCAAATTGCCCAAAGGGAGAGCCAGCATGAAGGCGAGACATGGGTGACGGAGCGCGTGGCTCCGAATCTCCAGCGGAGTGGGGGTACCTTGAGTTATAATACCGACCAAAACGAAACGGCCCGGAGAATCACCCATGGCCCTCACGCTCGACAACTTCAAGCAAGCTATCTCGCCGGAGATTCTGGACCGCGGCCGGCGCTATTACACCCGCGGCCATGTCGTCGATCTGTCGCTCGACGATGAGGCGGAATGGTCGGCCGTCGTGGAGGGCACGGAGCTGTATGACGTGCGTGTCGTCCAGGCCGGGAGCGGCCAGCTGCTGGCCAGCTGCACCTGCCCCTATGACTACGGGCCGATCTGCAAGCACATCGCCGCCACGCTCTACGCCATCGAGGAAGCCTTTCCGGAATACCGCAGCGGCCGCCGCCCCAAGCCGGCCAAACCGCGCCGGACGCGCGCCGACCGGCTGCGCGAGGCTTTGCAGGCCGCGCCGCCGGCGCAACTCGTCGACTTATTGCTGGAGCTGGCCGACGACGACCGCGACATCATGAACCGGCTCCTGCTGCGCCTCAATGCGGTCGGCGAGAAGCCGGCCGATTACCGGCAATTGGTCAGGGACGCGCTGCGGTCGTCCGGCCGCCACGGATTCCTCGATTACCGGACGACGATGCAGGCCGCCACCAGGGTTCTGCCGATCCTCCACCAGGCCGGCGACGCGCTGCCGTCCCAGCCCCAGAAAGCGCTGGCCATCTACCAGGCCGTCTTTGAATTATCGGCCGCCGCGATGGCCCACGCCGATGACTCCAGCGGCATGCTTGGCGGCATTGTCGAAGAGGCCCTCGACGGTCTGCGCCAGTGCCGCGACCGGCTGCCGCCGGCCGAGCGGGATCGGTTTTTCGCCTATCTCTTGAAGCAAACCGCCAATGAGCATGTGGTCGGGTGGGATTGGCGCTGGAGCCTTTTCGATATAGCCGTCGAACTGGCCGACGACGAGTCCAGGCGCGCCGCGCTCGAGGCGATGCTCGAGGCCTGTCGTCCGGAGGCGGCCGAACGCAAAGAAGATGACTGGTCGCGCCGCTATTTGGACAAACGTATCGATCAGGTCAGGCTGACGATCATCCTGACGTATGACGGCGAGGCGGCCGCGCTGGACTTCATGCTGGCCAATCGCCGCCATGATGACTTCCGCCGGCAGCTGATCGCCTATTACCTCGACCACGACGACCTGGACACGGCTGAACAACTGGCTCGGGAAGGTCTGGTCGACGCCGAACAGACCCGCGCCTATGGCCATATCACCACCTATCGCGAGTGGCTACTGATGATCGCCCAGCGTCGCGGCGACACGTCGAGCGCGATCGCCGCAGCCCGGAAACTCTGGCTGGGCCAGGGGGAGCCGAAATATCTCGATTTGTTGCGTGAAAACATCCCCGCGGCGGAATGGGCCTCATTCCGTGAAACGCTCTTGGCCGACAAGGCATGCCGGCCAGACATGGCCGCCCGGTTGCTGGCCGCCGACGGGTTGTGGCCGCGGCTGCTGGAGCTCGCCCTGCGGTCGCCCTACCTCATCGGCTCATACCGCGACGAGCTGGAAACCCGCTTCCCGGATGAGATAGCCGATCTCTATGCCCGCATTGTGGTCAAGACACTGGAGAAAACGACCGACCGGGGGACCTATCAGAACGCGGCCGCAACCCTGCGGCGGATGAAAAAGTTGGGCCACGCGGCGCAGGCCGAGGCGCTGGCCCGCGATTTCATCGCCCGCTTTCCGCAGCGCCGGGCGATGGTGGAGGAGCTGCGGCGGGTGCTCGGCTAACGTGGCGGCCACGCACCCCTGCCCTGGTGAGGTTGATTTTGAGGTTAAATTACGTTGCTAGGCATTTAGGGACGGCTACGCGTCACAGCTGGCCGGGGGTGCAACCGTTGACCCCCGGTCGACACGGCTTTTGGCTTACCTTATACTTGCGAGGCAAGAGCCGCAGATGATCGGGAGGATTGGGAATGAGTATTACAGGAATCGATGAACCATTCGATAAGTCGCTTACACAACTCCGCCGGGCCTTGGATGAATTGCCAAATATCCCCGACCTTCAACAGATTCAAGATCAGCGCGAACGTGTGCTTCAGAAATACGGCCGAATGTTCAACCGGGAACATTTGCCGGCTCTATCGGCTGAGGAATTTCAATCGTTCTTGCGTTTTGATGAAAATCAGCATTGGTCCGGCATTCATCGCCATGGCGGGAAGATTTCCCGGGATATGGACGGCTTGCGTGAGGCGCTGGCCATCATCCACGACGAAAAACGTCCATTGCCCGAACGCTATGATGACATCCGGCAACGGGTAAAGGGATTGGGGAAAGCGGTGCTGACGCCGATTATGCTCGTCGCCTACCCGGATCGTTATGGCGTTTGGAACGGCAAAAGCGAGGCCGGGTTGCGACAACTCAATCTGTTCCCGTCATTCAGCAGTAAAGAAACCGAAGGCGAGCAATACGAAGCGGTCAACCAGATTTTAAACCGGCTGGCAGAGGAATTGAGGATCGATCTTTGGACGTTGGATACCTTATGGGAGTCATTGACACGCCCCGATGAGCCTCCAAACGGCCTTGCCGTTGATCGTCGACCGACCCGTCACGACCGCATGACCCTGCCGGAGGAGAAATTGATGTCCGGGAACGTTGTCCGTCCCTCAAACGACCCTACCATCGCCCGCGAGTTCCGCGGCTTTACGATAGATGCCTTTGACTTCCTGCGCGACCTGCAGGGCAACAACAACAAGGCCTGGATGGACGCTAACCGCGAGCGCTGGCACGCGAATATCCTGGAGCCGATGCGCGCCTTGTTCGCCGACCTGGGGCCGCATCTGAAGGCGAAGTTCGACCCCTACCTGAACCCCGACGAACTCGAAATCCGCCCGACCGCTCGCTATGTCCTGGCACGGATCAACAAGAACTGGTCGGCGACTGAATACAGCAAGTACCATGAGTACTACTGGGGCGCCTTCTACCGGGCCCGATTAACCAAGCAGACCGATGCTCAACTGTTCGTCAACCTTCTCGCTCACACATTCCGCTTCGGCTTCTATGTAGGCGAAATGGCGAAATCTGTGCGCGAACGGTTTCAGCAGCGGGTGCAGGATGACTCTCAAGCCTTTTGGGAACTCGTCAACAGGCTTGAATTGGCCCAAGAGTTTGAATTTGTGCGCACGCACGAGGAAGACCAACGCGAAGTGATTGGGATTCGCACAGCCGATGATATCCATCATTGGGTCGAAAGCGGCGACTTCGACTTGTTGCAGCGACTGGCGCCAGAAGAAGCTGTTACTCTTGGCCCGGCGCTGGCTGACCGCATTTTCGACGCCCTCCGCCGCGTCTTCCCCGTCTACCTTTGGGCGGTGGCCGGCAACCCCGCCCTGCTGGTCGATCAGTACCTCGCGGCCGAGTTCCCGCCGGATGAATTCGACGACCTTGAGGAGCCCCCCACCCCCTATACCCGCGCCGAATTCCTCCGCGACACCCACCTGACCGCGGCCGCGGCCGACGAGCTGATCGAGGTTTTGCAGGAGAAAAAGCAGCTCATCTTCTACGGCCCGCCGGGCACGGGCAAGACCTGGGTCGCCCGGCATTTGGGGCGGCTGCTGACCGGCTTGGCCGATCCGTCGCCGGAGCGCCTGACCGTCGTCCAGTTCCACCCGGCCTACGGCTACGAGGAGTTCATCGAGGGCATCCGGCCCAGGAGCGAGGAGCACGACGGCCGTCGCTGGGTCGACTATCCCACCCGCCCCGGCGTCTTCGTCCGTTTCTGCCGTGAGGCGGCGCGGGTCGCCGGGCCGTGCGTATTCATCATCGACGAGATCAATCGCGGCAATATCCCGCGCATCTTCGGCGAGCTGATGCTGCTGCTGGAATACCGCGACCTGGATGTCCCCCTGCCCTACTCCGGCGAGCGTTTCCGCATCCCGCCCAACGTCTACGTCATCGGCACGATGAACACCGCCGACCGCTCCATCGCCCTGGTCGACTTCGCCCTGCGGCGGCGCTTTCACTTCGCCAAGTTTGCCGCCGACCCCGACCTGTTCGCGCGCTGGCTGGCCGCTCGCGAGGGTGCGCTGCCCTACCTGGGTGCGCTTTACCGCCGCTTGAGCGAGGAGGCCATCGACGATCCCAATTTCGCCATCGGGCCGAGCGCCTTCATGCGCGAAGGCCTGGACGAGGCGGTCCTGGCGCGCATTTGGCGGCGCAGCGTGATCCCCTACCTGGAAGAATACTACTTCGACCAGCCGGCCAAGGCCCGCCGCTGGGACTGGGACGGCGAGCTGGTCCGTGGCATTCGCGAGGGCTGGGGTGACTGAAGCGGTGGTTGACGTCGCGGCCGACCGGACCACCGTGCTGTGGCTGACGGAATACCAGACGCTCAGCACCGACGCCCTGACACCGGCGAAGGCCCAGCTCCTGCGCGCCGACTACGCGCGCTACGTCACCGTG
>Ga0114939_10003499_pt1 | contig 10960 bp, 9 predicted proteins | sample AshMeaCrysSpring_FD_87196 | JGI IMG/M metagenome (GOLD analysis project Ga0114939, IMG submission 87196) | Groundwater microbial communities from Big Spring, Nevada to study Microbial Dark Matter (Phase II) - Ash Meadows Crystal Spring | ecosystem: Environmental > Aquatic > Deep subsurface >... | reverse complement strand
CTATGGCGGCCTGTAACTGCTGAATGTGTTGATTACTCATGTTTATAAATACGATTGAAATAAAAACTTAGATGTTGTACTAACAAAAAGAAACCTGCTAAAGTTTATTCAGCAGGCCTCGTTGTAATGTATTTCTATAAACAACTAGAAATAGTTCGTGTAATTCGTGCAATTGCTTCTAATTCCCGATAGCTATCGGGACGTGCTTAGAATTCGCAGTTTTTAGGTGTTCTTGCAAAAGGTATTACGTCTCTAATGTTTGTCATACCAGTTACAAATAGTACCATACGCTCAAAACCAAGGCCAAAGCCAGCATGTGGTACGCTACCAAATCTACGTGTATCTAAGTACCAGCTCATTTCTTCAGCAGGTATGTGCATGTCTGCCATACGAGCTTCTAGCTTTTCTAGGCGCTCTTCTCTTTGGCTACCACCTACAATTTCACCAATGCCTGGTGCCAAAATATCCATCGCTGCTACGGTTTGTTTGCCAGCTTCGCAACCATCATTTAAGCGCATGTAAAATGCCTTAATAGCAGCAGGATAGTTGGTTACAATTACTGGCTTTTTAAAGTGTTTTTCTACCAAATAGCGTTCATGTTCACTTTGCATATCAATGCCCCAAGCTACATCGTATTTAAACTTCTTCTTTTTGTAGTGTGGCGAGTCCAATAATATTTGAATGGCTTCTGTGTAAGTAATGCGCTCAAATTTATTGTCTAATACAAAACGCAATTTTTCAAGCAAGCCAAATTCTTGACGTTCGTTCTGTGGCTTTTGTTTTTCTTCTTCTGCTAAGCGTTGGTCTAAAAACTCAAGGTCTTCCTTGTTGTTTTCCATCACATACTTAATTAAGTATTGGATAAAGTCTTCTGCCAAATCCATATTGTCTTCAAGGTCGTTGAAGGCAACTTCTGGCTCAATCATCCAAAACTCAGCTAAGTGACGGGCGGTGTTACTATTTTCTGCTCTAAACGTAGGGCCAAATGTATAAATATCGCTAAAAGCCATAGCGCCAAGCTCGCCTTCAAGCTGACCACTTACAGTAAGGTTAGTGCTTTTGCCAAAGAAATCTTCGCCATAGTTAATGCTACCATCTTCATTTTTAGGTGCGCTGCCATCCATTGGTAAGGTAGTTACTCTAAACATTTCACCTGCACCTTCAGCATCGCTGGCAGTAATAATTGGTGTGTGCAAGTACACAAAACCACGGCTATTAAAAAATTGATGTACTGCAAAAGCTAATGAGTGACGCACTCTAAAAATAGCGCCAAACGTATTGGTTCTAAAACGCAAATGTGCTTTTTCACGTAAAAACTCAAGGCTGTGTTTTTTAGGCTGTAATGGATATTTTTCAGCATCGCTATCGCCTAAAATTTCTAGCGTTTTTGCTTTTACTTCTACCGATTGGCCCTTACCTAAGCTTGCTACCACCGTACCTGTTACTTTAATAGAAGTGCCTGTGGTTAGGCGTTTTAGGGTATCATCGTCTAGTAAGCCTAGTTCTACTACTACTTGTAAATTATTATTGGTACTACCATCGTTTAAGGCTATAAACTGGTTGTTTCTAAATGTGCGAATCCAACCCATTACAATCACTTCGTGACCCGTTTGCTCACTTGCAAGTAGTGCTTTAATTTTTGTTCTGTTGTTAAACATGGTTTTTTGTTTTTTTTGTCATTCTGAGGAACGAAGAATCTAATCATTTTCGGTAGATGTTTCGTTCCTCAACATGACATTGTATACCTTAAAAAGGATGGCAAAGATAAAGTTTTGATGGCTTAGTAATGATGGGCATTTTTTTGCATCAGTAGCGTTATTTAAAACAGTTGCGTATTGCTTTTAACTGGTACGTTATATCGGCAAGTCTTTATTAACAAAGTTGTTTGGGATTTAAATAATTGAAAATCATTTTATTGTTTTTTTACCGAAGAGAACGCCAAGTAAGGAAACGCAGAGCTAGCAAAGACTTTCCGAATTTCTTTGCTAAACACTTTGTGCGCTTTGCGGTTAAAATAATTTCAAACAACTTCATATTATTCTATGCTAACAGTTGATATCACAATGGTTTTGAAACATGATTACATCATTACTGTTGAATCCACATTGCCTTTGTAATGGCATTACATGTACATTGTGGAAGCCACAATTGTCTTGTAATGTAATGACATGTACACTGTGGCAACCACGCAACATGTGTAATGGCGTTTTGCAAATACTGTTGACGCAACAATATTGTGGTAATTAAATTGTATGTTAGTAGTAAACAAATCTTCGCTTCGGAAAAAGCTACATGTAGTTACTATTGTTGCAGTGTGCGACGCCTATGCAGCACCATAAAGTACAGCAGTCGATAACCAAAGCAACCTATCTTACAATATGTGGTTATTGCAGTTTAAATACTTTGCTCTGCTGGTATTGCTTAAAGGCGGCCGCTTCTTTGTCGTGCGTGTTTAACCATATTTGGTAAGCAGATGGGCTTGCGGCAGCACCAAATAACCACTGATTATAGGCATCAAACATGCCTTCACGTATTAAATACTGGTGATGGTTAAACAGTTGATAAGGCTGTCTTTGATCTGCTTTGTTGTAAAACCAATCTAGTACAAAGCGTGTTCTTATGGCTGTAATATTTTCAGGTGTAATGCCTGTGCTAGTAATGGCTTTTGTCTTTGCAAGGTTCTCGTAAATGTTACGCTCAAAAGCGGTTAGCTTTAAATATGTGCTTAACGTTTCTACATCGTATTCAGTATACAGTTTTTTGTAGCCATCTAGTAGTAAGCTTTTAATTTCTGCAGTGCGTTGCGTGTAACTTTCTAGATTAATAAATATTTCGCCATACAGTAATTGCCATAGTAAGTTTTTGTCAAATCTGCCAAAATACATTACTGCATTGTAGTAATTATTGGCATAGTTGGGGTCTTTAGCAATACCTGTTTCCCATGCTTGAATGGCAATAGGTAAGTTGCCATCTAAGGCTAGTAATTCGCCATATTCATTGTACAATACACCACTATTAGGAAACTTGGCTAAGGCCGTTTGGTACAGTTTAGAACAGCTTGCATAGTCTTTACTGCCTTTGTAAGCAATGCCTAGCACTTGGTAGGCTTGTACATCTGCATCGGGCTTTTCGGTTAAGTATTTACCAATGCTGATGGCTTTTGGATATTCTCTTTTAAGACAGTTGAGGTAAGCAAAATCTTTCAGTACTTCTACATTATCAGGCTCTTGTTTTAGTACATTATTAAACACCAAAGTGGCATTGTCATAATCGCCTTGCTGCATAAAATTTTTAGCAGTTTGATATAAGTCTTTTGTTGTGGGTTGTTGCGCCACAGCCTGCGACAAGCTACCAATAACCAATGCAATAATGACAAAATACTTCATAAGGGTGTTTTAATGTAAACCCGTCAGGTTTTCCAAAACCTGACGGGTTTTAAAAAATTAGTAAATAAGATGCGTTAATAAACCATCTCTTAATTTAGGTTCAAACCAAGTGCTTTTTGGTGGCATTACGTTACCACTGTCTGCAATATCAAACAATTGCTCGATAGTTACAGCATATAAGCTAAATGCTACAGCCATATCTCCATTGTCTACACGTCTTTCAAGCTCTTGCAAGCCACGAATACCGCCTACAAAATCTATGCGTGTATCGGTGCGAGGATCGTTGATGTTTAATATTTTACTTAGTAAATTATCTTGTAAAATGGTTACATCAAGTATACCAATTGGGTCAGTTGTGTAAGTACCTTCTTTAGCTACCAACTTGTACCAAGTACCGCCAAGATACATACCAAACTCGTGTAAGGCTGCTGGTTTAAACGCTTCTTTTGCAAGCTTGGTTACTGTAAAGCTTTGCTCTACAGCAGCAATAAATTCAGCTTCAGAAAGGCCGTTTAAATCTTTCGCTAATCGGTTGTAATCCATGATGTACAACTGATTAGAAGGAAATAACGTCGTTAAGAAATAATCGCTTTCTGGTGTAGCGGCTTCGCCCAAAGCTTTACGCACTTTAGCCGCAGATGCTGCCCTGTGGTGACCATCAGCTATGTACGTACATGGTACTTGCGCTGCAAATAAATCGGTAATGGTTTTGCAAGCATCGCTATCGCTCACAATCCAAATAGTGTGTTGAATATTATCATCAGCTACAAAATCGTATTGTGGGCTTTTGGTAGCTTTCCAGTTATCTATCAATGCATCTACATCGGCATTATTTCTGTAGGCAAGAAACACATTACCTGTTTGAGCGCCTGTGGTTTTAATGTGGTTAATGCGGTCTTGTTCTTTTTCTGGTCTTGTAAATTCGTGCTTTTTAATGATGTCTTTTTCGTAGTCATCAACACTGCTTACACATACCAAACCTGTTTGGCTACGGCCATTCATAATAAGCTGATAAATGTAATAGCACTCTTTATCTTCTCTAAATAACGTATCTCGTTGAATAAAGGCAGTTAAATTTTCTTTAGCCTTTTCGTACACCTCTTGACTGTGAATATCAATACCATCTGGTAGGCTAATTTCACTTTTGGTGATGTTTAAAAAACTGTAAGGATTGCCTTGTACTTCTACTTTAGCTTCGGCACTATTTAATACATCGTAAGGGCGGCTTGCCACTTGCTTAGCAAACTGTGGTTGCGGGCGCAACGCTTTAAAAGGTTTAATATCTGACATGCGGCAAATATCTGTAAATATTCATTAAATCTACCCTTATGCTAGGTTATTGAATTATTGAAATTTTACTGCAAACTTTTGCATAAATGATTTTGCTACATCATTAGCACTGCAAAAATTATTTAAGTCGCCACTTTAAAACGCTCCATTGCTTCTTTGCCTGTAGCCACATCTATGCCTTTCATTTCTATGTAAATAACATTGGGTTTCCAAAAGCTGCCACCTGGATCTATGCGAATAAACACACGTTTAAGCATGGCCATTTTAGCATTTATTAATGAAAACATTTGGTATTTATTATCGCCCTTGTGACGCATTAGGTACAAAGGCTTTTTTCTGTACGAGTTAATGTGCATTTCAAAGCTTGTGTCTGTTACTTTCTCTGTTTTTATGCCGTAGGCAAATACACGTTGTATGTAACTCAATTCCTTTTTTGCGCCATCTTCTGCAAAGCGTAGCCAATGAACCACTACTGGTTCATCTTTAATCAATTGTCCTTTTGCATCTTCATTAAGCTCGTAAACAATAGTATTGGTATTGGGTGTGCGTTGCAAATAAAACAACTGCTTTGGGTTATATTTAGGTACAGGAAACGTGTCTTGCACATCTATTACTTTAGCTTTTGGCTTTTGCTGATAGGCTGGCATACGAAAGGCCGTAATAGTAAATAATACAAGCATTAGCACAGAACCATAGAGAGCTATAGTTATTGTTTTATTGGGTTTAAGCATTAGATAACCTGAAAAATTAACAATCAAAAAAACATTTGCCGAAGGCGAAAAAACTAGCTAACTGAAGCTGCAAATTCTCTCATTAAGTCACAGAAAATTTGTACACTTTCTAGGGCTAAAGCATTGTACATGCTTACACGTATACCACCTACTGTACGATAACCTTTTACACCAACCATGCCTCTTTGCTTGCAAAGCTCTAAAAATGGTGCTTCGTGTTCAGGATTGGTTAATACAAATACCGCATTCATTTGGCTTCTATCTTCTTTAGCCACTGTAGGTGTAAATATTGGTAAGCTATCAAGCGTATTGTATAGTAAGGTTGATTTTTCCAAATTACGTCTGCCCATTTCTTCCAAGCCGCCTTCTGCTTTTATCCAACGTAGCGTTAATAATGCTACATACACAGCAAATACAGGTGGTGTATTCATTAATGAATCAGCAGCAATATGCTTTTCATAATCCATAATGTTTGGTATAGGGCGAGAAATTTTGCCTAATAAATCTTTTTTTACCACCACTAAGTTTACACCAGCAGCACCCATATTTTTTTGTGCGCCAGCATAAATTAATGAGAACTTTTTATAGTCGAATGGACGACTAAAAATATCGCTGCTCATATCTGCAGCAATAGGCACATTGGTTTCTGGTATGTTATGCCATTGCGTACCTTCTACTGTATTGTTGGTAGTTATGTGTAAATATTTTGCGTCTGCAGGAATATCAAAGCCTTTATTGATGTACGTGTGGTTTTTATCTTTTGAACTTGCCACTACATTTACATTGCCAAATAAACTTGCTTCTTTTAAAGCTTTGCTGCCCCAAATACCATTGTCGCAATAAGCGGCTGTTTCGTTGGTATCTAGCAAGTTCATAGGTACTTGCATAAATTGTGTGGTAGCGCCGCCATGTAAAAACAATACTTCGTAGCTATCATCTAAATCCATTAATTCTTTTACCAAAGCTCTTGCTTCAGCCAAAGCATCCATAAAAAAAGTGGTACGGTGACCAATTTCTAGTAAGGATAAGCCAGTATTGTTGAACTCTAATATGGCTTGAGACGCTTGCTCTAAAACAGTTTGTGGTAAAATAGATGGCCCAGAATTGAAGTTGTGTTTTTTCATGCTACTTACTTTGAGGGCTGCAAGGTACGATTATGATTTAAGATGTATGCTGTGTAATGAAAAATTGATAACGCTACAATGCTTATACCTCAGTAACACCGCCACTTACAGCAAATTTCATGGTATCGGCAGGGCTTATTTTATCAATGAGTTTTACCTTGTTGTTAGGTACAAAATAGGTAATACCACTAATGGCATAAGAATGTGGTACATAAACCGCTACATGATGTTCTAGCCCAAAATCTGTAACAGATTGTTGTGTAATAAAACCAATGCGCCACACATCTTCACCATCAACATTTACTAGTACTGCTGTATCAAATTTCTTTTTATTGCCAGCAAATGCTTCTAAAAAATCTTTTACCGATGAATAAATAAACTTGATACCTGGCGTACTTTCTAGCACTGTGTCAAGCACTTGTACCAATCTACCTACAACAAATAATGAAGATACCCAACCAATAACTACTACTAAGAAAATAACAACTATAAAACCTAAGCCGGGTATTTTTTGCAAATTACCTTCAGCATCTTTAGGTACTACGTTGGGAAAAATAGCGTGAACAAAATTTGGTAAAATATTATCAACCGTATTAAACAAACCCAAAACCACCCAAATGGTAATGCCAATAGGGGCAATAACAATTAGCCCTTGAAAGAAAAATTGCAACAAACGTGTAGCTAAACTTTTTGTAACCGCTTTTCTACTTTCTCTATCAAACATCATAACCAATAATTTATACTGTAAAGTAAACCACAAAAGCGCAAAATTTTCTTTTAGTTTTTACAAGCTCTAAATTGTTGTCTTGCATAGCTTTTACACATGCAAAAAGTTCTGTTAACAGAAAATTAATAAAAAAATCTTTGCTTGGAAACTTTGACAACGAAAAAAGTTTCCATAGTTTTGCGCTTTAATTACCCCAAAAATGGAAATAAAGGATAGAATATTAGAAAAAGCCCACGAGCTCTATATGCGTTATGGCATTAAAAGCATTACGATGGACGAAATAGCGGGCCATCTAGGAATATCTAAAAAAACAATCTATCAATCGTATAAGGATAAAGACGAATTGGTTTCGGCGGTTTTTAACAGAATGATTAACGCTAATAAGTACGCATGTGAAGGTGGTAGAGATAATTCTGACAATGCCATACATGAGCAATTTTTATGTAGCGATGTAGTACAAGAGATGTTTAACAAAATGAATCCTTCCATTTTGCACGACATCAACCGCTACCACCCAAAAGTGTATGGTGAGCTAGAAAAGCATAAAAAAGAGTTTGTGTTTGAAATGATAAAAAACAACTTACAAAGAGGCATCAATGAAGGGCTGTTTAGGGCCGATATGAAGATAGACATTGTTGCTAGGTTACAACTTGAAGTAATATCTCTTTTACATGACACAGAGTTTGTACATAAATATGGCTTGAGTACCATAGAAAAAGAACTCAACGACTTTTTTCTACATGGCTCTATCACACCACAAGGCAAGGAACTAATAACTAAATATAAACAAGAACGAGAAAACAAATAAACAAACGATGAAACAACAATTCCTAAAAAAGAGCATGTTTTGCATGGTATTGTTGGTGTTTATTGGTGCAAATGCCCAAACAACATCAACAGTAAACAAGTATGCATTTTCTGTGCAGCAAGCGGTAGACTTTGCTACCAAAAACAATGTGCAGGTAAAAAATGCCTTACTTAACCTAAAAAACCAAGAGCAGGTAAACAGAGAAATTACCGCAGCGGCTTTGCCTACTGTAAGCGGTAATATTAGCAGTGTGTACAATCCAAACATTGCAGTACAAACTATCCCAGATTTTATATCGCCTGCTACTTATGGTGTATTGGTAAATGAAGCGGTAAGAAATGGTAATACAGGCCAAACAATAACAATGCCTGCAAGCTTTGGAAGCATTGCTGCACAATTTGGTACCAAGTTTAATGCTACAGCTGCTGTAACGCTTCAGCAATTATTGTTTGACGGGCAGGTTTTTATTGGTTTACAGGCTCGCAGAACATCTATCGATTTTCAAACAAAAAATGTAGAAGTAACAGAAGAAAGCATTAAGACTAACGTTTACAAAATTTATTATCAATTAGTGGTTGCTAAAACACAATTGGCAATTTTTGATGCCAATATTGCACTAGTAGAAAAGTTGTTACGTGATACTAAAATAATGTTTGAAACTGGCGTTGCTGAAAAGCTAGATGTTAATAAACTGAACGTACAGTTAGCCAATTTAAAAACACAAAAGCAGAGTACGGAGAACTCTATAGATATTGGTTATTTGGGATTAAAAACGCTTATTGGCGTGCCAATTAAAGACTCATTGATTTTAACAGATAACATTACCGAAGACCAAATTAAGTCTGGCATTTTAACAGACGCATATCAATATAGCGACCGCAAAGACTTCCAGTACTTAGAACTTGGTAAGAAGTTAAATGAATTTAACGTACGCAGATACAAACTGAGTTACTTACCTACGGTAGCTTTAAGTGGTAGCTACGCAAAAAATGCACAGCGTAATCAATTTGACTTTTTTGGCAAAGGCGATTGGTTTACTGTATCATCGGTTGGTTTAAATGTGTCAGTACCAATATTTAGCGGCTTTGCAAAAGATGCAAGAGTAAAACAAGCACAAATAAGCTTGGCGCAAACCAATAATACCATCGATGGCTATAAAAACCTAATTGACAACGAAGTATCAACCGCTCAATTCAACTTAAAGTCTGCAATTGCTACAATTGATTACCAAAAGCAAAATATGGTATTGGCTGAAGAGGTATATAACCAAACTGTAAAAAAGTATCAAGCAGGCTTAGGTAGCAACACTGAAATTACGGCGGCACAAACAGATAAAACAACTGCAGAAACCAATTATATCAATGCTTTGTACAAAGCCATTATTGCTAAAATTGATTATCAAAAAGCTATTGGTAAACTATAATCTAAATCATTCCAAAACATAAAAACATCTATATGCAACACATAAACAAAATCATGCTATTTGCAGCACTAGTAGCTATTACGGCTTGTGGTGGTAGCGACGTAACTAAGAAAAAAGCTGAGCTTGAAAAACTAAAAAAGCAACAAGCAGATGTAACTACTAGCATAGCTACATTAGAAGCAGAAATTGCTAAACTAGATCCAGCATCTGTAAAAGCTGCGCAAACTAAATTGGTATCAATTGCGCCTATTGCAGCTGAAAACTTTACGCATTATATAGACCTACAAGGTAAAATTGAAGCTGTAAATATTTCGTACGTAACACCAAGAAATGGTGGTGGTCAAGTAAAAGCTGTATTTGTAAAAAAAGGCGATGCAGTAAAGAAAGGACAGTTATTATTACAATTAGATAATGCTATTGCTAAACAAAGTTTAGTTGCAGCTGAGCAAGGCATACAAACCTTAAAGGGTCAATTGAATTATGCTAAAACTATTTACCAAAAACAAAAAACCTTGTGGGATCAAGGTATAGGTACTGAGGTACAATTGATAACAGCCAAAACAAACGTTGAAACGCTTGAATCGCAAGTAAAAACAACTGAAGAGCAAATTAAAATTAATAAAGAGCAGCTTGGCTTTTCTAATGTATATGCTGATGTAAGTGGTATAGCCGATGAGGTAAACGTACGTGTAGGTGAGTTTTTTACAGGTGTTGCAGGTTTAGCACCTCAAATTAAAATTGTAAATACTGATAACTTAAAGATTACCGCACAAATACCAGAAAACTATTTGAATAAAGTAGGTGTAGGCAGTAAGCTAAATGTAACCTTACCAGATATTCATAAAACCATTTCTGCTACTGTAAGTGTTGCTAGTAAACTAATAGATGCTGGCAGCAGAAGTTTTTATGTAGAAGCTAAAATACCTACCGATAAAGACTTTCATCCAAATCAGTTGGCGCTAATTAATATTCAAGATTATAGCAACGCTAAAGCGGTGGTAGTACCATTAAATACTTTACAAAACGATGAAAAAGGCAAGTATGTAATGGTGGCTGTAAAAGAAGGTACAAAACTAGTAGCTAAGAAAAAAGTAGTAAAAGCTGGCGAATTGTATGGCGATAAAGTAGAAATACTATCTGGCCTTGCAATAGGTGAAGATGTGATTATAGAAGGCTTTCAAGGCTTGTATGATGGACAGTTATTGACTACTAAGTAGAGTGTTTAACCACATAGACATATAGGCACAATAGAATGGTAACTAAGAAAGAATTAGACGACTTAACCTATTTAATAATTGGTTGTGCTATAGAAATTCATAAAGAACTTGGGCCAGGATTATTAGAGAGCGTTTATCATTCTTGCTTTGTAGAAGAATTGGTAAGAAAGCAATTGCATTATCAATCTGAACTTGAAGTACCTATTGTTTATAAAGGTAAACATCTGAATACTAATTTAAGGCTAGATGTACTT
>Ga0114939_10003497_pt1 | contig 10961 bp, 6 predicted proteins | sample AshMeaCrysSpring_FD_87196 | JGI IMG/M metagenome (GOLD analysis project Ga0114939, IMG submission 87196) | Groundwater microbial communities from Big Spring, Nevada to study Microbial Dark Matter (Phase II) - Ash Meadows Crystal Spring | ecosystem: Environmental > Aquatic > Deep subsurface >... | reverse complement strand
TCCGCCCGAACCCGCGTGACCGTCGCCCCGTCCTGCGTGGCCGCACCGAGGCCCGGCGGCGGACCGGCCGTCGGGACACGCCACCCCGCTCGCCACCGCTTCGTGGACGTCTACCCTCGCTAGTGCTCTGACCACCATCGTTCGGGGGCCGCGTCCACCCGTTGTGGCGCTGGGCGTGTTTTCATCGGTGGGGTGTCAGCACCTGTGCGGGTTCGACGGTTGTCGGACGAGGAAGCCCGGATCATCCAGCGGATCGTGCGGCGAGGGGGTGATGGACCGAACACGTCGGTGGTGCGATGGCGACGCGCGCTCGTGGTGCATGCGTCGGCCGGTGGGAACACCGTGCCAGCCATCGCCAAGCTTGTGGCGACCTCGGAAGACCGCGTACGCGAGATGATCCACCGGTTCAACGAACTGGGTTTGGTGGCGCTGGACCCTCAGTGGGCACCGCAAGTCGGCGGCCAACACCCTGGCGGCGCTGCGGTCGATCCGCGCTCAGCGTCCCGACGGCGATTGGGTCTACGTGATCCTGGACAACCTCTCCGCGCACAAGGGGCCGGTCATCCGGGCCTGGGCCGAACGGAACCGGGTCGAGCTGTGCTTCACCCCGACCTACAGCTCATGGGCCAATCCGATCGAGGCGCACTTCGGGCCGCTACGAGAGTTCGTGCTGAACAACTCGAACCACCCGAATCACGTTGTGCTCACCCATCGCCTGCACGCCCACCTCCGCTGGCGCAACGCCAACGCACGCGACCCCGAGCTCCTCGACGCTCAACGCCGTGAACGAGCGCGAGTCCGCGCCGAGAAACAACGCCGCTGGGGACGACCAAGACAGCCGGCCGCCTGACCCGCGCGAACGTTTGTGGTCAGAGCACTAGCGTGCTTCGGATGAACCGTCGCCCGCGCCGAAACGTCCCACGTCGATGAGCATGATCGAGACCGCAGCTGTCGAGCACGACGAGCTAGAGGCCCTACAAGAGGAGGTCACCGGCTACGTCCGGTCGCCCAGCGACGTGCTGCGTCTCGCCGTCTTCGCGATCGCCACGCTGCTGCTCGTCGTCCTGTCGAAGTGGGCTCGTGACAGCATCGTCGGGTTCGAGGACGACCTCCTCGAGCTCTTCGACTTCCTGAACCCCACGGTCGAGCGGATCCTGCTCGGCCTCCTCGACGTCGCGGTGATCGCCTCACTCGCCGTGATCTGGATCACGCCGCTCGTAACCAAGCGCTACCGGCTGTTCGGCTACATCGTCGCGGCGAACGCCGTGACGTTCGGTTTGATGGCGCTCATCGACTGGTTCGTCGACGCTGAGAAGTCGACCACGCTCGTCAACGAGATCGCCGAGCGGGCGGGGATCGACACCACCGTGACCGTGGCATCCATCGCCCAGACGGTTGCCTCGTTCACGGTGGTGGCACCGTTCGTCTCGCGACGGTGGCGGCGCTTCGGTGTCGCGGTCACTGCGCTGATCGTTGTCCTGCGTCTGCTCGTCGCGGTGCACGTGCCGCTCACCCTCTTCGTCGCGCTCACACTCGGCGTCGCTGTCGGCGCTGCGGTTCTGTTCGCCTTCGGCCGTCCCAGCCAACGGCCGACCCGGACGGCGATCACGGCGAGCCTCCGCAACAGCGGTCTGCCGCTCGCCACGCTCGAACCGGCAGCCGTCGACGCGCGGGGCTCCACGCCCTACTTCGCGACGCTCGACGACGGCGGCCGCGTGTTCGCCAAGGTGCTCGGGGCCGACGAGCGCGCCGCCGACCTCATGTTCCGGGTCTACCGGTTCATCGCCCTCAAGAACGTGGGCGACGAGCGGCCCTTTTCGTCACTGCGCCGTACCGTCGAGCACGAGGCGCTCGTGTCGCTCCTCGCCCGTGACGTCGGTGTGCGCACGCCGCGCATGCGGGCGATCGCCGATGTGGGCCGTGATTCGCTGCTGCTGTCGTACGACCTCATCGACGGCAAGTCGGTCGATCGGGTCCCCCCGGAGCAGATCACCGACGACGTGCTCCGCAAGATCTGGGAGCAGGTCGGCGTCCTGCGCCGTCATCGCATCGCCCATCGTGACTTGCGGCGAGCGAACATCTTCCTCGACTCGAACGGTGACCCGTGGATCATCGACTTCGGCTTCAGTGAGGTCGCGGCGAGCGACGCCCTGCTCAACGCCGATGTCGCACAGCTCGTCGCCGCGCTGGCGTTGCACGTCGGCGTCGACCGTGCCGTCGACAGCGCCATTGCCGGGCTCGGCACGGAGGCAGTCGGTGCTGCGCTGCCCCGGCTCCAGCCGAACACGCTCAGCGGGGCGACGCGCACGGAGCTGAAGAAGCGCAAGGGGATGCTGAACGAGCTCCAGCAGGCAATCGTCGAGCGGTGCGCGGTCGAGGAGCCGGAGTACGAGCAGCTCCAGCGGCTCAGCGGCAAGACGATCTTCACGATCCTCATGCTGACGGCCGTCACCTACTTCCTGCTGCCGCAGCTGGCTGACGTGCCGGGCGTCGTGAAGCAGATCCGGAACGCCGACTGGAAGTGGATCGGCCCCGTGCTGCTGATGTCGGTGATCACCTATGTCGGAGCGTCGATGAGCCTCACCGGCGCGATCCCCGACCGGATCCGGGCGTTCCCGACGTTCCTGACCCAGCTCGGGTCGTCGTTCGCGAGCAAGCTCGCACCGGCCGGCCTCGGGGGCATGGCGCTCAACGTCCGGTTCCTGCAGAAGGAAGGGGTCGACCTGGCGGTCGCCACGTCGGGCGTGGGCCTCAACTCCGTGGGCGGCCTGGTCATGCACGTCACGCTCCTGGTGGTGTTCGCCGTCTGGGCCGGCCGCTCGGTGTTCGGCTCCATCAAGCTCCCCGACCCCGAGATCTTCCTGATCGGCGTCGCGGTCGTGCTCGTGCTCGCCGTCATCGCGCTCGCCTTCCCTGTGGTCCGCCGCCTCATTCGGGAGAAGCTCTTCCCGCTCCTCAGGAAGTCGCTGAACGGTATCGGGGCGGTGCTGCGCCGGCCCGGGAAGCTCGCACTGCTCCTCGGCGGGTCAGCCGTGGTGACCTTGAGCTACATCACGTGCACGTACTTCTCCACCCAGGCGTTCGGGGGTGACCTGCGGTTCGCCACCGTCGGCGCCGTCTACCTCGCCGGCGCTGCGGTGGCCACGGCGGCGCCGACGCCCGGTGGTCTCGGGGCCCTCGAGGCTGCGCTGATCGCCGGCCTCGTCGCCGCCGGGCTGGACAAGAACATCGCCGTCCCCGCGGTGTTCCTCTACCGGCTCGCCACCTTCTGGCTCCCGATCCTCCCCGGCTGGCTGTCGTTCACGTGGCTCCGCAAGCGCGAGTACATCTGACCTTGCGGTCTCCGTAGCGTCCACCCACGATGTCCTCTCATGCCCGCCGAGCCGCCAGCGCCGCGCTGAACGTGATGGCGGCCGTCTGCCTCACGGCCGGCGTCCTTGCGTGGTGGACCCACACCACGGTGTTCGACAGCGAGACGTTCAGCCGGCGGGCGACGAGCCTGCTCGACTCCGAGTCGGTGCGCCGCGAGGTCGCGGTGCGCCTCACGGAGGAGCTCGCCCGCGGCGGCAACCGCCAAGTCGTCGAGTTCCGCCCGGCAGCCCAGCTCGCCGTGGAGGCCGCGGTCGACACCGACACGTTCCGATCGATCTTCCGCACGGCGGTGCGGCGTACCCACGCCGCCCTGCTCGACAACCGCAGCGGCGGTGACACTCTCGACCTGTCGGAGTCGCTCGCCATCTTGTCTGCATCCATGCAGCTCGCCTCGGGCGGCAGCTCCGGTGAGGCGGAGGCCGGCCTCGGGTCCAGCTTCGGCGACGTCCTCCAGCGGGTGGCTGACTTCGGCGTCTGGAGGCTCGAAGGGGCCATCGCCGCGCTCGCGCTCGGCGGTCTCGTCCTCGCCGTGCTGCTGGCGGTGGGGGCCATCGCCGTGGCGCCCGACCGGCGCCGAGGTGTCGCCCGGCTCGGCCTCGCCCTGCTCGCCGCTGGTGTCGCCGTGCTCCTCCTCGTGCAGGTGGCCGAAGCACTGGTCGGCCGATACGTCGGTGACCCGTCGCTCGCAGAGGCTGTCCGCAGCGCGATCTCCCAGGGCACCGCGGACCTGGCGAGCATCGGGTTCGGTGTCGCCGCGTACGGCGTGGTGACGTTCGCAGCCGCGCAGGCAGCCCGCCGGGATGCCGGAGCCGTCACTCCGGCCGGCGCGGTTCGGACTGTCAGCAGCTGGGTCGAGGAGCAGCGCGACCGCACCGGCTGGCGCGTCGGCGCCGGCATCGGGATGCTGGTGGTGGGCGCCGCGCTGCTGTGGGATCCGATCTTCTGGCTCCGCGCTGCGGGCGTCCTCGCTGGCGTCTGGGTGACGTACCTCGGCATCCTGGTGCTCCTCGGCACCGTGCGGCGCAGGGCGGGGGCCGTCGTGCCCACGAGCGCAGGGAGCTTTCGGGCGGCCGTCGTGACGGTTGCTGCGATGCTGCTGCTCGCCGTCGTCGCAGTGGTCGCCGTCGGGGCGTCCCGCCGGGCCGCTGCACAGGCCGAGGCAGGCGGCGAGCGGAAGTGCAACGGCTCCGCGGAGAACTGCGACCGGCGACTCGACGAAGTGACGCTGCTCGGCTCGCACAACGCGATGTCGGCCAGCCTCTATCCAGGTTGGCTCTTCGCCGAGCAGCTCGACACGCTCGGGGGGCAGCTCGGCGCCGGGGTCCGGGCCCTGCTCGTCGACACGCACTACGGCGTGCCCTCGAGCGCGCGCCTGCCCGGCGCCGAGTCACCGCTCGTGCTCACGGACGTGGCGTCGGAGGTCGCCAGTCCCCTGTTCGAGCAGCCCGACCCCGAGACGGCCGAACGCGCCGCTGCTCTCGCCGCCCGGGCGCCGAAGCGAGCCGGCGCAATCCGCGACCTCTACCTCTGCCACAACCACTGCGAGCTGGGGGCGATCCCCTTCTCGTCGGCCCTCGGCGAGGTGAAGCGCTTCCTCGACACGCACCCCGACGAGGTGGTGATGCTGGCCATCCAGGACGCCACGAGCCCCGACGACACCGCGGCTGCCATCGAGCGGGCGGGGCTCGGCGATCGTGTGGCCACGCTCACCGCCGGCGAGCCCCTCCCGACGTTCGGCGAGCTCGTCGACAGCGGACGCACACTGCTCGTCTTCGCCGAGCAGTCCGGCCCCGATGCACCCGCCTGGTACCACCGGATGTACGACTGGTTCGACGAGACGCCATACACGTTCCGGTCACTCGACGACTTCACGTGCGGGCCCAACCGGGGTGGCACGGGCAAGCCGCTGTTCCTCGTGAACCACTGGGTGTCGGTGTCGCCCCCCGATCCCGGCAAGGCCAGGCAGGCGAACGGCGACGCCCTCCTCGACCGTCTCGCCACCTGCGCGGAGGAACGGGGTCGCCTCCCGAACGTCGTTGCCGTCGACTTCGCCGGCCGCGACCGGCAGGCGGCCCGGGTCGCCGACGTGCAAGATCGGCTGCGCTCCCGTGTGGCGTCGTCCACCACGCTCCCCCCTGAGCCGGCGACGAGCCCGTCCCCGCTGCCGGTGTCGCCGCCGTCGACGGTCGCGCTGCCCGACCTGCCCGAGCCGACGCGGGTCACCACCGTGACCGGCGGTGATCCCACGCGGTTCTGCGCAGCAGTTGACGAGCTCGTCGACGTGCTCGAGGTCTGGGTGCCGACCGTGCTGTCACAGCAGGGCGAGGCGCAGGGCTTGGCCGAGCTCGTGCTGGCCCCGCACCTCACCGAAGCCCTGGCTGCCTACCGCTCGTCGGCACCGGACGAGCTCGCCGCGCCCGCCGCCGAGCTCGACCAGCGGTCGCAGGCGGGCCTGACAGCGCTCCGCGCGGTGGGTGCCGCCGAGGTGACGACCGCTCGTCTCGCGGCGTCGCTGCGTGACGGGATCGCAGCCGGGACGGACCCGCTCGTGCTCGAGCGCCGGCTCGTCGACGATGCCTCCGCCTCGGTCGATCCGGACCTCCTGCGGCGGGCCGCCACCACCTTCGCCGCCGCTCGACGCGACCCCGCCACCGCACTCGACCTCGGCGACGTCGACGACGCCCTCCTTGCGTCGGCCGGCTTCGACTGTGCTGCCGGCTGACACCGACGGAAAGTGAGCTTCCCGTGATCCTCGCCGTCTCGGGCGCCATCGTCGCGTTCGTCGGGGTCGTGCTCGCCCTCCCTGCCGCGCTCGCGATCACCTTCGTCGGGGGCGGCTCCTCGGCGTCGGCCGCGGATGGACCAGCATGCTCGTCGCCGGCATCGCGGGCTGGGTTACCGGGCTCGTACTCGCCGGCTTCCTCAACGACTGGGAGTTCTCGCGCACGTCGATGGTCGTGGTGACCCTCGTGCTCGGCTTCCTGTTCACCATGGTCTAGGCCGTCGGCCTCGACCTGCTCGCCCCAGCTGGTTCGCTGGCGAAGGGCGCCGAGGTGGGCCGCTTCGTCGTGCCTCACCCGGTCAGGGACCTCGAGGCCAAGATGGCACCGATCGGCCGCTACCGCGAGGTGGTGTACATCGCTTCTGCGAACGGCATCGGCCCCTCGCTCGCACGCAACGGCCACGACGTCCGCGTGGAAGGTCTCGGCGTCCGCCTGCGCAAGACCCTCGAGCAGGCCATGCGGCCGTTCCTCGAAGCCGAGCTCGGCCAGCCCGCCGACTCGATCTTCGCCGAGTTCGACTGGGCGCCGATCGCGGCGGCCTCCATCACCCAGGTGTACAAGGCACGGCTGCAACTGGGGGAGGACGTCATCGTGAAGGTGCAGCGTCCTGGTCTCGACGCGGTCGTGCAGCGCGACGCGGCGGCGCTCTTACAGATCGCCGGCCTGCTCGAGCGGCGCACGACCCTGGGGCTGTCGCTGCGCCCCACGGACCGCGCCAGCGAGTTCCTCGACGGGCTCGGCGAGGAGCTCGACTTCACCGTGGAGGCCAGCAACGCGCTCGCGCTCATGGCGGCAACCCCGGCATCGCTCGGCGTGCGGATCCCGGTGGTGCACACCGACCTGTCGACTCGGCGCGTGCTCGTGGAGGAGCGGTTCACCGGCGTGAGCATCGCGGACGTTGACGAGCTCCGCCGCCGGGGACTCGACCCGGATGCGCTCGCCGACACCTTCTTGCGGGCGATGCTGCACCACATCTTCGACGTCGGGGTCTTCCACGCCGACCCGCATCCGGGAAACGTGCTCGTCCTCGACGACGGGACCATCGGCCTCATCGACCTCGGCGCGGTCGGCCGGTTGGGGCCGGCCGAGCGGGACGCTCTCGTGGCGATGTTGCTCGGTGTCGCGAGCGGTGACGCTGCGCAGCTCCGCCAGGGGCTGGTACAGGCCGGCGTGATCACGGCCGACGTCGACACCGTGGCCCTCGACGGGGCAATCGGCGGCTTCGTCCAGCGCCACGTGACGAAGGGGGGTGGCATCAGCTCGAGCGCGTTCCAGGACCTTCTGCCACTGCTCGGCGAGTTCGGCATGCGCCCGCCACGGTGGCTCGCCACCCTGGGGCGCACCATGGTGACGCTGGAGGGGACGCTGCGAGCGGTCTCCCCGTCCTTCTCGCTCGTCGACAGCATGCAGGCGATCGCCGGTGAGCGGGTGCATGACCTGGAGCGGCCCGGCTCCCTGAAGGAGATGGTCACCAACGAGGCCATGGTGCAGCTGCCCCGGCTGCGCCGCCTCCCGGAGCGGGTCGACGACCGGCTCGACCAGGCTGCTCGCGGATGGCTCACGGCTCGAGTGTCGCTCTTCGGCCAGCAGCGCGACGTCGACACCATCACCCGGCTCGTGAACCGGGTCGTGATGGGTGTCCTCGCTGCCGCCCTCGGCATTGGGTCGGTGGTGCTGGTCGGTGTCCAGGCCGGCCCACAGCTCGCCGGCGCGGTCACGTTCAACGAGGTCCTCGGCTACCTGGGGCTGGCCTCGAGTGCCATCCTCGCCCTGCGGGTCGTCGCGACCGTCGTGCGCGACGGACTCTGGTGACCACTCCCGCGGCGAGGTGACCGAGGTCCCGGAGCCGCGCAGCCACCGGCCCTGCCCTCGCCCCATCGCGGGGGTGCAGGATGGGACGCAGGCGGCTCGCCCCACCGGGCCGTCGAGGAGTGCCATGGGCAGGTGTCCGGCGTGCGGTGAGGATGTCAGCAGCACCATGCGGTTCTGCCCCGCGTGTGGCCGGACGCTGGCGCACCAGCAGGGCTACTGCACCGCTTGCCACGACGTGCGGGAGGCGACCTCGGGCGGCACGTGCACGGCCTGCGGGCACCTGCTCGTCGACGTCCGCGCCGTCACCATGGCGCCCTCGAGGACCCCGGTGGGGAACCGCGGGCGCCGGTCGGTGGCCGTGCCGCTGCTCGCTGCCCTTGCGCTCGTGCTCGCCGCGGTTGCAGTCGTCGCGCTCGTCACGCGCCCCGACGACGGCGAGGCCGGTGGTGCCGCTCCCGCGTCAACGGCGCCCACAACGTCAGCAGCGACGCTGGCGTCGACGGCTGTGGCCACCACGCCTACTCGCCCGGTGCCCCCGGGCGTGGAGCAGTACCGCCCGGTCACCGTGGTCAGCGGCAGCCCGCTTCCCACCGGCAGCGGCGCAAACGACCCGGCCATCGGGCAGGTGGCACCCGTCGTGGAGGGGCAGTCGTTCGATGGCAGCCCGGTCGTCGTCGAACCCGGTGCACCGACGCTGCTCGTGTTCGGTGCGCACTGGTGCCCGCACTGCCAGGTCGAGCTGCCACGGCTCCAGGCCTGGGCCGACTCCGGTGCGATGCCCGAGGGGCTGCGGCTTGTCGCGATCTCCACCGGTGTCGATCCGGGGGGCAGCAACTACCCGCCGTCAGCCTGGTTCGAGGAGATCGGCTGGTCGTCACCCGTGCTGGCCGACGACCAGACGGGCGGTGCCGGGCGCGCGTTCGGCTTGCAGTACTTCCCGACGCTCATGGCGATCGACGCTGATGGCGTCGTGCGGGGGCGGGTGGCTGGTGAGCTCACCGACGACCAGCTGGGGCAGTTCCTGGCGGCAACGCTCGGGCCCGTCCCGAGCGGTGGCTGAACCTCCCTCTCCGGCGAGCAGCGGCGCGTATCCTGCTGTCGCATCGAGGCTCGTGACCGTCGATGAAGCTTCGAAACCAGGGGGGTGGGCCGATGCCTGCACGTTCGGATCGATCCCGTCGAGGCGACCGCGAGGCCCTCTCCGGCCTCGCCTCGCTGCGGACGGCAGCACCCTCGATGACACCGTCGCAGCGGCGGACGCTCGTTTCCGAGGCCCTCACCATGCTCGACGGGCTCTACGTGCACCTCCCGCTCAAGCGCGCCATGTACGCCATCGATCCGCTGCAGCGGCTCCGCCTGCTCGGCCAGCGGATCGGGGAGCTGTCCGACGCGCAGTTCCAGGACGAGCTCATCGACACGTTCACCGAGCTGCGCGACCTGCACACGAACTACCTCCTGCCGTCGAGTCTCCAGGACAAGACGGCCTTCCTCCCGTTCCTCGTCGAGGAGTGCTTCGAGGGCAAGAACCCGACGTACGTCGTGTCGAAGCTCATCGCCGGCTTCACCCACCCCACCTTCGTGCCCGGCGTCACCGTCACGTCGTGGAACGGCGTGCCGTTCGCCAGGGCGGTCGAGCGCAACGCCGATCGCCAAGCGGGGAGCAACCCTGACGCCCGCCGGGCCCGGGGCATCGAGGCCATGACGGTGCGATGGCTCGGCCAGAGCCCGCTGCCCGACGAGGACTGGGTGATCGTCGGCTACACGACCGCGAGCGGCAAGGCCGAGGAGCTCAGGCTGGCGTGGCAGGTGTTCATCCCCGAGCCGTCGCCCCAGGGGGTCGACCCGGCGAACGGGCGGGTGGCAGCATCCCGCCTGCTCGGCATCGACGAAGGGACCGAGCGGGTGCGCCGGGCCAAGAAGCACCTGTTCGCGCCGAAGGCCATGGAGACCGAGCGCGCCGCGGCGCGGCACGCGCCCGTCGCCGCCGACACCTCGACCATGCCCGACGTGTTCGCCTTCCGCACCGTCGACACCCGGCACGGCACCTACGGCTACGTGCGGATCTGGACGTTCGACGTGGACGACGACGAGGCCTTCGTCGACGAGTTCGTGCGCATCCTGGGGCTGCTCCCGCCGCACGGTCTCGTCCTCGACGTGCGGGGCAACGGTGGGGGCCTCATCCCTGCTGCCGAGAAGCTCCTCCAGACCCTGACCCCGCACCCGATCGAGCCGGCCCGCTTCTCGTTCCGGTGCAGCCCGCTCACCCAGGCGCTGTGCCAGCCCGACGACCCCGACCTCGGCCAGTGGGCCGTGTCGATCGCCCGCTCGGTCGAGACCGGTGAGGCCCACTCGCAGCCGCTGCCGCTGTACCCCGCCGCCGAGGTGAACCGCCGCGGCCAGCGTTACCAGGGTCCGGTCGTGCTGGTGACCGACGCGCTCTGCTACTCGTCCACCGACATCTTCGCCGCGGGGTTCCAGGACCATGGTATCGGCCCGGTGCTGGGCGTCGCTCGGGCGACCGGCGCCGGCGGAGCCAATGTGTGGGACTACGCGCTGCTCCGCCAGCTCTTCGGACCCACCGGACCGTTCGGGCCGCTCCCCAAGGGCACCTCGTACCGGGTGGCCATCCGGCGGGTCACACGCGGCGGCACGAGCGCCGGCGTCCCCCTGGAGGACCTGGGTGTGGTGCCCGACGTCCTGGTCCGCACGACGCGGCGCGACCTGCTGGAGTCGAACGTCGACCTCATCGCCGCGGCCGCCAAGCTGTTGAAGGGCCAGCCGAAGCGGTCGCTCGCCACGACCGTCACCGAGCAGGGCTCGACCGGTACCACGCTCGCCGTCACCGCTTCCGGTGTCGACCGGGTGGACGTGCTTGTCGGGGGGCGCCCGCGCGCCTCGGTCGACCTACCCGGTTCGGCCGCGGTGACCGTGCCGGAGACGCAGGGCGAAGCCGTGCTGCAGGGCTACGCGAACGGCGACCTCGTCGTCGTCGCC
>Ga0114939_10003496_pt1 | contig 10964 bp, 9 predicted proteins | sample AshMeaCrysSpring_FD_87196 | JGI IMG/M metagenome (GOLD analysis project Ga0114939, IMG submission 87196) | Groundwater microbial communities from Big Spring, Nevada to study Microbial Dark Matter (Phase II) - Ash Meadows Crystal Spring | ecosystem: Environmental > Aquatic > Deep subsurface >... | reverse complement strand
GTCTGACAGTGCTGCCTCGTTGCGCCAGTATGGTGCATTTCGACCCCGCGACCTGGTCGGCAACGCGCGCATCGTGCCGCCTGGAACTAGGCGATCAGCCGCGGATCCGGGGCGCTGTTTCTCCTCAGGTGCACGAGAGCTGGGCAGACCCTGGCGCAACGGTCAGCGGGCGCGTGGTCCAGATTACCAACCACAGCAGTCCGATCTCGTGATCATGGCGCGGTTCTTGCCTGTAGACTTGCGTGCCCACGGCGGGCCGCGCCCAAACCCAGGTACCTGAAGCTATGGACCCAATTCGCGAGCTTGGTCTCAACCCCTCAGGCCAGTCCTCCTCCTCCCTGTCGGCGGAGGAGCGCCAGAATCTGCAGCTCTACATCAACCTCAAGCTGGTCTCCTCCGGGCAGCCGCCATGTGGGACCGGCGAGACGGCGCATTTCATCGACATCGCCCACGACCTGCTGCTGAGCTATCGGGAGAAGAACCGGCTCCTGGCCTCCTATCACTGCCCGGTGGACCGGCGCGTCCAGGACTTCATCAATCGCTACCTCAAGGACCTGGAGCTAGATCAGGTCCCGACCCTGCCCTTCCAGTCCCTCATCCTGGATCGCCACGGCCTCGCCCGGGAGTTGTCCGTCCCCATCGATAGCCACGAGTTCCATTCCGATATCGTGGCGAGCTACCGCATCGCCCAGGGGGTCCTGCACAACCCGGCGAGCGACCGGCGGACCACCGAGGGGTCCTTCCACGTGGCGGAGGGGGGGCTGCCCATCCCAGGGGACAAGAAGGCCGTGCCCAAAGCGGTCTTTGCCCGGATGTTGGCCGCCGCCCTCGATCCGCCGGCGGACCTGCTCACCATCCCCTTCACCGCGAATCAAGCCGACCCAGCGCGGATGTTCGTCTCGCTCCTGCTCAGGCCGGTGATCTGCCCCGAGGTACCAGGCTTCCAGCCGGAGAAGAACATGGAGATCCGCTTCTTCGCCCCCGGCAACCTGGTGTCGAATCTCGACTTCGTGGAGAGCATCTTTGGCAACGGCGGTAATCCCTACCTGGCGGAGTTCGATGCCGCCCTGGACGTGGACCACTGGTCGGGGCACACCGGCTGCGTCCTGCTCGCCCCCCACCTGACCCGCCTCACCAAGCAGGGGCTGGGTCTGCCACACTGGGACAGGGCCACGGCCCGCCAGCGGGCAGACGGCATGTGCTGGCGCGACCCCAGCGAGCCCTACAACGGCGGCCAGGCCTTCAAGCTCACCGCCCGCGACGCCTCAGGGGTCATCTTCACGATCCTTGCGGACAACTATTACGGCTACTGCAAGAAGGAGGTGAAGACCCAAATCAGCTTCGCCGCCAACCTGTTCGGTCTGGCCGAGGAGGAGCATGCCGGCGGTGCCCTGGCCTTCCCCCGGGTCAACCACGGCGAGGAGTTCGGGGTGGACAGCGCCACCCGCGAGCCGGGCTACGACTTCACCGACATGGTGGCGCGCTACGGCGAGCTGATGGACCTCAAGCCCGAAGGCTACGGGATCGACAAGCGCTTCCCGGACGTGATCTATGTCCCCCAGACCCTACGCATGGACCTCAACGCCCAGCGCGTGACCTGGGAGAAGGACGGGGCTCCCCAGTCCATCCGCCTGCAGCCGGGCAAGGTCTATGTCCAGCCCAATGGCTACAAGGTGGAGATGCAAAAGCACCCGGGGGCGCCATCCTGGCGCCTGATCGGGACTCACCCCGAGGGCACCTTCTGCCACAAGCCCTGCACCGTCTCCGGCGGGGGCAAGTCGGAGATCTCCAAGTCCCTGGACGACGCCGTCCTCTTCGGACCCATCTTCGTCGACGACATCCATAAGGACCTGGACCGTGTCCAGGAGATCTTCGATCGGGACTACACCGACCGTTTCCTGCCGGGTTTCGAGCACGAGGATCGCGACCCCAGGCGCCAGCCCCTGTCCCTGGAGCGCAGCCTGGGCTCGGTGATCAAGCTGCTGACACCGTCACCGAGCTACAGGCCCGAATTCAACGACTGGCTCCAGTCGATCCCACCGCGGCTATTCGCCCTAGCGTTCATGATCAAACGCCTCTACCGTCCGGAATGGGGGGATGCCTGGCGCGAGCACCTCTCGGTGGACGAGGTGGACGGCGCACCAGGGCACGAGCTCAAGGTCTTCGATCGACGCATCGTCGCGTCCTATCTTCGGGTCGGCTTCGATCAAGAGGGCAAGTGGCGGACCTTCAAGTTGCGCCAGGACTTCATCGCCGCGGAAAAGGTCCAGATGGAAGACGACATCACCGCCTCGGTCGTCGTCCCGGCGGGCTATGTCAATGGCTGCGCCGCTGGGGTCTTAGAGACGGGGCATAGCGTAAAGCTCGCCAAGAATTGCGAGTACCGCCTGTTTCAGCGCCCGGATGACGCCATCATCCCCGGGTTCGACCGACAGACCGAGTTGGAGATGGCCCAGTGCGGCAACTTCATTGCCAACTACGAGCCCCTGCACGGTGAGTCCCTGGCCGAGGTGGTGGACGACGTCCTCACCTTCTCCGGGTTCACGGCGCCCATGCGCGAGCGCCTGGGGCGCGCTGCCCGGGATCGAGACTGGGTGGTCTCCTCGGCCCACCCTCGGCTGGTGGACGGCAAGCCATCCAAGAACCCGCGCTACCTCCAGATCCGCCCGGACCTGGTCAACCCAATACGCACGTACGTTGCCGAGGTGGGGGCCAGGTTCCACCGCAAGCTGGCGCTCGGCGTACCGGTCTGCAACCCAGTGGATGCCGTGCTCACCGGACGGCGGAACAACCCGCCGGAGCCGGGGATTCGGGCGCTGGCGGTCTATAACCCCATCCACTACCAGGATCTGCCGGAGCTGTTCATGGACTTCATCTGCTCCCTGACCGGCAAGTCCCCATCCACCACGGGGGCGGGCAGCGAGGGGGCACTCACCAAGGCCCCCTTCAATGCGTTGCGCCCAACGGTGGATCTGAACAACGCCCTGGTCTCTTACATCCTCACCGGCTACGCCGGATTCTCCAGCTCAGCCGGGTACATAGGCCCGGGCGTGAAGGTCGCGCACGACGTCTCGCTCCTGATACCAGAAATCTGGGCAAGGCTCTCGGAGCAGGAGCGCGACTCAAGCTACCTGATCGCCAACGGCTACTTGGAGGCGATCGAGGACTTCCAGTATCAGGGCCGACGGGTGATGGCGAGCCGTCTGGGCTATCGCATCACCGAGCGCTTCGTCGCCCATTTCCTGGGGAAGATCTTCGACAACCCCCAGGCGGTCTTCACACCCGCCATTCTGCGTCCGGAGACCCAGGACCTGGCGGTCTTCGTGGACGGCGTCGAGAACATCTGCGAGGCCCAGGAGCGGGTCGCAAGGCGATATCTGGAGGACGGCAGCATTGAGGACGCCTGCCCACCGCTGAGGGCCCTGATCCACATCATGGCCGAGGGTCATTATCAGGGCCGCACCGTCCATGACCCCGCCATCCGCGGGCTCTTCTCCCGCCAGGCCCTGCTCACCTCCGACTGGTATCAGGAGCGTCTAGAGGTCAAGCAGCAGCGCGACATCCTGCTCGCCCGGCGCCTGGTGCTCAACCTCCAGCAGTTTCTCGAGCTCCGACATTATGCCGACGAGGCCGACCGGCTCGACGCCGCCGCCCGCCTGGAGCGGGCCAGGGCGCGGCTGGCAACGGTTCAGGACCCCGCCTATCTGGACGCCCTGGTGGGCACCCTCGGGGCTGACCCGCTGCAGCCGGGCCGGGAGACCCTGACCCAGGAGGAGCGCCGGGCGGCTTGATGGCCTTCAATCAGGCGAATCGGGACCGCATGGCACGCTAAGTACGCGGCCCCGCCGCGCGTCGGTGCCGTTCGCCTGACCAGGCGTCCTCTGCCCAGGGTGGTGTGGTGCGACCGATTGCCGAATCGGAAGGCCTCGGTCGGGTGCCTGATAACCTGCGAGGCAAGCCCTGTGGGGTGGGGGATATCGCGACGAGGTGACTTTATGCCAAGGTCTGCCCGGACTGCATTGGCGACCCGAGCAACCTCGCAGGGGGAAAGGGTGGTCGGCTCAGGGCCGCGGCCGTCCTTCGCCGCAAAGCCGAAGGCCCACGCGCGCGCGGGCCTTCGCCTCGACCAGATCGCGGCCGTCCCGGGCCGCAAGGAGGACGCAGTCTAGCGGGACGAGCCGACGATCTGGTGGGCCAGATCGACCACGCGGGTCGCCATGTCGGCGTACTCCTGGCGATAGTCGGCGAGCAGGCCCTCGGAGGACGCCCAGTAGTCCTTACCCGTCACCCCATGCTCATGCTCGTAAGCGATGAACTGCTTTTGCATGTCGAGCATCTTCTCGATCAACTCCTGCTTCTCTTTTTTCAATGCTTCGATGTCGCTCATGTGAGTCTCCGGACCAGGGTGGGGATCCCGCCATCGGGGGCGAATTCAGTGCTTACGGAAACGTTAATATACCACGTCTCTTGGGAGCAGCGTCAAGGCGCTGGGCCCCAAGCGCCAACGACATCAACAGCCGCAGACGATCGGAGGTCGCTCGTGCAGGCGCAAGCTCCCGGTCAGCTGGGAGACCTGGCCCAGGGCGTTTCGCTCCAGGTAGGCGGTAATCCCGGCGTTGATCGCCTTGCAGATCAGGGGGTCGTAGAAAAGGGCCGTCCCGACCCCCACGGCAGTGGCCCCGGCGATGAGGAACTCCAAGGCGTCGCGGGCACTCTGAACCCCGCCCTGGCCGATGATGGGGACCCGATGCGCCCGGCAGACCTGGTAGACCTGATGGACCTTGAGCAGGGCAATGGGCTTGATGGCGGGGCCTGACAGCCCGCCCTGGTTGTTGCCGATGACCGGGGTGCGGGTATCCACATCGATGGCCATCCCCATCAGCGTGTTGATCACCGAGAAGGCGTCGCTGCCGGCCTCCAGGCAGCCGCGGGCATTGGCGGCGATGTCGGTCTGGTTGGGCGAGAGCTTGGTGATGATGGGCTTGCGGGTGGCCTTGCGGCAGGCGGTGACCACGCGGGCCGACATCAGGGGATCGTTGCCGAAGGCGACGCCACCCTCCTTGACGTTCGGACAGGAGATGTTGATCTCCATGGCGTCGATGGGGGAGTCATCGAAGCGTCGCGTGACCTCGTAGTACTCCTGAACCGTGGACCCGGAGACGTTGGCGATGAAGCGGGTCTCGGAGAAATCCAGGGTCGGCAGTATCTCGCGTACCACGTGATCGACGCCGGGGTTCTGCAGGCCGATGGCATTGAGCATGCCCGCCTGTGTCTCACAGACGCGGTGGGGCTGGTTGCCCTGGCGTGGCTCCAGGGTGGTCCCCTTGAGGCAGACGGCGCCGGCGTCGCGGTTGGAGAAACCCTTGACCCGCGTGTACTCCTCGCCGAAGCCCACGCAGCCGGATAGCAGGACGATCGGGGTGTTGAAGCGCATCCCACAGAAATCGAGCCCCAGGCGCGGATCTGTTGCGATGGTCATGGGAGCACCTGAACCGATAGGGGGCCAGCAGGGGCTTGGGTCTGAGCCATGGTGGGGCCTTGAACCTGGACGAATCGGTCAGTCCACGAAGAACGCGAAAACCGCGAAGAGGAACAGGCAGTTGGGCGGCAATGGCAGCTCACCGGTCGAATGAGGCCCGGCGGCCAGGGAATCGGCCATAAGGCGCTGATCACGTTCGCGTTCTTCGCGGATTAACCAAGGAATTCTGGTTGAAGGATCGGCCTCCAGGGGCCGCGCCCCACCCATCCAACTGGAGCCCGCCCTTGTTCGATGTCGTCCTTTTCCAGCCAGAGATCCCGCCCAACACCGGCAATGTCATGCGGTTGTGCGCCAACGCCGGGGCTCGCCTGCACCTGATCGAGCCCCTGGGGTTCACCCTCGAAGACCGGCAGCTCCGTCGCGCCGGCCTGGACTACCGGGAGTGGGTCGATGTGCGGGTCCACGGCTCCCTGGAGACCTACCTGGAGGCGGTACGACCGGCGCGATTATATGCCTGCAGCACCCGGGGCAACGAGCCCTACACGGGCCCCTGCTATGCACCGGGAGATGCCTTCCTGTTCGGGCCGGAGACACGGGGCCTCCCCCTGGCCACCCTTGAGACCATACCACCGGGGCGGCGCATCCATCTGCCCATGTGCCCCAACAACCGTAGCCTGAACCTTTCCAATGCCGTGGCCGTGGTGGTCTTCGAGGCCTGGCGCCAGAACGGCTTTGCGGGTGCCGCCCGGTGGGGTGCCGAGGGGCCCAACTAGCACCGCCGGGGTCGGTGGCCAACAGCGATGGCCCGGTGATAGCCCAAGGCGACATGCCCTCAGTAGAGCTCGGCCTTGCTGCTGCGCTCCAACAGGGCCGCGGTGGCCTGACCCGGGGTCACGCCCTCGTAGAGGACGGCATAGACCTGCGCGCTGATGGGCATCTCCACGCCCAAGGACTGGGCCATGGCGTGGACCGTCCGGGCGGTAATGACGCCTTCGACCTCTTGGCCGATCTCGGCCTTTGCCGCCTCCGTCCCAAGCCCCCTCGCCAGTGCGAGGCCCATACGGCGGTTGCGCGACTGGTCGTCGGTGCAGGTCAGCACCAGGTCGCCCAGACCGGCAAGCCCCATGAAGGTCTCCCGCTTGCCGCCAAGGGCCGTGCCGAGCCGGATCAGCTCAGCCAACCCACGGGTGATGAGCGCGGCCCGGGCGTTGGCCCCGAATCCGAGCCCATCGGCGATCCCGGCGGCGATGGCCAGGACGTTCTTGGCGCCGCCACCTACCTGAACCCCGACGATGTCATCGCTCAGGTAGGCGCGAAAGCGCTGGCCATGGAGCAGGTCGGCCAGACGCTGGGCGTAAGCGGGACTTGGCGAGGCCACGGTCACAGCCGTGGGCAGGCCCTGGGCCACCTCGCGGGCGAAGCTGGGGCCCGATATGGCGGCCAGCTCCCGCCCGGGCAGGGCCTGGGTCGCGACCTCGTGGAGGAGCCGACCGCTGCCGGGCTCGAAGCCCTTGGTGGCCCAGGCGACGCCTAGGCCGGGGGGGAGCAGACTTGCGAGCCGCGGCAGCAGGCCGGAGAAGGCGTGACTCGGGACCACCACGAGGAGGTCGCCCGCCCCCTCCAGGACCGCACCCAGGTCTGCAACCGGCATCAGGGCCGACGGGAGCGGGAACCCCGGAAGATAATGGCGGTTTTCGCCATCGGCCCGAAGCCGGGCAATGTGGCCTGGCTCGTGGTCCCAGAGGCGCACGGCGTGGCCATTGCGGCACAACAGAATCCCGAGCGCGGTCCCCCAGGAGCCCGCGCCGAGGATAGCGATGGAGGCGGCAGACCGGGCCAGGGCGTCAGTGTCCGCGCTTGTCGCCTGCCGCTTGCTGGGCGGCCTGCTGCTGGTGCTGCGCGTATAGGGCATCGAAGTTGATCGGCTGGAGGACGATCTGTGGAAAGCTGCCCTTGGTCACCAGGTCCGAGACGGCCTCCCTGGCATAAGGAAAGAGCTGATTGGGACAGTAGGCCGCGAGCAGGGGCCCGAGCTCCTGCTCCGAGAACCCCTTGGCGGCGAAGACCCCGGCCTGATGCACCTCGACGATCAGGGCCGTCTTGTCCTCGATCTTGGTCGTGATGGTGACCGACAGCACGACCTCGTAGGTATCCTCCCCGAGCGGTGTCACCTTGGTGTTGATATTGAGCTCGTGCTTGGGCTCCCAGTTGCTACGAAAGATGTCGGGAGCGGCAGGGGACTCGAAGGACAGGTCCTTGACATAGATCCGCTGGACGGCGAACTGGCGGGCGTTTTCGGCTTGGGCTTGGTCGGCCATGTTTGGTGTCCGTGAGGGTTAGGGGTCCAGGTGGTGCCAGGGTGGAGAGGTACGGAGTGCGGTGCCCCACCTGGCCTCTGGCCCTGGCTAGGCGCGCCGCTTGCGGCTGAGGGGCAGGTTGGCATTCTGCCAGGCAAGGACCCCGCCGCGCAGGTTGTACACTTCGGCGAAGCCGGCCTTGCGCAGCTGCTGGCAGGCCATGGCCGATTGCGCGCCGGAGCGGCAGGCAACGACCACGGGCCCATCCTTGTACCTCTGCAGGGCCCCGATCTGGTTCTTGAAGCCATTCATCGGGACATTCTGGGCGTTGACGATGTGACCCTTGGCGAAGTCCGCGGTGGGCCGCACGTCAATCACGACAGCATCCCTGTGATTGATCAGGCTCGTCGCGTCCGCCGGGTCCACCGACCCCTTGTCCCCCACCGCCAGGTTGTAGGCCAGAAGCCCGAGGACGACCACGAGGGCCAGGAAGAGTGGCCAATGGTTGCCAACGAACTCGATCAGTTGCGCGGTTTGCATCTGTGGGTGGGTCTCGGGGGCTATCGGAACGGGCGAGCCTGGCCAGGTCCGAAGCCCTACCGGGCGGGGTGTCCGTTGCCGGGCGGCAAGTATATCGGCGGAGACCTGGCCCGTCACCCCGTGCCGGCGGGGGCGCGGGATGCCTCGCCCTCGGCTCGTGAGCCACGGCTCGTCGGTCTGAGGCGCAGCCTCGCTAGGTGGCGTGGTGGCAGAAGACCTCGCGCATCATCCCGATGAGCTGCAGGGTGCGCCCATCGCTCACCCGGTAGTAGACGCGATTGGCATCCTTGCGCGAGGCGAGGATGCCCTTGTCGCGCAGGATGGCGAGGTGTTGGGAGATGTTGCTTTGGGAGGTGCCGACCTGGTCGACGATGTCCTGTACGCTGACCTCCTGGTCGCCCAAGGTACACAGGATCTTGAGTCGCAGTGGATGCGACATGGCTTTGAGGGAGCGTGAGGCGCGCTCGATATCGGCATCGTCCGCGAACAGGTCGCCGGCATCGGGCTCGGCGGGGGGCCGATTCAGGACCGGGTACGTGGGACGACTGAGATCTCCTACCATGGGCATGCCCCTGTTCATTTCTTTACAATACGATAATAAACTTTTTCGCCTCCCCTGCGAAGCACTAAGCGCCTGGAAGCAGGCGGGCCGCCGCCCCCGACGCTTGGGGACCGCGCAGACCCTGGCGCGCTTGCTGGAAGAAGGTGGCCTGTGCGAGAGTGCGCCTATGTTGTCGGCTGGCTCTGGGTTCGCATCCCCGCCATTGTCGGGGAGCTTTCCGCCGTGGGACCCGCCCTCTGGATCGGTGGGCCTTGGGCTCGTCGCCAGATCATTCGGGCCCTTGGGCCTGAGCGTGGCGCTCGTGCTTGGCCTAGGCGCGGGTGCCAGCTGGGGACAGGAAGACCGCACCCTGGCACCGACCCGCGACCTGGAGCGGGTCGAGCAACGCCTGCGGGCCCTCCAGGACGACTTGGCCGGGCGCGAGCGCCAGCGCCAGACCGTCGGCGATGAGATCGAGCGCAGCGACCGCGATATCGGCGACCTGGCCAGGGCCGGACACGAGCTTGGGCTGATGTTGGCGGAGCAACACAAGGTCAAGCTGGACCTGGAGGCCCGCCTGACCGCCGGCAGGCTGAGGCTCGCGCATGAGCGCGAGGTCCTCGCCAACTTGGTGGTTGCGGCCTACAAGGCCGGACGCGCCGACGAGTTGCGCCTGTTGCTCGACCGCACGGACGTGCAACGCCTGGATCGCGTCATGGCCTACTGCGGCTATCTCGGCCGGGAGCGAAGGCGCCGTACCGCGGAGGTCGGCGAACAGGCGCGGGAGCTTGAGCGCCTGGCGGGGGAGGCCGCCGAGGAGTCGGAGCGCCTGGCCAGGATGCTGGCGCAGCAGGAGGAGGTGCGCCGACGGTTGATGGTTGCCCGAGAGGAGCGGATTGCTCTGTTGGCGGAGCTCGATCGCGGGATCGCCATGGGCCGCGAAGACGTTGCAGACCTGTCTGCGGATGCCGACGCCCTGCGACTGGTGATCGAGCAACTCGCCCGCCAGGCCCAAATCGCGGCTGAGGCGGACCTGCAGCAAGTGCCGCTGGCCCAGCGCAGGGGCAAACTGCCTTGGCCCTTACCCTGGGGCTCCCTACTGGCCGAGTTTAACGCGCCAAAAGGGGCCGAGGGGCAACGGTGGGACGGCGTTGTCCTCGCCACCGACGAGGGGGCGGAGGTCCGCGCCGTCCACCACGGGCGGATCGTCTATGCCGACTGGCTGCGTGGCTTCGGCCTGCTCGTGGTCATAGACCACGACGATGGATACATGACCCTCTATGGTAACAACCAAACCCTGCTTAAGGAGATCGGTGAGTGGGTCGGGGCTGGGGACGTCATTGCCCTGAGCGGCAGCAGTGGCGGGCAGCACAGGGGCCAGCTCTATTTCGCGATCCGCCACCGCGGCCAGCCACAAGACCCGGGCCTGTGGTGTACCACGCCATCGGGATAGACCCAGGGGAACGCGCCAAACCCGAACCGACCTAACCCAACAGTCAGACGTAGCGCCAGGCCCTGCCAAGGGAGGCGGCCAGGCCACAGAATCCATGGCTCCAACAGTGAACCCCAGATGAAAAACCGATCGCTCCTCTGCCTCGCCCTGCCCCTGGGACTGCTCGTCGGTGCCGGCTTGCCCGCCACCGCCTGGGCAAAGGATCCGCCCCAATCGCAATCCCAGCCGGCAACCCCGAGCAAAGGGGTACCGCCAGAGGGTCAGGGGCCCTCAGCCCCGGCAGCACCCAATGCGGAAGCCGCCCCGCCCCGCCCTCCCCTGCCGCTCGATGAGCTGCGCACCTTCTCGGAGGTCTTCGGGCGGATCAAAAAGGACTATGTGGAGTCCGCGGACGACCGCTCCCTGTTGGAGGGCGCCATTCGTGGCATGCTCGCGGGGCTGGACCCTCACTCTTCCTACCTTAACAAGGAGGAGTACCGGGAGCTCCAGGTCGGGACCACCGGCGAGTTTGGCGGCCTCGGGATCGAGGTAGGCATGGACAACGGCTTTGTCAAGGTCATCTCCCCCATCGACGATACCCCGGCGGCCCGGGCCGGCCTCAAGGCCGGCGACCTCATCAGCCGCATCGACGACCGCCCGGTCAAGGGCATGAGC
>Ga0114939_10003494_pt1 | contig 10970 bp, 8 predicted proteins | sample AshMeaCrysSpring_FD_87196 | JGI IMG/M metagenome (GOLD analysis project Ga0114939, IMG submission 87196) | Groundwater microbial communities from Big Spring, Nevada to study Microbial Dark Matter (Phase II) - Ash Meadows Crystal Spring | ecosystem: Environmental > Aquatic > Deep subsurface >... | reverse complement strand
GACCGCGCGGCGGTCGACGCATGCTTCCGCAAGGCCGTGCGCCGCTTCGGCACCATCGACGTGGTGGTCAATAACGCGGGCATCCTGCTGCCCGCGCCGGTCGCCGAACTCGACCCCGCCGACCTGCAGCGCATGCTCGACGTGAATCTCTTCGGCGCGCTGCACGTGATGCAGGCCGCGGTGAAGCAGATGCGGTCACAGCCCGCCGGCGGGCACATCGTCAATGTCGCCTCATTGGCGGGACGCCGCGGCTTTTCGCCGCTCGGCGGCTACAGCGCGAGCAAGTTCGCCCTGGTCGGGCTGACCGAGACCCTGCGCACCGAACTGCTCGGCTCCAACGTCGGCGTCTCGCTCGTGCTGCCCGGCGTGATCGATACGCCGATGGCGGCCGCCGCTTCGGCGGACCCCGCGACCGAGGGCTTCTGGCCCAAAGCCCTGAACATGCCGGCGTCCTGGGTCGTCTGGGCGGTGTTCGCCGCGGTACGGCTCAAACTGGCCGAAGTCGGGGTGCCTCCCGGCGGCGCGCTGCTAGAGAAAGTCGCGGCCCTCGCGCCCGGCGCGAGCGACAGGGTCGTTCGCGGTGTCATGAACGTCGCGCGTCGCGCCAGCCGTCGCCGCGCGCCCGACTGATCACGCCTGCATCGGCCACCGCAGACAAGCCTCATCGCACGGAAGAACTCCCATGCCCGATTCCCTTGCCAACCTCACGATCGAGCGCGACGGTGGCGTCGCTACGCTGTTCCTCGACCGGCCCGAGAAGCTCAACGCGCTGCATCGGCCGCTATGGCACGGCATTCCGGCAGCGGTAGCAGCGCTCGATGCCGACCCGGACGTGCGCGTGATCGTGCTGGCAGGCAAGGGCAAGGCGTTCTGCGCGGGCATCGACCTGATGGACCACGCGCCGGGGCTCGGTGGCGGCTCGTTGTCGGGCGGCGCAGGCTCGCCCGTCGCGCAGCGACGCCAGCTCTATGACGACATCCGCGCCTATCAGCACACCTGCTCGTGCTTTGCCGACACCAACAAGCCCGTGATCGCCGCCGTCCACGGCGCGTGCATTGGCGCAGGCATGGACCTGATCACGGCGTGCGACATCCGCCTGGCCTCGGCCGAGGCGGTCTTCTCGGTGCGTGAGACGCGCATCGCAATGGTGGCCGACGTGGGTTCGCTGCAGCGCCTGCCACGCGTGATCGGCGACGGCGCGGCGCGTGAATGGATCTTCACCGGCGCCGACTACACGGCGCAGCAGGCGCGCGAAGTGCAGCTCCTCAACGCGGTGTTGCCCGATGCGGCCGCCGTGCTCGCGAGGGCCCGCGAAATGGCGTCGGCCATCGCCGCGAATTCGCCGCTGGCCGTGCAGGGCTCGAAGCAGGTGCTCGGCTTCGCGTCGCGCCGCGAGGTCGATGCGCAGCTCGATTACGTCGCGCTCTGGAACGCGGCCTTCCTGCACTCCGAGGACCTGGGCGAGGCCATGCAGGCGTTCATGCAGCGGCGGCCGCCGCAGTTCCGCGGCCAGTAGACGAATTCACAGTCCTGCCACGCGGGCGCGACAGCAGCGCGCGTTTTCGGCTAGGCTGCGACCGTTTTCCACAGTATCGAGGCGGACGTCATGCGTCATGTGAACCCTGCGAATGCCCTGTTGGCATGTCTGTTTGCGCTGGCCGTGGCCGGCTGCAGCCAGAAGTCCGGCACGCCCGACACGTCAGCCACCTCCGCGGGCGCGGCGGCGGACGTCGCCACGCGCGAGCAGGAAATCGCCGCGAGGGAACAGGAACTGGCCGCACGCGAGGCGGCGCTGAAGCAGGAAGAGGAAGCCGCTGCCCAAGCGAAAGCCGAGGCCGAGGCCCAGGAGGCCGCGCGGCTCGCCGAGGAACAGGCAAAGAAGGACGCCGAAGCGGCAGCTGCTGCCGCCGCCGCGGCCAAGGCCGCGGCCAAGCCGGCGGCGAAGCCTGCCACGAAGCCGGCGACCGCGTCGACGACTAAACCCGCAGCCGCCGCTGCGCCGCCTTCGCCCATCGTCGTGCCCGCGGGCACGCAGATCGGCGTGGTGCTGTCGGCGAACGTGAATACCAAGCACGTGACCGTCGGCAGCCCGGTCCAGGGCACGCTCTCCTCGGACCTCGTCATCGACGGCCGGCGTGCCGCGAAGGCCGGAGCCACCGTGCAGGGCACGGTGACGAAGTCGGTCTCTGGCAGTGACAAGATCGGCGGCGTCCCGTCGCTCAGTCTGCGCTTCGACTCACTCGTCGCCGCCGACGGCGCGACCAAGACGATCAACGCGCCCTATTCGCAGCAGGGCGTGAGCGAGACCGGCAAGGACACCGCGAAGATCGTGGGCGGCACGGCTGCGGGCGCGATCATCGGCCACCAGGTCAGCGACAAGAACGGCGCGGTGGTCGGCGGCCTGCTCGGCGCCGGTGCGGGTGCCGCGGCGGCGAAGAAGACGGGTGGCGAAGTGAAGCTGACCGCGGGCTCGGTGCTGATGGTCACGACGCAGTCGTCGTTCGAGGTCAAGCCCTGACAGCCCTCACCCGCGCTGCGCGCGACCTCTCCCGCTGAAGCGGGAGAGGTGAGCAGCCCTCACCCGGCCTGACGGCCGACCTCTCCCGCCGCGGCGGGAGAGGTGCGGGCCACGGCCGCATCGCGCAGCTCTCGCCGCAGGATCTTGCCGACGTTGCTCTTCGGCAGCTCGTCGCGGAACTCGACGTACTTCGGCTTCTTGTAGCCCGTGAGGTTCTCGCGGCAGAAGTCCATCAGCTGCTCGACGGTGAGCGCCGGATCCTTGCGCACGACGAAGACCTTCACCGCCTCGCCCGACTTCTCGTCGGGCACGCCGACCGCCGCACACTCGACCACGCCGGGGTGCGTCGCGATCACCTGCTCGATCTCGTTCGGGTACACGTTGAATCCCGAGACCAGGATCATGTCCTTCTTGCGATCGACGATGCGGATGTAGCCGCGCTCGTCCATGATGCCGACGTCGCCCGACTTGAAAAACCCGTCGGGCGTCATGACCTTCGCCGTCTCGTCGGGGCGGTTCCAGTACCCGGCCATCACCTGCGGCCCGCGGATCGCGATCTCGCCGGGCTGGCCGAGCGGCACGGGCTGGCTCGCGTCATCGAGGATCGCGATCTCGGTGCTTGGGAACGGCAGCCCGATCGTGCCGTTGTACTCGCGATTGAGGATCGGGTTGCACGTCGCGACCGGTGACGTCTCCGACAGCCCGTACCCCTCGACGATCGGCACGCCGGTGAGCTTGAGCCAGCGCTCGCTGGTCGCGCGCTGCACGGCCATGCCGCCGCCGTTGGCGACGCGCAGGCTGGAGAAGTCGAGCTGGCGGAAGGCCGCGTTCTCGAGCAGCGCGTTGTACAGCGTGTTGACGCCGGGCAGCACGTGGAATTTGTATTTCGCGAGGTCGCGGACGAAGCCATCGATGTCGCGCGGATTGGGGATCAGCACGTTCAGCGTGCCGATGCGCAGGCCGAACAGGCAGTTCACAACCAGCGCGAACACGTGGTAGAGCGGCAGCGCACAGATGTAGACGAACTGTTCGGGCACCGGGCCACGCGAGTTGTCCTGCAGCGCAGGCACGATCCAGGCTTCCATCTGCAGCACGTTCGCCACGAGGTTGCCGTGCGTGAGCGTGGCGCCCTTCGACACGCCGGTGGTGCCGCCGGTGTACTGCAGGAAGGCGACGCTCTCGCGCGAGAGCGATACGGGCTCGAGCCGGCGGCGCGCGCCGGCGTCGAGCGCTGCCGTGAACCTGCAGTGGCCCGGCAGCGAATACTCCGGCACCAGCTTCTTCAGCCTGCGCACGGCGAAATTGACGATCGCGCCCTTCGGGAACCCCAGCATCTCGCCTAATGATGCGACCACCACGTGCTGCACCGACGTGCGCGCGATCACCTGCTGCAGCGTGCCGGCGAAGTTCTCGAGGATCACGATCGCCTCGGCGCCCGAGTCGCGCAACTGGTGCTCGAGCTCGCGCGGCGTGTACAGCGGATTGACGTTGACGACCACGTAGCCCGCGCGCAGCACGCCCGCCAGCGCGATCGGGTACTGCACGACGTTCGGCATCATGATCGCGACGCGCGCGCCGGGGGCGAGCCCCCGCGACTGCAGCCAGGCGCCGAAGGCCGCGGAATAGCGATCGATCTCGCCGAACGTGAAGAACTTGTCCATGTACGCATACGCGTTGCGTTGCGCGTGCGTTCGTAGCCCCTGCTCGATCAGTTCGGCGAGCGACGAGTACTGCGTGACGTCGACGTCTGCCGGGACGCCGGACGGATAATGCTGCAGCCAGAATCGTTCCATGAGTCAGTTTCCCCCGCAGTAGCCCGCCCTGAACCTTCAGAGCCGCGGCCGCCCTACCAGTGGCACGTTGCACAAGTCGATGTAATCGGCCGGGACGAGGTACCAGTCGTCGCGGCGATTGCGGCGCGCTTCGACCAGCTGCCGGAAGCGCTCGGTGTCCGTGCGCATGACTTCGAGCGCAGTGCGCTCGGCCGCCGGCACATCGGCCGCGATCCGCACGCTGGCGATCGTTGCGCCCTGCCCCGGCGCTTCGTAAAACCCCATCGGCCCGGTGCCACGCGGCTGCGTGGCCAGCCACTCCATGCCCTGCACGACGCGTCCGACCAGCGCGATGTTGCGGTCGAGCTGGCGCGGCGCGTGGCCGGTGACCACATAGAGTTCGGCGCCGTTTCCGCTGTCGGATTCGTTGCCGCGACCCGCGCCGACCATGGCGTAGCAATGCGCGAGCCAGGCTTCGCCGCGGGCCGTGTCCCGCGCGGCCGGGAATCCCTGGCTGAACCCCACCTCGGGGGCGTATCCGTCGCGATCGGGCAGCGGCTCGAACGGCAGGCCAGGCGTCAGTTTGACCGTGAACTCCGGCGGCAGCGTCGCTCGTGCCGTCCCCAGGCTGCGCTTGCCCTTCGGATCGCCCCATTGCACGACGAAGTTGTCCTGCGAGCGCACGATAGCCAGACCGTCGAAGTACTTCCCGCGTACGAGCAATTTCAGGTTGGCCACGTGCTCCGGCGCGAATGCGGGCGCGAGTTCGATCACCACGCGCCCCTGCGGTAATTGCAGGTAGAGGGTGTTCTCGGGGTCGAGCGGCCGCCAGTCCGCCGGGGTAGTGGCCGCGATCACGTCGGCCATCGTGCGCGGCGCTGGGGCGGCGGCCGCGGCGGGCACCGATACGCTGGCAACCGTCGCGATGCCGGTCAGCAGCGCCGAGACCAACCAACGGTCCGTGCGGCAGCTGATGGCTCGGCGACCAGCCACTCGGGACAGGAGTCGGCGAGCCCGGGGACGGTCGCGAACGAGGTGCACGCGGGCGACGGCGGATGATTCCATGATCCGGAAATCTACCCTGCGCCGGGCGGCACGGGCAAAGAATTCGGCCGGGCCCGGAGTCCGATGCGATCGCGAGGCTACCCGGATGACCGCAGGCCGTAGAATAGGCGACAAGCCGAAGCGCCAACGCCCTGCGGCCTCGCAGCGGCAAAGGCAAGCGTGGCACCGGCACGCGCTGTCCGTACAGCGAAAGGTTGATTCAGACATGGTGATCAGTTTCACGACCCGGTTCGGCCACCTGGTGATGCAGGGGGAGCCAGCACTCGCGCTGCTGCGCCTCGGCGGCCACTCCGGCTCCGTGCCGGGCGCCATACTCGAGCCCGACCTGCCCGCGTTCCTCTCCCGGCTGCGGGCCGGACTCGAGACGCACGGCGAAGAGTTCTCGCCCGCTCCGCCACCGGCTGGCGAATCGGAGCGTGACGACGCGGATGACGACTCGCCGAGCGAACGACCGGTTCGTCTGAAATTGCGTGCGGTACCGCTGCTGGAGATGATCGAGACCGCCGTGCGGCAGCGTTCCGACCTCATGTGGGAACGCGCCTGATGCGCGCCGGCGCGCTGCTCGTCGCGCCAGGCCTGGCGCTGGTGCTGTTGGCCGCGCATCTCATGCATGCGGGCTGGTTGCCACTGGCAGGCGTGGCATTGCTGTTGATCGGCCTGCTGCTGCGGCGGCGCCCCTGGGCGGCCCGGACCGTGCAGGTCGTGCTGGCCATCGCGACGATCGAATGGGCGCTGACGACCTACGGCCTGGCGCAGCTGCGCATGGGCCATGGCCAGCCGTACCTCCGCCTGGTCCTGATCCTTGGCTCGGTCACGCTCTACACCGCTTTGGCCGCGGCGGCCTTCGAGCACCCGGCGCTGCGGCAGTATTTCGTCAAGCCGCCCGCAGCCGAGACGTGAGGGTGAGACAGGCCGTGTCGGCCGTGCGACGGTTGGTTGGACTGCCCGGGTTGGGCGAGCGCGCCGCCTGAGGTACGCTTGTCGGCTACGTGCCCTGCACGAACCAAGAGAAGACTCCCGCCATGAAGTCCCTACTGGCCACCGCCAGCGCCTGCGCGTTGCTCACATTTGTCACGATCGTCGAAGCCACCGACATGAACACCACCGCCGCGACCCCCACCAATCCCCTGCTCGCACCCTGGAGCGGCCCGTTTGGTGGCGTGCCACCGTTCGACAAGGTCAAGGTGCCCGACCTGCAGCCGGCGCTCGAGGCCGGCATGGCGCAGCAGCTCGAGGAGATCGAGCGCATCGCCCGCGACCCGGCCGCGCCCACGTTCGAGAACACGATCGCCGCGCTCGAGCGCACGGGCCGCACGCTCGACCGTGTCTCGACGATCTATGGCATCTACGGCTCGACGCTGAACGACGACGCGGTGCAGGCCGTCGAGCGCGAAATGGAGCCGAAGCTGGCCGCGTTCCGTGACCAGATCACGCAGAACAAGCCGCTGTTCGCACGCATCGAGCAAGTCTACGAATCACGCGCCGACGCGAAGCTGACGCCGGAGCAGGAGCGCCTGACGTGGGTGTACTACACCAACTTCGTGCGGTCTGGCGCCAAGCTCGACGCGGCCGGCAAGAAGCGTGTCGCCGAGATCAACCAGGAACTCGCCAAGCTGTTCACGACCTTCGGCCAGAACGTGCTGAAGGACGAGAACGACGGCGTCATCTACATCGAAAGCCAGGCGGACCTCGCCGGGCTGCCGCAGGCCGTACGTGACGGCATGGCGCAGGGCGCCGAAGGCCGCGGCCAGAAGGGCAAGTGGGCGATCGCGAACACGCGCTCGAGCGTCGAGCCCTTCCTCACGTACGCCGACAACCGCGCGCTGCGCGAGCAGGCGTGGCGCATGTTCGTCAACCGCGGCGACAACGGCGGCCCGACCGACAACAACTCCACGATCGCGCAGATCCTGCAGCTGCGTGCAGAGCGCGCGAAGCTGCTCGGCTACCCGACGCATGCGCACTGGCGGCTCGAGAACGCGATGGCCAAGACGCCCGACCGGGCGATGGAGCTGATGGAAGCCGTGTGGACGCCGGCCGTCGCGCGCGTGCACGAGGAAGTGGCCGACATGCAGAAACTGGCCGACGCGGAGCAGGCCGGCATCAAGATCGAGCCCTGGGACTACCGCTATTACGCCGAGAAGGTGCGCAAGGCGAAGTACGACCTCGACGAATCCGAGGTCACGCCGTACATGCAGCTCGAGAACCTGCGCGAAGGCATGTTCTACATGGCGAAGGAGCTGTTCGGCTTCCACTTCAGGCAGGTCGCCTCCGACAAGGTGCCCGTGTATCAAACGGACGTGCGGGTGTGGGAAGTCACCAATCCGCAGGGCGAGCTGGTCGGCCTCTGGTACTTCGATCCGTACGCGCGCAAGGGCAAGCGCTCGGGCGCGTGGATGAACGCGTATCGCTCGCAGGAAAGGTTCGACGGCGACATCAAGACGATCGTCTCGAACAATTCGAACTTCGTGCAGGGCAAGCCGGGCGAACCGGTGCTGATCAGCTGGGAAGACGCGCGGACGCTGTTCCACGAATTCGGCCACGCGCTGCACGGCCTGAGCTCGAACGTGAACTATCCGTCCGTCGCGGGCACGGCCGTGCCGCGCGACTACGTCGAGTTCCCCTCGCAGCTGCTCGAGCACTGGCTCAGCACGCCGGAGATCCTCAACAAGTACGCGCTGCACTACCAGACCGGCAAGCCCATCCCGCAGGCGCTCGTCGCCAAGATCGATGCGGCGGACAAGTTCAACCAGGGCTTCAAGACGGTCGAGTACCTCTCGAGCGCGCTCGTCGATATGAAGCTGCACCTCGCGGGCTCGACGCCGATCGACCCGGACAAGTTCGAGCGCGGCACGCTGGCCGCGCTGGGTATGCCGTCCGAAATCGTGATGCGGCATCGCACGCCGCAGTTCAACCACGTCTTCTCCGGCGACGGCTACTCGGCGGGCTACTACAGCTGCCTGTGGTCGGACACGATCACGGCTGATGCGTGGGAAGCGTTTACCGAGGCGGGCGGACCCTGGGACAAGGCCGTGGGCAAGCGGCTGCGCGACAACGTGTTCGCCGTCGGCAATACGATTGATCCGGCGATCGCCTACCGCCAGTTCCGCGGCCGCGATCCAGGCATCGACGCGCTGATGCGCAAGCGCGGATTCCCGGTGCCGGCGGAGGCTGCTGCGGGCAAGTGACGTTACGGCGGGAGGCAGCGAGGGTCGCTGCCTCCCGCTTCGTGCACGAGGAAGGCGTACTCCTCCGCCACCTCGCGCAGGTGCTCGAACCGGCCCGACTTGCCGCCGTGGCCGGCCTCCATGTTGATGCGCATGACCAGCAGCCTGTCATCGGTCTTCAGGCGGCGCAGCTTCGCCACCCACTTCGCGGGCTCGTAGTACTGCACCTGACTGTCCCAGAGGCCGGTGGTGACGTAGAACGCGGGATAGGCCTGCGCACGCACGTTGTCGTAGGGCGAGTAAGAGAGCATGTACTCGTAGAACTCGTGCTCGTTCGGATCGCCCCACTCGTCGTACTCGTTGGTCGTGAGCGGGATGCTGTCGTCGAGCATGGTCGTAACGATGTCGACGAACGGCACGTGCGCGACGATGCCTCGGTACAGCTCCGGCGCCATGTTGGCCACGCCCGCGACCAGCAAGCCGCCCGCGCTGCCGCCGCGCGCGAAGATCCGCGCAGGATCGGCATACCCCTCGGCGACGAGGAAGCGCGTGACGTCGATGAAGTCCTCGAACGAGTGGCGCTTGCGCAGCAGCCGGCCTGCGTCATACCAGGGCCGGCCCCGTTCCTGGCCGCCGCGCACCTGCGCGATCGCGTACACGAAGCCGCGATCAAGCAGCGACAGCAGGCTCGACGAAAACACGGGATCCGACGAGATGCCGTACGCGCCGTAGCCGTACTGCAGCAGCGGCGCGCTGCCGTTGCGCTGGAACAGCGTGCGGCGGTAGACGAGAGCCACGGGGATACGCTCGCCATCGCGCGCCGGCGCCCACAGGTACTGCGTCTCGTAGCGCGCAGGATCGAAGCCGCCGAGCACCGGCTCGCGTTTCAGCAGCCGGCGCTCGCCCGTGCGCAGGTCGTAGTCGTAGATCGTGCGCGGCGTCGTGAGCGACGTGTAGCTGTAGCGCACGACCTCGCTCGCGACCTCCTCGTTGGCGTCGAGCGCCATGCGATACGCGGGCTCGTCGGAATCGAGGTGGAACTCGCGCTCGCCGTCCCATCGCCGGATGCGGATCTTGCGCAGGCCCTCGATCCGCTCCTCGATGGCCAGGAACTGATCGAATACGTCAAAGCCCGCAATCAGTACGTCGTCGCGATGCGCGACCAGTTCGTGCCAATGGTCGCGCGAGCCGGTCGCCGCCGTGGCCGCCTCGAACAGGCGGAAGTTGACCGCCTGCCAGTTGCTGCGGATCACCCAGCGCTCGCCGACGTGATCGATCGAGTACTCGTGCCCGCGGCTGCGCGGCAGGAAGGTGCAGAACGCCAGCTGCGGATCGTCCGCGGGCGCGAAGCGGACCTCGGTCGTGATCGTGCTGCTCGAGTCGATCAGCAGGAAGCGGCGATCCTTCGTCAAGCCTACGGACGTGTAGAACGCGTCGTCGGCTTCCTCGTGCACGAGGCGGTCGGTGGCGGGATCGGTGCCGAGCTCGTGCACGCGCACGCGCAGGCCCAGCAGCGTGACCGGATCCTTCTCGACGTAGAGCACGTGCCGGCTGTCGGCGGTCCACACGATGCCCTCCTCGACGTTCGGCACGACGTCGGGGAGCAGCTCGCCGGTCGCGATGTCCTTGAAGCGCAGCGTGTACTGCCGGCGCCCGATGGTGTCCTCGGTGAACGAAGCGACGCGGTTGTCGGGACTGACCTCGATCGCGCCGACGTCGTAGAAATCGAGCCCGCGCGCCCGTTCGCGCAGGTCGAGCAGCACCTGCTCGGGCCCGGAGTCACTGCCCGCGCGCCGTGCGTACACCGGGTATTCGTCCCCCGTCCCGAAGCGGTGCAGGTACCAGTAGCCGTTGTTCTCGCAGGGCACGCTGGCATCGTCCTGCTGGATGCGGCCGACGATCTCCGCGTAGAGCGTGTCCTGCAGCGGCTGCCAGTGCGCCGTCACCGCCGCGCGGTAGGCGTTCTCGGCATTCAGATGTGCAACGACCTCGGGCGCCGTGCGCGTATCGTCACGCAGCCAGTAGTAGTCGTCGTTGCGCGTGCCGTGGGGTGATGCGACCGCGTGCGGCCGCACGGCGGCGACCGGTGGAGCCGCCGCGTGCCTGACGTCGTTCATTGCGCGCCGGTCAGACGCCCGCGGCGCCCATGCGCACGGGGAACGTGGGATGCTTTGCCTGCGGCTGGTAGTACTGCATCATCTTCGGGGCCAGTGCGCCGAGGCGCTGCTGACGCGTCTCGTCGCTCGGGTGCGTGCTGAGGAACTCGGGGGGCGCGCCGCCGCCGGTCTTGGCCATTTTCTGCCACAGCGTCGTCGCGGCGCGCGGGTCATACCCCGCCTTCGCGGCGAGTTCGATACCGATGCGGTCGGCCTCGTTCTCGGAGGCGCGGCTGTTCGGCAGCTTGATGGCTACGGTTGCCGCGGCAGCCGCCATGGCCATCGCCTGGCCCGG
>Ga0114939_10003493_pt1 | contig 10972 bp, 7 predicted proteins | sample AshMeaCrysSpring_FD_87196 | JGI IMG/M metagenome (GOLD analysis project Ga0114939, IMG submission 87196) | Groundwater microbial communities from Big Spring, Nevada to study Microbial Dark Matter (Phase II) - Ash Meadows Crystal Spring | ecosystem: Environmental > Aquatic > Deep subsurface >... | reverse complement strand
GGTGTTCGATCGTCGTCCCCATGGTCGAGTGAGGAGGTGGGCTCGCGCCTGGTTCGGCCACATTCTCGCACGCTCCACCGGGCGCAGGTGGCGGGACCGCTTCACTCCCCGACGGCGCCCCGGGCGCCACGAGCCGTCTCGCCGTCCTCGACATCCTGCGCGGGATCACGGTCCTCTGGGTCGCGCTCTGTTGCCGCGCTCACCTGGAGCGTCCTCGCCCTCGCGCTCGTGCTCGGGCCCCTGCCAGGCACCGACCTCGACGCCACGGTCGCGGGCACGGCGCTGGTCGTGGGCGGGAGCCTCGCGCCGTATACCTGGTGGCTGGTGCCGGTCTATGCCGGCGCCGCGCTGCTCACGACGCGAGCCTGGCCTCGGCTGCCCACGGCGCTCGCCGAGCGGCTCGCGCCGTCCCGGTGACCGACTGAGTGCTCACCTGGCTGATGCAGTCTGACGGCGGCGGCGTGTGCTGCCACGGCAACCCGGATGTGCTACCCTGTGCTACATGCGGAGGGGTGCGAAGACCGTCGGCGTGCGTGAGCTGCGGCAGAACCTGAGCGTCTACCTGGCGCAGGTCAAGAAGGGCCAGTCGCTCACCGTCACGGAGCACGGACGCGCCGTGGCGGAGTTGCGACCCCTTCCCGCCGCGGTGGACCCGCTGGCACGCCTGCTGGCCGACGGGCGAGTGCTGCCGCGCCGGCGGGGGGCCACCTTGCCCAGGCCGCTCGCGCTGCACCTCGACCGCCCCGTGTCGGGGCTGCTCGACGACCTGCGCGGCGACGCCATCTGAGCCCGTCCATGCCCGGTTTCGCCTACCTGGACGCGTCGGCGCTCGTGAAGCTGGCCGTTCACGCGCCCGAGACGTCGGCGCTCGAGCGCGCCGTGCTCGATCTGGACGGGCTGTTCACGTCGGAGGTCGGCGCCATCGAGTTGCGACGCGCGCTCGGCAGGACCGGGCGGACGGAAGCCATCGCGCAGGCCGATGCGCTGCTCGACGCCGTGTTCCTCGCGCCCCTCACGCCCGCCATTCGCGCGCTCGCCGGCCGGGTGTCCCTGCCGGCGCTGCGCACCCTCGATGCCATCCACGTGGCCACCGCGTCCGCGCTGTCGCTCGAGGGCCTGGTGTTCGTGAGCTACGACGACCGACAGGCCGACGCGGCGCGTGCGGTGGGGCTGCGGGTGCTGCACCCCGGACGCGAGCGTCGCAGCCCGGCGTGACGGCACGCCCGCCGCGAGTGTCAAGCCGACAAGGATCGCGCGCCGCCGCAGCGGCGCTCCGCGACGCCTCGTGACGGTCATGGTCGTCCCTCCTCCTGAGGCGGCGGCCAGTCAGCATGGACGAACCAGGGCGCGCGGTCCTGGTGGTCCAGATGAAGCACTGTCGAATCGCGATCACATCGCGTGGGGCGCTGACTATCGTCTCCCTGCCAACGCGTCGCCGAGCGCGCTCGAGGGCTGGCCCGGTTGGCGAGCGAGGAACCCGGTACGGCCTCGCCGACGACCGACCGGGCGAAGCGCACGCGCCCGTCCCAACAGTCCGCGACCAGCACGCCGTACGCGGTAGCATCGCGGGCCCGGGCTTCCGCGGACCGTGGCTGCGGCGATCTCCCGCACATCCATGAGAGCGTCCGAACGGTGATTCCGTGTACCGGCCGGGCCGGCGCACCGGCCCTTCACGATCGGGACGGTCCAGAGGCCCCAGGCGTCACCGCGCCCAGGCCGGGACCGCGCCGAGCCGCAGGTCGAACACGACGGGACCGAGGAGCAGGACGAGCCCGACGATCACCGGGACCAGCAGGACATTGAGCAGGAACCCGGCCTTCGCCATCTGGGGCAGCGAGACGAGGCCGCTCCCGAAGACGATGGCATTGGGGGGCGTGCCCACCGGCAGCATGAACGAGCAGTTGGCGGCGAGCGCCGTCGGGATGAGGAACAGCAGCGGGTTCTGGTCAAGACTGATCGCCGTCGCGCCGGCGATCGGCAGGAAGGTGGCCGCCGTGGCCGTGTTGCTCGTCAACTCGGTGAGCAGGAGGATCAGGAAGCACACCACGCAGAGCGTCACGACGATCGGCACGTCCCGCAGGCCGCTGCTCAACAGGCCGAGATAGCGCGCCAGGCCGTGCCGCTCGATGATGCCCGCGAGGCTCAGCCCGCCGCCGAAGAGCAGCAGCACCTCCCAGGGCAGCGTCCGCGTCGACGCCCAGTCCATCAGGAACTCGCCCCGCCGCAGGTTCACGGGCACGGCGAAGAGGGCCACGGCGCCGGCAATCGCGATCGTCGTGTCGGATACCATCGGCAACGCCCGCGCGAGCAGCGGCTGGAAGATCCAGCCGAGCGCGGTCAGCACGAAGACGACGCCCACGGCGAGCTCGCCCCGGGAGGGTCGCCCCAACTGCGCGCGTGCCTCGTCGATGAGCGCCTGCATGCCGGGCACCGGCGCGTCGCCGAGCCGGAACGACACCCGTGTCAGGACGAGGTGGACGAGTGGGAGGGTGACGAGGGTCACGGGTACGCCCAGGAGCATCCACCGCCCGAACCCGATGTTCACCCCGTGCACGCTGTCCAGGTAAGCGGCCAGCAGCGCGTTGGGCGGTGTCCCAATGAGCGTGGCCATGCCGCCGGTGGTGGCGCCGTAGGCCACCGACAGCATCAGCGCGGTGCCGAAGCCGTCGTCGCGCCCGCCACCCGCCGCCCGCGGGGGCAGCAGCAGGACCACCGAGGTGGCGATCGGGAGCATCACCAGCGCCGTGGCGGTGTTGCTCACCCACATGCTGACGAGCGCGGAGGCGGCGAGGAAGCCGGCGACGATGCGCGTGGGCCGCGTGCCCATCGCCCCGACCAGCGTGATGGCCACCCGCCGGTGCAGGTGCCACTTCTGCATTGCCAGCGCAATGACGAAGCCGCCGAGGAACAGGAAGATGATCGGGTTGGCGTACGGCGCCGCGGCCTCCTTCACGTCGCTGAGGTCCAGCGCCGGGAACAGGACGAGCGGCAGCAGCGCGGTCACCGGGATGGGGAGCGACTCGGTGATCCAGAAGACTGCCATCAGCGCGGCCACACCCGCCGTGCGCCAGCCCTCGAGGCTCAGCCCGGCTGGCGCGGGGAGCAGGAGCGTGACCAGCAGCAGCGCCGGCCCGAGCAGCCAGCCCACCAGCTGCCGAGGGCCGAAGCCCGCCGCGGGTGCGGGCACGTCGGCCTCGCGGGCGTCACGGTGGCGGGCGACGACAGGCTCGGGCACGTCCGTGCGTGGCGCACCATACCACGAGCGTGAGGTTGGCGACAGGCGACCCGGGGCCCGCCCGGCCGCCGCCACGGGGCGCCCCGCCGGACACGCCCGGTTCCGGGGCCGGCATGGGGCTCGCCCCTCGGTGGGGCATGGCCCTGCCCTCGGGCACGTACGCCCGGCGCGACCCCGCGACGTCGGTGCTCTACCAGGTGGTGCGCGATCACGACGAGTCCTTCCGTGCCGAGGCGACTCGCTTGCGGGACGGGGAGGGGTTGCCGCGAGGCACTGTCAAGTTAACGCGCGCCCTGGCTCCCGCTGGCCGTGATGCCGCCTGTCTCGAGCGGGTTACGCTGCGGCGACGGCGTTCCACGTGGCGAACGCGCGCGAACGCAGACGTCGCTGATGCTGGGCGCGGAGGAGATGCCGTCCGCAGGAGAAGAGGGTGTAGACCACGCCGTGGACGGAGAGGAACCGCTGCGCGTACGCCGCCGATCTTAACCGCCGCATGTGGTACTCCCGTCGGCGGCTCGGTTGGTGGGAGACCTCGGCGCGGTTGTTGGCGTAGCGCGTGGTGTCGTGGGGACGGAGGGCCGCGCGAGGGCTTCCGCCGGATCGAGCTGGTGGCGACGATGCGTGCCCCCGCGCCAATGGGAACGCGAGGGGCGTCAGGGGCTCGGTCGCTGGGGAGCCGAGCGGAACACCGACCATCGCATGGGGCCGCCGACGATGAGCGTGATCCAGCTGATGGAGATCGCGGCGACCTCGTAGAGATACTCGAGGTTCCTCCCGTACGCCAGGGCGAGGGAGGATGATGATCGTCTGCAGCGGCAACCGCCACGTCAAGTGATCACCACGTCGTGACGAGGCTGAAGTAATTCCGTGGGGGAACCGCGTTACAGAAGGATCACCTCCCCGACACCTGGCGATCACCAGGCACGTGTACCGTGCCAGACAGGTTGTTAATTTGACTCGAGGAGGATCGATGGAACCGATGATCAGGAGAATGCTCGTCACTGCTCTCGCCATGGGCGTGCTCTCGGCAGGTGTCGGCGCGGCACCGCCCGACGCAGGTCGGGCCGGCGATCGGGGCGGTCCCGGATCCGGATCCCGGGGAGGCACGCCGACCACGGCGAAGGTGGCCTCGGTGGAGTTCATTGGGATGGCGGCGCCGGCCACGCCAGACCAGAAGACCGACATCTACACTGGCGCGAAGGTGCGGGTCGTCTACCGGAACGGCAAGTCGACCGTCCATGATCTGCAGTACCACGAGCTCATGGGCACCACGGATCGGGTGAACGGCGCCCTGGTCGGCGGGCTCTTCAACCACCTCGATCAGCCACTGCTCGACATCAACGGGCAGCAGCTCGCCTCGGATGCGCCCGACGCCAACTCCCTGATGACGATCCCGGGGCTGCAAGCGGCCGATCCCGCCAAGAAACGCGCGCTGGCGCTCGTCACCCAATACGAGTACCGCGAGCTGCCGCCGGCAGGCTCCACCGGCAGCTTCTGGAGCAAGCTCCCGGCGACGATGAGCCTCACCCTGATCGATCAGGACAAGCAGACGGGGCGCCTGCAGCCGATCGACTACCGCACGATCCACTTCGGCGACGCGGCCGGGCTCAACGGCCTGTGGATTCCATGCGCCGGGTCGCTCTCGCCGTGGAACACCCATCTCGGCAGCGAGGAGTACGAGCCCGACGCCAAGGTCCGCCAGCTCGGTCCGACGTGGAGGGCCAGCGACAGCGACGACACGACCGACATCTCCTCGTTCAGCGGCTACTTCTTCGGCGACCCGGCGCGCGCCAATGCCTACCACTACGGCCTCGTCCCCGAGGTGAGCGTGGACCGCACGGGCCGGGCGTCGGTGCAGATGCACTATGCCATGGGGCGGATCGCCCGGGAGCTCGTCGAGGTCATGCCCGACGCGCGCACGGCCTACATGGGCGACGATGGCAAGAACACCGGGTTGTTCATGTTCATCGCCGACCAGCCGGGCGACCTGTCCTCGGGAACGCTCTACGCGGCCAGGTGGCACCAGGTGAGCGCTGCCAACGGCGGTGCGGCCACCCTCGGTTGGATCAGGCTGGGACGGACGACAAACGCCGACATCGAGGCCATGGTCGAGAGCGGCATCAGGTTCACGGACATCTTCGACGTGTCGCTCACGGACCCCGGCGACCCGACGTACAAGAAGGTGGCCACCTACACGGGCACCGAGTGGCTGCGGCTTAAGCCCGGCAAGGCGCAGGCGGCCGCGTTTCTCGAAACGCGGCGGTATGCGGCCTACCTCGGGGCGACGACCGAGTTCTCCAAGATGGAGGGCGTCAGCCACGATCCTCGTGGCGGCGCGGGCTTCAACGCGCGGGCGTTCGTGGTGATCTCGCGGGTCGAGAACGGAATGCGCACGCAGGCTTCGGCCCCGGCCGACGACATCCAGGTTGCCGAGAACCTGGGCGGCGCCATCTATGAGCTGACGCTGACGGGCGGCCAGGTCGACCAGGCGAACGGATCGATCGATTCGGAGTATGTCGCCACCACGATGGCGTCGATCGCCGAGCTGAGTGGCGGCTGGTTCGGCCGCGATGCGGCCGGGAAGGAAATCCGTGACGCGGAAGGCAACCGCTGTCACCAGGACAAGGTGTGCGGCGGCGACAACCTGAAGTTCTCGCCCGTCGCCCGCACGCTCTTCATCGGCGAGGACACCGCCCGCCGCAACAACAACTACGTCTGGGCGTTCAACCTCGACACGCGCAAGCTCTCGCGCATTCTCTCCGTGCCGCGCGCGGCGGAGGCCACCGGGCTGCAGGTGGTCGAGAACGCCAACGGGTTCGCCTACATCCTCAGCAACTTCCAGCACCCAGGCGAGGCCGAGCAGTACTCGCCCTCGACCAACCCGGAGGACGCGGTGCTCTTCCCGCTCCTGCGCCAGAAATGGCACGACCTGAAGCGCTCGCCCGTCGGGTACATCGGCACGACCGAGGGCGCGCTGCCGGCCTTCAAGTAGCCGACGGCCGGACCCGCGCTGCCGCCCGGGCACCCGGGCGGCAGCGCGCGGCGACACGCGCGCCGCCCCCCGTGACCGTCACGCCCGGTGGCGGGGCCGTCGCGCCGCCGGCGCGCCTGGAAGTCGACAGCGGCGCGGGTCGGGCACGTGGTCGTCTTGCCTGGGGGTGGCCGCCGGGCACCCGCCCCGCCGCGGAGTCACGAAGAATTGACGTTCGGATCGTTGAAATGCCGTGACATCGTCGCGTCCCCACGACACGCAGCCAGTAGGCTCCACCTCGGTGACGTCGCTGCCGCGGCGTCGATCGGAGAAAGGATCATCGATGCGCAACACACTCCTGGCACTCTCCCTCGCTGTGGTCATCGGGGGCGCCACGTCCGGGCCGGCGTCAGCGGATGGTGACGACCGTCGCTGCGACGGCTCTCGCGGCAGGTCGTGCGAGAGCCGCAGCACGGTCCAGCTCGGTCCGCGGCCCTATTTCCTGCTCCAGGACATGGACGACAGCCCGCTTCGGCGCGCGCTGCTGCGCTGCGCGAACGGGCCGTTCAAGAAGAGCGACTTCTCGATCGGGCACCGGGGTGCGGCGCTCCAGTTCCCCGAGCACACCCTGGAGTCGTACACGGCTGGCGCGGTGATGGGTTCCGGCGTCCTCGAGTGCGATGTCACGTTCACGAAGGACAAGCAGCTCGTGTGCCGGCACGCACAGAACGACTTGCACACCACGACGAACATTCTCGTCACGCCACTGGCGAGCAAGTGCATCAAGCCGTTCACGCCGGCGGAGTTCGACGCCAACGGCAACCTGACGAAGGCCGCCGGCGCGGAATGCCGCACGAGCGAGCTCACGTTGGCCGAGTTCAAGACGCTGCGGGGCAAGATGGACGCGTTCAACCCGCGGGCGAAGACGGCGGAGGAGTACGTCGGCGGCACCGCGGACTTCCGGACCGACCTCTATTCGGGCCCGACCAGCGGACACCTCCTCACCCACCGCGAGAGCATCCAGTTGTTCAAGCGGCTGGGCGTCAAGATGACGCCCGAACTGAAGGGCCCCAGCGTAGCGATGCCGTTCGATGGCTTCACGCAGGAGGCCTACGCGCAGAAGATGATCGATGAATACAAGGCCGAGGGCGTCTCGCCGCGCGATGTGTTCCCGCAGTCGTTCAACAAGCCCGACATCCTCTACTGGATCGAGAACGAGCCCGCATTCGGCAAGCAGGCCGTGTACCTGGACGACGCGGGCACGGTGGCCGACCTGCCCAGCTACGCCGACCTGGTCGGCTACAAGCGGCAGGGCATCAACATCTGGGCGCCGCCTACGTTCGCGCTGCTCACGGTCGACGGCGACAACCGAATCGTGCCATCGCAGGCCGCCAAGGATGCCAGGGATGCCGGGCTCGACATCATCACGTGGACGCTTGAGCGCTCCGGGATCCTCGCCGACGGCAACAATGGCTTCTACTACCAGACGTTCGACACGGCTGTCCGGCGCGAGGGCGACCTGTATCGGGTGATCGACGTGCTCGCGCAGGAGGTCGGGGTTCTGGGCATCTTCAGCGACTGGGCCGCACCGGTCACCTTCTACGCCAACTGCATGAACATCAAGTAGGGCCGCCCGAGACAGCGTGCCGCCGGGGCGACCCGGCGGCACGCGCGGCTGGCGTCGTGCTCCAGGGAAGGATGTCCACATCGTGCGGCGCGCCGCGCGAGCCTTTCGCGGCGCTCGCCGATCACGATGGCGACCGCCGGGTCGCGGGGTGGCGACCCCCACAGCTAGTTGTTTGTTGTGCCTGGAGTACACCGGCGCGAGCCTGCGGCTCTCGCCCAGCCACTCGAGCGCGCCGGCCTGCCCGTGGCTCGGCGCGAAGAACATCACGTCGCGCCGTTCGTCGAGCGGTAGCCGATAGAACTCGAGCGGCGGCCAGCCGTGCCTCACCTTGCACGCCACGTGGGGCGCGAAGAGAGCATCGCTGTCGACGCCAGGACCTGCGCACCCGCTCACGGCCGACGCGATCGCGGCGGGCGACATCGTGCCCGACGAGGCGCAGTAGCCCGGGCAAGCAGGCACTCGAACGGCGCTACGTGAGTCGCTGCGCCACAAGGTCGCGATGGCCGGGACCATCGTGACGCAGCTGTAGTGGCTCGCGTATCAGGTCAAGGCCGGCGGGCTGGTCGTCGGCCACTTCGACGCGTACCTGAACGGCAGCCGGACGGACCCGGCCGACGAGTCGGCCGACCGAGCCCGCGACTGAACGCGCGTCAGGGCACGGGCAGCGGCTCCACGTGCCAGATGTCGGCGCAGTATTGCCGCACGCTTCGATCCGAGGAGAAGAACCCGCAGCGCGCGGCGTTCAGAATGGACATCCGCGTCCAGCAATCGTGATCGGCGTAGGCCGCGGCGGCGCGTTCGCAGCACGCGACGTAGGACGGGAAGTCGGCCAGCAGCAGGTATTCGTCGCGGAACAGCAGCGAGTCGACGACCGGCCGGAACACCTCGGTGTCGCCGCGCGAGAACCGGCCGGACGCGATCGCGTCGATCACCGCCCTCAACTCCGCGTTGCCGTGGTAGTAGTCCATTGGCACGTACCCGCGCGCCTTCAGCTCGACCACCTCCTCGGTCGTCAGGCCGAACAGGAAGAAGTTGTCCTCGCCCACGTGGCTGTGGATCTCGACGTTCGCCCCGTCGAGGGTCCCGACGGTCAGCGCACCGTTCAGCGCGAACTTCATGTTCCCCGTTCCCGACGCCTCCTTGCCCGCCAGCGAGATCTGCTCGGAGACGTCGGCGGCCGGGTAGATGCGCTCGGCCAGCGTCACGTTGAAATTGGCGGGGAACACCACCCGCAGCCGGCCGCGGACGTCCCGGTCGTGGTTGACCACCTCGGCGATCCCGTGGGCGAGCTTGATGATCCGCTTGGCCATGAGGTAGCCGGGCGCAGCCTTGGCGCCGAAAAGGATCGTGCGGGGTACGATCTCGGCCGCCGGGTCGGCCTTGACGCGGTGGTACAGCCACACGACGTGAAGGAGCTTGAGCAACTGGCGCTTGTACTCGTGCAGCCGCTTCACCATGATGTCGAACAGCGACTGCGGGTCCAGGTCGATTCCGAGTTGCGGTCGCAGGAGAGCGGCGAGCTCGGCCTTGTTCTGGTGCTTGATCTGTCGCCATCGCTGCTGGAACGCCGGATCGTCGGCGTGCGGCTCGAGCTCTGCCAGCCGGTCGAGGTCCGTCAGCCAGTGGTCGCTTCCGAGCGTCTCCGTGATCAGCGCTGTGAGGCGGGGGTTGGCGAGGGCGATGAAACGCCGCGGCGTGATGCCGTTGGTCTTGTTCTGGAACCGCTCCGGCCACATCTCGGCGAAATCGCGCAGCGTGTGCTCGCGGACCAGGCGCGAGTGCAGTTCTGCCACCCCGTTGATGGCGAAGCTGCCAACGGAGGCCAGGTTCGCCATGCGCACCTGGTCGCCCGCACCGTTCTCGATAAGCGACATGCGCATCACCCGGGCCTCGTCGTTCGGGAAGCGGTCTCTCACCTGATCGAGGAAACGACGGTTGATCTCGTAGACGATCTCGAGGTGGCGTGGCAGGAGCCGGCCGAACACCTCGACGGGCCACTTCTCGAGCGCCTCGGGCAGCAGCGTGTGGCAGGTGTAGGCGAACGTGGAGCGGACGATCTCCCAGGCAGGCTCCCACCCCAGCTCGTACTCGTCGATCAGCAGCCGCATCAGTTCCGGGATCGCGACGACCGGGTGCGTGTCGTTCAGCTGGATGGCGACCTTGTCAGGGAACCGCTGGAAGTCATCGTTCCGGAGGTGGAAGCGACGGATGATGTCTCGCAGTCCACAAGACACGAAGAAGTACTGCTGCCGCAGCCGAAGTTCCTTGCCCTGCGGAGAGGCGTCGTTCGGGTACAGCACCTTGCTGAGCGTCTCTGAGATCACCTTCTGCTGCACGGCGCCTTCGTAGTCGCCTTGGTTGAAATCCGCGAAGTCGAGCTCCTGGCTGGCGCGCGCGCGCCAGAGCCGGAGGATGTTGACCGTGTTGGTCTGGTAGCCCGGCACCAACTGCGTGCAGGGCTCGCCGAGGACGGTTTCCGCCGGGATCCAGCGGACGCGCAGCCGGCCGTGATCGTCGTGATCGTGCTTCGTCCGCCCGCCGAAGCCCACGGGGATCAGCTCGTCCGACTGGATGAACTCCCACGGGTTCCCGCGCAGGGCCCACTCGTCCGGCCGCTCGACCTGCCAGCCGTCGTCGAACGTCTGCTCGAAGATCCCGAACTCGTAACGGATGCCGTACCCGGTCGCGGGCACGTCGATCGTCGCCAGCGAATCGAGATAACAGGCGGCGAGTCGGCCTAGGCCACCGTTGCCCAGCCCGGGCTCGACGTCGAGTCGCACGAGGTCGTCGAGGTTGATGCCGTACGTGGCGAGGGCTCGACGCGCCGCCTCGGTCGTCCCCGTGTAGAGCAGGTTCTGCGGAAGCTGTTTCCCCGGCAGGTACTCGGCGGAGAGGTAATAGACGTACTTGGGATTGTGCGCGTAGCGCGTGTCGGCGGTCTTCCGCCACCGCGCGATCAGCTCGTCGCGCACGGTGTAGGAGAGCGCCATGTAGATGTCGTGGAGGCTGGCAGACTGCATCGCGGACCCGTGCGTGTGATACAGGTTCCGGATCAGCCGGTCCCGGAACCCCTCGACGCCCGGCTCCAGGCCCACGATCCGGTCGGCTGTCGTGCGCATGGCTGCCCCTCTCTCTCCGC
>Ga0114939_10003492_pt1 | contig 10979 bp, 10 predicted proteins | sample AshMeaCrysSpring_FD_87196 | JGI IMG/M metagenome (GOLD analysis project Ga0114939, IMG submission 87196) | Groundwater microbial communities from Big Spring, Nevada to study Microbial Dark Matter (Phase II) - Ash Meadows Crystal Spring | ecosystem: Environmental > Aquatic > Deep subsurface >... | reverse complement strand
GGTGTCCTTCCAGGACGTGAACTCCGGGACGCTTCGCTACACGGTCAACGGGGTCGAGGTCGCAAAGGCCATCCAGCGGCAGGTGTACGGCACCCGCGCGGCCGCCTGCTTCCCGACCACCGCCAGCCGCACTGCAGTCACCAACTACCAGGATCTCTGGTGGAACCCGGCCGAGTCGGGCTGGGGCGTCAACATCACCCACCAGGACAACATCCTCTTCGCCACGCTTTTCACCTATGACGCCAGCGGGCGCGACCTGTGGCTCGTGATGTCGTCGGGCAACCGGCAGGCGGACGGCTCGTACCTAGGCACGCTCTACCGGACCTCGGGGCCCCCGTTCAACGCGAACCCCTTCACGCCGATCAACGACGGCAACCTGACCAACGCGGGGACGATGAGCTTCCGCTTCACGGACGGCAACACCGGCACGCTCACCTACACCTACAACGGCGCGCCGGTGACCAAGCAGATCACCCGGCAGCTCTTCTCCAGCCCCGTGCCGCTCTGCAACTGACGGCGGATTCCGGGCTCGCGGCGGTGCCCCGCTTCCGTCAGGGCGCCGCCGCGGGCCGTGCCGTGCCACGCACACCTGCCCGCTCGACCGCCTTCGCCACGACGCCTTCGGCACGCGCGCCCGCGACGAGCTCGCCCAGCAGCGTCAATGCGGCGTCACGGCCTTTCGGCATCCCGAAGGAGAAGCGCTCCACCCCCCAGCGCCCGTCGAGGACCCGCGAGCCGGCGAGCCCGTCGCCCATCTCGAAGAGAATCGCCTTGTTGCTCGCGAACGCGTCGAGCTTGCCGGACGAAAGCATCTCCCGGGCCGCCTTCAGGCTGGCAGTCGGTACCACGACCGCATTCCTGAGTTCCTTCGAGAGCACACCCTGCGACGTGCTGCCCTGGCTCACGCCGACGCGCACGCCGGTGCGATCCACGTCCGCCGCGTTCGCGATGGTCGAGCCGATCGGCACGAGGTAGCCCTGCTCGATCTCGAGGATCGGCGGGGAAAAGTCCAGGTCCTTCGCCCGCGCCGGCGACGCATTGGTGAGCACGAGGTCCACGCGCCCCGCCTTTCCGGCCTCGAGGACTTGCGCGTTTCGCTCGAACACGACGGGCTCGAAGGACACGCCGAGGCGCATCGCGAAATCCCGGCCGACATCGTGGGCCACCCCCCGGGCTTCTCCCGCGGCGGACGCCGGAATGATCGACGTGGGGCTGCCCGGGTAGAGGCCCACGCGCAGTTTCCCCGTGGGCGCCAGGACCGCAACGGCCTGCGGGCTGGGCGGGGCGGGGGAACTTGCGCACCCCGCCAGCCCGAGTGCGAAGGTCGCCGCGGCCATGCAGGCCGAGCCGTGGGTCTTCCTGATCGTCTGCATCGCCGCCTCCTCGCTGCGGAAATCCGCCGGGTCAGTTCGCCTTGATGTTCGCGTCGCGGATGAGCCTGCCGTAGCGCTCGTGCTCCGAGCGGACGAGCGTGGCCAGCTCCTCCGGGGTGGACGGCGACACTTCCGCGCCGAGGGCGGCCAGCCGCTCCTTCACCTCCGGGTCCGCGAGCGCCTTGTGGATGTCGGCATTCAGCCTCGCGACGACCGCGGCCGGCGTGCCCTTGGGCGCGATGAACGCGTGCCAGACATTGGCCTCGAAGCCCGGGAATCCGGACTCGGCGATCGTGGGCACGTCCGGCATCGTCGCGACCCGCTTCGCGCTCAGGGCCGCCAGCACCTTGAGCTTGCCGTCCTTCCACAGCGGCTGAACCTCGACCGCGTTCACGGCGACCAGCGGTAGCTGCCCGCCGAGCACGTCGGTGATCGCGGGCTTGCCGCCCTTGTACGGGATGTGCGTGAGCGCGACGCCCGCACCGCGCGCGAAGAGCTCCACGGCGAGATGCGGCGTCGAGCCGCTGCCGGGCGAACCGTAGTTGAGGCTCCCCGGTTTCGCCTTCGAGATCTCGATCAGCCTGGCGAGCGAGCCGACTTCCGACTTCGGGTTGGCGGCGATCACCACGGGAAGTCGCGCCACCAGCGAAATGGGCACGACGTCCGCGTTGGGATCGAAGGGCTGCTGCGTGTAGAGGAGCGGGTTCGCGGTGAGGCCGTTTGCAACGAGCATCACCGTGTAGCCGTCAGGCGGGCTGTCGATCAGCTGCCGGATGGCGATGTTGCTGGCCGCGCCCGGCTTGTTCTCGATGATGACCGTCTGCCCGAGGCTGGCCGCCATCTTCTGGCCCACCGTGCGCGCCACGATGTCCATCGCGCCGCCGGGGGCGAAACCGACGAGGATGCGGATCGTCTTCGCGGGATAGGCCTGGGCCATCGCCGGGGGGACGGCCCCCATGGCCAGGATCGCGGCCGCGAACAGGGCCGCGGCGCGGGTCATCGAACGGAAGCGGGAAGTCATGTCCAATTGCTCCTTGTGGTTGCGGTGATGTCAGGCGGGCAGCTTCAGGCGGCTGAACACGCGCCGCGCGTTGCCCTCGTAGATCTTGTGGCGGTCCTCGGCGGTGAGGCCCGGCGCGGCGTCGATGTATCGCTTGGTGTCGTCGAAGTGGAAGCCCGTCTCGGGATCGACGCCGCGCACCGCCCCCACCATCTCCGAGGCGAAGAGGATGTTGTCGACGGGGATCACCTTGAGGAGCAGGTCGATGCCCGCCTGGTGGTACACGCAGGTGTCGAAGAAGACGTTCTTCAGGAGGTGCTCCGCGAGGGGCGGGCGCTTCATGTCCTGCGCGAGGCCGCGGTAGCGCCCCCAGTGGTAGGGAACGGCCCCGCCGCCGTGCGGGATGATGAACTTCAGCGTCGGGAAGTCCCTGAAGAGGTCCGACGTGAGGAACTGCATGAAGGCCGTCGTGTCCCCGTTGATGTAGTGCGCGCCGGTGGCGTGGAAGCAGGGGTTGCAGCTCGCGCTCACGTGCACCATCGCCGGCACGTCGAGCGCCACCATCGTCTCGTAGAGCGGATACCACCAGCGGTCGGTGAGCGGCGGGTCCTTCCAATGGCCGCCCGACGGATCCGGGTTCAGGTTGCACCCGACGAACCCCAGCTCGTTCACGCAGCGCTCCAGTTCCGGAATGCAGTTCGCGGGCGGCACGCCCGGCGACTGCGGCAGCTGGCACACCGGCGCGAAGTTGCGCGGATAGAGCGCGCAGGCGCGGTGGATCATGTCGTTGCACAGGCGCGACCATTCGAGGCTGGTGTCCGCCGTGCCGATGTGGTGGGACATGGCCATCGCCCGGGGCGAGAAGAGGGTGAGGTCGGTCCCGCGCTCGCGCTGCAGGCGCAGCTGCGCCTTCTCGAGGCTCTCGCGAAGCTCGTCGTCGCTGATGTCCGGGCGCCGGGGTGACGGCGTCGAGGCCGCGAGCGCCTCGACCTGGCTCGCGCGCCACCCCTCGAGGCCCTTGGGCGCCGTCGTGTAATGGCCGTGGCAGTCGATGATCATGGGATTCGCCCCTACAGGTTGAACAGGACCAGCCGTTCCTCGGTCATGTCGCGGATGGCGTAGCGGGGCCCTTCCCGGCCGATGCCGCTCGACTTGATGCCGCCGTAGGCAAGCTGGTCCGTGCGCCAGGTGGAGGTGCCGTTGACGATGAGGCCGCCGACGCGCAGCTTGCGGATCGCGTCGAAGGCGACCTGGATCGACTTCGTGAAGATGCCGCAGTGCAGGCCGTACGGCCCCGCGCTGATGTGCTCAAAGACGGGCCCCAGCTCGCGGTAGCGCTGGACGGTCACCACGGGGCCGAAGACCTCCTCGCACACCACGCGCATCGCGGGCTGCACGTCCACGAGGACGGTCGGCTCGACCTGCGCGCCGCGCCGCGCGCCACCGGCGAGCGCGCGCGCGCCCTGCGCCATTGCCTCGGCGACCCAGGCTTCCACCCGGCGAGCCGCCGCCTCGTCGATCAGCGTGCCCACGTCCGTGGCAGGATCCAGCGGGTCGCCGACGCGCAGCGTCTTCACCTCCGCCACGAGGCGCTCGACGAAGGCGTCGTAGACGGATTCGTGGACCATGGCGTTCTGCACGGAGATGCAGCTCTGGCCCGCGAGGCGCATCGAATTGCGCGCGCACAGCGTGGCGGCCTCGGCCACGTCGCCGTCGGAGTGCACGATGGTCGTGCCGTTGCCCCCCAGTTCAAGGGCCACGCGGCGAAGCCCGCTGGCCGCCTTGATCTCCGCGCCCACCCGGCTCGACCCGGTGAAGGAGACGAAGTCCACGCGCGGGTCGCGCACGAGCGCCGGCCCGACGGTGTTTCCGTAGAGCAGGTTGACGGCCCCCGGCGGCGCACCCGCGTCGGCAAAGAGCTCGACGAGCTTGCTCACGACCCCCGGCGACTGGGGCGGCGCCTTCAGCACGATGGCGTTGCCCGCCGCCAGCGCCGGCGCGATCTTGTGGCAGGCGAGGTTGAACGGCGCGTTGAAAGGGGTGATCCCCGCCACCACGCCCACGGGGAAGCGCAGCAGGAAGGCGAGCTTCCCCGCGCCCATGGGCGTGCCCTCGAGAGGGACCTGCTCCCCCTCGATGCGGATCGCCTCCTCGGCCGAGAGCAGGATCGTGTCCTGCGAGCGCGTCACCTCGGCGCGGGCGTCCTTGATGGCCTTGCCGGTCTCGCGCGTCATGACCTCGGCGATCGCGTCCGCCCTTTCGGCGAGAAGCCCGCCCACCCTGCGCAGGAGCGCGGCGCGCTGGTAGCCCGGCATCGCCGCGACGCGCGCCTTGGCGTCGCAGGCCGCGGCCAGCGCATCGTCGAGGTCCTTCAGGGACGACTCGGGGGCGTAAGCGACGACCTCGCCGCGGTAGGGGTCGACGATGCCGGTCTCGGGCGCACCGGCACGCCACTCGCCCCCGATCAGCATCTGGAGGTGAGGCGCGCCGCCCGGGCGCGATGGGGAATCGCCGCTGCTCATGTCGGACCTGTCCTCCCTTGGAAGCCCGCGCCGGCGCTAGGCGCGCACGCCCTGTTTCGCCGCGCGCAAAGCCTCCAGGATCCGGCGCCGGTCTTCCGGCACCGTGCCACCGAAGGCGTCCTTGAGCCTCGCGTCACCGGTGCGCTGCTGGCGCTCGATGGTGCCGCGCGTCATGAGGGGTTCGACGCCCAGATCCTCCAGCGTCTGCGCGACCTCGCGCATCTCCGCCGCGCGGCGGATGCCGTGGCTCGCCATGCGCTCGAGGTTGTAGTCGGCGATCCTCGCCCAGTCGAGCGTCGGGAAGGTCTGCGTGAGCGAGGCGATGAGCCGGTCCTCGACGCCGCCCGCCTGCGCCGCGAGAAAGCACTCCTGCGTGAGCGCCTCGAGGCCCTTGATCATCACGCTGCGCACCATCTTCATGGCGATGGCGGCGCCGACCTCGGCGCCCGCCTCGTCCACCTGCATGCCGCACCCGCGCAGGATGGGCAGGAGGTCGGCCACGGCCGGTCCGGCGAGCAGCATCGGCGTCCTGTGCCGCAGCGGCAGGACCGGCGCCATCACGCCGACGTCCACGAAGCGCGCCCGGTCGCCGACGATGCGCGCGGCCTCGCGCTTGCGCCCGGGCGAGACGGAATTGACGTCGAGGTAGAACTGGGCGGGCTGGAGCCCGGGGACGGCCGACTCGGCCGCGGCGAGGTTCGAGGACGCGGTCACCGCCGAGATCACGACGTCGGCGCTGCCCAGCGCGTCGACGCAATCCGCCGCGACGCGCACGCCGAGGCGCGCGGCCGCTTCCCGCAACGGCGCGCCCCGCTGCGCGTCCGGAAACAGGATGTCCCACGCCGCGAAACGGGTCACGCCTTCGCTGCCCAATCCCTCGGCAAAGGCCTGCCCCGCCTCGCCGAAGCCGATCAGCGCGAATGCCGGAAAATGCCTGTCGCCCATGGCGTTGGATCATACCGCCGCGGGCGCTCTGTATACAACCGTATACGCGCTCTGCTACATTTCCCCGCAGGCGCGATTCCCCTACCCGATCCGGCTGCCCGCCACGGCAGCCTCACGAGGCCCGCCAGCATCATGAACGTCTCCGAGTTGATCGTACGGTACCTCCGGGCGCTGGGCGTGCGGCACGTCTTCGGCTATCCCGGGGACCCGTCCGTGGAGGTGCTCGAGGCCTGCCGCCGCGAGGGCCTCGACTTCGTCCTCGGGCGCCGCGAAGGCACCGCCGGGCTGATGGCCGAGGCGGCCGGCATGCTCACGGGATTGCCCGGCGTGTGCCTTTCCACGCTCGGCCCCGGCTCGACGAACCTCGTGAACGCGGTCGCCAACGCCTGGCTCGACCGCGTGCCCATGCTCGCCATCTCCGGCCAGATCGAGAGCAGGCGCGAGCCCTTCTTCACGCACCAGGTGGTGGACCAGGAGCGCCTCTTCGCCCCGGTGTGCAAGTGGGCGACGACGATCCAGCCGCACACGGCCGCGGTCATCCTGCGCAAGGCGGTGCGCACCGCGATGGCCGAGCGCCCCGGACCCGTGCACATGACGCTCGCCGCGGACGTCGTGGGCGCGAAGGCCGAGGACGCGGCCATCCTCCTGCCGCCGCTCGAAGCACAGGCACTGCCGTTCGCGTTCGGCACCGAGGCCGCCGTCGCCGGCGTGGTGTCGCGGATCCGGTCCGCGCGCCGGCCCGTCCTGCTCGCCGGCATCTCGGCCGTCCGCGGCAATGCCTCCGCGAGCCTCGCGAAACTGGCCGAGGCGCTCGGTTGCCCCGTCGTGGTGGCCCCGATGGCCAAGGGTATCCTCGCCGAGGACCACCCCCTCTACGCCGGCACGCTCGACATGGCCTGCAATGCGTTCATGTGGCAGTTCCTCGCCGGCTGCGACCTCATCGTCGCCGCGGGATTCGACGCCGTGGAACTCATCAAGCCGTGGAGCCTCGAGGTGCCTACCCTCCACGTCGACGCGACGCCGAACACCGACCAGATCTACCCCGCGGAGGTCGAGATCGTCGGCCCCATCGCGGCGATCCTGGATGCTCTCGCCGCCGCTTGCGCGGGGGAGCCGCGCTGGACCACGGCCGAGGTGGCCGCGCACCGCGACGCACTGGTCGCCCAGTACTACGAGGGCCGCGTCGCGGGCCGCCTCAATCCGACCGACGTCATCGACGTCGTGCGCCGCGCCATGCCCCGGGAGGCCATCGCGACCGCCGACGTCGGCTCGCACAAGCTCCTCGTGGGCCAGGGCTGGACCACGTTCGCGCCGCGCTCCACGCTGATGACCAACGGCCTCTCCTCGATGGGTTTCTCGCTGCCGGCGGCGATCGCGGCCAAGCTCGTGCACCCGCAACGCCCGGTCGTGTGCTTCACCGGCGACGGCGGCCTCGCCATGGTGCAGGGCGAACTTCGCCTGGCCGCGAGCCTGAAGATCGATCCCGTCGTGGTCGTCTTCTGCGACAACAGCCTGAACCGCATCGAGCTGAAGCAGTCGCAGCGCCAGTACCCGAGCTGGGGCACGCTCATCGACGCCACCGACATCGAGAAGCTGGCGCAATCGATGGGGTGCGACGGCGCCGGCGTCGACTCGGCCGCGGGGCTCGAGCGCATCCTTTCGCAGCCCCGCGCGGGCGACCGGCCGCTGGTGATCGGCGCCCACATCGATCCGGCGCAGTACCTGGCGCAATTCTAGAAGAAGGAGGAGACCCATGAGGAACCTGATCCGCAATGCCGCGGCCGCTGCGCTCGCCCTGGCCGCCTCGACGCTTGCGCTTGCGCAGGCCGACTGGCCCAACCGCCAGATCACGATCGTCGTGGGATTCTCGCCCGGCGGCTCGACGGACTTCGTCGCGCGCCTCATGGCCGACGAATTCCGCAAGGCCTGGGGCCAGCCGGTGGTGGTCGAGAACAAGCCGGGCGCCGGCGGCAACATCGGCGCCAACCTGGTGGCGAAGGCGAAGCCCGACGGCTACACGCTGCTCATGGGCTCGGTGGGGCCGCTCGCGATCAACGCGACCCTCTATTCCAAGATGCCGTACGACAACATCCGGGATTTCCAGCCCATCTCGCAGGTGGTCGGCGCGCCCAACATGCTCGTGGTGAACCCGGTCTCCATGCCGGCGAAGGATTTCCCCGACTTCCTGCGGCTGCTGAAGGCCAGTCCGAACAAGTACTTCTACGCCTCGACCGGCGTCGGCACGTCGGCGCACCTCTCGGGGGAACTCCTGAAGTCCATGACGGGCGTCGAGGTGACGCACGTCCCGTACAAGGGGGCGGTGGCGCTCAACGACCTGCTGTCGGGCGAGCAGGTGCACTTCATGTTCGCGACGATCCCGTCGGTGATCCAGCACGTGCGCTCCGGTCGCCTGCGCGGCATCGCCGTCACCACCAAGACACGGTCGGCGTCCTCGCCCGACCTGCCCACGATCGCCGAGCTGGGTTACCCCGATTTCGAGGCATCGTCCTGGTTCGGCCTGCTCGGCCCCGCCGGCATGCCGCGCGAGATCGCCAACAAGATCCAGGCGGAAGTCGCGCGGGTGATTCGCGTCCCCGAGATCCGCGAAAAACTCATCCAGCAGGGCGTGGATCCCGTGGGCAGCACGCCGGACGAGTTCGCCGCCTACATCCGCGACGAGACCGCGAAGTGGGCGAAGGTGGTCAAGGCGGCCGGCGCCAGGGCCGACTGACCGGCAGGCGGCCGGTCAGGCCGCCTTCTGCACCGGGATGGCGCCGCGCTTGTCCTTCACCCGGTTGTTGGCGTCGACGTAGACGAGGTCGGGCTGGTAGCCGGCGGCCTCCGCGTCGGAGTAGCTCGCGTAGGCGGCGATGATGAGGAGGTCGCCGCGGCTCGCCTTGTGCGCGGCGGCGCCGTTCACCGAGATGATGCCGGAGCCGCGCTGCGCGGCGATGGCGTAGGTGGTGAAGCGCTCGCCGTTGTTGATGTTGTAGATGTCGATCTGCTGGTATTCCCGGATGTCGGCCGCCTCCAGGAGATCCTGGTCGATGGCGCAGGAGCCCTCGTAATGCAGCTCCGAGCCCGTGCACGTGACCCGATGCAGCTTCGACTTGAGCATGGTGCGTTGCATGTTCGCTTCTCCGCAAGTGACGTCACGCCCGAGTCTAGCGGGCCGATTTAGAGCAATTCATCGAAAATTCTGCCGAAAAGGGGTCAGATCCCTTTTCTGACGACGGTGTTTGCAGTTATGCCGTGAAGTGACCGCACTCGCCGGAAAAGGGATCTGACCCCATTTCGCGGATTCAGGCGCCGATCTCGACGTTGTCGATGAGCCGGGTCCTGCCGAGCCAGGCGGCGCCGAGGACCACGAGATCGCGGTCGGCCGGCCCCGGGGGCCCCAGCCCGGCCTGATCGCGCAGCGCCACGTAGTCCACGCGCCAGCCGGCCGCCGCCAGGTCCTGCGCCGCGGCGCCGCAAAGGGCGTCGAAATCGCGCCGGCCGCCCTCCACCAGCGCCTTGATCTGCCGCAGGTTGCGGCCGAGGCGCACCGCTTCGGCGCGCTCTGCCGGGGAGAGGTAGCCGTTGCGCGAGGACATCGCGAGTCCGTCCGCCTCGCGCACCGTCTCGACACCGACGATGCGGATGGGGTAGTTGAGCTGCCGCACCAGCGCCCGGATGACGAACAGCTGCTGGTAGTCCTTGCGCCCGAAAACGGCCGCCTGCGGCGCCACGATGTTGAACAGCTTCGCGACCACCGTCACCACCCCCTGGAAATGCCCGGGGCGGTGGTCGCCGCACAGTTGCTCGGCGGACTTCGGCGGCGCAAGCAGGATCTCCTGCGGTTCCGGATAGAGCTCGCGCTCGTCCGGCGCGAACGCCACGTGGCAGCCGGCCGCCGCGAGCCTTTCGCAGTCCCGTTCGAGCGTGCGCGGATAGCGGTCGAAGTCGCCGCCCGGCTCGAACTGCAAGCGGTTCACGAAGATGGACGCGACGATGCACGTGCCGTGCTTCTTCGCCGCCTCGACCAGCGCGATGTGTCCGGCGTGCAGGTTGCCCATCGTCGGCACGAAGGCCACCGATGTCTCGCCCTCGAGCCTCCGGCGCAGTTCCGCGACGGTGTGGATGAGGTCCAGGGCGCCCTCCCGCCGCCGTCAGAAGCAGTGCTCGGGGCCGGGGAAGGCCTTCGCCTTCACCGCCTGCACGTAGGCCTCGACGGCAGCCTTCACCGAAGGTGCGCCCTCCATGAAGTTCTTCACGAAGCGCGCCTTGCGCCCCGGGTAGATGTCGAGCATGTCGTAGACCACCAGCACCTGCCCCGATACGTCCGGCCCGGCGCCGATGCCGATCGTCGGCACCCGCAGGGCGTCCGTCACGCGCTTCGCCACCGCGGCGGGCATGGCCTCCATCAGCACGAGGGCCGCGCCCGCGGCTTCGAGGGCGCGGGCATCCGCCACGAGGCGCCCGGCCGCGTCATCGTCGCGGCCCTGCACGCGGTAGCCGCCCAAGGTGTTGACCGACTGCGGCGTGAGGCCGATGTGGGCGCAGACCGGGATCCCGCGCTCGACGAGGAAGCGCGTCGTCGCCACCATCGCCGCGCCGCCCTCGAGCTTCACCATCTGGGCGCCGGCGGCCATGAGGCGGGCGGCGTTGCGGAAGGCCTGCTCCGGATTCTCCTGGAAGCTTCCGAAGGGCATGTCGGCGACGACCAGCGCCTGCTGGCTGCCGCGGACCACGGCCCGCACGTGGTACTCCGTCTCCTCCATCGTCACCGGGAGGGTGGAGTCGTGGCCCTGGATCACCATGCCGAGCGAGTCGCCGACGAGCAGCATGTCGACCCCGGCGGCATCGGACAGGGCCGCGAAGCTCGCGTCGTAGCAGGTGAGCATGACGAGCTTCTCGCCGCCGCGCGCGCGTTCCTGCAGCTTGGGGATGGTGACTCTCATGGGGTCATCGGTTTCCGGAGCGGGAAGCGCATTCTGCCACGGTTTCGCTGCATTGCAGCATGGGTGAAGAGCGCCTGAAAAGGGGTCACCCATTAGCCGGCCCTGTGTCAAGGGCGAATGAAATCACCGGGGTTTGATAGCTCCCCGGCACCGTTTTGTTGCTTTCGCACCGCATTCGGGGCGAGACCGTTTCCTC
>Ga0114939_10003491_pt1 | contig 10983 bp, 9 predicted proteins | sample AshMeaCrysSpring_FD_87196 | JGI IMG/M metagenome (GOLD analysis project Ga0114939, IMG submission 87196) | Groundwater microbial communities from Big Spring, Nevada to study Microbial Dark Matter (Phase II) - Ash Meadows Crystal Spring | ecosystem: Environmental > Aquatic > Deep subsurface >... | reverse complement strand
ATCATCATTTTTTCACCGTTTATCCAAACCTGGCATTACCCCAGAATAAGCCTTGCCCCCGGAAACCCGCATCAATATTGGCTTCTACTATCTTGCCCATTACTAAACGCCACCATGTACTAAAATAATTATGGTACTATGTGTTGCATAGTACTACCAAAAACATATATCTTTGTGTTGCCAGTGAGGGAAGTTGGAGAAATAGGAAAGGCTACACGAAAAACAATCACCCACACCACACACTGCCTTCCGGGCTTTTCCAACCTCCCTGCATCAGACGCCACGCATTTAGGACATTATTAAACACAAACACCATGAACATTGAAAACACCGCCAGCCAGATGCGCAAGGGAGTGCTGGAGTTCTGCGTGCTTTCGGTAATTAGCCAGGGAGAGGCCTACCCCAGCGACATTATTGAAAAAATGAAAGCCGCCAACTTCCAGCTTCTGGAAGGAACGCTGTACCCACTCCTCACACGGCTCAAAAACGCCGGGATGCTCAATTACCGGTGGGTGGAAAGCAGCAGCGGACCACCACGTAAATACTTCAGCCTTACCGATAGTGGCCTGGAATTTTACCAGGAACTTGCCAACACCTGGACCGAAATGGTAAATGCCGTAAAGTCGGTAACACAACCTCTACCCACCCCCACCGAAAACATCACACCATAACACACACATCACCTGCATCCTCACTCTCTCACTTCTCACCCCTCACTTCTCACCTCTCACTCCTCACCCCTCACTTCTCACCTCTCACTCGCTCACCTCTCACTCGCTCACCTCTCACTCGCTCACCCCTCACTCGCTTACCCCTCTCACACCAATCTAAACATTCGCTCAAACACTATTTAGAAACCATGAAAAAGGTAATCAACATCAACTTCCAGGGCAGGGTAATACCCATAGAGGAAACTGCTTACGAAGCGTTGCAGAACTACATTGCCAGCCTGCGCAGGTACTTCGACAAGGAGGAAGGGCGCGACGAAATCATAAACGACATTGAGAGCCGCATAGGAGAACTGTTTGGAGAAACGCTTAAAAAAGGAGCCGCCTGCATTACCGATACCGATGTGGAAAAGGTGATAGCCAGCATGGGCCGCCCCGAAGATTTTGACCAGGCAGACGCTGATGACAGCATTGGTGCAAGCCAAAGCCGCGGGTATAGTGGTGCATCATCGTCGACCACCTCAAGCGCTGAGCCTGCCAAAAAGCGCCTCTACCGCGATGAACAGGACAAGATACTGGGAGGTGTAGCCAGCGGCATAGCCACCTACCTGGGTGTGGACCCTGCTATTATAAGGCTGGCCTTCATTTTACTGGCCATATTTGGCGGCAGCGGCTTCCTCATCTACATCATTCTGTGGATTGTGCTACCCAGCCGAAGCCTCGTCAACAGCATCCGCAAGCGCCTGTACCGCGACCCCGATGACAAGGTGATAGCCGGTGTGTGCGGTGGCCTGGGTAAGTATTTTGATATTAACCCCGCCATCCCCCGCGTCATTTTTGCTGCTCCTTTCATTCTCGGCATCATCACTTCGGTAGGCCGTCACATTTTCGACCCCGGCTTCGTGTTTGTAGGCAATAGCGGCGGAGGCACATTTATCCTCGCCTATATCATCCTTTGGATTGTGCTGCCCGAAGCGCTCACCGCCAGTGAAAAATTGGAAATGCGTGGCGAAAAAGTAGACCTCAATAGCATCAGGGATACCGTAATGAACGACCTGCAAGGCGTAAAAGGCCGTGCACAAAGAGTAGGCAACGACATTAAAGAAACTGCCGAGCGAGTAGGCGAAGAAGTAAAACAGAGTTTCGCTGCCCGTGGCCCTCAACTGGGTGCCGAAGCCGGGCAAGCTGCCCGACGCAGCAGTAGCGGCCTTGGCAATGCCATAGCCATTCTTATTAAAGCTGTTGGCTACCTGGTTGGCGGTGCTATAGCCTTTGGCCTGTTTGTGGCGCTTATAGCATTGTTGGGTAGCGGTGTAGGTGTAATGCCCCTGCGCGATTTTCTGCTCCAGGGCCAAACCCAAACCATGCTGGCCTGGGGTACTCTCATATTTTTTATAGCCACCCCGCTGGTAGCTCTGTTGGTATGGTTTGTTCGCAGGCTCATGGGAACGCGCAACCATAGCAAGACCCTGGGATATGGCTTTTCGGTACTATGGGCGCTGGGTTGGTTTTGCGTGGTATTTTTTGCAGCTTCCATGAGCCGTTCGTTCAGCAGCCAGGTAGGCAAGCGTTTTGAAGTGTCGCTGGCACAGCCTACGGGCAACAAACTCAATGTTGCCGTGGGTAATTCCAGCATCACCTACTACGAGGGTTGGTTTGACTTCGACGGCATTCTGAGTGCCAATCGTGACTCCATTTACGTAAACACAGTACGCGTAACGGTAGTAAAGAGCAAAGACAGTCAGTACCATGCCCATGTGGTGAAAATTAGCCGCGGCCGCGACCGGGCACAGGCCCAGGCACTGGCCGAAAAAATTGAATTCCCTATTACCCAAACCGATTCAGTGGTTTACCTGCCTGAAGCTTTTACGGTAAGCCGAAACGATAAATGGCGCAACCAAAAGGTAATTGTAGTAATTGAAGTGCCCGTGGGTAAGGAAATCCGTATTGACGAACGGGTTTCGGATTACGATTACTTCACCATTGACTTTGGCCGCCGCAATTGGCGCATCGACTGGGATCGTGGCTGGGAAGACAGCGAGTACTGGGAAGACGGAAAGGATATGAGAATGACCGATGACGGGCTGAAGTGGGGCCGCGAACGCAACGAAAACCGTAACGAATACCGGTACCGTGGCAATGACCCCGATGATTGGAATTCAAATGAGGTATCTCCCGGGCAGCAACAGGATCCCGCTGCCTTACCGGCCGACTCAATAAAGACCAAGACTAAGCCTATTCGCAAAAGACCTGATGCCAAACCGACTGCCGACAGCCTCGACAATAAATCGATACAGGCCCGCTTTGCCAGAACCAACGGAACACTGCTTGCCGCAAACATACCAACTGCACCTATGGTTTCCTATCTCTGACTATTCAACTGCTATTAACCATGAAACTGCATTCACATCCACACTTCTCTACTACCTGTGCCATGCTGTTGGCCTTTACACTTGTACTCAATATGGCAGCCTGGTTCTTGCGCAGCGGCAATCACTCCAACGATGCGGCTATGCAGCACGAAGGATCCATACTTCTAAAGCCGGTATCGCTTACTGATACAGAGCGTCAGCAAGATGATACAGGAATTTTTGTACTTAGCAGCCTTACAGCAGTTCTTGGGGCTAAATAGTATGCACAGTATGTTTCATGCCGCACCTGTTTGCCATTGGTTGATTTAAAATGGCAATCTCCGTTTTCTGCAATGCACGGCAGCTAACAAAAAATTAATCCAAAAATTCTCACCTCCACACCCGCCTTTGTTTAGGTTGGTGCCCCGGCTTTATAGTCGGGGCTTTTTCGTATAATTATCATACCGTTCATGCTTATACTCCAAGAGTATTACGATAACTGGCAATAAAAAATCCATCAAAATTTTTTGTTTGCAAGGCAGAATTTCTATTTTAACCGCTTATTTGTTTTTTTACCTTAAAAATGATGTTACAACATGAAAACGATCCTCAAAGTGTTGAAATGGACAGGCATCGTGCTTGGCGTAGTATTAGTTGGATTGGTAATCGCCGTATTATCCATGTATAAGCGCACGTTTGATGCGCCTTACCCCGACAACATAAAAGCCAGCACCGACAGTGCCGTGATTGCCAGAGGGGCCTACCTGGTATATGGGCCGGCCCACTGCGGAAATTGCCATTCGCCCATGGAAAACCAGGATGCAATAAACCGTGGCGAACATTTGCCCTTGTCGGGTGGGTTCACCTTTGCACTGCCAATTGGCAATATTTACTCGCCTAATATTACCCCCGATGCAGAAACAGGCATTGGCAAACTGACCGATGCGCAACTTGCCCGCTCTTTGCGGCATGGTGTAGGTCACGATGGCCGCGCCCTGTTCGACTTTATGCCCTTTCAGCATTTGAGCCACGAAGACCTTACAGCCGTAATCAGCTACCTGCGATCTCAACCTGCGGTAAAGCATGAAGTTCCTGAACGCGACCTCAACTTCATGGGCAAAGCACTTACCGCCTTTGTTATAAAACCAGTTGGCCAACAACCAGGTGTGGAAATTCCGCAGTCAATCGCACCCGACACCTCAGCCGCTTATGGATCATACTTGGCCAACTACGTTGCCAACTGCAATGGATGCCATACCGAACGCGACCTGAAAACGGGCGCTTATATTGGCGAACCCTATGCCGGCGGCACTGCCTTTCCCAGTGTGATGGAGCCTGGCAGCATATGCGTTAGCCCCAACCTAACGCCTGATCAGAAAACCGGAAAAATACATGAATGGAGTGAACAGGTTTTTGTGGATCGCTTTCGCAAACCGCGGGTGTATAAAGCTTCTGAAATGCCCTGGGAACTTTTCAGCCGTATGACCGACAATGATCTGAAGGCAATCTACAAATATCTGCAAACCCTGAAGCCGGTGACCAAAGATATAGGCCCTACCTATATACCTGCACCCAAGAAAGCATAGATAAAATATTAAGAAACCTATTATGATAAAAATTACAGTACTGTACGGGCACCTCGCCGATGCCGAAGGCTTTGAACAATATTATAGCAACGTACATCTGCCATTGGCAAGTACGATGCCTTATGTTGCCAAGGCCGAGTTTACAAAATTTCTGCCTAGGCCTGATGGCAGTTTGCCGCCCTATTATCGTATGGCAGAACTGTATTTTGAAGATGCTGATAAGATGCAATTGAACCTGGCATCGCCCGAGGGGCAGGCTACTGCAGCCGACTTGCACAATTTTGCCACAGGTGGCTTCACTTTTTTTGCAGGTATGATTGGATAATTGTGGCAGCATATTTTGCCAATGGCAAACGATCCCCAAGGGCGGCAATCAATTGTCGCCCTTGTCGTTTTGGCTTTCCTGCAAATAGCGCCTGAAGCCCAGGTTTACAAGGTACACCCCGGCCAGCGTAACTACAGCACCCACGGCCAGGTACAGGCTCCAGGGTTCACCCAGCAGCAAGTGGCCTATTGCCACTGCCACCATAGGGTTGATATAAGCATATATACTTGCCAGCGTGGGCGGCAGGTGCTGCATACTGTAAATGAATGCTCCAAAAGTGATCACTGATCCAAAAGCCACCATGTATAGCAGGGTCCACCAGGTAATGACAGGCAGGCTGCTCACAGGCATCCACCATCCACCGGCCCGTACCACCAGTTGCAGAAATATACCCGAAACAAACATTTGCAAACCCAGGCTATAGTAGCGGTTGAGCTTGTTGCTACGGCGCGAAATAAGCACCGTACCAACCGCCCAGGTTATGGATGCCAAAAGCGATAAAATCACACCAAAAGCAAAATTCTTATCGGAAAAATCGCCCAGGTGTTCGTAAAATATAATGACCACACCGCCAAAGCCCAACAGCAAGCCTGCAATAGATAACGGGCCCGGCTTGTCTTTGTCGCCCAGCACCCAGTCAATTATGGCCACCCATAAAGGAAAGATAGCGCCCAACACGGCTCCAAGCCCGCTATTGATATACTTGATGCCCCAGGTAGTAAGGCCATTGCTGAGGGCAAACAGCAGCAACGCCATTAGCAAAATATACCCCCACTCCTTTTTGGTTGGCATTACCGCCTTGCCGGTAACCACAAAAAAGACAAGAAAGCACAAACCCCCAAGCGTTTGCCTTACCGATGCAAATTGTAGCGGATGTATGCCTTGTATGCCAATTTTAGAGGCCACCCATGTTGTGCCCCACACTACCGAGGTAAGCCCAAGGGCAAAATATGCCAGCGACAAGTTTTGCCTGTGTTTTGTACCTGTAGCATTGTCACCCCACGACATATGGTTGATTTAAAAAAATCACTGATTTAGTGCCGGAAGTGACGCATGCCGGTAAAAACCATTGCCAGGTTGTGCTGCTGACAATAGGCAATAGAGTCCTTGTCGCGTATGGAGCCGCCAGGCTGTATGTAAGCCTCAATGCCCGCCTCGTGGCCAATGCGCACACAATCGTCAAATGGGAAAAAGGCATCGCTTGCCAATACAGCCCCGTGCAGATCGAAGTTGAACTGCTTAGCCTTTTCAATGGCATGACGCAGTGCATCAACCCGGCTGGTTTGGCCGCAGCCTTTTCCTACCAGTTGCATGTTTTTTACCAATGCAATGGCATTGCTCTTCAGATGCTTGCACACCAGGTTGGCAAACACCAGGTTGGCCCTTTCATTGTCTGTGGCTGGGCGGCCTCCGTTTTCGTTCCAGTCGTTATAGTTGCCCTCATCGCTATGCTGCACCAGCACCCCATTGAGCAGGCTCTTATACGTTTGCCCACCTTGGGCTTGCTGCAGCATGTGCAGCAAAATCCGGTTCTTCTTGCTTTTCAATATGCCCAGGGCTGCTTCGTCATACTGCGGGGCAATCAGTACTTCAAAAAATATTTCGTTGATGGCGTTGGCCGTGGCCTCGTCTATAGCGCAATTACATATTAGCACGCCGCCAAAGGCACTTTCGCGGTCGCCGGCCAGGGCTGCCTGCCATGCCTCGTGCACGGTAAGCCTTGCAGCAATGCCACATACGTTGGTATGCTTAATGATGGCAAAGGTGGTGAGCCCGGCCCCGTTGGAAGGTGCTTCAAATTCGCGTATCAGCTGCATGGCTGCATCTACGTCTACCAGGTTGTTGTAGCTTAGTTCCTTGCCGTTGAGCTGGTTAAACAGCTGCTGCAGGTTGCCAAAATACACGGCCGACTGATGCGGGTTTTCACCATAACGGAGTGAATTGGGTGTGCCGGTACTGGTTTGGAAATAGTTTGCCGGTTGCGGATTGAACCACCGGCTGATGGCTACATCGTATTGAGCTACCACCTCAAATGCTTTGGCGGCAAAGGCACGCCGTTGGGCCAGTGAGGTACTGCCTGCCTGTGCGGTAAGTAAATGTTCCAGCGGCTTATAGTCGGCCTTGTCGGCTATTACCATCACATCGGCATGGTTTTTGGCCGCGGCACGAATCATGGATGGGCCGCCAATATCGATTTTTTCGATGATTGCCGATTCTTCGCTGGTGCTTGCTACAGTTTCCTCAAAAGGATACAGGTCCACAATTACAAGGTCAATTTCGGGAATGCTGTAGGCTTCCATATCGGCGCGATGGGTTTCGTCGCTGCGCTTGCCCAGTATGCCGCCAAACACCATGGGGTGCAGGGTTTTTACCCGTCCGCCCAGTATGGAGGGATAAGTAGTGAGGTTTTCTACAGGTACTACAGGTATCCGCAGCTTTTCAATAAATGCCTGTGTACCGCCGGTGCTGTATAGGGTAATGCCCAGACTGTGCAAGGCAGGTACCAGGGTTTCCAGACCGTCCTTGTAAAATACTGAAATGAGGGCGTTCTTGATATGTTTGTCCATAGTTATAACTTGATTATCAGTTTGGTTTTGCCATGCAACGCGCAGGAACCCTAAAAACAAAAGGAGAGAAAAAACTGCTCTCCCCATTTGTATTTGGCCTTGCGGCTACAAACTTCAACCCGTAACACTCCTATGCCAGCAGTTAAAGAGGAAGTACAAACGCCCCCTCGTTGGCCACCGAATGGAGGCGCAAATGTAGGCTGTCGGCCGCATTCTTCCACCGGCTTAGCTGCGAGGGCCACAGGTTGGCTGATAATACAATTTGCCTGGGTTTTACCAGTGCCAGAAAATCAGCAGGCTGTGTTTTAATATAGTGGCTAACAATTAGCACATCGGGCATAACCGAACTGCTTCTAAGCCAATCTACCGGCTTATTCAAAAACAGGATGGTTTTGCCGCCAGCATGCAGCACTTGAAACGAGTCATTGGAAAATGCCCTGTACTCCGGTGGCTGCACCTGATGTATGATGCGACTGGGTTGCAGGTGAAAATTGCGTTCAAAGCCGGGCTTAGCCAGATTATTATCACCCAAATACAAGCAGGTAGTGCCGCTTACATAGTCCACCGCCAAATGCTTTGGCACATTGTACACAATCAATTTGTGTTGCTGTAACGTTTCCGTTTTTTGCGCCACACGCATACCAAGCAGCGCCAGCAGGCTCAGGCTTGCAGCCACCAAATGGCCATTACCCCGTTTGTACAGCCAGCCGGCGGCAAAGCTTATTGCCAGTGCCAGCACTACTGCCTGTGCCAGGGTGTAGTGAATGTTCCCAATTTTGGCAAACCACCAGCCATCAATGGTGCCAATACAAGAATTCATGAATTGAATAAGCCAGGTAAGTACTGTACCCAACTTAGCCGCGGCGGCCTGCCACCAGCCAATGCACACCAGCAGCAGCAGCCCGTACAAAACACCCACGCTTAGCGGCACCGCCACCATATTGGCCAGCAAAAACATGAGCGGAAACTGGTGAAAATGATACAGCACCAAGGGCAGGGTAAGTATTTGGGCAGCCAGCGTAGCGGCCACCGCATTCCATACATGGCGCACCAAACCATTTACAGGCACCCACCATTGGCTGATGGTACGGCTGAAAAGTGCCAGGCTAAGCACAGCGGCGTAGCTTAGCTGAAAGCCGGCGTTCCACAGCACAAAAGGATCGTACAGCAGCAAAATGAAAGCGCTGGCGGCCAGGCTGTTGAGGATATTGCCCTTGCGGCCGATGACCATGCCAAAAGCCACTATGCTGAACATAATAGCCGAACGGGCAATTGAAGGCGCCGCGCCGGTAAGCAGGGCAAAAAACCAGATGGCAGCCAGTATCAGGAACAATTGCACGTATTTGCCTCCCCGCACTTTAGCCAGGGGCGCAAGTAACACCATCAGCAAAAAATATATCATGCCCAGGTGCATACCGCTGATGGCAATAATGTGAATGACGCCGGTATTGGCATACTGCTCTGTAAGTGACTTGTCGAGATCGTCGCGGTAGCCCAGCAGCAGCGCCTCGGCCACACCTGACTCAACCGCCTGACGGATATTCCTGCGAAAAAGGGCCAGCACGTAGTCGCGTATCTGAAACAGCCCGGCCTGCAACGTTTTTGGCCTTGACGTTGGCACCATTTGATAAGCGTTGCCTTTTAGGTACACCTGCCCGGCAATGTTGTTAAACATGCAATACTGCCGGTAATTGAATGACCCGGGATTGCCGCTATTGCGAATATCCTGCACCGGTTGGTTGAAAACCAATTTGCTGCCATACCAAAGCGCCGGGGCCGTTGCCTTTTCCAGGTAAATAATCACTTTGGCCGGTAGTGGCTGCAGGTTGCCGGCACTATCCAGAATAGCCACCAAAGCCAGTGCCTTCAGCGAGTTGGGTTTGTTTACAAGTGGCTCTTGCAGGGTGGCTACCAGGGTGACGCCGGGGCGATAGTGTTTATCAAAGTTATCTTGCAGCTTTTGCGGATGATTGATAACCACCAGCATCATACCGCCAGCCATTAGCGCCAGGTGCAGTATGATTCCAAAAGCGCTGCGGCTACTCACCCTACGCCAACCCACAAGCAGCAATGCCACCAAACCTGCACCCAGGGTTATCTCACTTACCCAGGCAGGCAGCAGCGCATACCACTGCAGCAAAATGCCCGCAGCAAGCGGCAACACCAGCCTGGCCACCGGTGCGCGTTTCCAAAAAGGGAGTGTTACCAGCTTCTCCATAGTGCAGCAAGCAGAACTTCAAGCATTTGCTTCGGAAAAATAGGGTACTTTTCGCTTCCAAATTCTACCGGTACATGGGCAAAATTTTTAAACTTGCTTACTCCTACGTTCACTACAGTCGGATACTCGTTGCAATTTCGGCTCTATTCATATTGCTGAGCGCTTGCAGCACCACCACCCTGTATGTAGTACGCCATGCAGAAAAGGCTGCCCCCAACAACACCATGAATACTGATGTGGATCTGAGCCCGGCCGGACAAGCCCGTGCCCGTACCCTGCGCGACAGCCTGAAAGAACGCACCCTTGGCGCCCTGTTTGCCACACAATACAAACGCACCTATCAAACCCTGGAGCCACTGGCGCAGGCAAAAAACATGACCATCGTGCGCTACCAGGCTGCATCATATAATACCCTCATAGATTCGCTTGCCCGAATAAAAGGCAAGGCTTTTACCATAGCCGGGCACAGCAATACGGTACCGGGCATGCTGCGCCATATTGGCCTGCAGCCATCTATGCAGGAAATACCCGACAGCATTTACAACCTGCTTTTTGTAGTGAGCATTGTTTGGAAAAATGGACAACGGCAATTGACGCTTACGGAAAAAACGTATGGCGCACCATCGCCGTAAGTGACGTCAACTGTAAGTTATCAAGCGTTTAATACGACGATAATCTTTTAAGAATAGAGGGTTAAACGAATTTACCTTTTTGAAGTGACGCTGAAATCTTTTTTATCTCTTGCTTTTCCTACAAAGTGCAGCAGAAAAAAGACAGCTATGCATGTCCTGCTACTTTACCACGCCAAGTTCCTTACCCACTTTGGTAAATGCCTCTATGGCTTTATCCAGGTGATGCTGCTCATGCGCGGCGCTTAGCTGAACCCTAATGCGGGCCTGCCCCTTGGCTACCACAGGAAAGAAGAAGCCTATAACATATATGCCTTCGTCGAGAATACGAGCGGCAAAGTTTTGCGCCAGCACGGCATCGTACAGCATAACGGGTACAATGGGATGGTCGCCAGGTTTAATGTCGAAGCCGGCCTCCGTCATTTTGCTGCGGAAGTATTTGGTATTGTATTCCAGTTTGTCGCGCAGCTCGGTGGTTTCGGTAAGCATATCCAGCACAGCTATGCTTGCACCCACAATGCTAGGCGCTACCGTATTACTGAACAGGTAGGGGCGGCTACGCTGACGCAGCATTTCAATAATCTCTTTGCGGCCGCTGGTAAAGCCACCACTGGCGCCACCCAGGGCCTTGCCCAGGGT
>Ga0114939_10003490_pt1 | contig 10985 bp, 11 predicted proteins | sample AshMeaCrysSpring_FD_87196 | JGI IMG/M metagenome (GOLD analysis project Ga0114939, IMG submission 87196) | Groundwater microbial communities from Big Spring, Nevada to study Microbial Dark Matter (Phase II) - Ash Meadows Crystal Spring | ecosystem: Environmental > Aquatic > Deep subsurface >... | reverse complement strand
CTTTGGCTGTCAATTTGATATGCTTCATGGGTCACCTCTTTTGGTATTTGGGTCTTCGACAACTCCATCTTACCAAAATGAGGTGGCTTTCCTTTACTTTTCCCGAAAACTGAAAAACCCTGAATCCGGGGGTCGTGGGCTTGCTATTTTTCTCGCATTCATTATAATCACCAAGATTTTATGCCATCGCTTCCTTTCCCGGTTAGCACGGCAATTTAACATCTTACACACGCCTGGACTAGAGTGGTTGTGCTTGCACGGCAACCCGTGACGTTGCCAGGCCTCGTTGAACGTGAGGCACCCCCGGCATGAGCTCGCTTTGCCATAGGCCATACAAGTCCCACACACAGGAAGAAAGGCGTGGAAGAAAAAACAACATTTGATAGGAGAATAACCTCATGGCCATTGTTTCGATGAAAGCACTCCTGGAAACGGGCGTGCACTTCGGTCACCGGACACGTCGCTGGAACCCGAAGATGAAACCATATATCTTTACCGAGCGGAATGGGATTCACATCCTCGATCTGCAACAAACGATTGTCCTGATTGAGGAAGCCTACAACGCCATTCGGGATACTGTCGCTGGAGGTGGAGATGTGCTCTTCGTGGGCACCAAGCGCCAGGCACAAGATACCATCGCCAAGGAAGCTTCCCGCGCGAACCAGCCCTATGTCAACGACCGTTGGCTGGGTGGCACCCTGACCAACTGGCGAACCATTCGGCAACGTATCAATTACCTGCGCGATCTGGAAACGCGCCGCGATAACGGCGAATTTGAACTTTTGAAGAAGACCGAACGCTTGCGCATCGAACGGGAAATTGAAAAGCTTAACTTGCGCTTGGGCGGCATACGCGATATGCGCGACTTGCCGTCGTTGTTGTTCATCATCGACGTCAGCCACGAGCAAACAGCCGTGCGCGAGGCGAACGCCCTAAAGATTCCCATCGTGGGCGTGGTCGATACCAACAGCGACCCGGATGATATCGATTTCGTCATCCCCTCAAACGATGATGCGATTCGAGCGATCAAGCTGCTCGTGGGCAAGATGGCCGATGCGGCCATGGAAGGAATGGCCATGCGTAAGGAAACGGTGGTCGAAGAGATTACCGATTTTGAGCGTTATCGCTACGAGTCATTCGACGGCATGGAAGACGCCGAAGATGAACTACTCCTGGGCGAGTCAACCTTAAGAAAATTACGCGAAGCCATCCCGCCTGAGATCGAGGAAGAAGAACTCGGATTAGACGATGAAATGGTGGTGGCAGCATTCCTAGGCGACGAAATTGGGACCGAGGATGAGTCAGAAGCAGATGAGTCAGATGAGTCGTCGGCCGAAATGGACAGCAACGAGGATACTGCGGGAATTTAGGAGAATTTAAGGACATGGCAATTACAGCCGAAATGGTTAAAGAACTGCGCACGGTCACTGGGGCGGGCGTCCTTGAGGCGAAGAAAGCGCTCGAGCAAACAAATGGTGACTTCGAAAAAGCCGTCGATATTTTGCGGGAGAAGGGAGCGGATCGCGCCGCCAAGCGCGCCGATCGCGCCGCGAAAGAAGGCCTGGTCGAACTTTATGCGCATCCCGGAAATCGGGTGGGCGTGATGCTGGAGTTAAATTGCGAGACTGACTTTGTCGCGCGCAATGAACAGTTCCGCGAATTGGCCCATAACCTGGCGTTGCACATCGCGGCGGCCGCGCCCCGCTACATGCGACCGGAAGACGTTCCCGCGGAAGAGATCGAGCGGGAAACCAGCGTCCTGAAAGCCCAGGCAATGGCTGAGGGCAAGCCGGCCGAGATCGCTGATAAAATCGTCGCCGGGCGGATTAAGAAATTTTACGAGGAATTTTGCCTGCTCGAACAACCCTACGTGAAGGACGAGAAGGTCAAGATTCAGGATATGATCACCGACGCCATTCGCACGACTGGTGAAAATATCATGGTCCGTCGTTTTGCCCGCTATGAATTGGGCGAACTTTTAGATTAATACTGGTGGGGACGGCCAGCCGCTTTGGACCCAGGGGCACAGGGAAGCCGGCCATCATCATAAAGGGTATGGTTGCCATGCCGGATGTTCGATACAAACGTATCTGCTGAAAATGGGTGGTGAGGCTCTGGCTGGACCGGGCGGCTTTGGCATTGACCCAAAACTTGCGGCTGAGGTCGCCCAGGTTGTGAAGGATGTTCATGACCTGGGCGTTCAGGCGGCCTTGGTGATCGGAGCCGGAAATCTCTGGCGGGGGTCGGTTGGGACGCAACAGGGTATGGAGCGATCGACCGCCGATCATATTGGCATGGTGGCCACGGTGATGAATGCCCTGGCCCTTCAGGATGCAATGGAACGAGCCGGCGTCGTAACCCGCGTTCAGACCGCCATCGAGATGCGACAGATCGCTGAGCCTTATATTCGCCTGCGTGCCATCCGTCATATGGAAAAAGGGCGCGTGGTGATCATCGCCGGTGGCACCGGCAATCCATACTTCACGACTGATTCGGCCGGCGCGCTTCGAGCTATGGAACTAAATGCCGAAGTCATGATCAAAGCGACGAAAGTTGATGCGATTTACGATGACGATCCGATGAAAAACCCGAAGGCCAAGCCGTTTGAAAGAATATCGTACCTGGATTTTCTCAGTATGCGATTGCGTGTGTTGGATACAACAGCCGTTTCCCTGTGCATGGAGAATAATTTGCCGATCGTCGTGCTAAACTTCTGGCAAGAGGACAGCGTCAAACGACTTATCCTCGGCGAAACGGTCGGTACTACCATTTCCGCCTGACGGCGGCAGTCGTTTGATGCCGACGCTTGGTTGGAGTCTATTCTCCCCGGTGTCGACAATACGGAGGAACCAATGATTGCTGATGTAATGCGGGAAGCCAAAAGCCGGATGGATGGGGCTATAAAATCACTGGATGCCGACCTAGCTGCTTTTCGAACAGGGCGCGCGTCGACCAAACTGATCGAGCACTTGAAAGTGGAGATGTACGGCTCCGAGATGTACCTGAACCAGATGGCGGTCATATCAGTGCCGGAACCGCAACAGTTGGCTATTCGACCTTACGATCGTAGTTCGCTGGGAGCCATTGAGCGAGCGATCATGAAATCTGATTTGGGCATCATGCCCAATAACGATGGCCAGGTCATTCGTCTTAATATCCCGCGACTGACAGAAGAGCGCCGGCGCGATCTGACGCGCATTGTCGGGCGCCGCGTGGAGGAAGCCAAAGTTGCCGTCCGGAACATTCGTCGCGATTTGAACAACGACCTGAAAGAACTCGAAGACGAGAAGCTGATTTCCGAAGACGACTTTCATCGGGGAGAAAAGCAACTGCAGGAGATTACAGACGCGCATATCACCCAAATCGACGAAATCGGCCGGGCGAAAGTAGCCGAGATCATGGAAGTTTAACAGATGCCTCAACGGCACGAAGAGCCTCTCGATCTGTCGTCGTTAGAAATACCGACTCATGTTGCCATCATCATGGATGGCAACGGTCGATGGGCTCGCCGCCGCGGCTTACCTCGACAGGCCGGCCATCGCGCCGGTGCGGAAAACCTTCGCCGCATCATCAGGGCGTGTGTCGAATTCGGTATCAAAATCCTGACAGTTTACGCCTTCTCAACTGAAAACTGGGGTCGACCAAAGAGCGAGGTTCAGGCATTGATGAAAATCTTTGCCCGTGTCCTCGATCAGGAAACAGACGAGCTGAATGCTCAAGGGGTCTGTGTTCACCATCTGGGCGACCTAACCGGCGTTGATCCCAAGTTGCAAGAGAAAGTTCGCCGTGCATTGGAATTGACGAGTGGCAACGACCGCCTCATCCTGAATGTCGCATTTAACTACGGCGGGCGGGCTGAGATTCTTCACGCCGTGCGCGAAATGCTGGCTGACGATGTCAAGCCGGAGGAACTCTCGGAAAAGTTATTCAGTTCATATTTGTTTACCAAAGACTTGCCGGACCCTGACTTGGTCATCAGAACCAGCGGCGAGCTTCGGGTCAGTAACTTTCTTATTTGGCAAGCCGCCTACTCAGAATACTATCCCACTCCGGCCTTATGGCCGGACTTTGGGCGTGAAGAACTTTATGAAGCCATTGTGGCCTACAATCAACGAGAAAGACGGTTTGGGTTGGTTGAAGGACAAGCCTAAATTGAGCTACGCAAATCCCTAATGTTCAGCCAACGCCTTCTGGTTGCGCTTGTTGTTGGTCCAGTGTTGTTGATCACCGCCTATTTTGGCGGCTGGGTTTATTTCATCCCGGTAACGTTGTTGCTGTTGGCCGCCGGTTCGGAATACGCCCGGATCATGCAGGCGCTGAATCATAACGCCCCGCGCGCCCTGCTGGTGCCCTGCATCCTATTTTTGCTTGTCGCAGGACAGTGGCCGCAACTGGATTTGATGGGTTTAGCCCTGACTGTGACGGTATTTGTAGCGTTAATTTACAGCCTGTGGTTGTTTGAACGGGGGATTACACTCGATGCCGCATTGGATTGGTTTGCCATCGTGACCGGCATCGTGCTGCTCGGTTGGATCGGTAGCCATTTCTTCCTATTACGGGGGTTGCCTGAAAATGGCTGGCAATGGACCTTTGTGGCGCTGTTGAGTATCTGGTCGGCCGATATGGCTGCTTATGGAACCGGAAAATTTCTGGCTGGTCGTGTGTTAGGCCGGCATAGCCTGGTGCCACGCCTCAGTCCAAAGAAAACCGTCGAAGGCTATGTGGGGGGAATCATCGCCGGAACCGTAGTCACCCTTGCCGTGGGCTACTTTTTAAAATTACCTGTCGCCCTAGCCGGTATCGCTGGTTTTACCGTCAGCGTCCTGGGCTTGTTTGGCGACCTGAGTATATCCTTACTCAAGCGAGAGGCTGGGGTAAAGGATTCCGGCACGCTCTTTCCGGGACACGGAGGAGCGCTCGATCGCTTGGATTCCTTGCTCTGGGCTGTTGCAATCGTTTATTATTTAGTTAAATTCCTTGGTCCACTGTTTTAGCGAGGTATCGCGGTTGCTTTCCTGTTCCCACCGATGATAAGGAGCCAAGCCTGTGTCCACTGTAACGACGATCGAAAAATTTATCCTCGAACGCCAGCCTGTATACGCGCGCGGAGAACTGACGAACCTCCTATATGACATTGCATTGGCTGCCAAAATCATCGGCCACAAGACCAATCGAGCCGGACTGATCGATATTCTCGGCGATGTTGGCGCACTCAACATCCAGGGTGAATCGCAGCAAAAGTTGGATGTTTATGCCCACGAAATTTTGTTGCAATTGTGCGAGCACACCGGCCGGCTGTGCCTGATGGTCTCCGAAGAGCAGGAAGATCCGATCTACATCCCCGAGCGATATGGCAAAGGTAGCTATGTCCTGGTGTTTGATCCGCTAGATGGATCGTCCAACATCGATGTGAATGTCAGCATTGGGACAATATTCGGGATCTATCATTGCGTTGATACATCCAATCGTGGCCGAATTGAGGACGCCTTACAACCGGCTCGGAGCCTGGTGGCCGCCGGTTACGTTTTGTATGGGGCGAGCACGATGCTTGTCTACAGCACCGGCGATGGCGTTCACGGCTTTACACTTAATCCGGAATATGGCGAATTTTTATTGTCTCATCCGAATTTGCGGCTGCCCAATCCTCCGGCCTATTACAGTGTAAACGCCGCCTATTACAAACGGTGGTCGCCGGGTGTGCGGCGATATCTTGATTGGCTGGAGGGCAAAGATCCAGACAGCCCGAATCTTTCGGCCCGCTATATTGGCTCGCTGGTGGCTGACTTTCATCGAAATCTGTTGCGGGGCGGCGTTTTCTTTTACCCGGCTGAACAAAAAAAACCGGATGGCAAGTTACGACTCCTGTATGAGGCCGGCCCCCTGGCTTTTCTCATCGAGAATGCCGGTGGCTATGCGTCTGACGGTCGTCATCCAATTTTGGATATAGTGCCCGCAGACCCGCACCAACGCGTCGCCTTGTTCATCGGCAATCGTGATTTGGTGGAACGAGTTGAAGCGTTTATTCGTCAGGAAGAAATGAAAATGTAGGCGTTTGAGGGAGTTGGGATTCCTGGGAGTTATTGACCGGTTATGAGCATCGTGTTATACTTCTCTTGGCCCAACTTTGGGCGATGAATGGCCCATTGTGGGGGTCAATCATAGGAACACCAAGCTCCCTCAGAACTAACAAAAAGAATAGCGAATTACCCTATCGATCTATCCTACCTGATCCCCAAAATTAAACCGTTTTCTGGCCTTGGCTAGCCTCTTGCTCGATAAGGTGCCGGTGATTAATACCAGGCGCCCGCATTGGTCCAACCGCAGATCGAGTTGCAAACCAGGGAAAGGGAGATTCCAAACAAAATATTAACTGGCCTCCTCCGTTCGGAGTGTTCGGGCCGAAGAGATTTATTACATGGATATAAGTGAACTCGAGAGCAAGAAACTGAGTGAATTGCGCGAAATTGCCCGCGATTTGAATGTTCCCGGTTACTCGACGATGAAAAAACACGAACTCGTCTTCCGGATGATGCAGGCAAGTGCTGAATCGAATGGCCTGAATTTCCGCGGCGGCGTCCTGGAAATCGTCGAAGATGATAAACAGGCTATGGGCTTTTTGCGCTCCGGCTCTTATTTGCCTGGTAAAGATGATATCTATGTCTCCAACTCGCAGATCCGTCGGCTGGGTCTGAAGACGGGCGACATGGTTTTCGGTCAGGTCAGAGTGCCGAAGGACAACGAAAAGTACTACAGCCTGCTGCGGGTTGAAGCCGTCAACGGCGCCAGCCCTGAACATATCAAGAATCGGCCGCGGTATGAGTCGCTGACGCCGATCTTTCCCGATCAGAAGATCAAACTGGAGACACAGCCGCATATCTTGTCCACCCGGTTGATCGACCTTGTCGTGCCGATCGGCCGCGGCCAGCGCGGTTTGATCGTTTCGCCGCCTAAAGCCGGTAAGACCACCGTCCTCAAAGAGATCGCCAACGGTATCTCCGAGAACCATCCTGATATTCACCTGATGGTTGCCCTGATTGGCGAGCGTCCCGAAGAAGTGACGGACATGGAGCGATCGACGCAAGGTGAGGTGATCAGCTCAACGTTCGACGAGCCGGTCAAACATCACTGTCGCGTGGCCGAGATGGCGCTCGAGCGAGGCAAGCGTTTGGTTGAATCCGGGCGAGATGTCGTAATTTTGCTGGATTCCATCACACGACTGGCGCGCGCGTATAACTTGACCGTGCCCCCCAGTGGCCGGACCCTGTCCGGTGGTCTCGATCCTGGCGCGCTTTACCCGCCGAAACGGTTCTTTGGCGCGGCGCGTAACCTCGAAGGCGGCGGCAGCCTGACCATCATCGCAACAACGCTCGTCGAGACGGGCAGCCGCATGGACGATGTTATTTACGAAGAGTTCAAAGGGACCGGCAACATGGAACTTGTCCTCAGCCGGCGGTTGCAGGAACGCCGTATTTTCCCGGCCTTTGACATCGAACGATCGAGTACGCGGCGTGAAGAGTTGCTTCTGTCGGCCGATGAATTGCAGCGCGTCTACACGATGCGGCGTATGCTCGGACACCTCATGGACACACCCGGCTATGATATTAGTAGTGCTACGGCTGCTGTTCTTCAACGGCTCCGTGCCACCAAGACAAACTACGAATTCCTGGAAACCTTGACGAAAGATATGGCCTAATCAAGGGCCATCAAACTGAGCGCATCTTGAGAAAGCGACCGGGGGGATGGCCGACCCGTTGCCGGTGCCTTGACCTGCTGATAGTATCGCAGGTTGCTTATGCATGAACGCAAGGGAAACCGGCCCCCATGGGCTATTATAGCGGCATTGATCCTGGTGGCCGGGCTGATCATCATTGGATGGCAAGCCGGCGCTAGGGCGAAATCTGATCCGCCTGACGCACCGGCAGGCGCGGCAATCTCGGCCGAGAACGCAGGCCTCGAGACGGCTCCCGCCGGCGTGGCTCTTTCGGTCGACAATATACCGGTTATTGAAGACGACAGTCTCGTCCCCGCCTTTAACCCGCTAACCTACGTCGGCCGAAAACCCGATCACCAATTTCAAACCTATGTCGTTGAGCGGGGCGATACGCCGAATGGCATTGCCGACAAGTATGGCATTCAGGCAACCACGCTGTTAGGTGGTAATCCTCTCTTAAGCCAGGAATCCAGCCTGTTGCAGGTCGGCGTCGAGTTAATTATTCTGCCAATAGATGGCGTGTTGCACGATGTCGTCCCTGGCGATACGTTGGAGAGTGTCGCTGCACAATACGGCGTGCCGGTCGAAGCCATCATTGACTACGCGCCGAATAACCTCGAGTTTCCCTACCGGCTATATCCGGAAACCCAAATTCTTGTTCCCGGCGCGGTGCGCGAGGTTTTTGTCTGGACGCCACCCAGCCTGGAATCAGTGCGTGGCCGGCCGGGGCCGGGTAGCGGCGTCGCGCCGCTCATTGTCGGCACCGGCACGTTCATTTACCCGGTGAGTGGTCGTAACTACACCCAATATTTCTGGTATGGACATCCCGGTCTCGATATCGCTTTGGCTGAGGGTTCGGCTGTGGTCGCCTCCGATACGGGAACGGTTACATTCGCCGGTTGGAATATCTACGGTTACGGCAATCTCATCGTGATAAATCATGGCAACGGCTATGAAACGTTTTATGCTCACCTCAATGGCATCAGCGTCGTGCCGGGCCAGATCGTTTATCAGGGCAATGTCATCGGGTCCAGCGGTAATACCGGCAACTCCTCCGGGCCGCATATCCATTTTGAAATTCGCGCCAACGGAGTTCAGGACAATCCCTGCTTTTATATCGGTGGATGTTGATTTTTCGGGTTTCTACGAAGTCCAAAGGCAGCCGAGGGATAGCGTGTTCGTTAGCTTGCCTGGTTCAAGTGGTGGTCGCGCAATTGACCGCAGCCGGCCTGTATATCGATTCCCCGTCTCACGCGCACCGTGCTCGTCACCCCGTATCCCTCTAGAACCTGCCTGAATCGTGAGACGCGATCCGGGGAAGACGGCATGCCGCCATAACCGGCTGTCGGGTTGAGTGGGATGAGATTGACGTGACATAACATCCCTCGCAACAAACTTCCCAGGCGATGGGCTTGTTCCTCTGTGTCGTTTTCTCCGGCGATCAGCGCCCATTCAAAGGTCATTCGTCGACCTGTTTTTTCAACGTAATACCGGCACGCGTCCATCAATTCAGCGATAGGCCAGCGACGATTCACGGGTAAAAGGCGGCTGCGCTCTTCGTCGGTGGCGGCGTGAAGCGAGACGGCCAGCGGCGTTTGGCGGCGCTCGTCGGCATAGCGCATCATGGCCGGCACCAGCCCGACGGTCGAGATGGTGATCTTGCGCGCGCCCAGGTTGAACCCGGCCGGGTCGGTTAATGTATCGACAGCGGCGAGGGTGTTGTCATAATTATGTAGCGGCTCACCCATGCCCATGACGACGATGTTAGTAACATGCTGATCCTGGGCGGCTAACTCGCGGGCGAAATAGATCACCTGGCCGATGATCTCCCCGGCTGTCAGATGACGCATGAAACCCATCTGGCCGGTCGCGCAAAAGACGCAACCCATCGCGCAGCCGGCCTGTGTACTGATGCACAGCGTGCGCCGTCGCTCGTAACCCATCAATACCGTCTCGATGAACTGGCCATCTGCCATTTGAAACAGCACTTTGCGCGTCTGGCCATCCGATGAGCGTTGGGTGGAGACGATATCACCGATGTGGAGACTGGCTTCCGTGGCCAGACGATGGCGCAGGTCTTGGGACAGGTTAGTCATCTCGGCAAAGCCGGCGGCGTGGTGGCGGTATAGCCATTCCCAGATTTGCCGGGCGCGAAAGGCTGGTTGGCCCCATTCACCGAGAAGCGCTGTCAGATCCGCCAGTGACAGGTCATACAAGAGGATTTTGCGATCAGGAACGGGCTGAGTTTTGTTCATGCAGCAGATAATGGGCCAGTTCGTTTATATCGGCCAGGATGAGGTCGGGCTTAATCGGACCGTTTTCCGCCTCTTCGCGGGTAGAGATACCGCTGAGCAACAGGATGGCCGTCAGGCCCGCGGCTTGCGCGCCGGCAATATCTGTCGATAGTCGATCGCCCACCATAGCCGTGGTCGTTGGATCGCCCCCCAAGCGGCGGATCGCTTCCTCGAATATAACCGGACCCGGCTTGCCGATGAGCGTGGGCTGGATGCCGGTCGCTGTGCTGATCACCGCCAGGAGCGCGCCCGCGCCGGGCAGTGGCCCCAACTCATTGGGAACGGACGGATCGGGGTTGGTGCCGATGAAACGAGCACCTTTATGAACCAGCAAGGACCCCATAGCCAGTTCATCATAGTTCGCATAGGGTGTAAAGCCGACTACGACCAGCGCCGCGGTCTCACCGGCTCGAACTTGCTGCGGGCTGATCTCACGGAAACCTTTCGCGCCCAAGGCGCGATGAAGGCCTTCATCACCGACAATGTAAATCGATGTGCCGGGGTCATAGTGTTGGGCCAGGTAAGAAGCGGTCGCCTCGGCCGAGGTTAGAATTTGCTGCGGCGGGACATCGACGCCAAACCGGGCGAGTTTTTGGGTATATTGGTCGGCCGTCTTGCGGGCGTTGTTGGTTGCCAGCACGAACCGGATGCCGGCATTGCGCAGCGTATCGAAAAACTCGACCAGCCCCGGCAGGGGGGTTTCCCCGTGCCAGAGTACGCCGTCCATATCGAGTATAAGTTGATTGATTCGTTGTTCCATGAGGTGCATGTAACGCGTCGCCCTGTTTCGTTAGACGGGAGCGATGCCATTCTAGTAATTATAGCGAATTGATACCGGAGGGGCAGCGTCAGTTCGGCGATGCCTATTGCGTCAATAGAAAATGTTACCGAAAAGGAGATCGTTGCCTCATAATTGATGTTACCGAGACAAACACCACAGTTTCTTTAAGTTTTCATCAATCCGTGCTTTCAAGGTCACG
>Ga0114939_10003488_pt1 | contig 10988 bp, 8 predicted proteins | sample AshMeaCrysSpring_FD_87196 | JGI IMG/M metagenome (GOLD analysis project Ga0114939, IMG submission 87196) | Groundwater microbial communities from Big Spring, Nevada to study Microbial Dark Matter (Phase II) - Ash Meadows Crystal Spring | ecosystem: Environmental > Aquatic > Deep subsurface >... | reverse complement strand
TGCTCAAATCCCAAACGATTGGCAAATCCCGTTAAATGATCAGTAATTACCTGGCGTTTGGCGAAATCTTCGACTTGTTTCCGTTCGGTAATATCGCTGATAATACCTTCGACCCGATCCCCGCTAATCGGATTAATGACGAAATTGAGCCAGCGTACTGAACCGTCATTTAATTTCAGCTCAACATCGTGCGTTGAGGGAAAGTTTTTTTCCAAACAGTGCTTGATCAATTCTAAAGGGTGGATCGAATTAGGCGTCCACGCTAAATCGCCTAAGTGGTGAGAAGAAAAAAAATGATTTTCTAAAACGAGCAGGCGAAATAGCGCCGGATTAGCCGAATCAATATGCCCGGCGTTGTCGGCAATAAAAATTCCATTCTCGGCATTGTCAAAGATTGCCCGATATTTTCTCTCGTCTACTTCACGTTGCAGACGCAAGTGGCGTTCCTCTTCCAAGGAGGCAACTAAACGATCCGCGAGGGAATTAATATCTTTGGCCAAGAGTCCGATTTCGGTATGAGCATGCCCATAAGGCAAGCGTAATCGATCACCAGCGGTAGCATCCATAAGATGCAAGTAATTGGACATAGCGGTGATCGGATTGACTATCCATTTCAGCAATACCAAGACGATGGCAACAATCACGGCAATCAATTGTAAAACCAGGGAGATAGCAACAAGAGATACATGTTTATAGACGATATATTCTAGTTCCGTAAAATTGGGATAAATTTTTATATTTCCGACCTGCTCTTGTGAATTAAACGGAGAATAAATTGTGCGCACTAAACTTTTAGTTTTTGCGTGATGAGCAGGAAAATCTCCAATTATTCCTGTACCACGAAAGGTACGGACTAATTCCATGTCGTCCGCCATAATTACGACACCCAATACAGTGCGATTTTTCAGCAGACCGACAGCAATCTCCTCGGCAAGAGTTTGATCTTTAGTAAAGCAGGAAATACGCACGGTACTCTCAATAGTATCGAGCAATTCATTTAATCGACCAGTGACTTCCCGATAAAATTGATCGTGAGTGAGCGTAACGGTTTGAATGATAAAGAGCATACCAACCGTAAGCGCAATTCCGATAACCACAGCGACCGTCAAAAATAAAATGCTGTGGCGCCACTTTCGTAAAAGGTCAATTATCTTATTCATACACGAAAAAACGTAGCGACAGGTCAATCGCCTGAATATCTTTAGTTAGAGTTCCGCAGGAAATAAAATCTACCCCGGTTGCGGCAATGGCGCGGATGGTGGCGAGGGTAATGTTTCCCGACGCCTCGGTGAGGGCACGCCCCCGACAATAGTTCACCGCCTCAGCAAGCATCTCCAGGGAAAAATTATCCAATAACAAGAGATCGACCCCGCAATCGAGGGCAATACGCACTTGGTCGAGCGTCTCGACCTCAATCTCCACACGCATTCCAGGCGGAATATGCTTGCGAGCGGCATTTACCGCCGCCGGAATTGATCCCAGCGCGGCGAGATGATTTTCTTTGAGTAAAATTCCATCATCCAAACCGTGGCGATGATTAAAACACCCGCCGATGCGCACCGCGTATTTTTGCGCAGTACGCAACCCCGGTAGGGTTTTGCGAGTATCCAAAATTCGGGTGTGCATCCCGGCGAGCGCGGCGGCGAAGCGGCGGCTCTTGGTGGCGGTCGCGGAGAGGGTTTGGAGAAAATTGAGCGCGGCGCGTTCACCGGTCAATAATGAACGCGCTGGCCCTACTACTCGGCATAGGGTCTGACCCGGGTAGACCTCCTCCCCCTCGGCGACTAACCATTCAACAGTGACGTGCGGATCAATTTGTCGGAAGACCTCCTGAAACCACGGCTCCCCGCATACGACTGCATTCTCTCGGGTAATTACAGTGGCGTGGGTGATAATTTCCGGTGGGACCAAGGCGGCGGTTAAATCGCCCCGGCCCAGGTCTTCGGTTATGGCGTGTGCGACAGTTGCGCTTAAATCACTCGGTAGCATTTATGCAATGCTCAATTTAACCATCGGCATTAATGCGGCTAATTAATTCAGCTAAGACCACGCTGGCGCGGTCATTTTCAATTTGACACGTCCCAGCATTAGGATGTCCGCCACCGCCGTATTCGAGCATCAACGCGCCAATATTGGTATTACTGGTGCGCTTGAGAATGGATTTTCCGACGGCGAAGACCGTATTTTGCGCCCTTAATCCCCACAAGACATGGATCGAAATATTGCACTGCGGATAAAGCGCATAGATCATAAAGCGATTCCCGGCAAAGATAATATCTTCCGAACGCAAATCGATTACGATCAAATTTTGGTGAATAGTTGTACAGCGCTGAATTTGGGCACGGAATTTGGCCGCGTGTTCGGTATAAAGCGCAACGCGTTCCTGCACATCCGGCAAAAGCATAATATCGTCGATATCGTGGCTCTTACAATAATCAATAAGGTCCATCATCAACTGATAATTAGAAATCCGAAAATCACGAAATCTCCCCAGGCCAGTACGCGAATCCATCATAAAATTGAGCAGTACCCAGCCGCGTGGATTGAGGATTTCATCTTCGGTAAATTGCGCGGAGTCACTTTTATCGACCGCCTCCATCATTTCCTGCCAGGCGCTCGGAAAAGTTTTTTCCCCGCCGAAATAATCATAAACAACCCGAGCGGCAGAAGGCGCCTCCGGGGAAATTACATGATTGGGGCGATCACCGGGATTACGTAATGTTTCGGAATGGTGGTGATCAAACGCCAGGTGGACGCCAAAAACAAATGGCAGATTGGTAGTAATATCACGGCTGGTAATTTCAATTTTGCCATCCTGCATATCTTTGGGATGGACAAATTTAATATCATCAATTAAATCGAGGTGCTTGAGTAGCACCGCGCAGACCAAACCATCAAAGTCACTCCGGGTAACCAAACGGTATTTCTCGCCTTCGGACATGGCGTTTCTATCCTCAATTAAGGGTTCGGCGCCGCGTCCGTGCCCTGCCACCAAGAAAGGTCGGGAGGAAGAACGGCGCGGCGGGATATTGCGTTTCACAGGCAATAGTATGACACTGAATAAGGTACAGGCGGGAGTCTGTCTGAGAGCAGTGCGCCAGTGAACTCATCGAAGCGAGCCACGGATGGCGAGCGACCTCCCGCCTGTGGTCGCGAGGCGTGGTAGGGTAGGCGCGGGCCGACTTTGGTGTTTGTACTGAATTGGGGGTTGTGTTTCGCGGACGCCAGGGTGAAAATTAGGGCGTACGGGCGGGAGGCTCGGAAGTAAGGCGCGTGATGGGTAACACCATCAAGGGAAACCTAGAGGGCGACATCAACCACGAGCTGGTGGCGGTGCAGTTGCTTTGGGCGTCCAGTGAAACGCGAACCACACAATGCGCGGTTACCCGCTCAGACGGCGGACGGTCGGGCGTTAGCGGTGGACTCCAAGAAAAAAATCGGGATGGATTAAACGAGATTGAACCCGTGGAAGAAACATATTCCCGCGAGCGTTACTCACGCCGCGTTGTCACTAAGCGTTACGCTGATTATGTGCGCCTGCATGTCAGGCCGCAAAAGATAGTTTTTTTGGAGCGCGAGCGTGAGCTGCTCAAGGCAGGGCTAACTGAATTTGGGTTAAGCCTAAAAGAGGCGGGCACCCTGCTCCACGAGACTACGAGGGCGGACGGTATCTCCCTAGAGAGTGAGGTCGAAAAACACCTCCATACCTTTTTAGCCGAGCCAAAGACCGCCCGCGAAGCACGCCGTGCCGCAAAAGGTAAAGGCAAAGCCACCATCTCGCGGGCGCGTTTTGAGCAGGCGGTGGATTTTTATCAGGCCTTGACACGCGGTGCCCTCCCGCGTGACGAGACCCGCAAACGAGTAAAAGTCGTCGTCCAACGCATGGGAATGACCCCGGAACGCGAATGGATGCGCTTTGGCTCCCGCAAGTGGTTTGACCGAATTGATCCGCCGGATTAACTCGGCAACGGCACAAGGCTCGCCCTTTTACTAGCAAAAAGGGCGAGCTGTTTTTTCGTTGAAGCGAGCCACAGATGCGCCTACGGGCGTGGTGTGTGTCTTTTCCCTCGAAGCGAGCCACGGACGGCGAATGCCCACCAGTTCGGTTGCGAGAGGGTAGAACCAACCAAAAGCTAGTGCTGATCCGCTACCTTCGGTTGGACATTCACTGAAACGCGAGCCGGGTGGGTGGGTATCGATTGTTGAATTCAAAAACGTAATTAAAGGCAACACATGAAAAACGTCGAAATGTCCCTTGACGGACAAACTCTCACAATTAAGGTCGACCTGAGTAAAGAATTTGGTCTATCATCCAGCGGTAAGAATATTATCATTTCTTCTACTGAAGGGAATATCTCGCTTCCGGGCAGAGAAGAAATGAAAATAGGGCTAAATATTTATCGAAAGAAATAGCCGTAAGTCTCCGCAGGCAATCTTCGATTTACGATGACCAATAAAAAGATTAATTCTTTCGATGCATTGGTTCTCACCCGTGAATTTCTTACCTTTACCCTTGGACGCGAAGAGTATGCCGTGGATATTCTCAAGGTCCAAGAGATTCGCGGCTATGACCCGGTGACGCCGATTGCGAATACCCCACCGTTTATTAAAGGCGTAATCAATCTGCGCGGCGCGATTGTCCCAATAGTTGATTTACGCCTTAAATTCCAATTGGGAAATGCTGAATATCACGAGCGGACCGTAGTCATTGTGCTGAATCTCTCGGGGCGAATTGTCGGCGCGGTGGTTGACGGCGTTTCGGATGTGGTGACTCTCTCTCCGGAACAAATTAAACCCGCGCCGGAGTTTAGCCATACTTTGGATACTCAATACTTAATGGGGCTCGGGACAATTGATAATCGGATGCTGATTCTCATTGATATTGAAAAACTTATGACGAGTCGAGAAATGTCATTAATCGATGAGAGTGCCCGGCCCGGGGAGCGCATTTAACTCTAACCCAAAATGCGCAATACAGCTACTCGCAATCAAAATTATCTCGCATACAAATATCGAATTGATTTAGGAATTGCCGGTATTCTTGTAAATGGACGGAAGCCGGTAAATCCGCGAGTTTGAAAATACGTTGAAGTAGTGAGAAATTATCAGCCTAGCCACAAAAGTGAGATAATTCTTAGGTAGACCATGAAACTCGCGGTGGTGATGGACCCGATTTGGTCGATTAAAACCCATAAAGATTCCACCTTGGCGATGCTAATTGCCGCTCAAGCGCGTAATTGGAAAGTCTTTTATTTTGAGCCAGGTGACCTTTGGTGTCGCGATGGGCGCGCTTATGGTGCGGCGCGTTTATTGACCGTGCGTGATGACCCCCAAAATTGGTATTCGTTCTCCAATGCGACAATTATCCCTTTGGATGAATTAGATATCATTTTAATGCGCAAGGACCCGCCGTTTGATATGGAGTATCTCTACGCAACTTATTTGTTAGAACTCGCCGAGGCACGCGGTGCTTTGGTGGTAAATCGTCCGGCGGCGATTCGTGACGCCAACGAGAAATTGTTTAGTGCCTGGTTTCCGCAATGCTGTCCACCGACGCTGGTTACTAACAATATTGCCCGTACCCGAGATTTTTTAATTGAGCAGGGCGAAATTGTTGTAAAACCGCTCGATGCGATGGGTGGTATCTCGGTATTTCGCATACGTAACGATGACCCAAATTGCAGTGTAATTCTGGAAACTCTGAGCGCCCACGGGCGCCGTTTTTTTATGGCCCAGCGTTATCTCCCGGAAATTGCGGAGGGAGATAAGCGTATTTTGCTTATTGACGGCACGCCGTTTCCCTATGCACTGGCGCGGATTCCGGCTCCGGGTGAGACGCGGGCGAATTTGGCCGTTGGTGGGCGTGGCATTGGCGTGGAATTGACCGAACGCGATTTATGGATTAGCGCGGAAATTGGCCCGGAATTACGCCGGCGCGGGTTGTTATTTGTCGGATTGGATGTAATTGGCGCCTGGTGCACGGAAATTAATGTTACCAGTCCAACAGGAATTAGGGAATTAGACCGAATTTATCAGTGCGATATCGCCGGCCAATTTTTAGATTGTCTCGAGCCGCGTATTACCCACAAACATAATTAGGATTTTCTGAAAAGACGAGAGATAGATTTATGCGTCGCAAGTTCGTGGCAGGAAATTGGAAGATGAATGGTTCATCTTCACAAAATAACAAATTAGTCAGCGAGATTTTGGCCGAAATCGGGGGAATTTCCCGTGCCGAAATAGCGCTCTGTCCGCCATTCGTTTATTTAATGGAGGTCGGGCGGCAAATTGCTCAAAGTGGAATTGCCTTGGGGGCACAGAATTGTGCGGTTGAATCTCCCGGGGCATTTACTGGGGAAATCGCCGCTACAATGTTAATTGATCTCGGTTGCCGTTATGTAATTATCGGCCACTCCGAGCGTCGTGCCCTTTATGGTGAAAGTGACGTATTGGTCGCGGCGAAATTTGCTACCGCCCGCACTGCTGGTTTAATTCCAATTCTGTGCGTCGGCGAGCGCTTGGAAGAACGCGAGGCTGGAATTACCGGGGAAATAGTTGCACGTCAGATTGATGCAATACTAGATAGCCAGGGTATAACCGTTTTTGCAAATTCGGTAATTGCTTATGAGCCAGTTTGGGCAATTGGCACCGGACGCACGGCGACTCCGTCCCAAGCACAAGAGGTTCATGCCATAATTCGCACACGCCTTGCGGAACATAATACGGAAATTGCTACTCAGACCCGAATTTTATATGGCGGGAGTGTTAAAGGAAACAATGCCGCCGAATTATTCGCTATGCCGGATATTGATGGCGGATTAATTGGTGGGGCATCGCTCAATGCCCAAGAATTTATGGCGATTTGCGCAGCTGCTGATCGCAATTAGTTGCCCTATTAATTAATGAATCTCCCGGTGCAACGCACGTATTATACCGTTATGCGACCGGGTCCATTTCCGCACAAGTGACTAATACCATCCGCATTCGCGGGGCACGTACCCACAATCTAAAAAATATTGATTTAGACTTGCCCCGCGACCGTTTTATCGTTATTACCGGATTGTCCGGTTCTGGTAAATCATCTCTTGCCCTCGATACCATTTACGCCGAAGGACAGCGGCGCTATGTCGAGTCATTATCCGCTTATGCCCGGCAATTCCTGGCGATTATGGATAAGCCGGACGTTGATCTAATCGAGGGTTTATCTCCCGCAATTGCCATTGAACAAAAGACTACCGGACATAATCCCCGCTCTACGGTCGGCACCGTCACGGAAATCTACGATTATCTACGCTTACTTTATGCTCGAGTTGGGATTCCCCGCTGTCCCCAACACGGAATTGATCTATCCGCGCAAACAATTAGTCAAATCGTCGATCAATTATTGTCTTTACCCGAAGGGACTCGTTGCCTGATTTTGGCTCCGATTGTGCGCGGACGTAAAGGCGAATATCAAACCCTTTTTGATCAACTCCGTGCCCAGGGATTTATCCGTATTCGGGTTGATGGTGTGGTCTTTGAATTAGATTCACCGCCGACTCTCGACAAAAATAAACAACATAATATTGAAGTTGTCACTGACCGCTGTATTATCCGCCCTAATTTAGGATTACGGCTTGCCGAATCGCTTGAAACTACTTTCCGCCTCTCCGAGGGAATTGCGTATATTGCATTTATAGATGACCCGCAAATTCCTGAATTAGTCTTTTCCGCGCATTTTTCTTGTCCCGAATGTGGCTATAATCTCCCCGAATTAGAGCCACGCCTATTTTCTTTTAATAATCCCGTAGGTGCCTGTCCGAGTTGTGATGGATTAGGTTTTTCCACCATCTCTGATCAAGAAGACCTTTTGTCTTATGTCGCAATGCAGCCCTGTCCTAATTGCAATGGGACGCGGCTCCGTGATTCAGCTTGCCATGTATTTGTCGCTGGGTACAATTTACCAGCGGTAACTTCTTTATCAATTTCTGCTGCGCTTAAATTCTTTCAGGAATTACATCTTCCGGGCCAACGAGGCGAGATTTCCCGGAGGATCATTAAAGAGATAATCGAGCGCCTGCAATTTTTAGTTAATGTCGGATTAGATTATTTAACTTTAGCGCGGAGCGCTCGGACTTTATCTGGGGGAGAGGCGCAACGGATTCGCCTTGCGAGTCAGATCGGTGCGGGATTAGTCGGCGTGCTGTATATCCTGGATGAACCGTCAATTGGCCTGCACCAACGTGATAATGCGCGTTTAATTGCGACGCTAAATAAATTACGCGACCTCGGCAATACTGTAATTGTGGTCGAACATGACGAAGAGACGATCCTTCATGCCGATTATGTGGTCGATATTGGTCCAGGCGCAGGAATTCACGGCGGGCAGATAATTGCAAACGGAACTCCCGCGCAAATCGTCGCTAATTGTCAATCGCTCACCGGTCAATATCTTTCCGGCCAACGACGTATTCCAATACCGATGCGTCTTGGTGCACCGCAAAATTGGATTTCTTTATTCGGCGCAACCGGAAATAATCTAAAAAATCTTGATGTGTTATTTCCTTTGGGGCGTTTTACCTGCGTTACTGGAGTTTCGGGTTCGGGTAAATCTACTTTGGTGATTGATACTCTTTATTGCCTTGCGGCACGATTCTTAAATAATGCCGATCTTGAACCGGCTCCATTACGCTCCGCGCATGGACTGGAATATCTAGATAAGGTAATTAATATTGACCAAAGTCCAATTGGACGCACGCCGCGCTCTAATCCTGCGACTTATACCGGTGTGCTAACGCCAATTCGAGAATTATTCGCGGAAACGAACGAGGCTCGCGCCCGTGGTTATCAACCTGGGCGGTTTTCATTTAATGTCAAGGGCGGACGCTGTGAGGCCTGTCAAGGGGACGGGGTAATTAAAGTTGAGATGCACTTTCTCCCCGATGTCTATGTCAATTGCGATGTCTGTCAGGGGCGTCGTTATAACCGCGAGACTTTAGACATTAAATACAAAGGAAAAAATATTTATGAAGTATTAGAAATGACAGTGGAAGAGGCGTTTAATTTTTTTGAACCAATAATTGCGGTCGCGCATAAATTGCGTATCTTGATCGAAGTAGGTTTAGGTTATATTAAACTCGGACAAGCCGCATCAACACTTTCAGGCGGCGAGGCGCAACGAGTGAAATTAGCCAAGGAATTGTCCCGTCGTGATACCGGAAAGACTCTTTATATTTTAGATGAGCCGACCACGGGGCTACACTTTTACGATATCGAGCAACTTTTAGCGGTACTGATGCGCCTTCGTGACCACGGTAATACCATTTTGGTCATCGAGCATAATTTAGAGGTAATTAAAACTGCGGATTGGGTAATTGATCTTGGCCCGGAGGGCGGCGAATGGGGGGGCGAATTGATCGCTGTGGGAACTCCTGAACAAATCGCCCGATGTGGCAATTCACATACCGGAAGGTTTTTGCAACCGATTCTCAATCGTATGGAAACTACTAGATTTAATTCAACCCGCTGAAGAAATAGTTAAAACTTCACCAACAGGTTGAATTGTCCAATTCTTTATTCACCCATGCCCATTTCAATATATCCGGTCGGGCAGACATCGGCGCAAATATGACAACCGATACACCTTGTATAATCGGTATATACATATCGCCCAAAGGTAGATTGTCCTTTTGGCACGCGCTTTACTGCTTCTTGCGGGCAAAAGATCACACAGTTATCACACTCAAAACACATTCCGCAACTCATGCAACGATTCGCCTCGTCCTTGGCTTGCGATTCGCTTAAGCCGACCAAGCGCTCACGGAAATCGCCAATGACATCATCAGAGTAAATACGAATCTCCTGACGACGATTTCGTTCTGTGTACTTAAAATGTCCCAAAAACAATCGCTCGTGGGCAATCACATCATTTGCGGCGCGGTCTTCGTAATTATGAACCGCGAAATTCTCCTGTGATGTCCCGTGTATTCCGCCATCTACCCCAGGTGACGTGGCTTGAAAAGGCTTTGGCGTCAATCCAACCTCGTTTAATTTATCCAACAGATTAAAATGACGCACGTCTACTTTGGGACGTTTCACTAATTCTTGGGTACGGAGATATTGATCCATAGATTCCGTAGCAATCGCGGCTTGGCCAATTGCCGTCGTTAATAAATGGGGACGCACAATATCGCCGACGACAAAATGGCCTTTTCTACCTTTTACCTGATAATTGCGGTCACAGTCAATAAATCCATAGCCATTATCTAATTCAGCTAAACCGCCGTGGAGATCGCCTTTCTGTCCAATTGCCGAGACAAATAGGTCTGCTTCAATAACAAATTCGGTGCCGGGTTTAGCAATTGGCTTCATTCCTTGCATAGTACATTCGCATAATTTCATTGCCGTTGCGCGGCCTTCGTTATTGCGAATCATTTCCAAGGGAAGCACCCCGCCGAGTATTTTTACCCCCTCGCGTTGCGCATCTTGGACTTCATGTTCTGCCGCAGTCATTTTCTCAATCGGAAATAGCGACGTTAAAGTTACATTTGCCCCGCTACGTTTGAGCGTACCTGAAACATCATGTGCGGTATATCCCAAAATCACATTCTCCGGTAAATCTTTGTCGTGAATATCGTTAATATGTCCTAAACGACGCGCCACCGAAGCAACATCGATTGAGGTATCACCGCCGCCAACTACGACCACTCGTGGTGAAACGATTTTTAGACGCCCGGAATTAAAACTGGCTAAAAAGGCAACCCCAGATACACAATTAACTGATTCCTTAAAACCCGGGATCGGTAAATCTTTTCCGCTTTGGGCGCCCAGTGCCCAGCAAATTGCATCAAATTCTTTTTCTAACGAAGAAATACTAATATCTTCTCCGACACGGGTATTAAGATGTACTTCTACACCCATATCCAGAATGCGTTGGATTTCGCCGTCGAGTTTATCCCGCGGGACGCGATAACCGGGAATTCCAAAACGGAACATCCCGCCGAGTTGAT
>Ga0114939_10003486_pt1 | contig 10995 bp, 8 predicted proteins | sample AshMeaCrysSpring_FD_87196 | JGI IMG/M metagenome (GOLD analysis project Ga0114939, IMG submission 87196) | Groundwater microbial communities from Big Spring, Nevada to study Microbial Dark Matter (Phase II) - Ash Meadows Crystal Spring | ecosystem: Environmental > Aquatic > Deep subsurface >... | reverse complement strand
TGAGTTTGATGCTTTCTTATCTGAGGAAGAAGTTGTACCAACAACAGAAACAACAACCGATGAGTTTGATGGTTTCCTTTCTGAAGAAGTTGCACCAGAAACTCCTCAGTTAGAAGTAGAAACAACCGATGAGTTTGATGGTTTATTATCAGAGGAAGAAGTTGCAGCAGAAACTCCTCAGTTAGAAGTAGAAACAACCGATGAGTTTGATGGTTTCCTTTCTGAGGAAGTTGCACCAGAAGATTATAATACTTCAAAAATAAATCAGGAGTTTGAGGAATTAATGCAAGAAGCATCAGAAGAGTCTCAAACTGATGATTTTCAGGGAATGTTTCAGGACGACTATGCAAATGAAGAATCTCGATTAGATATTTTTGTTGATGACTCAACAGAAATGATTGATACTCAAGAGATAATTGCTAAATATGGAACCCAAGAAGAAAATTTAGAAGAGTCGCAGTCTAATCCTTTTGCGGGAATGTTCGAGGATGACGAAGAAATACAAATTCTTGGGGATGAAGCGACAGAAATGATTGATACTCAGGAAATGTGGGGTGAGACTGCAAATGAAGAATCAGACTTAAAAGAGTTGCAAACAGAAAACGTTTTACCAGTAGAAGAAATTCCTAATGAAACTCTTGCTGAAGAACCAGTAAATCTTGGTTTTGATTCTACTCAGGAACCTCGATCAAAAGCATCTGAACAAGAGGTTAACCCTTTTGGTGATGAAGAAGTTAATAGCTTCTTGAGTCAAGCAGAAAATTCATCGGAGGATTTTGGCGATTTTGGAGATATATTTGAAGATGATTTCCCTGATACTCCAGGAAAACCAACTAACTCAAATGCACCTCAAGAAGAAGTTAACCCTTTTGGTGATGAAGTTGATAATAACTCTTTAGATGATTTAGGTGACTTGAGCGATTTACTCGATCCTGAATTTCCTGATGATACTATTTCTAAATCATCAGAGTTTCAAGAAGATGATAACTTAGATGATTTGTTTGATTTTGAGGAAGAAAACCCAAATCCTCCAAAAAACAAAAAATAATTTAGTCATTAGTCATTAGTCATTAGTCATTAGTCATTAGTCCGATCCTATGTATTCTAAAAAATTCTTAATTTTTCTAATAAAGATCATAACATTTAGCTAATGACAAATGACAAATGACTAATGACTAATGACTAAATTGATACCATTATTTGAGAAGGGTTATCTCCTCCAAAATTAACTGTTAAAGTTATGATTTTGCAATCAATTAATATACTTTCCCCTGGGAATTTTCCAGTACCAGGATTAACAGGATAAGCGGGAAAACAAGCACCACTTAAACTTAAACTTAACCTATTACCTTTGACAATTTTTATACAGGTTGGTTGCAAAGAAATTTTGATAGGTAAAATATCTGAATCAACTCGCATATATCCTTGAGTAAAATTATATACTTTGCCATTAGGATATACCTGAGATAAAATTACACACAAATCAAAACTTGGTGCATCTGCTAGACAATAAAATTCTCCTATAACCTCACCTAAAATATGTAAATCTTCTAATAAAGGTTGGGAAATATAAGTTAAAATATCACTCCGACAATCAAGGTGAGAACGTTCAAAAGAACCAGCAGGAATTGCATTATGACCACCTAAACTAGGAACAGGTCGCCAGGGATCATGTACTAATTTATCTTCCCCTATTACTGTTGATTTTTGGGTAATTAATTCCCCTGATTGAATACTAGCTAAACCATCACTTACCAAATAATAAACTTGTTTATTATCTTGAGGTAAATTCTCAAAATATCGCCACTGGTTACTACCCATTTCAAACAGACAAATGGGAGGTTTAGCTAACACTGGTGAGTCAATTCCTTTGAGATACTTATTAAACCAATGTACCTGGAACAAATCAATTTTACTAACTGCAGCTTCACCATAGTCAACTTCTCCTATTTTCCTTCCCCAGGGTAAATGACACCAGGGTCCAATAATTAATTTTTGGGGAAATTTACTGTTAGTTTCCATGTGTTTATAAAGGTTAATTGTTCCCCGTAGATAAGGATCAAACCAACCCCCAATATGCAGCATAGGTAAATCTACATTTTGCATTAAAGTTTTAGGAGAAAGTTTTTCCCAATATTCACCTGGATGGGGATGGTTTAACCATTCATAATAAAAGTTACTGGGTGCATATTTTCTTAAAGTCTCAATCAAATGAGTGGAAAGGTTATTCACATCTAAATTGCGAGCAGCATGATAAAGTAAATTATATGCAGGAATATCTGAGTTTAATTTCGCTGTTTCTGCTGCTAATTGAACCGCCCAACTTAGGTTAGTTTGCAGACAAAATGCACCATTTTCATAAGCCCAATCTGTATATAGATTATAGGCTATCATTCCAGGGCAAATTGTTTTTAAAGCTGATGGTTGATCACAAGCAGCATATAATTGAGTCATACCCTGGTAAGAAAACCCATACATTCCCACATTTCCATCACTTCCTGGTAGTTTGGCAACCCAGTTAACTGCCTCACAACCATCCTCTATTTCATGAGAAAATAACTCAAAAATTCCCTCTGATGTACCTCTACCTCTAACATCTTGAATAACAACAATAAATCCCTGGGAAGCATACCAACTAGGATGAGCGTAAACCACTGTAGAAGCGATCGCCTTTCCATAGGGTTGACGCATCAACAAAACTGGCAATTTTTCCTTAGTTTCGGGGCGATAAATATCTGCATCCAGTCTTACTCCCTCCCTAGTTAACATTGATGCTGTTTCTTTTTTTACTTTTAATTTCCCTGTCATTTTCCTCCCTTCATGAACTCCTATGTACTGCGCCAAATGGCATCAGCAACTCGAACAACATCATACATTTGAGAAACATCGTGAACTCTTAAAATATCAGCTCCAGCGGCGATCGCCCCACAACAAGCAGCAGCGGTGCCCCATACTCTTTTTTTCGGCTCACTTTGATTTAAAAGCTGACCTATAAAACTTTTACGCGAAGGTCCTACTAAAATGGGCACACCTAGAGCAGAAAATTCCTTCAGTCGTTGCAAAAGTTGGATATTTTGGGCATAAGTTTTAGCAAAACCGATACCTGGGTCAATTATTAGATGCGATCGCTTTATTCGAGCATTCATAGCAGCATCAATTCTTTTTGCGAGAAACTGGTAAACCTCTCTTACCACATCTTCATAGTCAGTGAGTTGTTGCATAGTTTGGGGAGTTCCACGAATGTGCATTAATACAATTGGTACTCCTAACTCACTTACCACAGACAACATAGCATCATCAAAAGTAGCCCCAGAAATATCATTAACCCAAGAAGCTCCAGCTAAAATAGCCGCTTCTGCTACACTAGCTCTAGTAGTATCCACAGAAATTGGTACAGACAACTCTTGACGCAAAGCTTTTATAACTGGGATCACCCGTTTTAACTCTTCTTCTGTGGAAATTTGCGCTGCACCAGGGCGCGTTGATTGACCGCCTACATCAATAATATCAGCCCCATCTCTAACAAGTTGTTGAGCTTGTTTTAAGGCAGCAGTTAGGGAATTAAAGTCACCCCCATCACTAAAACTATCAGGGGTAACATTTAAAATTCCCATCAGATAAGTACGTTTTCCCCAGACAAAATTTAACTCCATTTTTGTTTTGTTCAGTTCCCGCAACACAATTAATGTCTAAATGGCAAGGGGCTCAAGCCCCTTGTCTTTTTTTTTTCAAAAAATTTTGCTTATACCATAATGATAGACAAGGGGCTTTAGTCCCTTGAGAGTCGCCCCAGACGACCATCCCTTTGTCTTTAGAGGATTATCTATGGTATTAACTAATTTGATAGATAATTAACAATGCGAGCAAAATCAATAGGATCTAAACTTGCACCACCCACAAGCACACCATCAATTTCTGGTTGAGCCATAATTTCATCTATGTTATTTGGTTTAACCGAACCACCATACTGAATTGGAACATTCTTGTTGTCCAATTGTTGGCGAATCAAACCAATAACTCGATTAGCTTCTGTTGCTTCACAGGTTTCTCCAGTTCCAATAGCCCAGATGGGTTCATAAGCAATCACCAAATTACTCTGATCCACATCTACCATACCTTTTTTAATCTGGTTAACAATGACACGTTCCATTTCGCCAGCATCCCGTTGAGATTTAGTTTCACCAACACAGAGGATGGGGGTTAAACCATGACGTTGAGCAGCTAATAGACGAAAATTCACCGTTTCATCTGTATCGCCAAAATATTCGCGGCGTTCACTATGACCGACCACAACATAGTTTATTCCAATTTCTGTGAGCATAGACCCTGAAATTTCGCCAGTGTATGCTCCTTGGTCTTCCCAGTGGATATTTTGAGCGCCTAATTTTACAGGGCTACCATGTATTTTTTGAGACATTATCCCCAAACTGGTAAACGGAATACAGAGAACTACTTCTCTGTCTGGGTCAGTTTTTTCTAGTTGAGGGATAAACTCTTGTAAAAACGCCAGAGACTCAGCCTGGGTTTTGTGCATTTTCCAGTTACCAGCAATGATAATTTTTCGCATTAACTCTAATTGATTTCAACACCGCAAATTAATTATTTTAAAGCTTTGAGGTAGGGGTGAGTTGAAGGTAACTAGAGAAATTATACTTGGAATGTCATAACTGTACAATCCTATTTATATGTTATTTTAGGGTCGTCTTTGGGAATTTAGTGATTGGCGAGGTTATGGTTTACCTTTGAGCTGTTAATATTATTTTGTTGACTAGGGTTTAAAATAAGTAAAAAAAGCTTGACTTAATTCACCAAATAATGTACGAAAGAAAAAGTTATTGTTAGACAAAGTAGCGATAATCATTGAATTAGAAAATGGCAAAAAATATTAAAACTTACCATAATATAATTCAGCCAATTTCTTAGAATAAAATAATTAACCAATTAAACCCAATAAGAAATGAGTAAAACAGTTGCAGATATAATGACACCGCAACCCATTACGGTGAAACCAGAAACACCTCTACAAGAGGCAATCAAAATTATGGTGGAAAACCACATAAGTGGAATGCCAGTGGTAAATGAGGCAGGAAAATTAGTAGGTGTAATTTCGGAAAGTGATTTAATGTGGCAAGAAACAGGAGTAGAAACACCTCCTTATATTATGTTTCTCGATAGCGTTATTTACCTACAAAACCCCGCCCGTTACGATAAAGAGATCCATAAAGCTCTCGGACAAACCGTAGGCGAAGTAATGAGTGATAAAGCGATCGCCATCAAACCAAATCAAGCTCTACGAGAAGCAGCGCATTTGATGCACGAAAAGAAAATCCGCCGCTTACCAGTGGTAGATGAGCAAGATTTAGTAATTGGGATCCTTACCCGAGGGGATATAATTCGCACTATGGCTATGAGTTAACCAAAATTCAGGGAAGAAAACAAGTAAAAATTGTGTTGGTCTCAAGTGAATTTAAACTGATTTTTACTTGGAAAAAAGTTAAAATGACTAGAAAAGAAAAAGATGAACATTACGCCAGAGTCAGTAAAAGAGTTGCTCAAGTCAGAAGATTTTGGAGAGCGGATCAGAGGGATAAATCAATTACGCCAACTAGAATCTAGTATGGCATTTGAAATGGTTCAACCATTAATTAAAGATGCAAATACACGGGTGCGTTATGCAGCAGTGAGTCAGTTAGATACCCTGGGAAAACATGATTTAGAAAAATCATTAGAGTTGTTGCGCGATCGCCTATTCAATGACTCAGAACCAGATGTACAAGCAGCAGCAGCAGATGCTATTGGTGGACTAAAGTTAACAGTAGCTTTTGAAGACTTAGAAAAAGTCTATCACCAAACTAATGAATGGTTGCTCCAAATGAGTATAATTGCAACACTAGGAGAACTAGGAGATCCTCGTGGTTTTGAACTGCTCCAAGAAGCCATAACTTCAGACAATAGCCTACTGAAAACAGCAGCGATCGGCTCATTTGGGGAATTAGGAGATGAGCGTGCTGTGAGCCTACTCACTCCCTTAGCTAGTGACCCTGACTGGCAAATACGCCACCGTTTAGCACAAGCTCTGGGGAGGTTAGGTGGCACAGAAGCAAATTTTACCCTAGAAAAGCTCACAACAGATGAAATTGAACAAGTAGCCTTAGAAGCAAAAAATAACTTGAGCAAATAAAATCCCATTTTTCCCCCTTGCTCAGGGGGGAAACAGTTAAAAATACAAGGGTTTTGGTGTGGCAATTTAAAAACAGAAGATATGCAAATTAAATGCACAGTAAATCAGGACAGATCTATGATATGGTAGGGAAGTGTTGAGGAGTGAGCGGCTTTTAAGTTGCTTTGCAGCAAGTTATGAAAAAAACATTGTCAATCTTGATTTGCATCTTGGGAACAACAATAGGAACACAAATGCCTACAGTTGCTCAAGTAAATCAAACAGTAACGCAAAACCAAGAAGATTTAAATGATTTACTCCGTCAGGGAAGAGAATATGTAAAGGTTAAAGACTATGAAAAAGCACTAACGGCATACAAAAAAGCAGCAACTTTAGATCAGAAAAACCCGAAAATTTTCTCAGGGATAGGATATGTATATGCCAGTCAGGGAAATTATCCCAAAGCAGCTCAAGCTTATGAACAGGCGATCGCCCTCGATCCCAATAATGCCAATTTTTACTATGCCCTGGGATACGCCCTAGCTCATACAGGAGATAATGTGCAAGCAGCTAATGCCTACTATCGTGCTGTACAACTAGACCCGAAAAATATTGAGCATTATTTAGGCTGGGGTATTGTTCTTCTGCGCATAGGCGACTATAACCGAGCAGTTGAAGCAAGTCAAAAAGTACTCGCAATTGAACCAGAAAACAAAAAAGCCTATGAAATAAAAAGCACAGCCTTGCTCAAATCAGGAAATTATCACGAAGCAGTTAACTTTCTCAAAGGGGCATCAACCCTTTTTCCTAATAACAAAGAAATTCAACTAAAATTAGCAAGTGCTTTCCTGCACGAAGGAGACCTCTATCAAGGATTAGTAGCTTTACAAGAAGTTGAAAAAATAGAACCCAATAATCCTTTGATTCAGTTGGAAATAGCCAAAATTTTGGAAGCAAAACAAGATTTACCCAAAGCATTGGCAACTTATGAAGAAATAGTAGCACTATATCCAGATTCTGTAGAAGCAATGGCAGCCATTGCCAGACTTCAGTTAGCGCAACATGATTATTTAATGGCTATTGTAACTCTACGTCGTTTGCTTGAACTAACTCCCCAAAACCCCACTGCTTACTATCATCTAGGGTTAGCTCTCCAAGGCAGGGGTAGAAAATCAGAAGCAGTTGAAGTATTTAAAGTCGCTCGCACACTCTATGAGAGTCAGGGAGATATAGCAGGAGTTCAACAGGTAGAAACTATGTTAGAAGGTTTTTAAATTTATCTTTGAACAACTTCTACGCCTAGCTGATCTGTAATCTGGCAAGATGTATGTAGGGTATGACAATGTCATACCTGAAAAGGCGATCGCCTGAAGGATCAATTTCTATTTAAAGTGATTTATGTCTCAATAAAATATAAGTTCTTATTTAATACTTGACAAAGGCAAAAATATGTATTAATATAATAAACAACCAAAAGTTGAACCTCAGAAAAAAATCTAATGAAATGGTTTTTTGCCTTAAATGAGTCCAGCCCGTCATGGGTTGAAGATGTTAAACTCACCAAAGTGGCAGTCTATACCGCTTTACAAAACACCTCCCTAGAGCCATTTTGTGTTTATGATGGCTCAGAAAATGCACTGACTGACTGGCTGAGGAGTCAGGGGGTAAAAGTTATTCATCATCGAACTTGTCATTATGATAAACTTGCAGCATTGGGCGATCGCCATCTCCAAATAGGGGCAGGGTCTTTTTTAAGTGTTGAAGTTCCCAAGGTGGCAGAAAAAATTGGACTGGAAGAACCTCTATTATTAACAGATATTGCTGTTATGTTTATGAAAAACGTTGTGGAATATTTGCAAGAGGTAAAATTCGATTACTTGGCAGTGGCACGAGACTCAGAGAATCAGATTAATAGTCAATTATTATTATTGCAGTAAAAAGTATTATTAAAAAATAAATATGACAAATTTAATCAATTTATTGCTGATAATCTAGATGAATTAGTAGGGAAAGGATACGCAGATTTAGCATACAAAAAATATCCTGATTTTCAGTGGCAGGGGTTAGATGAGCAGTTAGTATGCAAAAGTTATAGGGGAATTAATCCCAAAGCGCAAATAGTATATTTTCATGGGCTTAGACCAATTAATATAAGCATAATAATTGAACAGTTAAAGTTAGGAAAGTTACCCACTGGATTAATAGATTTAGTAAATTATAGTTATCTAAAATATGCGAAAATTTGGCAAAAAAAATATGGGGTTCTATAGGGGTTTAAGTAAAAGCATTTGGGCGTGTAAATCAAAAGCGCTGTCGCAAAAGCGATAGCGCGAACCAATGAGGACACATTGGAATATTCCCCCCTATCCTAACATTTTTGGGCTATCCTGCTCAACCCCTTTAAAATCAAGCCTTTTGGGGCAGCCCCACCAGAATGAGTAGGAGTAATTTGAAGGGGGGAAGAGCGCACTTATTTTCATCCCCCTTGTAGGCGATTCTGGTGAGGGTAAATTATTAAGCTTTTCTTAATAATTGCCCACAAGCCCCAATTTAGCTAATTCAGCTAATTCATCAGCTAATTCAGCTTTGATATAATGAAGATAATCTTTTTGGGGGTACTATTATGGGGAAAAATATTAAATTTACATTTAAACTTCAAGCTTATCTACCCGCCCATATTGGGGATCATATTGGGGATAAGGTGAAGAAATATTGCGCGGAAAAAAATATCTCCTTATCTAAGGGCATTGAAGAAATCTTAATCAAATTCTTCCAAGCTGAATCAGCCACAGAATAAGCTATTCAACTAGGCACAAGGGTTAAAACTAATAGTATACGGCAATCATTTCGGCAGAAAGTGAAGCACCTTTTGACAACTGAGCAAACAGACCACCGTCTCCAAAACCTGGTTGTGAACCGTTGAGGTTATAATACAAGCCTCCATCTGACGTAAATACTATGTGAGCGGAACTTGTCTCTGGAGAATCTGTTTGTTCAAAATCTGAATTACCAGTAAAACCTAGGAAGGTTAACTGCGACAAAATAATTTTATCTTTACCAACTCCAAAATCAGTGATAGTATCAACACCCATCGACTCGAAGTCTCCTTTAGGAAACTCCTTAGTAAAATAAAAATGGTCATCTCCTTTTCCACCCGTTAAGACATCATCTCCCGAGTCGCCTGCAAGGGGAATAATCGCGTTTCTGTTTTCTGTTGAGTCAATGATTTGATCATCACCATTGGTGCCGTAAATTAAGGTATTTAAGGACTTCTTATCATCGCCCGTCAACGACAAAGGCTTATTGTTTGTATGATTAACTTTGATAACTCCTTCAAAAACAAAGTTTTTTTTATCAGCTTCACGATTATAGTTATCGATTAAAAACGGAGGCTTTTGAGGTGCATCAAAAGGCAACAAATTATTAACGAATGGGGAATTACCAGCCTTTAACATATTGGTAAACGTATGAAGAACGCGACTGTGTTCATCTTTTATACCAGATTTTTTATTGCCAAAATACATAACATATGCCTCATCAGCCGTTTTTGCAAAAACTGAGTTATCAGCCTTGCTGTTAGAACCCACAAACGCTCTAGAAAAATTAGAATGTTGAGCATAATTTGGTACATTTTTATATTGACCAGCAAAGCCAAGATCACTTGGGGGAGCAAGGGCAATCATATTATTTGAGCCTCCGAACTTCTCGGCAATTTCATCGTTCAGCAATGTCCCTAAACTGTGTCCCACAAAGTTAAGCTTTGTGCTGTCTGTTAAGCCCCAAGCTTTGAGTTTGTCAACTGCAAATTTCGCTACCTTATCAATCCATTTATTTGCCACGGCAGTAGGATTAACACCCTTAGCAACTTCACTCCAATTTAGTAACAGTACGTTTGCTTCTGTTCTTGCGCTTAGTTGTTTTCCAAGTTCTTGGATGTCTTCATTAACAGTACCGTTAAAACCATGAGAAACAATCCAAACTGGCTTATTGTCCCATTTTTGCACAAACTCATGAGGTGCTTCTCCTGGCTTATAACCTGATACTTCAAACCAAACTTTTTTTGTTTTGTCTGAACTAACTGTTTCTTTTCCTTCCAATGCAAACAAATCTAAAAGTTTGTCTTTTTCTAAGCTTGAAACATCTTCAATGTAGCCTGTTCCTTTTTTCCAATTGGTGTCAGTTTCAAAGAAATTCTTGACAACAAGGTCTTTCTTTAAATCAACCTCTCCATTTTTATCAACATCAATTATCAAGTCTTTTTTTTCGCGATCAAGACCTAATTTATTCTTTTTTATCCTGGTCGGGTCAAGTCCACTAAAATGCAATTCATCTTTGTCACCTTTAGAATCATCGATTGTTACACCAGCCACTTTTTGGCTGACAAAGTCATAAGTATCATTTCCGTTTCCACCCTCCAGTGAATCAAGATCACCGTTGCCAATTAAGGTGTCATTGCCGCCCAATCCTTTCAGCGTGTTGTTCCCCTTGTTGCCAGTTAGCGTGTTGTTCCCCTTGTTGCCAGTTCCGTCAATATTCTTGGCTCCAGTAAGCTTTAGGTTTTCTACTCCATAGTTTTCAATTGAATTAGTTTGAGGCGTGCGTAAGGTGTCAGAAATTACAAAGGCATCTGAATGCCACCACCAAAGATCAGGACTGGCATAATCCACATAAAAATCTTCGTATCCTTCGTCTTGATCGTCATTTAAAACTTCTATTAGACCTCTTGCAAAAGTGGTGTTAACCCCCCCCAACCCCCCCTTGGTAAGGGGGGGAAAATGCCTAGTTTGTAGGGCTCCCTCCCCGAACCTGCGGGGAGGGCTGGGGTGGGGTTTTTT
>Ga0114939_10003485_pt1 | contig 10997 bp, 9 predicted proteins | sample AshMeaCrysSpring_FD_87196 | JGI IMG/M metagenome (GOLD analysis project Ga0114939, IMG submission 87196) | Groundwater microbial communities from Big Spring, Nevada to study Microbial Dark Matter (Phase II) - Ash Meadows Crystal Spring | ecosystem: Environmental > Aquatic > Deep subsurface >... | reverse complement strand
TTGACGGCAGCCTTTCGGACGGCCTTACGGACGGCCTTCTTCACGGCCTTTCGGCTGGTGGACGGCCGGCGGGCTCCCTTCCGGATGCCGCGTCCAGGTGGGCCGCTGGCGGACGTCGCGGCCCGGGAGGGTCGCTGCGGCGGGGCCTTGCGCTTGGCCATGATGTTCCCTCCGCTGCTTGACTTGATGACGGTAATTCGCTTAGCCTAAAACGCTTATCGCTTCGTGCGATCAGCCAATCACCAGCCCGCCGGCGCTGCGAGACCGGCAATCCGATGCCAGGAGGACCCGCTGAGCATGGCCAACCTTGAAGACCTCGAGAAGATCGAGGCGCCTCACGGAGGCGACCACGAGCCGCGCCCGCGGCACGCGCCGTCCGTGCTGCGCCGGTTGACCGCACCCGAAGACGACGACCCCGACACGCAGGAGTACGCACGCCTTCTGGAGCAGTACGATACCAGCTTCCGCACCATCGCGGAAGGCGAAGTCGTGAAGGGGACGGTGTTGCGTGTCACGGCCTCCGAGGTCGTGGTGGACGTCGGTTTCAAGTCCGAGGGGCTCGTCTCCGCCGACGAGTTCATCGACGAGCACGGCCAGGTCAGCGTGCAGCCCGGCGACATCGTCGACGTGCTGCTCGAGCGGACCGAGGACCGCGACGGCCACGTCGTGCTGTCCCGCGAGAAGGCCGAGAAGATGAAGATCTGGGACGAGGTCGAGCGCGCCTATGCGGAGCGGCGCGTCGTCATCGGCCGGGTCATCGAGCGGATCAAGGGCGGCCTCGCCGTCGACATCGGCGTGCGCGCCTTCCTGCCGGGCAGCCAGATCGACGTGCGGCCGGTGCGCAACCTCGACGCGCTGCGCGGGCAGGAGCTGCGCATGCGCGTCATCAAGGTCAACAAGAAGCGCGGCAACATCGTGCTCTCGCGCAAGGTCCTCCTCGAGGAGGAGAACGCCGAGAAGAAGAAGCACACGCTCGACAGCCTGGCCGAGGGGAAGATCCTGCGCGGCGTGGTGAAGAACATCACCGACTACGGCGCGTTCATCGACCTCGGCGGCATCGACGGCCTGCTCCACATCACCGACATGTCGTGGGGCCGCGTCAACCATCCGTCGGAACTCTTCAAGGTCAACGACGAGATCGACGTCATCGTCCTGAAGTACGACCCGGCCACCGAGCGCGTGTCCCTCGGGCACAAGCAGCTCACGCCGGACCCCTGGTCCGACGTCGTGGATCGGTATCCGGTGACGGCCCGCGTCAAGGGCAAGGTCGTGAGCCTCACCGACTACGGCGCCTTCATCGAGCTCGAGCCCGGCGTCGAGGGGCTGATCCACGTCTCCGAGATGTCGTGGAGCAAGCGCGTCAAGCACCCCTCCAAGCTCCTCAACGTCGGCGACCAAGTCGAGGCGATGGTGCTCGGCGTGGATCCCACCGCGCGGCGGATCTCGCTCGGCCTCAAGCAGGTGGCGAGCAACCCGTGGGAGGAGCTGGCGGGCAAGTACCCGATCGGCGCCCGCATCTCGGGCCGCGTGCGCAACCTCACGGAGTTCGGCGCGTTCGTCGAGGTGGAGGAGGGGATCGACGGCCTCATCCACATCTCCGACATGTCGTGGAGCAAGCGGCTGAAGCACCCCTCCGAGGTGCTGAAGAAGGGCGACAAGGTCGAGGCGATGGTGCTCAACATCGACGCCGAGAACCAGCGCCTGTCGCTCGGGCTCAAGCAGCTCGCCACCGACGTGTGGGACGACTTCTTCTCGCACCACCGCGTGGGCGACATCGCGGAGGGCAAGGTGGTCCGGATGACCAACTTCGGCGCCTTCGTCGAGCTCGCCGACGGCATCGAGGGGCTCATCCACGTCTCCGAGTTCGACGATGCGCAGGGACAGGAGAAGATCGAGCTCGAGGTCGAGAAGACCTACCAGATGAAGATCATCAAGCTGAGCCCCGCCGAACGGAAGATCGGGCTGAGCATCCGCGCGCTCAAGTCGGACGAGTTCCGTTCCGACTGGGAGGCGTACGCCAACGAGACGCCGAGCCCCAACATCACGCTCGGCGACCACTTCCGGCGCTCCCAGTAGCGGGTGCGCCGGCCGGCATCCGGGGCGGGAGGCGCACGCCTCCCGCCCGCACGTTCACGGAGCGCCGGCGCCTGGGTGCAGGGGCCGTATGACCACGGGCGGCAGCATGACCAAGGCGGAGCTCGTCGAGGAAGTCTCGCGAGTGTCCGACCTCACCAAGAAGCACGCAGAGGTCATCGTCGAGACGGTGTTCAAGAGCATCATCGATGCCCTGCACCGCGGCGAGAAGATCGAGCTGCGGGGCTTCGGGAGTTTCCGCTTGCGCCGGCGCGAGCCGCGCAAGGGGCGCAACCCGAAGACGGGCGACAAGGTGGACGTCCCGCCGAAGAAGGTCCCCTACTTCAAGCCGGGCAAGGAACTGAAAGACCTCATCAACCGGCTCCCGGAGACCGGGGCGGCTGGGCGCCCCATGGCGCTGCCGGAGCCGCGCGAGGCGCTCTCGGTGCTGCTCCCGGCCACCGCCGGTGAGGAGCCGGTCACCACCGGGTCCTGAGGCCGCGTCCCGCCTCCGCCCAGCCCGGTCACCCCGATGGAACGCCTCTGGTCGCCCTGGAGACTGGCCTACGTGACGGGCACCACCCACGAGACCGACTGCATCTTCTGCGACGCGGTGGCCGGCGCCGAGCCCCCGCTGGTTCTCTACCGCGGCGCCACCTGTTTCGTCATCCTGAACCTGTACCCCTACAACAACGGCCACCTCATGGTCGTGCCCAACCGGCACATCGCGGCGCTCGCCGACGCCACGCCGGGCGAGCTGGCCGAGGCGTTCGGCCTCGCGCGCGTGGCCGAGATCGCCCTCACCGAGTGCTACGCGCCCCACGGCATCAACGTGGGAATCAACCTGGGCAAGGCGGCCGGCGCGGGCGTCCTGGGACACCTGCACGTGCACGTGGTGCCGCGCTGGAACGGCGACACGAACTTCATGACCGTGGTGGGCGACGTGCGCGTGCTCCCCGAGGACCTTGCGCAGACGGCGGCGCGGCTGCGCCCGCTGTTTGCGCGGCTCACGGGGCAGGCCGCCGCGTCGGCCCCGCCCGAGTAACGGACCGAACGATGTTCCTGCAGCCTTCTTCGGAACAGCTGGCGTTTCGCGACGCCGTGGCGGCCTTCGCGCGCGAGCGCGTGGAGCCGGCGGCCGCCGCCATCGACGAGCAGGATCGCTTCCCCGCGGAGCTCGTGCGCGAGGCGGCGGCACTCGGGCTGATGGGCATCACGATCCCGCGCGAGCACGGCGGGGCGGGGCGCGACTACGTGAGCCTCGCACTGGCCATCGAGGCGCTGGGGCGTGCGAGCGCCACGCTGGCGGTGATCGCCACGGTGAACAACTGCCTCGTGGCCGAGGCGGTGGCGCACTTCGGCAGCGACGCGCAGAAAGAGCGCTGGCTGCGGCCCCTCGCCACGGGCGAGGTGATCGGATCCTTCGCGCTGTCGGAGCCGGAGGCGGGCACCGATGCGGCGAACCAGCACACGCGGGCGGCGTTCGACGGCGAGGGCTACCGGCTCGACGGCCACAAGGTGTGGGTGGCCAACGCGGCGGCGGCGGGCGTGGCCATCGTGTTCGCCTCCACGCAGGCCGACATCTCGGGCCGCGGCGTCAGCGCGTTCCTCGTGCCGATGGACACGCCGGGCATCACGAAGCGAGCGGGCAACGACTCGCTGGGCGTGCGTGGCCTCGGCTGCCGGGACCTGGAGCTCACCGACGTGTTCGCCGACTCGAGCCAGGTGATCGGGACCCCGGGGCAGGGCTTCGCGATCGCGCGCTGGGCGCTCGAAGGCGGCCGCGTCGCGATTGCCGCGCAGGCGCTCGGCGTGGGGCAGGCGGCGCTCGACGAGGCGCTCGCCTACGCCAAGCAGCGGCATACGTTCGGACAGGCGATTGCGTCCTACCAGGCCATCCAGTGGATGCTCGCCGACACGGCCACCGAGCTCGAGGCGGCACGGATGCTGACACTGCGCGCTGCGGCGGCGAAAGACCACCAGGAACGCGCCTCGCTCGAGGCCGCCATGGCCAAGCTCTCGGCCTCCGAGGCCGCGCACCGCGCGGCCGACCGCGCGATGCAGGTCCTGGCCTCGGCCGGGTACCGGCGCGGCTCGCGCGTCGAGCGCCTGTTCCGCGACGCGCGCGCCGCGGAAATCTACCAGGGCACCTCCGAGGTGCAGCGGATGATCATCGCGGCGAACGTGATCTAGCAGCCGAGCGGCTGGCGGCACGCGGCTCGCGCCGAGCGGCTGGCGAGCAGGGGCGCTGACAACTCAGACCTCGAGACTCGGACCTCAAAACTCAGAACTCAAGGCTCAGAACTCCACCCATGTTCGCCGACGTCGCACTCGCCCGGAGGATCGAGGCGGCGGAGGCGCGGCTCTCGGAGGGCGTCGTGCGGCTCGTCATGGCGCGGCGACCGCAATCCCGGTCGTTCGTCGAGGCGTTGGCCGGCGGCGTGGCCGTGTTCGGCGGGCCGGGCTCGCCCTTCAACAAGGTGGTCGGCGCCGGGTTCGACGGGGCGCCCGACGCCGAGCCGATCGAACGCGTCGAGCGTGCCTTCGCCGAGCGCCGGGCCCCGGTTCAGGCCGAAGTGGCCACACTCGCCTCGCCGGTGTTCCACGCGGCGCTCACGCGGCGCGGATACGTGCTGCAGGGATTCGAGAACGTGCTGGGCCGCCCGCTCAGCGGTGAGGGGCCCGCGGGCGCGCCGGCCGGGGCCCCGAGCGTCGTGGGCATCGAGGTCGGCGAATCGACGTCCGCCGACCTCGCGCGCTGGATGGACATCGTGGTGACTGGCTTCGAGCACCTGGACGCAACGGGTGCCGGCAGCGGCGTCCCGCCGCCGCCACGTGACGCGGTCGAGCAGGTGATGGCGGACCTGGCGGGCGCGCCAGGGTTCCGGCGCTACCTCGCGCGGGTGGATGGCACCCCGGCCGGCGGCGCCAGCCTGCGCCTCGACGAGAGCGGCGTCGCGCAGCTCACCGGCGCGGCCACGCTGCCGAGCTTCCGCCGCCGGGGCGTGCAGCGGGCATTGCTGGCTGCGCGCCTCGCCGTGGCGCGCGCGGCCGGCTGCGACCTCGCGGTGATCACGACTCAGCCCGGCACACAGTCGCAGGCCAACGCGCAGCGCCAGGGCTTCGACCTGCTGTACACACGGGCCATCCTGGTGCGCGAGTCCGGCCCGTGAGGCGGTCGCACGAGCCGTTCGGCAACGACGGCGCCACGAACGAGGCACCAGGAACGGACCAGGCACGAAGAACCAGGCACCAGGAACTGGCCGCGTTCTGACGGATCGGAGTTGACGACTGACAACTGGATCGCCATGTCCCACACACGCAGGCAGTTCGTCCAGGTGGCCGGCGGAGCGCTGCTCGCGTCGGTCGTGGCGCCGTCGCCGGCAATGCCGGCACAGCCATCGGGGGGCCGGCCTGTCCGGCGCCGCTACGCCATCGTCGGCACGGGGCATCGGGCGACGGGCATGTGGGGACGCGACCTCGCCGGTCGGTACGACGACGTGCTCGAGTTCGTCGGACTGGCCGACGTGAACCCGCTGCGCGTCGAGGTGGCGAAGTCGCTGATCGGCGTAGACTGCCCCACCTTCACCGACGTGGACCGCATGCTGGACCAGACGCGGCCCGACCTGCTCCTCGTGTGCACCGTGGACGCCGCGCACGCCGGCTACATCGTCAAGGGGCTCGAGCGCGGCATCGACGTCCTGACCGAGAAGCCGATGGTGATCGACGAGGCGCAGTGCCGGGCCGTGCTCGACGCCGAGCGCCGCACGGGCCGCCGCCTCGGCGTCACCTTCAACTACCGCTACGCGCCCAAGCACCGCCGGGTGAAGGAGCTGCTGCTCGAGGGCGCCATCGGCCGCGTCACCTCGGTGGACTTCGCGTGGTTCCTCGACGTGTATCACGGTGCCGATTACTTCCGGCGCTGGCACCGCCTGCGCGAGATGGGCGGCACGCTGTTCGTGCACAAGGCCACCCATCACTTCGATCTCGTCAACTGGTGGCTCGATGCCGACCCGGTGGAGGTCGTCGCCCACGGCGAACTCGAGCGGTACGGCCGCCACGGCGCCGTGCGTCATACCCACTGCCGCCCGTGCCCGGTGAAGGACCGGTGCGAGTTTCACTGGGATCTCACGAAGGACGCGCGCCTGGTGCGGCTGTACGCGGACTGCGAGTCGGCCGACGGGTACCACCGCGACGGCTGCGTCTTTCGCGAGGACGTGAACATCTACGACACGATGACGGCGCTCGTGCGGTACAGCACCGGCGTGCAGATGAGCTACTCGCTCAACGCCTTCATGCCCTTCGAGGGATACCGCGTTGCGTTCAACGGCGAGCACGGCCGGCTCGAGGTGCGCGACTTCGAGCGGCAGCCGTGGACGCCTGCCGAAGAGACCGAGGTGGAGCTGACGCGGAACTTCGGGCGGCGCGAGCGGATCGCCATCCCAGCGGCCGCTGGGGGCCACGGTGGCGGCGACGACGTCCTGCGGGACCTGGTCTTGCGGAACATCGGCGTTCCCGACCATATGCGGTTGCCGAACTCGCGTGCGGGCGCGTTGTCGTGCCTCACCGGCATCGCGGCGCGCACCAGCGTGGAGGAGCGGCGGCCGGTGCGCATCGCGGACCTGTGCCCGGTGTGATCCGACCTGCGGCCCCGGCCTGAAGGGCCGGGCCACGACGGCAACGACGGCGCGTTGGCCTCCAGGGTTGCGGAGCCGCGCCGTGGCACGGTGCTTCCGCGCCGTGCATCAGCGACCTGCCTCGAACGTCCGGAACTCCAACTTGCGCTCGCGCTGTCGCGCCACCTTGACGGTGCGGTAGCGGGTGTCGCCCATGACGGCCGCGACATCCCAGACCGGACCCATGCCGCTCTGCACGACAACGAAGCGCCGGACGTTCGCGCGGTCGAGGCGTCGCGCGATCTCGGCCAGTGCGGTTTCGTCCTTCGCAAACAGGAACGTGTGGGTGGGCGCGGCGGCTGCGGCGAACTGGTCGAACCACCACGCGTTGCTCACGACGTAGCGCTCCGCGAGTGCGGCCGTGGTCCGGGCGATGCGGGCGTGTGGGCGTTTGGTGCCATGCAAGGTACGGTAGGCGGCCCGCGTGGACATGACGCCCGTGGCCATGGCCGCGACGAGGCCGGCGGTGACGAGCCACCCGGCGACGCCGGTTCCGGCGCGTTCGCGCAGCCGCAGGCCGGCGTCCACGGCCAGCAGCAGCAACGGCGGGACCACGCAGAGCAGGTAGCGAGGTGCCCACTGCGCCCCGCCGTCGTTGGGCGTTGTCGCGACGATGCCGAGGATGGGCACGAGCACGAGCAGCCAGAGTGCCAGGCCAGCCCGGTCGACGCGGGGCATGACGAGGGCCAGGAGGCCGAAGGGCATTGCCGGCCACAGGCTCTCGGGCCGCCACGAGAAGAGCCACAGCCGGGCGAACCCGAGGCGCGTCACGAGCGATTCGGGCGCCTCGCCCAGGGCGCTGCCGAGGTGCAGGCCGAGCGGCGTTCCGAAGTGCACGGCGTTGTAGACCCCTTGCGGGAGGAGGCCCGCCAACGTCGCGGCCGCAAACAGCCCCATCGAGCGCGGGCCGGCGCCCATCGCGCCGAGCGAGAGCCAGAGCGCGACGGTGCTCCAGAAGGCCTCGGGCCGCAGTTGAATCGCGAGGGCGCACAGCAGGCCGGCCCAGGCCACGCCGCCCGGCCTGGCGCGACGGCGCAGGGCGAGCGCGGCAGCCCCGCAGACGGCCGCTGCGGCCGGGGCGTGCTCCCAGTACTCCAGCCCATAGAAGAGCAACGGCGAGGTCACCAGCACCGCGAGTCCGTACAGGGCCGGCGGTCCAGCCAGCCCGAGCCGGCGCGCGAGGGCGGCCGCGAGCGGAATCAGCAGCAGCAGGCTTGTGACCGGCCACACGTAGACGCCTGGGACGCCCAACCACGCGAGGAACGGCGCCGTGAGCACGGGGAAGAGGGGAGGCATGACGGCGTGCACGTGATCGCCGTGCACGCGGAAAAACGGCTCCATGAACTCGCCGGCGGGTTCGCCCCCAATCTCCGGCAGGTCGATGGTGAAGGGCCGTGCCGGGTGGGCCGCCGCCTGCTGGGCGGCCACGAGCTTCACGCCGGAATCGCCCGAGTAGAACCCCTCGAGCTCGAGGCCCCGCAGCAGCGGGAAGACTGCCACGAAGCCCAGCGCCAGCGGGATCGCCGCGCCACGGAAGAAGTCGCGGAGGGTCATCCCCGCAGCCACCGCCCGGCGCCGTCGAGGAACTCCTCGAAGTCGTGCACGACGACGTCGGGCGCCGGGTCGGCCTCGTCCCAGTGTGCGGCGCGGAAGCTCGTTGCGAGCGCCACGCACGTCATGCCCGCGGCCTTCGCGGCCGCCACGCCCATCGGCGCATCTTCGAAGGCCAGGCACCGCGCTGGTGCGACACCGAGCCGCTGGGCGGCCGCGAGGAACACATCGGGTGCCGGCTTCCCGCGGGGCACCTGGTCGCCGCGGACGATGACGTCGAGCGGGTGGGACAGCCCGATCTCCTCGAGCGTGTGCGCGACGTTCTCGGCAGGCGCGGAGGTTGCCAGGGCCACGGGGATGCGATGCGCCGCCAGCGCATCGAGCAGCCGGGGCAGCCCGCGCAAGGGCTCGAGGCGGCCCGCGGAGATCTCTCGGTAGAGCGATTCCTTCTCGTGCTCGTACACCCGCCACTCCGCCTCGTCCATGGCGCGGCGGAAGAGGATGGGGAAGATCTCGCTGTTGCGCTTGCCGTCGAGGCGGATCCGGTCGGCCGTGGTGAGCGGTGGCAGCCCGTGGCGCCGCGCGAAGACCGCGAAGGCTTCCGCATGCAGCGCCATGTTGTCCACCATCGTCCCGTCGAGGTCGAAGATCACTCCGGCCGGGACGTTCGACGCTGGTGTGCCTCGTGCGTGGGGCCTGGTACCTCGGCGGGCCTCGGTCATGGTGCCTCGCTGTGTCCAGGGCCTGGTGCTTCGGCCCGCCTCGGTCCTCGAGCCTCAGCGTGACGACCTACCAGGCACGACGTCCCAGGCGCGCCGAGGTCCCGGGCACCAGGCACGAGGCACGACAAGGAACCGTCCCTGTCGCTACCCAAGAATCTGCTTGGCGATCGTCTGCAGCTGCATGTTCGAGGTACCCTCGTAGATCTGCCCGATCTTCTGATCGCGATAGAGCTTCTCGACGGGATAATCGCGCGTGAAGCCGTAGCCCCCGAAGAGATTCACGGCCATCGAGGTGACCCGTTCGGCGGCCTCCGACGACACGATCTTGCAGATGGCCGCCTCGGTCAGGAACGGTTTGCCCGCGTCGCGCAGCCGGGCGGCGTTGTAGACCAGCAGACGCGCCGCCTCGACATCGGCCGCCATCCGCGCCACCTGGAACTGCACACCCTGGAAGTCGGCGATCGGCTTGCCGAACTGCCTGCGCTCGCGGACGTACTTGACCGTGTGGTCGAGCGCGCCCTGTGCGAGGCCCACCATCTGCGCGCCGATGCCGATGCGTCCCTCGTTGAGCGTCTCGATGGCCACTTTGTAGCCCTTGCCCACCTCGCCGAGCACGTTGGCGGCCGGCACGTGGCAGTCCTCGAAGAGCAGCTCGCAGGTGCTGCTCGCGCGAATCCCGAGCTTGTCCTCCTTCTTGCCCACGGTGAAGCCAGGGAAGCCGCGCTCGACGAGAAAGGCGGTGATGCCACGGTAGCCCGCTTCGGGCTTGATGTTGGCGAACACCAGGAACAGTTCGGCCTCGTTGCCGTTGGTGATCCAGAGCTTGCGCCCGGTGAGGCGGAAACCGCCTTCGACCGCCGTGGCGCGGGTGGCGAGCGCGAAGGCATCGCTGCCCGACCCGGCCTCCGACAGCGCGTAGGCACCGACCCACGACCCGGCCAGCTTCGGTAGATACCGCGCCTTCACGTCGTCGGATCCCCACCGCAGGAGCGCGTTGATGACGAGTGTGTTCTGCACGTCCACGAGCACAGCCACCGATGGATCGACGCGGGAGATCGCCTCGACGGCCAGGACGCTGTGGAAGAAGCGCGCCCCCCCGCCGCCGTAGCTCTCGGGGATCTCGATCCCCATCACGCCCAACGCGAACAGTTCGTCGACGAGCGCCCGCGGAATCTTGGCGTGCTCCTCCATTTCCTTGACGAGCGGCCTCACGGTGGTCTCGGCGAACTGCCGGACGCTGTCGCGGAAGAGCACCTCGTCTTCTGTGAGAGTGGTGAGCGGGGCCGGAAGAGTCTCGGTGATCGACTGGGTGGTCACGGTGGGTCTCCTGGAGCGTGTCCGGCTGTGCATCGTATCACCCGGCAGCCGCGAGGGCCGAGAGCGGCCAAGCCGTGGAGGGTCGGGCCATGGCGGCGTGCGCGGCCCGGCGCCGCAGGGCCCGGGCCACGACCCCGCACCCTCGGACCGCCCGCCGTCGCTCGCGACGCATCGCGGCCGTCGTGGCACAGCGCTCCAGCGCCGTGCGGTCGCGCCGGTGCGCGGGTGCTATCATCGAGGTGATCCCGTCACCGTGCCGCTGCCAGCGGCTGGGCTCGGCCATGATGTCTCACCATGCCACGTCAGCAACCGCTCGGGTCGTTGGCTCGGCCCGCCGTCGCCGGCTGGCCGTCGCCGCTGGCCTCGTGCTGCTCTTCGCCGGGTCGCCCGTCGGGCAGCAGCTGGCCCCGCCCGCCGGCCAGGCTCAGGCCCCGCGGCTGCCGGACCAGGCTGCGCAGGGCGCCCCGGTCACCGAACAGCAGCCGGCGCAACCGGTCTTCCGCACCGGGATCAACTTCGTCAGCGTGGACGTCATCATCACCGACAAGAAGGGCAATCCCGTCAACGACCTCCAGGCCGCCGACTTCGAGGTGCTGGAGGACGGGAAGCCGCAGACGGTCGAGACCTTCAAGCTGATCAACGTCAGCGGGCAGCCCGA
>Ga0114939_10003484_pt1 | contig 10999 bp, 9 predicted proteins | sample AshMeaCrysSpring_FD_87196 | JGI IMG/M metagenome (GOLD analysis project Ga0114939, IMG submission 87196) | Groundwater microbial communities from Big Spring, Nevada to study Microbial Dark Matter (Phase II) - Ash Meadows Crystal Spring | ecosystem: Environmental > Aquatic > Deep subsurface >... | reverse complement strand
TTCTCGCCCGAGATCGCCCCCTACCTGACCATGCTGCACAAGCGCTTCACCAGCTACCGGCTCGAGGATGTGGCCAAACTGCGCAGCGCCTACGCGATCCGCCTGTTCGAGATGCTGGTCCAGTTCGCCGACACCGGGGTCTTCCTGATCTCAGTGGCGGACTTCAAGCAGCGCCTGGGGATCGAGGAGAAGTACGACCGCTTCTCCAACCTCAAGGCCCGGGTGATCGACCCCGCGGTCAAGGACCTGGTGGCGAAGACCTCCCTGAATGTCTCCTGGAAGGGCAGATCATGAGCCACCTGCCTACCGGCAAGGCAGGCCGGTTGCTCGACCTCATCGCCCCGACCAGAGCGGAGGCCCTGCGGCAGGCCAGCCGGGTGCAAATCCACCGGGAGCTGCTGGACCGACCGATCGACGAAGACACTCGGCTCGTTGCACGAGCGGCGGAGGCATTGGAGCTTGCGGCCCTCGGTTTGCTGCTCGACGGCGTCGGAGAGGACGAGCAAGTGCAGCTGGAGCTTCGTCAATGTGCCGCTGACGCCTTCCGGTTGATGCGCGCACTGTCCAGGCCATGCCTACCGGCAGGCAGGCCAGCAGACCCTATAGACACGGCTGTCTTTCTATTGCGGGCCGGTGCGCTTGCTGTGCTCGGCGACAAGGGGGCGGACGCCGCACGCTGGCTCGCCAAAGAACCCTGGCTTGGTCTTCCCCTGGACGCCGAAGACTGGCGGGCGCGCACCTGGTCGACCATCTTGGATGTCTGGCTTCGGCTCATTCGCAAGCAGGGCTGGACGGATCGCGATGCGGTGCTCGAAGGAGTGGCCCGGCTGCGCGGTGCCCAAGCCGCCTTCGAGCAGCGGTATCTCGAAGGTCTGGACCCGGCGACCGCCAAGGCCGCCGCGTTGGAGCTGATCGGCCTGTACCACCTGGCCAAGGCCGCTGAAATCCTTGCCTTGTACATCATCGACGGCGTGGTTGATGGCAAGTACCAGATTCAACAGCTGCTGGAGACCCACTTCGACCGGGTCCTCACGGTCTGTCAGCGCGCTCAGATGCTGGACCTGGAACCGCTTAGCCGGCTGCTGGCCGCGTCAGCCGTGCAAATGGCGGAGAACTCTATCTGGACGGCACCAACCAGGAACTAAACATGACCAACACCCGCAAATTCATCAACATCGCCATCCTGGCAATCACTTTCCCAATCGGCCTATTCTTCGGCCTGCCCGGCGTAGTGATCTGGTTCCTGGCGGCTCTCGGCACATTGCCGATGCTCAAATGAACCAAATAATCCCAACCCTCCTCGCAGCCATCCTCGCGCTCCCTGCGGCGGCCTGCCTTGCCGGTAGGCAGGCCGAGGACTTCAACCTGGAGCGCTGGCAGCGCCTTCACGAGATCAACGAGCAGCACCAGCAAAAAGCTCGCCAGAAGCGTATGGAGCGCGAACTTAGGCGACAAACCAAACTGGTGGAGAAAATTAACAATGCTAAGCAGCCGAGAATATTTCAGCATCCTAAACCATTACCACTACACCCCAAACAGCGCAGAGGCCGTCATTAAAGAGCTTACTGTGTCAGCAGCAGATTGGCGACGCGAAGCCGAGCATCTTGCGCACAAACAACCGAGCGATGCCTTGCGGTATCGTAAATGGGCAGACAAGCTTGATGAGGCTGTTAGGCGTATAAGCGTGAGCTTCAAAAGAGTCGATGGGGAAATCTAAAATGATACGCATTTCAAAAAGCGCAGTCTGGATCTACGCTGCCATTTTCGGAATAGCTGCATGGATAGCTATCTTATATCTGGTTTTCTAAAGGTAAGACAATGGTACACGACAGCGAATACGAAAGCGTTGCCTGGCAAATACGGCAGGAATGGCAAAACATCCTGATGGCTATCCACCGTGAAGAATGGGCTGATGTGATCGCCAAAGCCTCGGGAATCGAGATGTTAGCTTCACACGCCAACCGGCTGAAAAACGGAGACCAGCATGAAAATCACGATTGAAAAAGATGGCGAAGCTCCTGCGTTAATTGCTTGCGGTTGGCATCGATGGAGAAATATGTGATGGAGTATGATAATGAAAAAAGTGATTGAAACTAAGCATTACCCGGATGCCGGCATTACCGTGCTACGCGCTCCACGCGACCAAGGTGATGGCGACATTAGATTCATCGTGCGCATGGAGTGCTGCGGCAGGGTCCAGAAGATGTCCCGTAGCAATGTGCTGGAGCGCCTTCGCACCGGCGCGGCTTACCGGGAGCTGAACGGATATGCCACCCCCTGTACGTCCTGCTCCAAAACCGTTGGCAAGTATCGTTCGCCTGTAAGACCAAATGGCAAGCGTAAGACCACAGACCTGGAGCCAATTTTTCAGCAGATCAAGGTGCCTAGTTGGGACACCTGCCTGCCGGTAGGCATGAGCCGACCAGGCGATAGAGGCTACAAAATATGGAGCGATGGTTGCAAATGAGTGCCCTGAGCGCAGCGCGTGATCCGGCACTTATTCTTCCCACGTCTTCTCTTGCCATTTCCGGAGAAGCGCTAGGCACTCCGGAACGGTACTCGCCGTCATAATATCATCGTAGAACGTTTCTACTTGGTCTTTCCAATGCTCTGGTACGGAATGCTTGGATAAATGCCCAAGCGTTCGTGCCTTTTTGAGCTTCGGGCTTTTCTCGTACAGATGGCTCAATCCTTCGGCCAAATACCGATGGCGTAGCTCATCTATGTCTGGGCCAATGTTAATTATCATGCTATTGTCACATCAAATTTACTAAGAACAACGTTCATATCAGGGACAATTTGCAACGTATAGCCGGATACAAAAACAGTTAAAAATCCTGTTTCATGAAGCAACGCATCTTTAAGATGTTCCAATACTTCGTCACCAGCCAATGAATCCTGTAGTGGCACTGGCACGGTAATATCTGCGGCTCCTACATTGTAAACAATCGTTGCTGTCTTACCGGGCAAAGGAACCAAAGCATCATGAAAATCAAATATAAACCCAGCTATCACGGTATGCTGTCCATCGCCAGTAACTGGCAATGGCATAACAGGCGTAATAGCCGGCGGAGTCCACGCAACTGGCGTAGACGTTACACTCCGCGCCAATATGTGCTGAACATACTTGGCTTTCGGAAAGTCTTCTACTACAAGCGTATAAGTACCTGGCTCTGTAAATGAGAGTTGCACTAATCCAGTTGGATCAACATGTAGATCACGCCCGGTTTCTTGTATCATCACGCTTGCATGTTGCGACAGACCGGTAATCACAATGTGGTCTGTTCCATCGGCATCGAGTACGTTCTTGCTCCAGTGGCTTACCTGTTGTGGCCTTGGTGCAAGCTTTGCCCCATCCCAATAATATGTTTCAGCCGTAATCGCCGGGTCAGCCGTAGGGATATATTCAATATTAGCCTGATCGTATTCTCCAATGATTCGGCCAGTATGAAGCTCAACTATTACGTGTCTCATTATTTTTGCCCTAATATCCAACTAACCTGAACATATGGGGTACTGCATCTATTGTAATAAGACCAAATATAAAAAGGAATATTGCCCGATGCTTGTATATCAACCGCAATCGTACCATACACTATTTTTCGTCCTGCCTCCCCATCACTCGTTTTTACTGAAACGGTGGCCATGCCTGTTTCTTGTATGAGGTTGGTATATTTTTCAGCAGAACCATGAAAACGGGAATCTATAAGTGCATCATTGTTACTAGATTTTAATCCTACTTGTATTGAGCCGCCACTAAAACGATCAGGGTAGAAATCGGTGTGCCCAATAAGAAAAAACAGTATTCTTTTGCTTGACCAATCTGATCCGGACCATACATTAAACCATGCAGCGCCGCCATTACTCAAATGCGCGCTAAAATTTCCAGCGAGTACGTTAGAATACTCCGCCATTTTAATGTTTGTGACTGCCAGGTTAGCAATCTTGGCGTTGTCAATTGAGGCATTCTGTATATATGCATTACGCATATAGACATTGCCATTCATTACAACAAATGGATATTGTAAACCAGTGCCTGGAACAGCCGCCGGGTCACGTATCGCAAATCTATTGGCATTAATAAAGAAATCAGAAACCCATTGATTGTCTTCTTTTACTACTGAAAGCCCATAACCGGCTTGAACGATATTATCGCCGTCCTCGATCTCCGCCTTGACTGTATATTTTACACCTCCGCCGCCTGTACCATCGGCCCATGCCATGCCTTCGCGCTTGAGTGCAGCGAACAGTGGAGGGTTTTCTCCAGGAGTCCATGGGGGAGGAAGAGTAGTTTTCGCAGTTGAGTACCAAAGTTGTGGCCTAAAGAAAAATACAGTGTGCGTTCCTGAGGCCGGACCGACGTTAAGTAAATAGATATAAGCAAACCGCGCATTAGCCGGGGACTGGGCATTTAATAAAAAGCGAGGCCAATAAATAGAAGACGGTCCATCAGCTGGCGTTGTAGGAACAATGTCTCTGGATGAGACAACTATCACATTTTTATTTACATCTAACCAAGTAATCGCAATCCTGCACGTTGTATTGAGTATCGATAAATGAACAGAAAGCGCATACCAAGTAGAGCCTATAACTGAAACAAGTTGATATATACCTACATGATTGTTTGCTGGTATTGAAGCGGCACTAGCATTTATTCCGGTCTCTTGAGTATAAAGAATTTGATTCCAATCAGAAGAATTCCCTTGCCAATAGCTCGGTCCAACAACTCCGGCTGAATATGTTTTAAACCACGCTATACCCAATTTGGATTCAAATATTGGGTCATTAAGTAGGTTCGCGCTTCCGGTTTGCGCCCGAAGCTCTGAGATGTCCGTTGCGTTTGCAGCTATCTTCCCATCGATATTTGTTACTTTTGTGTCTAGCGTAGTAAGCGCGTTCGCATTGCCAGTAATCCGATTATTTTGAGCAGTTAACTCTGCATTTGCCGCTGTGATAGCCGTTGCATTTGCCGTGACCCTTCCGTCTATTGTAGTGACTTGTGACCTAAGTGTATTAAACGCCTCCGCCGCTGCAGACAAGCCCGGACCCCAAGTGCTGGGCTCAGTTTGGGTCGCCCCGGCAACAGCAAACATGGGGCGAACTATATAGGCGGTTAAATTACTCTGGCTGGCAGTGCCATTCTGAGTTATGCGTATGATAACACGCGCATAAACTGCACCAGCAGGAGCAACACCAAACACTACCGGACGATCCCAGTCGGTGAGTGCATTGCCGCCGCTTTTAGTGGCTGCTACAACTGCTGATTCCGTAGTTAAGAGTGTATCGGCCGAATCATAAAACAGAATGAAAAGAGAAACTGCATGTGGTAACGCGCCAACATAAGCAGAGAATTGGTACCGTTTGTTTACCTCTACCGGCAAAGGAGACTGAGCAATTTGCACATAGCTCGTTGAAATGGTGGCACCAGTAGACGACAGTCTTGCTGTTCGCTCATTAGACGCTACTCCTGTTTTTAACGCACGTGCGCCAAAGAGCCCGCTAGTATAAGTAGCATATTTGACGGCAGGGCCAGTAACATCAGCACTCAAAAACGTCCACGTTGTATCATATTCAAACTGCGGATCGTTTAAGAGATTATGGACTCCTTGGTTTGCTTGAACAGCATTTATCTGTTGAGCAAGATTATTAATATCTCCGGATTGTTTATTGACCTCCGCTACTACTGTATCAATACGAACGCCTAACGCCGCCAATGCTCCGGCATATTGGCCAATATTGTGCCATTCATTAGGATTTTGATCGGGTTGCTTATTTAAGCTTGGCTGTGTTGACAGATATAAATCGCCATTGAAAGTAACATATTCACCGGCTTTATAATTTCTGGTTGAGTCCCAAGGTTGTGCTCCTTGAATGCTGTCTAGCCTATCGGAGATCTCTTGCGCGTATGGATTTCCGTAGGTTATAAATTGAATAAGCTCTTGGGTAAGCCAACTTTTGTCGATGACGCCATGTATTTCATCAATTACATCTTTAACATACCTGTCTGGAATACAGCTTTTAACTACTGATTCCGGTCCAACCAGACCATTAACATCAACACTCCGCAGGTAGTAGTAATACGGAATGCCAAGCTGCGGCATTGACCGGTCGAAATATCGTTCGGCATGCCGTACTGTTGCAATTAGTTCTGTTCTTGCTACATCTGCTACCGGTGCCCTTAATACCTGCACAGCTTCGGCTGATGGATGGTTTAGCCATTCCAGTAATAGCGCGCCAATGAATGAAGTACAAATAATATTGGTCGGAGCTGGTGGACCGCCAGTTGGATTTCCGGGAACTCCAGCAGCTATGGCCCTAGTATTGCTATATACCCATGCTCCTTGGTTATCACCGACAGCCGCTACTCGAACCCAAATGTCTCCACCAATAGCAGATGTGAATCGTGCAGTTTTGTAATTGTAGTTCCCCGCTTTATACCAGCCTGTTGCTGGCGGAGTCGCCCCAGTCCATTGGGCGTATTCGACAACAAAATATTTAGCACAGCTATCCGCATCCCAATTAGCTACTATGACATAGCCAGGAAATCCAGAAAGCTGGAGACCCACAACGGTTGGCGTTGGACAAGGCCGAATCGGTGGAGTAGGAGTCGGCGGGGTCGGTGAATTATCATGTGCCCGCGTATCATCAATAATCGCTTCGATTGTCACCAAATGCAAAGAGGCTGGCGTTACTTTAGTGACAATAGCAACACGTGAAAAATTAGAGGTCGTGGCGATTACTCCAAACTGCTTACCAGGAATAACGCTTTGACTTGGAGCACTAACCAATACGCCTATGTCATCTGCAGACCCACGTGTTACTCCAATAGCGGTTAGTCGGCTATTATCTGCACCTTGAAACGCAATTGTTGCGCCGCCGCCGATTGATGCCCAATCAATTGCTTCGGCAAATTGTACTGTAGTTGAATTCAGCCAAGCCTTGATGTCTACGCTTTTTGCCCAACCGGGCATATCATAGCTAACACTGATTTCATCGCCGAGTGACGGAATAAATCCCTCCATCTCTGTTTGGAAAGAAATCAGTCTACGTCTATAGCGATTAGAACGAGCTAAATACCACGCCTCGCTATAGGCCCTATTTCTATTAACACAACCAAATAGATTAACAGAAGCCTCTACGTCCTCCTCGCTAAGCTGTGCGCCATCGTAACGAACGGACACATATCGTTGTGCCCATACTGTCTCGTCCCAGTACTCTACTTTTACAGCTTCTGCCGTATTTTCCGTTGGGACTACATAATCAAGAGCAAAACTACCAGCTACAATATTGCGGGAAGAGAAAACCGCAACAGTGGGGCCTTTTCCAGTATCTCTAGCAACACGCAGCAAACCACCTTGGGAATAGACAACTGCCCGCGCAACCTTAGCAATCGTGGTAATTACTTCCCAAGCTGTAGATGAACTATCAAAACGTCCGTCGAATTCTATATTATTCAACGCCAGCATAGCTGGAATATCAAGGCGCGTGATCGGTAGCCCGGCACCATATACGTCATTGGTCAACGCATCGATCAGCGCATCACCGCACCCTCTCGTAGCTGTGGCCGTCGTTTGAAATGCACCATTGCGGAACAGCTTTAACTTGCGAGTTCCAATTACTGAAACTTTAACCGCCGTTTGACTAGTCAACTGATTTGAAGCTCTAACTTTTATAGCAAGCTTGCTAGTGGCCGCCAAACTACCAGCTGAAGTAAATGTCCCGCCTTTAACAGTTTCTAAATAAAACTTATCGACAACTCTTTCACTAGAGCTAACTGTTTTATCAACTCTGCATACGCGGACTTGCACTCTTTGCCAATTAGCTGGGACTGTCAAAGAATACGAGACTCTAATAGCCTCTCTAGTACTATAAGTGACCCACCATTCTCCAGCCAAAGTCCAGGGTGATATTGGATTAGCGGATTGATCGATATGTCTAAGTTCTGCTCTGATGCCTATTGGAATATCTTTTATATCACCCGTATCTTCCTCTATACGATAAGCGCCAGCTGGAGCATTAATATCAATATGTACGCCATTTAATATCGTCCCGGCTGGATTGGCAATTATAGCGGGGGACCATCGCTCACCACCGGACCCCTGCTGGTACATGTTCTCCAATAAATGATTTCCAGCACTTGTGGAAAATATTTGGGTAGGAAATAAATCCGGATCTTCATTTGGTCCGTATTGTCTCCAAGCAACATCGGTATAGTTGCTTATATCTACGTCATTAATTGCGATACTTTCTATCGCGTATTCGCCTTCTCCAAGTATAAGCAGTTCATATAAATCCTGCTCATTCCATCTATACCAAGTCCAAGGAGCAGCACCGAAGTCCGGGAAGAACTTCATCCGGCCATATTGAACAGGAATTACTTGCCCCAGTCTGGCAGTGTTATTTCCACCACTAATTGAATAAGTTGGGGACTGATTGAAAGTACTATCTGCCGTTTCTTTTACATAGGGTGAAGTGACTGGGATCAACGCATTGACAAGGATTGATCCACCAGCCGCAACAGCAAGTGAAAGTCCACCACCTATTGCAGTAGCTGCAGTAGAAGACGCAACTAGGCCCGATGAAGTGAGCCCGGCGGCCAATGCTCCACCAGCCCACCAAGCAACAGCCGCAACAGCAATCAATGCGACCGCACGAAATATGTCTTTGGTGTCACCGCCGCCTGCTGGGAGATAACCAACCGTTACTAGGTCATTACCGTCAATCCAGGTTACGTCCCAATCACTACGCAAGATCGGATGTCCGTTGACCAGCATGATATAGGCACGCTCATCTTCCTCTGGGCTAAGCTCAGCAAGCCAGCACGGATGCTCGATTGGCGTTACAGTATGGTCGCCAGGATCGAAAGGATTATTGAACGTAACAAGATGCATGACGATAAAACCGTAAATTCTGCCAGCCGTGAAGGCGCAAGCTGACGATGGTCTGAAGGATTACACCAATTGGCTCGATACAATGCAATATATAGTCTGATCCGATATAGCAACCGACATGGAAAGGATGCTCGCCCTTTGCCATTAAAACACCATCACCCAGTTGAGGATCATCCGTTTCAAACCATAGCTTTCTTTCTAAATGGTTTGCCACGGTATGCATAACTGCCAGAGTGTCTTTGGCATTAATATCAATCGCTGCCACTTTACGCTTGAATTGATCATTCTGCACTTGCCTAAAGAATGACCAGCAGTCCCGCTCACCCACAATGAACGGCAGCCCAAGATAATCGTTTGTCCAGTTAGGAAGTGACACTGAGCAATCCTGGAAAATCATCGTCAGTGTAAATGCGTCGTGGCCATTTCCTATTATTCAATGGAGACAGGCTGGCAGTAGCAGTTACGGAAAACTCGTTTACACTGATATCAGAAAGTGACAATGACAGTGGCGGTTGATTGGCCGGGGCCCCCATCGCAGTTTCCAAGAACGCCCTGTAGGTCACCTTGATTGGGTCATTGGTCATCGTAGCGGCGATGGTTTCAATTGCCTCTAAAATGTAGCCAGCCACTGCGTCAATTTTGATAGAAATATTTGGTGGAGACAGTTCAGTAACTTCAGGCAATACCAGCTCAAACGGAACTGCTTGCCAGTTTTGCCCCTCGGCAGTAATGTCGTGAAACCCCTGCACTACTCTAATCGAATTAGCAAGACTGGGATGGCTAAACTCTAGAGTATGATAAATAACAATCTCTGGCTTTGTGGCGTAAGCCTCTTTGATTGCCTGACTCAGTGTTGTATCAGGCATCTACCACCTCCAGGTCGGCGGTAACATTGAAGTAGTAAGCAGTATTCGGAGAAGCTGCCCAAGGGCCGGCAAATCGTGCTTTATTCTGTTGCTCACAATCTCCACCGGCCGCACCTGAGCTTGGGACACCCGAGTATAATTTAATATTAAACCAGGCCGCTCCACCATCCGCCCCAGTACTGTCATGCCACCAATTGCGAAAAGCAGCAAACTGCACTCTGGTAAATGTCCAACGTACAGAAATTGTGTCTACACGCCTGCGAGTAACACGCCTGACTTTCGCCAACCCGTTCGCCATATCCGTACGGATTGTTGGATCAAACGGCGTAATCGAATAAGAGTCAATTGTAGGACTTGGGAGTGTACTTGGATATGCCGCCATTTTAGTAAGCTCCTAACGAACGCCGCAGCCCATATTGTTGCTCCATAACTTTGGAGAAGGTCCCGCCGTAGCCTACATCAGACTGGAATTCAGCTTTAACCTTAGCAATAAGCACATCAATCACTGATTCGCCATTACTATTAGTGCTCGTTTTCACCGTTCCCTGTTTTGTCGTGTCGGTTGTCTCTGTGATGTTTACGATAGGCTGAACCGTGACCGTGCTGGACTGCACACCCAGATCTCCATTAGCCATCCGCGCCAGCGGCATCACCGCCTCAGCTCCTCGCTCGCCCAAAATGCCTCCCTTGGCGTAGCGCTTGAGCGGGCCCGCTTCTGGCAGAGCAAAAACCGTGGGAGCTGTGTAGACGCCATATGGCAACGCCAGCTTGTCGTAAGCGTTGCCCTTGGCGTTGCCGAATAAGCCCGTAATGCCTTTGAAGGCATTGGTGACAGCGAATTGTAGCGCGAGCTTGGCTACCTGCTTGATCAGGCTCTTGACCGCGTCCTCGGCGCTTGCAGTGCCTTCCACCAGATCGTCAATAAAGCTTGACATCGCGTCGTTTACTGCATCGATACCCTGAATTTTCAGTTCTTCGAATGATATGCCGAGATTGCCGATTGCGGTCTTTGCGCTCTCAATGTTAGAAACATCTACCTCAAACTTTGCAGTAACTTTTTGCTCAAGATCCGAAAGGTCGAGGTTTATCTTTTTCTCTATGTCCGGTATTAAAGACAGATCATTGATTGCGTTAATGGTGAGCTCATATTCCTCGCGTAATGAGCGCATCGGGTCAACAGCATCGGCAACAGTTTTCAGCCGCTCTACCATGGATTCCGCGCTTTCGTTCGCCTTGGCGAAT
>Ga0114939_10003483_pt1 | contig 11001 bp, 6 predicted proteins | sample AshMeaCrysSpring_FD_87196 | JGI IMG/M metagenome (GOLD analysis project Ga0114939, IMG submission 87196) | Groundwater microbial communities from Big Spring, Nevada to study Microbial Dark Matter (Phase II) - Ash Meadows Crystal Spring | ecosystem: Environmental > Aquatic > Deep subsurface >... | reverse complement strand
GGGCGGACGGAGGGCCCGCGCAGAGCGCCTACGCTGGTCTGCCATGAGCTCGAAGAAGCCCTCCAACGACGACCGACGCGCCCGGGCCGAGCAGATGAAGGCCGAGCGCGAGGCCGCGGCGCGGGCCAGCGAGCGGCGCACCCGGCTGCTGGTGGCGGTCGCCGTGCTCGCCGCCGTCGCAGTGGTGGTCGCCGCCGTGGTGATCAGCCAGCAGGGGTCCACCGACGCGGCCAGCGCCACCGAGATCGACCAGGCGGCGGCCGTCCCAACCGGGGTCGAGGCGCCGTCGGGAGGCGCCCCCGTCGGCGAGGACGCCGCGCCCGTCGTGCTCGACGAGTGGATCGACTTCTCCTGCCCCGCCTGCGCCGCCTTCGCCGAGGCGCTGGGCCCGACCATCAACGAGCTGGCCGACAGCGGCGACCTGCGGGTCGTCTACCACCCGCTGTCGTTCATCAACGAGGGCTCCAAGGCCGCGGGCAACGCGTTCGGCTGCGCCATCGACGAGGGCAAGACCTCGCAGTTCTACGACGTGGTCTTCGCCAACCAGCCGCCGGAGTCGCAGAACCTCACCGACAGCGAGCTCATCGAGCTGGGCCGTCAGGTCGGCATCGACTCGCCCGACTTCGAGGCCTGCGTCAACGACGGAAGCTACGACGCCTGGATCAACAACGTGCAGCTCAACGGCCAGCAGGAGCTCCCGCAGATCCGCACCCCCACGCTGTTCATCGACGGCGAGGAGGTCACCGACCTGCCGGCCACGCCCGAGGAGCTCGTCGGCCTCGTCGAGGAGGCCAAGGCCGCCGGCTGATCGGCGCGCGGCCGGGGCCGGCCGGCCTCCGCGCGGGCGCGGTCCGGCGCGGCGACCCGGGGCCGGGACGGCTACGCTTCGCAGCCAGCAGGGCCAGTGCCGTCCCTCGCTCGGCGACGCCGTGCCACCCTCCGCGGGCCGTGGAGAGATGAGTCCAGCAACGAGCAGAGGTGATACGTGCCTGACGGCTTGACCTCCGCGCAGGGTCTGTACGACCCGGCGTTCGAGCACGACGCGTGCGGGGTGGCCTTCGTCGCCACCCTGTCCGGCGTCCCCAGCCACCAGATCGTCGCGGACGCCCTGACCGCGCTGCGCAACCTCGAGCACCGCGGCGCGGTCGGCAGCGAGCCGGAGTCCGGTGACGGCGCCGGCATCCTGCTGCAGGTCCCGGATGCCTTCCTGCGCGCGGTCGTGCCGTTCGCCCTGCCCCCGGCGGGCCACTACGCGGTCGGGATGGTCTTCGTGCCCGACGACGACGCCGCCGAGCGGGCCGCCCGCGACGCCATCGTGCGCCTGGCCGGCGAGGAGGGGCTGGCCGTGCTCGGCTGGCGTGACGTGCCGGTCACGCCGTCCCTGCTCGGTCGCGGCTCGCGCTCGACGATGCCGCGGTTCCGGCACGTGTTCGTGGTGCCGGCCCACGCCGACGGCTCGCCCGACCCCGACGTCGCCGGCCTCGATCTGGACCGGCGGGCCTTCTGCCTGCGCAAGCGGGTGGAGCACGAGACCGCCGACGCCGGCGCCGGGGTGTACCTGCCGAGCCTGTCCAGCCGCACGCTGGTCTACAAGGGCATGCTGACCACCGGGCAGCTCGAGCCGTTCTTCCCCGACCTGTCCGACCGTCGGCTGGCCAGCGCGCTCGCGTTGGTGCACTCCCGGTTCAGCACCAACACCTTCCCGTCCTGGCCGCTGGCCCACCCGTTCCGTTTTGTCGCCCACAACGGCGAGATCAACACGGTGATGGGCAACCGCAACTGGATGCGCGCCCGCGAGGCGCAGCTGGCCACCGACCTGGTGCCGGGCGACCTCTCACGCCTCTTCCCGGTCTGCACCCCGGGGGCCAGCGACTCGGCGACCTTCGACGAGGTGCTCGAGCTGCTGCACCTGGGCGGTCGGTCGCTGCCGCACGCGGTGCTGATGATGATCCCCGAGGCGTGGGAGAACCACGAGCAGATGGATCCGGCCCGCCGGGCCTTCTACGCCTTCCACTCCTCGCTGATGGAGCCCTGGGACGGCCCTGCCTCGGTCGTGTTCACCGACGGGACGAAGGTCGGCGCGGTGCTCGACCGCAACGGCCTGCGCCCGTCCCGGTTCTGGGTGACCGACGACGGCCTGGTCGTGATGGCCTCCGAGGTCGGCGTGCTCGACATCGACCCGGCCCGGGTGGTGCGCAAGGGCCGGCTCCAGCCCGGGCGCATGTTCCTGGTCGACCTGGACGAGCACCGCATCGTCGAGGACGACGAGATCAAGGCTGGGCTCGCCGCCGCGAACCCCTACGCGGAGTGGCTCGACGCGGGCATCATCAGCCTGGACGACCTGCCCGACCGCGAGCACGTCGTGCACGGGCACGCCAGCGTCACCCGCCGCCAGCAGACCTTCGGCTACACCCAGGAGGAGCTGCGGGTGCTGCTGGTGCCCATGGCCCGCACCGGAGCCGAGCCGATCGGCTCGATGGGGACCGACACCCCGATCGCGGTGCTCTCGTCCCGCCCACGGCTGCTCTTCGACTACTTCACCCAGCTGTTCGCCCAGGTGACCAACCCGCCGCTGGACGCCATCCGCGAGCAGCTGGTCACCTCCTTGTCGTCCACCACCGGCCCGGAGGGCAACCTGCTGGGCACCTACCCGGCCCAGTGTCGGCAGGTGCGGCTGGCCTTCCCGGTGGTCACGAACGACGAGCTGGCCAAGATCCGCTACATCAACGCCGACGGCGACCTGCCCGGCTTCGCCGCCGCGCGGGTGCGCGGCCTGTACCGGGTCGACGACGGCGGCGAGGGGCTGCAGAAGCGGCTGCACGAGGTCTTCGACGAGGTGGACGCGCTGGTCGCGGCAGGCAAGCGCTTCATCATCCTGTCCGACCGGGACAGCGACGTGAACCTCGCCCCGATCCCGTCGCTGCTGCTGTGCTCGGCGGTGCACCACCACCTGGTGCGCACCAAGCAACGCACCCAGGTCGGCCTGCTGGTGGAGGCCGGCGACGTGCGCGAGGTGCACCACGTCGCGCTGCTCATCGGATACGGCGCGTCGGCGGTCAACCCCTACCTGGCGATGGAGACCGTCGAGCTGATGGCCCGCGAGGGGGTCTACCTGCCCGGCGTCGACCCCGAGACGGCGGTGGCCAACCTGGTCAAGGCGCTCGGCAAGGGCGTGCTCAAGGTGATGAGCAAGATGGGCGTCTCGACGGTCGCGTCCTACACCGGCGCGCAGATCTTCGAGGCCATCGGCCTGGACCAGGGCCTGGTCGACGAGCACTTCACCGGCACCACCTCCCGGCTCGGTGGGATCGGCCTGGACGTGGTCGCCGACGAGGTGCGCCAGCGCCACGACGTCGCCTACCCGCCCAGCGGCCTGGCGCAGCGGCACCGCACCCTGGAGGTCGGCGGGGAGTACCAGTGGCGCCGCGAGGGCCCGCCGCACCTGTTCGACCCCGAGACGGTGTTCCGGCTCCAGCACGCCACCCGGGCCGGGCAGTACGAGGTGTTCAAGTCCTACACCTCCCGGGTGGACGAGCAGTCCGAGCGGCTGATGACGCTGCGCGGGCTGTTCCGGTTCGCCGAGGGCGTGCGCGAGCCCGTCCCCATCGACGAGGTGGAGCCCGTCGAGTCGATCGTGCGGCGGTTCTCCACCGGCGCCATGTCGTACGGGTCGATCTCCGGCGAGGCGCACGAGACGTTGGCGGTCGCGATGAACCGGCTGGGCGCCAAGTCCAACACCGGGGAGGGTGGCGAGGACCCCGACCGGCTGCACGACCCGGCCCGGCGCAGCGCCATCAAGCAGGTGGCCTCCGGCCGCTTCGGGGTCACCGCCGAGTACCTGACGAACTCCGCCGACATCCAGATCAAGATGGCGCAGGGCGCCAAGCCGGGCGAGGGCGGCCAGCTGCCTGGCCCCAAGGTCTGGCCGTGGATTGCCAAGACCCGCTACTCCACCCCCGGGGTGGGGCTCATCTCCCCGCCGCCGCACCACGACATCTACTCGATCGAAGACCTGGCCCAGCTCATCCACGACCTCAAGAACGCCAACCCGCAGGCCCGCATCCACGTCAAGCTGGTGGCCCAGGTCGGAGTCGGCACGGTCGCGGCCGGGGTGAGCAAGGCGCACGCGGACGTGGTGCTGATCTCGGGCCACGACGGCGGGACGGGCGCCTCGCCGCTCACCTCGCTCAAGCACGCCGGCGGGCCGTGGGAGCTCGGGCTGGCCGAGACCCAGCAGACGCTGCTGCTCAACGGTCTGCGCGACCGCATCGTCGTGCAGACCGACGGCCAGCTCAAGACCGGTCGGGACGTGGTGGTCGCGGCGCTGCTCGGGGCCGAGGAGTTCGGCTTCTCCACCGCGCCGCTGGTGGTGTCGGGCTGCATCATGATGCGGGTCTGCCACCTCGACACCTGCCCGGTGGGGGTCGCCACCCAGAACCCGCAGCTGCGTCAGCGGTTCAGCGGCAAACCCGAGTTCGTCGAGCGCTTCTTCCTCTACATCGCCCAGGAGGTGCGCGAGTACCTGGCTGCCCTCGGGTTCCGCGGCCTGGACGAGGCCATCGGCCACGTCGAGATGCTCGACACCACCGCCGCCGTCGCGCACTGGAAGGCCGCCGGTCTGGACCTCACCCCGATCCTTCAGCCGCTCGACCTCGACCCGGGCATCCCGCTGCACCAGGTCACCACCCAGGACCACGGGCTGCAGAAGGCGCTGGACAACGAGCTCGTGCAGCTGTGCCAGGACGCGCTGTCGGGCGGCGACCCGGTGCGGGCGCGGCTGACCGTCCGCAACGTCAACCGCACCGTGGGCACCCTGCTCGGCCACGAAGTGACCAAGCGGCACCCGCAGGGCCTGCCCGACGGCACCATCGACCTCACCTTCACCGGCTCGGCCGGCCAGTCGTTCGGGGCGTTCGTGCCCGCCGGTGTCACCCTGCGGCTGGAAGGCGACGCCAACGACTACCTCGGCAAGGGTCTGTCCGGCGGACGGCTGGTGGTTCGGCCCGACCGGTCGGCCGCGTTCCCCGCCGAGCAGAACGTGGTGGCCGGCAACGTGATCGCCTACGGCGCCACCGCCGGGGAGATCTTCGTGCGGGGAGTGGTCGGCGAGCGGTTCTGCGTGCGCAACTCGGGGGCCACTGCGGTGGTCGAGGGAGTGGGCGACCACGCCTGCGAGTACATGACCGGTGGCCGGGTGGTCATCCTGGGCCCCACCGGGCGCAACGTCGCCGCCGGAATGTCGGGAGGCATCGCCTACGTGCTCGACCTCGACGAGCGGGCTGTGAACCGGGAGCTGGTCGACCTCGAGCCGCTCTCCGACGACGACGCCGCGCTGGTGCGGGGTCTGGTGGCTCGCCACGCCGAGGAGACCGACTCGGCGGTGGCCCGCCGGCTGCTGGAGACCTGGGACAGCCAGGCGGTGCCCGACCGGTTCACCACGGTGATGCCGCGGGACTACCGGCGGGTGCTCGAGGCCGAGGCCGCCGCCCGGGCCGAGGGCAGGGACGTGCTCGTCGCGATCATGGAGGCCGCTCATGGCTGACCCCCGCGGGTTCCTCTCGACCGACCGGGCCACCGCCGCCTACCGGCTGCCGGACGAGCGGGTGCAGGACTGGAACGAGCTCTACCCGGACACCCCGGGCCGCGTCCTGCTGCCGATCATCACCGAGCAGGCGGGCCGGTGCATGGACTGCGGCATCCCGTTCTGCCACTCCGGCTGCCCCCTAGGCAACCTGATCCCCGAGTGGAACGACCTGGTCTGGCGCGACGACTGGCACGGGGCGGTCGAGCGGCTGCACGCCACGAACAACTTCCCCGAGTTCACCGGCCGGCTGTGCCCTGCTCCGTGCGAGACCTCCTGCGTGCTGGGCATCAACCAGCCCCCGGTGACCATCAAGAACGTCGAGGTGTCGATCATCGACCGGGCCTGGGACGCCGGCTGGGTGCAGCCCCAGCCGCCGGACCGGCTCACCGACAAGACGGTGGCGGTGGTGGGCTCCGGCCCGGCCGGGCTCGCCGTCGCCCAGCAGCTCACCCGCGCCGGGCACACGGTGGCGGTGTACGAGCGAGCCGACTCGCCCGGTGGGCTGCTGCGCTACGGCATCCCCGAGTTCAAGATGGAGAAGCGCCACTTGGACCGCCGGCTGGACCAGATGCGCCGGGAGGGCACGGTGTTCCGTTCCGGCGTCGACGTGGGCGCCGACATCACCGGGGAGGAGCTGCGTCGCCGCTACGACGCCGTGGTGCTCGCGGTGGGGGCCACCGCGTGGCGCGACCTGCCGGTGCCAGGCCGCGACCTCGACGGCATCGTGCAGGCGATGCAGTACCTGCCTCCCGCCAACCGGGTGGCGCTCGGCGAGCGGGTCGAGGGGCAGGTGACCGCCCACGGCAAGCACGTGGTGATCATCGGCGGCGGCGACACCGGCGCCGACTGCCTCGGGACGGCACACCGGCAGGGAGCGGCCTCGGTGACCCAGCTGGAGATCCTGCCCCGTCCCGGCCTCGACCGTCCCGACAGCACCCCGTGGCCGACCTGGCCGCTCGTGCTGCGCACCTCGCCGGCCCACGAGGAGGGCGGCGAGCGGGTCTTCTCGGTCAGCACCAAGGAGTTCGTCGGCGACGCCGAGGGTAGGGTGCGGGCGTTGCGGCTGGTCGAGGTGCGCCCGGCCGGTCGGGGCTTCGAGCCGGTCGAGGGCACCGAGCGGGAGATTCCCGCCGACCTCGTGCTGCTGGCGATGGGATTCGTGGGGCCCGAGCGCTCGCCCCTGCTCGAGCAGCTCGGCGTCGCCCTCGACGAGCGCGGCACCGTGGCCCGGGACGACTCGTACGCCTCGACCGTGCCCGGCGTGTTCGTGGCCGGTGACGCGGGCCGGGGCCAGTCGCTCATCGTCTGGGCGATCGCCGAGGGACGCGCCTGCGCCGCCGCGGTCGACACCCACCTCATGGGTGGCACCGAGCTGCCGGCCCCGGTGGCCCCCGGCGACCGCCCGCTCGTCGTCTGAGCGCACCGCAGACGGTGCCGCGTAGGCGCACGGGCGGCGTCCGCGGGATGGGCAGTCGGTGAACAGAGCGCCGGTGGGCCGGAGACGCACTACGGTCGGGCCCGTGCGCCGCGCCAAGATCGTCTGTACCCTCGGGCCCGCCACGGAGAGCCCCGAGGTGCTGAGGGCGCTCATCGCGGCCGGGATGGACGTGGCCCGGTTCAACATGAGCCACGGCACCCACGCCGACCACGACCGCCGCTTCGCGCTGGTGCGTGAGCTGGCCGGCGAGGTGGAGCGTCCGATCGCCGTGCTCGCCGACCTGCAGGGACCCAAGATCCGGCTCGGCACCTTCGCCGACGGACCGGTCGAGCTCGCCGCCGGCGACACCTTCACGATCACGGCCCGGGACGTGCCCGGCGACCGGCACAGCTGCTCCACGACCTACGCCGGGCTGCCCGAGGACGCGAAGACCGGTGACAGGTTGCTCGTCGACGACGGGAAGATCGTCCTCGCGGTGCAGCGGGTCGAGGGTCCCGACGTCGTGACCACGGTCGTCGAGGGCGGCCCCGTCAGCAGCAACAAGGGCATCAACCTGCCGGGTGCGGCGGTGAACGTGCCGGCGCTGAGCGCCAAGGACGAGGACGACCTGCGCTGGGCCATGCGCACCGGGGTGGACCTGGTCGCGCTGTCGTTCGTGCGCGACGCCGCCGACATCGAGCCGGTGCATCGCATCATGGACGAGCACGGGCACCGGGTGCCGGTGATCGCGAAGCTGGAGAAGCCCCAGGCGATAGCGAACCTCGAGCAGATCGTCGCCACCTTCGACGGGATCATGGTGGCCCGCGGCGACCTCGGGGTGGAGCTGCCGCTCTGGGAGGTCCCGCTGGTGCAGAAGCGGGCGGTCGAGCTGGCGCGGCGCCGGGCCAAGCCGGTGATCGTGGCCACCCAGATGCTCGAGTCGATGATCACGAGTTCACGGCCGACCCGGGCCGAGGCCTCCGACGTCGCGAACGCCGTCCTCGACGGCGCCGACGCGGTGATGCTGTCGGGGGAGACGAGCATCGGGGCCCACCCGGTGCAGGCAGTCGAGACGATGGCGCACATCGTGGAGACGACCGAGCAGGAGGGCTTCGACCGCATCCCGGCGCTCACCACCAAGCCGCACACGCCCGGAGGGGCGATCACCCTCGCCGCCGCGGACACCGGCGCCCTGATGCGGGCGCAGCACCTGGCGGCGTTCACCCAGAGCGGCGACTCGGCCCGACGTCTGGCCCGGCTGCGCTCACACATCCCGGTGGTCGCATTCACCCCGTTGGAGACGACTCGGCGGCAACTGGCCCTGGTGTGGGGGGTGCAGGCGTTCGTGGTGCACCTGGCCGGAAGCACCGACCGGGCGATCGAGCAGGTCGACCACGCCCTTGCCGACCTGCGGCTGGCCCGCCAGGGCGACCTCGTGGTCATCGTCTACGGAAGCCCGCCGGGATACGCCGGGACGACGAACACGATGCGGCTGCACCGCATCGGCGACCCGGTCGAGGGCGTCGTGCCCGACGTCCCCGCCGAGCACGACGGCTAGGCTGGGCGGTGCCGGGTGCGGGACTCGAACCCGCACGCCCTCGCGGGCAGCGGTTTTTGAGACCGCCATGTCTGCCTGTTCCATCAACCCGGCGCGCGTCCCAGGGTAACGGCGCGCCTGCAGCGCCCGAGGAGGAGACGACCAGTGCCCGACCCCGACCGTGTCGCCCCGGCGGCCGCCGCCGGGCCGACCGTCGTGATCGCCGAGGACGAGGCGCTCATCAGGCTCGACCTCAAGGAGATGCTCGAGGAGGAGGGCTACCTCGTCGTCGGCGAGGCCGCCGACGGCGAGACGGCAGTCGAGCTGGTCGAGCGGCTGCATCCGGACCTGGCCGTCCTCGACGTGCGCATGCCGGTGCTGGACGGCATCTCCGCCGCCGAGCGCATCGCCGGGCGGCGCCTTGCCGCTGTGGTGATGGTCACCGCCTACTCCCAGCGCGACCAGGTGGAGCGGGCCCGCGAGGCCGGCGCGATGGCGTACGTGGTCAAGCCCTTCACCGCCGCCGACCTGGTGCCGGCCGTCGAGATCGCCCGCTCGCGGTTCGCCGAGGTCACCCAGCTGGAGCGAGAGGTGGCCGACCTCGCCGACCGACTGGAGACCCGCAAGCTCGTCGAGCAGGCCAAGGGGCGGCTGCAGCACCGCTACGGGCTGAGCGAGCCCGACGCGTTCCGGTGGCTGCAGCGCACCGCGATGGACAAGCGCACGTCGATGCGCGCGGTGGCCGAGCTGGTCCTGGCCGAGGTCGCCGTGGACGAGCCCGCATCACCCTGAGGCCGGTGGCAGCCGGCCGCCGGCCCCAGGACGACGGTCCGGGTCAGCCGGCTCGCTCGAGCGTCACCTCGCCGACACCCATGTCCAGCTCGAGCTCGAGCGTCCCGCCACTGGGGGTGCCCTCGAAGGTCTGCTGGCGGCTCAGGCCGATGCCGTCGGTGCGGTCCCCGAACACGTCCAGCTCGCCGCCGCCCACCTCGGCGTCGAGGACCACGGTGACGTCCTCGGGCACCTCGACGAGCAGGGTGCCGGCGCCGACGTTGATGCTGGTCTCGGCGCTGCGGTCGGTGAAGTCGATCCCCGACAGGTCGTAGGTGACCTGGCCGGCCTCGTGCTGGAACTCCCGGCCGTCGATCGCGGCGATCCTCGTCGGTGCCACGCGTAGCTGCTCGCTCTGGACGTCCTCGGCCACCGTGCCGAAGGTGAGGATGCCCAGCGGGATCGCGATGACCAGCAGCAGCAGCCCGAGCACCAGCGCGACGCCGTAGAGCACCAGCCCGACGATCGACAGGATGCGGGCGGTACTCGCCAGCCCGTCACCGCCGAGCCGGCCGCCGGAGGCGCGGATCGCCCGCAGCGACTGGTTGGCCAGCACGAGGCCGACGACGTGCAGCACGATCGGGCAGAGGATGAACCCGGCGATGGCGCTCACCAGCGACCAGACCGCCTTGTCGTCGGTACGCGGCGGCGCGGCGCCGTACGCCGCGGCCTGGTACCCAGGGGCAGCCTGGTACCCGGGGGCGCTGTACCCGGGGGCGGGTGCCGGGGGCTCGGGGGTCGGGTCTGCGGGCAGCGAGCCGGGGGCCGGGTCCTGCTGGGGGCCGTCGGAGGTCGGGGTGGTCATCGGGTCTCCTCGTGGTGGATGGTCGGATCGGTCAGTTGGGGGGAGTGGGGACGCGCGGTCAGACCTGGGTCTCCTCGCTCTCCGGGTGGCGGCGGGCCAGTGCGGCGAGCACACCGACCACGCCGACCACCACCAGCATCAGCGGCATGGCCAGCGGCAGCACCGCGGTCGTGAGCACTCCGGTCTGCACCAGCAGCCACACCAGGGCGATGCCCACGAAGACGAGTCCGAACACCAGCGACGTCACGTCGGTCTCATGCGCCTGCACGGTCCACCTCCACGGTCCCGAGTCCCACCTGCACGTCCAGCAGCAGCGTGCCGGCGCCGGCGGCGCCGGGGTCGCGCTGCGACCGGCTGATCCCGGCACCTTCGGTGGCCGAGCCGAAGGCGCTGAGCTCGCCGAGGCCCACCTCGGCGTCGAGCTCCACGGTCGCGTCGTCCGGGACCACGACGGTGAGGGAGCCGGCTCCGACCCGCAGGGTCAGGTCGGTCTCCCCGGCCGGCAGGCTGACGCCGGACAGGTCGTAGGTGAGGTCACCGACGCCCTGCTCGACGACTCGCCCGTCGAGCCCGGCCGCGCTGGTCGGGGCCACGACGCGGTCGGCGAACGCCTCGTCCCAGCGGTCGCTCGCGGCGGCCGCCTCGACCACCGAGACGGCGGCCAGCAGCAGTGCCAGCACGACGCCGGCCGCGACCAGCCCCCGGGCCCGGCCCCGCCAGCCCCCGACGACCAGCCCCAGGCCGACGACCGCCAGCGGCAGGGCGAGGTAGGCAGAGGCCGCCACGCTCGCTCCGGCGAGGTCGACGAGGGCGAGCACCCCGACCGC
>Ga0114939_10003482_pt1 | contig 11001 bp, 5 predicted proteins | sample AshMeaCrysSpring_FD_87196 | JGI IMG/M metagenome (GOLD analysis project Ga0114939, IMG submission 87196) | Groundwater microbial communities from Big Spring, Nevada to study Microbial Dark Matter (Phase II) - Ash Meadows Crystal Spring | ecosystem: Environmental > Aquatic > Deep subsurface >... | reverse complement strand
GCGCTTGCCGGCGCGCTGCGCGCGCGGCCGGACGCGCGAGGCGCGAGCGCGATGCTCGCCGCGCTCGTTCCCCACCTCGGTAACGTCGGCTACGCGCTGCTCGTGCCGACGGCGCGCGCTGCGTTTGCCGCCGGCGCGCCGCCGGCGCTGGAAGGCGCGCGCGCGGCGATCGCCGATGCGGCGCTCGGGCGTCCGATCGCGCCGGCCGACGTCGACGCGCTCCGGGAGGTGGCGCTGGCCTTCGCGCGCGGCGGCGACACGCGCACCGCAGCGAAGCTCGTCCTGCGCCACGCGCAGGCCACCGCGGCGCTCGCGAGCCCACCCGCGCCCCCCCGCTGGCCTGCTCGCACCGCCGGCGAGGCACTGCGCGTCGTCGCGCTGATTCCATCGGACCCGCAAGCCGCGGAGCAGGCCGTCGGGCTGCTCGCGGCCGCGAAGGCATCGCCCGCGATCGCGTGGACGTTGCTCTCTTACGCGACGCCCGCTGCCGGCGTGCGGCAGGCGCTTCCCGACGCGGCCGTCCGCGTGCTCGCTCCGGGGAGCGAAACGGCGGCGGCGGAGGCGCTGGCGGCCGAGGATCCGGATCTCGTCGTCGACCTGGCCGGCATCGGCGCGCCGGGCGGGGCGCTGCTGGCGTGCCGCCCGGCGCCGGTCGCGATCGGCATTCCGGTCGATGCGCCCGCGCACGCGCCGCCGCTCGTCGACGACTGCGTCGAGCCTTCGGTTGCGGGTGTCGAGAGCGCGCTCGCGCGCGCGAAGGAGGCGGCGCGCGCACGGCCGCGTTGCGCCGTCGCGGCCGCCGCGCTCGCCGCCGCGTTCGCACGCGCGGTCGAGGCGCACCGCGACGGCCGCCACGACGAGGCGCAGGCGCTCTACGACACGGTGCTCGTCCGGCAGCCGCAGCACGCGCGCACGCTGCACCTCGCCGCCGGGCTCGCACGGGAGCGCGGCGAGACCGATGCCGCTCGCGCACTGCTCGCGCGCGCCCTCGCCGTGGCGCCGGGATTCGTCGACGCGCGCGTCTCGGCCGCGCGGCTCGACCGCGACGGCGGCCACATCGACGAAGGGATCGCGCTCGCCGACGCGGGGCTTGCGCTCGCGCCGCGCAGCCAGGCGCTGTGGCGCGTCCGCGGCGAGCTCCTCCTCGCGCGGCACGACGGCGCGGCCGCCCGCGACGCCTTCGCTCAGGCGCTCGCGCTCGCGCCGACCGACGCCGAGGCCCACTTCAACTTCGGGGTCGCGCTGCAGAAGCTCCACGCAGGCGGCGAGGCGGCCCGCGCCTACCAGCGCGCGCTCGCCTTCGACCCGGACTTCGCGGACGCGCACTTCAACCTCGGCGTGCTCTTCCAGGAGGGCGGCCACCTCGAGCCCGCGCTCGCCGCATACCGCGCGGTGCTGGCGCGCGATCCCCGGCACGCGTCCGCGTACCGGAACCTCGGCGAGGCGCTGTTCGCCGCGGGACGCTTCGACGAGTGGCTGGCGAACTTCCGGCGCTTCGAGGCCGCGTGCCCCGACGCGCTGCCGCTCGCCGTGCAGGCGCTCGAGGCGTGTCAGTACGCGGCCGACCACGCCGGGCTCGAGCGCTACCTCGAGGGGCTGCGCAAGGAGCGCTTCCGCGCCCGCGACGCGGCCGAGCTCGCCGACGGGCTCGAGCAGCTCCTCTACCTCCTGCTGTTCTTCGACGTGGAGCCGGAGATGCTGCTGCGCTTCGCGAATACCTACGACACGACGGCCCCGCAGGTCTACGGCGAAGTCTTGCCGCCCCCGCAAGAGCGCCGGACGGGGAAGCTTCGCATCGGCTACCTCTCCGCGGACCTGCGCAACCACGTGATGGGCAAGATGATGTGGCAGGCGCTGCGGCACCACGACCGGGAGCGCTTCGCCGTGCACTGCTACTCGCTGTCGCCCGTGCGCGACGAGTGGACCGAGCGCTTCGCCGGCGCGAGCGACCGCTTCCTGTCGATCGCGGGCCAGGACGAGCGCGAGGCGGCGGAGCGCATCGCCGAGGACGACCTCGACCTCCTCGTCGACCTGTCTGGCCACACCCGGGGCGGCAAGCCCGGGATCCTGGCGCGCAAGCCCGCGCGAGTCCAGATCACGCACGTCGCGAGCGCCGGCAGCGTCGGTCTCTCGACCGTGGACTTCAAGCTCACCGACCGCTTCGCCGATCCGCCGGGCAACCAGGCCTTCCTGCTCGAGACGCTTCTGCCGATGGCGGGGTGCGTCTATCCGCACCGGCACGTCGAGCCTGCCGCCGGGCATCCGTTCTCGCGGCCGGCGCTCGGGCTCGCCCCGGACGCGATCGTGATCGGCGCGTTCGTGACGCCGATGAAGCTGTCGCGGCGCTGCCTCGTGCTCTGGCGCGACGTGCTCGCGCGCCTGCCGCGCGCGAGGCTCGCGTTCTCGCCGACGCACCCCGGCTTGCGGCCGGTGTTCGAGCGGCTGTGCGTGGCCGCCGGCATCGCCCGCGAGCGCCTCGCGTTCCTGCCGCAGGGCCGCGACGACGCCGAGAACCAGGCGCGCTACGCGGTCGTCGACTTCGTGCTGGACCCCATGCCCTTCGGCGGCGTCAACGGCGTGCTGGAGCCGCTCGATGCCGGCGTGCCGGTGGTGGCGCTGGTCGGCGCGAGGCACGGCGAGCGCAGCGCGTACTCGATCCTCGCCAATCTCGGCGTCACCGCGACGCTTGCGGAGACCGGCCGCGACTACGTCGAGATCGCCGTGCGGCTCGCGGAGGACGCGGGATTCATGGCTCGCGTCCGCGACGCGATCCGTGCCGGTCTCGCGCGCTCGCCCCTCACCGACGTGGTCGCCCACACGCGGGCGCTCGAGGCCGCCTACCTCGAGGCGCTGTCGCGCAAGGCGCCGGAGGCCCTCGACGGAGCCGGGCGTGCCTGACCCGCGTATCGCGGCGATCGAGGCGCAGCTTCGCGCGGGCGACGCGCGCGGGGCGCTCGCCGGCGCGGACGCGCTCGTCGCGGCGCCCGTGCTCGGGATCGGCGAGCGCTTCGCCGCGCTGATGCTGCGTTCCCGCGCGCACGAGGCGCTGCGCAACCTCGCGGCGGCCATCGTGGATGTCGAGGGGGCGCTCGCGCTCAACCCGCGTGACGCGCGCGCCTGCAACGAACTCGGCATCCTCTGCGCGGATGCGCGCGAGATCGATCGCGCGATCGCCGCATTCCGGCGCGCGACCGCGCTCGACCCCGGCTACGCGCGCGCGTGGAACAACCTCGGCAATGCACTGCGCGAGACGGGTGCCGTCGTCGAGGCGGAAGAAGCCTTCGCACGCGCGACCGGCGCGGACCCGGCCTACGCGCTCGGCTGGGCCAATCTCGGCGTCGCGCGTCGCGACCTCGGTCGCGACGACGATGCCGCCGCGGCCTTCGAGCGCGCGCTCGCGCTCGATCCGCGGCAGCGCCTCGCGCTCGCCGCGCTCGCGGGACTGCGCCGCGGACAGGGGCGCATCGACGAGGCGGCGGTGCTCTACGAGCGCGCGCTCGCGGTCGAGCCGCGCGACGCGCAATCGTGGCTCCTGTACGCCGGCACGCTCGCGGAGCGCGACGACCTCGAGGCGGCGACGCGCGCCTACGCGGAGGCCGAGCGGCGCGATCCCCGCCTGCTGCGCGCGCTGTTCGGCCGCCACCTCGCGCTGCCGATGGTGCCCGCGAGCGCGGGCGAGGTGGCGCGGTCGCGCGCGCGCTTCGCCGCAGGGCTCGCCGCGATCGAGGCCGAGCTGCCGGCCCGCGCCGCGCGCCTTTCCGCCGAGGCGCTGGTCGACGAACTGCGCTGGACCAACTTCCTGCTCGCCTACCAGGGCGAGGACGACCGCGCGCTGCAGGCGCGCTTCGCCGGTATCGTCGGCCGCGCGCTCGACGCCGCCGACCCGGCGCTGCGCGCGTCTGTGCCGCGGCGCCACCGCGGCACGCGGCGCCTGCGCGTCGGCTTCGTCTCCGCGTTCTTCCGCGAAGGCACGGTCGGCCGCTACTTCGAGCGTTGGATCACCGACCTGCCGCGCGAGCGCTTCGAGGTCTGCGTCTACCACCTGCAGCCCGGCGAGGACGAGGTGGCGGCGCGGCTCGCCGCGCGCGCCGACCGGTTCCGGCGCTGCCCGCGCTTCCGTCCCTCGCAGGTCGCCGCGCGCGTGCGCGAGGACGCTCCCGACGTGATCGTCTACCCGGAGGTCGGCATGGACGCGACGACCTTCGCGGTCGCCGCGCTGCGGCTCGCGCCGCTGCAGTGCACGGCCTGGGGGCATCCGGTGACGACCGGCCACGCGACGATCGACGTCTTCTTCACGGCGGCGACGATGGAGCGCGAGGGTGCGCAGGACGACTACACCGAGCGACTCGTGCCGCTGCCGGGCATCGGCACGCGCTACGCGCGGCCGGCGCTGCCGGCGCACGCCTCTCGCGAGTCGCTCGGACTGCCGCCCGAGGGCACGCTGTACCTGTGCCCGCAGTCGCTGTTCAAGATTGCGCCCGACGACGACGCGCTGTTCGCGCGGGTGCTGGCGGCCGTGCCCGGCAGTCGCCTCGTGCTGTTCGAGGGACGCCACCCGGCGCTCACGCGCCGCTATCTCGCGCGCCTTGACGCCGCGCTGGCGGCGGTGGGCGTGGCGCGCGGCGAACGCGTGGTCGTGCGGCCGCAGGTGCGCCACGACCTCTACCTGCAGACCAACCTCGCCTGTGACGCGATGCTCGACACGCTGCGCTGGTCGGGCGGCAACACGAGCCTCGATGCGATCGCGGCCGGCCTGCCGATCGTCACGCTGCCGGGGCGGTTCATGCGCGCGCGGCAGAGCGCGGCGATGCTCGCCGTCGCGGGGGTGCCGGAACTCGTCGCGACCGACGCCGACCACTACGTGGCGATCGCCTCGCGCCTCGCGCACGACCGGGCGTACCGCGAGTCGGTGTCGGGGCGGCTCGCCGACGGTGCGGCGAGGGTCTTCGACGATCCTGCGCCGGTCGACGCGTTCGCGGACTGGCTGATCGCGAGCGGTTAAGCGGCGCGGGGCCGCGCGCCGCCGGTGCCTTGTCGACGCGTGCCGTCAGCGCTTCGCCGTCGTGCGCGGCGCGATCGCGTCGCGCACGCGCGACACCACGCCCGCCCAGTCGCCGGGGGCGCCCTGGCGGAACAGCCGCAGCGTCGGGTACCAATCGCTGTCCTCGCGCGCAAGGCGCCAGCGCCAGTCGGCGTGGAAGGGCAGCAGCACGAACGTCGGCCGCGCGAGCGCGCCCGCGAGGTGCGCGATGCTGGTGTCGACCGTGACCACGAGGTCGAGCTCGGCAATCAGTGCCGCGGTGCCGTCGAACTCGCGCCGGGCCTCGAGCGACACGAGCCGCCCGGCCTCGGGGACCGCGGCGACCTGATCCTCGCCGTCGTCCTTCGACAGCGAGAACCACGTCACGCCCGACAGCGACAGCAGCGGCGCGAGCACGGCGAGCGGCGCGGAGCGCCGTCGGTCGCTGGTGTTGCGCGGATTGCCCGCCCACGCGAGGCCGGCGCGAAGCGTGCCGCCGTGCGCCGCGAGCGCCGCGAGCGCCGCGGCGGCGTCGCGACGGCGCGAGGCATCGGCCGCGAGGTAGGGCACGTGCGCGGGGACCGACGTCGCGTCGATGCCGAGCGCACCTGCGAGCGAGAGCAGCGGCAGCCAGGCGTCGTGGGATGGCAGCGGCTCGCCGGGAGCGACCACGCTTGCCACGCCCGCCACGGCACGGAAGAGCGCCACAAGCGGCCGCGGCGCCTGAACGAGGACGCGCGCGCCGCGCGCCGCGAGCACGGTCGCGAGACGCACGAACTGGATCGCGTCGCCCAGCCCCTGCTCGGCGACGAGCAGGATCGTGCGCCCGCGCGGGTCGCTGCCGTCCCAACGTGGTGTTGACGGCGTCCACGACGGGTCGGCGAAGGCCGGCACCGCGAGGCGCGCCTCGTAGTCGCGGAAGCCCTCCTGGAACCGGCCCGCCGCGAGCAGCGCGAGCGCGCGATTCCAGCGCGCTTCGGTGAGGCCCGGAGCGAGCGCCAGCGCGCGGTCGAATGCGGCGATCGCCTCGTCGAGTGCGTTGGCGGCGGTGAGCGCGAGGCCGAGGTTGGTCCAGGCGCCGGCGTGATCGGCCTTGAGCTCCAGCGCGCGGCGGTGCGCGGCGATCGCCTCGTCGTTGCGGTCGAGCGCCGCGAGCACGAGGCCGAGGTTGTTGTGGAACTCGGGCTCGGCGGGACGCTGTGCCGCCGCGGCGACCAGCCGCGGCAGCGCATCGGCCGGTCGGCCGCGCTGGTAGTCGACCACGCCGAGGTAGTGCAGCGCGTAAGAGTGCTCGGGCGCCGCGGCGAGCGCGGCGCGGTAGCCGCGTTCCGCGGCGTCGAGGTCGCCGCGACGGTGCGCTTCGGCCGCGCGCACGACCAGGGCGTCGGGCGACGGTGCCACTGCCGGCTGCGCCGCCGCGGAAGCGTGCGGCGGCCCGGACGTGGCGGCTACCGGCGCAGCCGCGGCAGCTTCGCGGGCGGCGCCCAGCGCGCCGTGGCACTGCTTGTATCGCCGACCGCTGCCGCAGGGGCAGGGATCGTTGCGGCCGACGCCCGCGCCGGCCGCGAGCGCGGCCTCCGACTGCGCGAGGAGCCGCGCCGCCTCGGCGTGGCCGGGCGACGAAGCCAGCATGCGCGTCGCGATCGCGATCGCTGCTGGCCACTGCCCCAGCGCCACGCAGTTGCGCAGGAGCTGCGCGAGCTGCGGCGAGCGCGCGATCGCGTCGGAGAACGCCGGGACCAGCGCGGCCAGCTCGGCGGGCGGCACGACCCGGCAGAAGTTGAAGAGCCCGTGGAAGCCGAACGGCGTGCCCACCGGATACGCGGCCTCGTAGGCGAAGCGGTCGGCGAGCGCCGCGCTGCCGTAGCGTATGCCGTGGTCGCGCTCGAGCAGGTCGCGGAACGTGCGGCCGATCGTCAGGTCCTCGGCCTCGACGAGCTCGATGCGCGGGTCGCGCAGGGCCTCGAGCAGTCGCCGCGAGCGCAGCGAGAAGCCGCCGTTGCCGACGTCGTGGCCGTCGGCGTGCCAGAACCAGCGCGCACCGAGGTAGTCGCAGTCGAGGAACGCGGCGTCCCACGCGTCCGGGTTGACCACGTAGCCGTCCCACTGCACCAGCAGGACGTGCGGCGTCGCGACGTGATCGACGAGCTCCTTCAGCACGAAGCGCGAGTAGTCGTCGCGCGAGGTCACGGGCCGGATCGGCACGACGTCGATGCCCGCGGGTACCGCGAGGCTCTTGGGCAGCGCATCGGTGAGGAGCACCGCGCGCGCGAAGCGCACGCCGGCGATCGAGCGCCCGAGCGCGCGCAACGCGAGTGCCTGGTTCGCGGTGTCGACGCAGGCGAGCGTGACGCCGGGCAGCCCGAGCACGGTCAGCGCGGCCCCGGGTCGGGCGGCGACGGCGACGGCCGCGGCGCGGGCGAATGCGGCTGCGACGCCTCCGCGACGGGCGCGGGCGCAGCGTCAGGAGCCGGCGGCGTCGCCGCCGACTCGGCGGCAAGGGCCTCGGGCGCGTCGCGCGCGATCGCGTCGCGCACCCACGCCCAGGCGACCAGCGCGACCCAGAGCGCCACCAGCGGCGCGAGCGCGGTCGTGGCGTGGCCAAGGACTCCCGTCGGCCCGATCGTCGCACGGCCGGCGCTGCTGGTCGCGAACAGCGCGAGCACCGCAATGCCCGCGCCCACCGCGCCGCTCAGTCCGATCAGCGCCGGGGTGCGCCATTGCCGCCACGCGAGCGCCGCCAGCGCGATCGCGGCGTAGCCCAGCAGGTGCCAGTTGCCCAGCAACAACAACTGCTCGGCGAGCGCTCCCGCGCCGGGAGGCGGCGCCGCCGGCAAGCCCTTCGCGAAGGGGTCGGTGCGCGCGAGTGCGCTCGCCGCGACCACGGCGGCAGCGACCAGTCCGCCGACCACGCGCATCGCTTGCGCGGGCCGCACCGCGGCGGCGACGATGGGCATGAGCACCGGCAGCCACAGCACGCCCGCTCGGCTCACCCACAGCACGCCGGCAACCGACGCCGCGGCAAGGAGCGCGTCCGCAAGCGCGCGCGTCGACGCGGCGCGGCCGGCGAAGATGGCCGCGGCGAGAAGGTAGGTCGCGAGCGGCAGCGCCGCCGTCCCGCCCAGCGCCGCGTGGGCGTTGGCGAGCGGCAGCGTGCCGGTGAGCGTCGCGCCGGCGAGCGCAGCCAACGCGCCCGCGCCAGCCACGCGCATCGCGCCGTACGCGAGCAGCACCTGCGCAAGCCAGAACATCGGCCACGGCGCGTGGATCACCGTGTCGTCGAAGCGGCCGACGACGAGTCCGGTGAAGACGTCGAGCAGCGGCAGCAGGGCGTGGCCCTGCGGCAACGCGGCGAGGTAGGCCGCGCCGTCCCACTGCGCGGCCGGCACGAACGGCACCGGCGAACGCAGCGCGTGCCAGACGCTGCCGCGCGCGGCGGTGTCGAGCCAAGCTTCCCACGGCAGCGGCGGGCGCGCGAGCGACTCGGTCAGGACGAACGCGAAGCGCAGCGCGAGCCAGCCGAGGAGTGCAAGCCACGCGACGCGTGCGCCGCCCGCGAGGTCGGCGCCGGCGATCGCGCGGGCCGCGCGCCGCGCGCCATCGATCGCGGATCCCCGCCAGAGCCACGCGAGGATGCCGAGGGCGAAGACAATGGGTGCGAGCGCGACGGGGGCCGACCAGGCGACGCCGAGCGCCGACAGCGCGCGTAGCCACGCGCCGACGACCAGCACGCCGACGGGGTAGGCGATGCCCCACGCGAGGGCAGCGCCCCCGGCTTCGCGCGACGGTTCGCGCCAGGCGAGGGCGACCGCCGCCCGGCCCACGGCCAGCGTGCACAGCAGGCTTGCGACGGCGAGGATCGAGGTCAAGGCACGAGCGGCTTCACTTGAGCAGGAAGAGTGCGCCCTCACCGCGCGTCATCACCGCCTCCGCGGCGAGCTCCGGCCCGCCGTCCCAGCGCACGAGGCCCGCGGTCGGGCTGTACTGGAGGCCGCGCCGGCGGAAGGCGAACACGTAGTCGCCGGTTTGCAGCTTGCCCGTTTCGGGCGCAACGTCGCGATAGAGATCGAACCACGCGTTGTGGGGGTAGAGGTAGTAGGCGCTCCGCGCGCGGAAGTAGGGCGCGTCGGCGAGCACGAACACGCGCGCCGGGGTCGCCGGCATCTTCGCCCTCGCCTCGTCGACCAGCCGGAACAGCTCGCCGTCCTCGGCGGCGAGGTGCGCCTCGCGCCAGTCGGTGCCGGCGTAGGTGCGAGCGGTGAGGAGCGACTGGCGCGCGGCGTTCCACGCGAAGCGAAGGTCGATGACGAGCCACGCCACCGCGAGCACCGCGATCGCGAACGCCGGCCAGGGCAGCGACCCGGGCGCCGGCAGGAAGCGCCGCTTGAGCGCATACGCGCCGACCGCGATCAGGGCGGCCATCGCGAGCACGGCCGGCAGCGGCAGGTCCTGCACGTCGGCGCCGCCGGCCAAGGTCTCCACGCTGGTCGCACGCCAGCCTTCGAACGCCAGCCACTCGCCCGCACGGTTGCGCACGAGCTCGATCGCGCCGAGCGGCCGCGCGGTCACGCTGCGGATCTCGATCGGCGCGCGGATGCTGCCGCGCACCGCGAAGCCCAGGCCCACGATCGTGCCGATCCACTCGGGATCGTCGCTCATCACGATCGGCCGCAGCCGGCCGTCGTCGACGGTCATCGTGGCAAGATTCAAGCGTTCCGGCCGGTAGCTGGTGCGCCAGATCAGGCGCACGTCGGCGTCGGCCGGGATGCCGGCGACCTGCCACTCGATGCCGGCGTAGTCCGTCGAGCGCAAGTCGGCCTTGAGGACCACGACGATGGCGTCCTCGCCAGGCGCCGGCACGACCTGCAATGCGCCGGGCACGGCCTGGGGGCGTCCGCGCGAGACCGCCATCTGGGCGGCGTCGAAGGCCTTCGGCGTCGCGGACGGGAACCAGGCCCCGGGAACGTTCGCGGCGAGGTAGCCCGCGATGACCACGATCGCGCCGATCGCGAGCGACACGGCCGCGTGGACCAGCGTGCGTCGGATCGTCATCCCCGGTGCTCGCGGGCGCAGGCTGCGGCCCGCCGGCTCAGCGTTCGGTCCGGGCGCGCCCCGAGCGCCACCAGACGACGGCAAGCACCAGCGCGAGCCCGGCGGCGAGCGCGGCGGCGGCGGCGGCGAGGCCGACCTTCGCGTAAGTCAGCGGATCGCGCTCGGCGATCGCCGGCTCCGCGATGAACTGCAGGCCGCGCTCGCGCAGCCCGGCGATCTGAACGAGGTCGAGCAGCACCTCGTTGCGGCCTTCCGCGATCGCGCCGTCGGGATCCCCGCCTTCCGGGAACACGATGGCGACGAGCTTGCGCATCTCGGCGATCAGCGCCTCGGGACGCGGCTTGGCGGCGAGCAGGCCTTCGGCACGCCTGTAGAAGTCGTGCTGCGCCGCGGCCTTGCGCGCCTGCCGCTCCGCGGAGGTGACGCGCTCGCGATACTCGGCAAGAGTGGACTCGACGCCGACCACCTGTGCCGCGGGTGACAGGTAGCGCGACCCGCCTTCGGCGACCGAGACCACCTGCTGCGGGGCGCCCTTGCCGAGCTCGGGGTTGGCCGCACGGAGTCGCTCCATCGTGCGACCGCGGCTTTCGAGCTGGCCAATCGTGAAGCGCGCGTTCACGAGCGCGTTCTCGCTTACCAGGCGGCTGCCCTCGTGCTCGCGCGCGCGCGTCGCGACCGCGTCGCGAACGGCGTTGAGGAACGTCGTCTCCGCGACGAAGTCTCCGACCAGCGCGACGACGCTGCGGGCGCGTTCGCGGTCGCGGGAGCCGTAGGCGACGCGCACGCCGAGCACGGCGTTCTCGAGCGCCTTCGCGCTCTCGCCCAGTTCGCGCTGGTCGCTGCGGGTCGAGCCGTACACCGGCGCGAGGAGCGCACGGCGGCGCTCCTCGATCCCGAGCTCGCCCTCGATGCGCTCGGCGAGGGCCGGG
>Ga0114939_10003481_pt1 | contig 11003 bp, 8 predicted proteins | sample AshMeaCrysSpring_FD_87196 | JGI IMG/M metagenome (GOLD analysis project Ga0114939, IMG submission 87196) | Groundwater microbial communities from Big Spring, Nevada to study Microbial Dark Matter (Phase II) - Ash Meadows Crystal Spring | ecosystem: Environmental > Aquatic > Deep subsurface >... | reverse complement strand
TCGCGGCGTGGGCGAGTTTAATTTCGGGACGCAAAAATCCCCGAGCACTAATTCACTTTTGGGTCTTTACTCTTTTCGGATTAATGGTAAAAGGCCCGATCGCGCTACTTTTTACGCTCCTTCCGGGGATAATTTGGTATTTGTGGGAGGACGGGAGAGCCGGATTGCAGGCTTTACGCCTCAGGCGCGGGGGATTAATCCTGACTATTTTGGTGATCACCTGGGCCGCGCTCGTCGCCGGGAATGGTGCCAGCGGGTACCTTAGCCAAATCTGGCAGGAGCAACTCGTCGGGCGCGCCATCAACTCCTGGAGTCACCGCGAGCCAATATGGTTCTACCTGGTGCTCCTGCCACTACTGCTCATGCCCTGGACACCGCTAATCCCTTTAGGATTCAAGCAGTTATGGAACGACCGTCCAATCGCGGCGCGGAGCGTGACCTGTTTTACCCTTGCGCCGCTAGTGGGCATATCGCTGATTTCCGGGAAATTATTTATCTATTTAGAACCGCTGATCCCGGGTCTAGCGCTCGCCGCCGGATACGCCGCCACGATCACCCACCGCGAATTAGCAATACCCCGATCATGGAGTATCCCAGCGGTGGTCTTCTTTGCCTTTCTTGCACTCACCGTGGGATATATCACCCAACGACATTTAGAATGCCCCGGACGCGAACTCGGATGGCTTGCGGCACTAATATTGCTGGGATGCGCAGACATCGCAAGGCGCGCAATCCACACCTCTCGGCGCGTTTGGATATGGCGTCAATTGGGATTGGCGCTAATTCTTTCCGGGGCTTTATTCGGGGTTTTAATTACACCGCTGAATCCGCTCTATTCCGGGCGCGCTATCGGCGAATATCTAGCCCGTGAAGTACCGGCGACAACCCCCATCGGGATCATTCGCACCACCCGGGGTATCTTTAACTACTACGCCCAGCGAACCTTCACGGAATTGTCCCCGGAAGAAGTGTCCGATTGGCGCAAGGCCAACCCCGAGGCGCTGTTGATTTTTCCCAGTGGACTGCGTCTTTCCCCCCCGGAATGTCAGGTAATCCGCACCTTTAGCGTAGAATTAATTGAGTATCAACTCCTGCGGTGTGGCGCATCGCGTAACTCCTGAATTTGCTAAACTATCCTTGCTTTATCCCAAGATACGGAAAAATCGCTGAGAAATATTATGGCCTATGAGACCTGCCCTCAATGTGGGGCGCAAAAGCATCAATTAGTTGCCTGTTCGCAGTGTGGATTCAAGCGGCGGCCCACGCGCGCTGCCCGTGTCCACCTCGGTGCAGGAGAGCAACAGTCCCTGCCGTCGCAGAAGGACAAACCCGTCAATCCACCACCGGTGAGTAGCAATTTTGAAAACTGTCCCGCCTGCGGGCAACGCAAACATCTCTTGATGGCGTGTCCGAGTTGTGGATTTACCCGCACCGCGAATCACGACCGCCGTAAATCCGCCGAAGGAAAAAGTCCGCCTCCGCGCCCGCATCACGAATATCAACACCGTCCCATAATTAATTCCCCTTATGATAATAGCTATTACGGACCAAATCTCGTCGAGGAAGATAGCTGTTTTCCAGTTTGGAAGCGCCCGATTCCCTCATCCAAAAAGAGCGCACCAATTAAGCAAATGCCCACGCAACGTCCGCGGTTCGATAACGATTTAACGCCTCGGTAAAAAATATTTCGGCGCCGTAGTAATTTAGCTCCGGCGCCGGAGATCACGCCCTTAACGAGTCGAGCTTAATGATAATCCAGCGGCAATAGTTAATAGAGTAAAAAATTATGTCAGTTGATCGCTCCCTGAAAATTCTTTTGGTCGAAGATTCCAAAGTAGCACGCAAAATGGCGGCAAAGGCTCTGACCGACCTCGGCTTTCAAAATGTAATTCAGGCTGAAGACGGCAATGATGCTATTGTAAAACTCGAAACGGAAGATGGCGTCGGATTAATTATTAGCGACTGGAATATGCCGAATAAGGATGGATTTGAGTTATTGCAATGGGTCCGTGCTAATCCCAAAAGCGCTCAAATACCCTTTATTATGGCGACTGCCCGTGGCGAACGTAAACAAGTCGCCGCTGCAACTGATGCCGGCGTGAGTAATTTTATTACCAAACCATTTGGTGCTCCCGAATTAAATGAATTAATTAACGAAACCCTGGGCGGAAAAGCCGCAATGCAGGCGACTCCTGCCCAAGAAACGCGGGTCCCGCGCGTGGATAGTTCGGGAAAATTAATTATGGAGATCGCCCATATCCAAATTACCGATCACCTGACGCTCGGGGTATTAAAACATTTAATTGATACTGGAAAAATTAATCCTCAACACTTCGTCATCGAAACCAAACGGATGCCCAGTTGGAATGCACTGCAACAATCCCTGGAAAAAGCTAAAGTCGACGGCGCATTTTCCTTGGCGCCGATTGCAATGGATTTATTCGGTTTTGGCGTGCCGATTAAATTGGTGATGTTTGCCCATCGTAACGGAAGTATTGCGGTCCGTAATGCAAAAAATAAAAGCTCCGAATTAGAAAATGCGTTTCGCGGTAAAACGTTTTATATTCCCCATGAATTATCCATTCACCACATGTTAGCGCACCGCTTCCTCCGGCAATTAGGCTTAAAACCCGGATTTGCCGGACGCGGTGATTGTGATGTCTTTTTCGAGGTCGTCCCACCAATCAAAATGCCAGAATTACTCGCGTCGAATCCCGATGCGTGCGGTTTTTTAGTCGCCGAACCATTAGGCACTAAAGCAATTGCCGAGGGGAGCGCCGATTTATTATTTCTCTCGGGCGAAATGTGGGAAACTCATCCCTGCTGTGTGGTCACCTTGCGCGAAGAGGTAATTCAACAATATCCCGAGGCGGTGCAGGAATTTACCGATATGCTGGTAATCGCTGGAAGATTTATTGAGGAAAAAATCGACGCCGCTGCAGAAATCGCCGTTACTTTCCTCGACCCAGACGGCAGTCTGAAACTCAAAGTCCCGATTCTAAAAAATGTCTTGCGCGAGGCACAAGGAATTAAGACTAATGATCTTTTCCCGTCGAAACCGGACTTAGACCGAATCCAGCAATATATGTCTGCCGAAATGGGCGTCGGTGGGATAATTAATTTAGATAAATTTGTTGACGAGCGGTTTGCGCTACAATCCTGTAAAGGGACAATTCACCGTGCTACTGTAGTACATGATACTGCCGAGGTAGTTGCGAAAATTGTCCATCGTCAAAGCGTTGCGAAAGTCTCGAAGAGTAACCTGAATATTGAGGGGAGCTATTTGGTTTTTACTTTATCCGGTCGCGAATACGGCATCGATATCCTTTGGATTAAAGAAATTATTACGATGCCAATAATTCGGAGTTTTCCGAATGCACCAGCAGAAATCCGCGGGATTATGAATTTTCGCGGAAAGACTATTACCGTAATTGATCTTCGGATTAAGCTGGGTTTGTACCCACGCCCCAGTGATGCTACTACCCGGGTGATTGTTTTAAGTAGCCGCGAGGGAAATCACGATAAGACAATTGGCATGATGGTCGATTCGGTTTCACGGGTAATTAATATTACCTCGGATCATGTTGCTGACGCGAGTGCTTATAAGAAAAAGCCTCAAACAGATTATATTCTTGCCTTTGCTAAGGTTAATGATGGCGTAAAAATTTTGCTAAATACCGAGCGCCTTTTCGGCGGATAAGTCTTGGCAATTAAATTGTGAAGGAGAAATTATGTCAAACCCGAGCCCTAAAATTAGTTTAAGTGGTCTTGCGCGGAGTCTAGTGCGTGAAAATCTTTTATCAGAGGAAATGGCTCAACAAAGCCTAGAAAAAGCCCTCAAGGATAAAATTCCGTTTATCAATTATCTGGTTCAAAATAAAATAGTACCAGCGCGGGCCATTGCTACCACCGCCGCACGCGATTTTAGTTTTCCCCTTTTGGATCTAGATACGGTTGAATTGGATAGCAAAATTTGTAAATTAGTAAAGAAAGATTTGATAATTAAACATCAGATCCTGCCGATTTATAAGAGAAATAACTATCTATTTGTCGCCTTAACTGACCCGACTAATCTGCAAGGCCTGGACGAAATTAAATTTCATGCCTCTGGTCAAATCCTAGAGGACGGAATCCGAATTACGGTAGTTGAACCGGTAATTGTTGAACAAGATAAACTAGCAATTGCAATTGAACGCTCAACCCAAGAACCTGCCGCCGCAATTCAAATCGACGAAGATGTTGATCTCGATAGTATTGAAACTCAGGGAGGAGATATAGAAGCCCAAGTTGCGGAAGACGTAACCTCCGAAGCAGAAGAAGCCCCGATTGTGAAGTTTGTGAAACAGGTGCTACTCACAGCAATTAGAAGGAAAGCATCCGATATTCATATCGAGCCGTATGAAAAGACTTGTCGGGTGCGCTTTCGTCAAGACGGTATCCTCCAAGAATATGGACAACCAATTCCGGTAAATTTAGCTGGACGAGTTGCAGCTCGGGTTAAGGTAATGTCGAAAATGGACATTTCGGAAAAGCGGGTCCCGCAAGATGGACGGATCAAACTCTATTTAACCAAAACCCAGGCAATTGATTTCCGGGTGAATACCTGTCCGACTTTATGGGGTGAAAAAATAGTCTTGCGGATTCTAGACCCCTCGCAAGCAAAATTAGGAATTGACGCGCTTGGTTATGAACCAATACAAAAAGCCTCATTCATGAAAGCAATTCATCGCCCCCAGGGAATGGTATTAGTAACTGGGCCAACCGGCAGTGGTAAAACTGTATCACTTTATACCGCAGTAAATATTCTCAATAAGCCCGAGCACAATATCTGTACGGCTGAAGACCCGGTAGAAATTAATCTCGAAGGAATTAATCAAGTGAATATTAATGCCAAAGTGGGATTAGATTTTTCGAGCGCCCTACGGGCATTTTTACGTCAAGACCCAGATGTAATTCTCGTTGGGGAAATTCGCGATAAAGAAACTGCCGAAATTGCCATTAAGGCCGCTCAAACTGGTCACATGGTATTGTCTACGCTACACACCAATGACGCACCGCAAACGCTCACTCGCTTGGTAAATATGGGTATTCCTGCATATAATATTGCCTCAAGCGTCAGCCTAATTATTGCGCAACGCTTAGCACGGCGGTTGTGCCCGAATTGTAAACGTCCGGCAAATATCCCCCCCGAGGAATTAATCAAAGAAGGCTTCTCTGAAGAAGAAATTCAAGGGCTAACCATTTATGAGGCTGTCGGCTGTAGTCAATGCACGAATGGATATAAAGGCCGCGTGGGGGTTTATCAAGTAATGCCGATCTCCGAAGAAATAGGAAGGATTATTATGGCGGGAGGAAATGCAATTCAAATTGCTGACCAGGCCCGTAGTGAAGGTATTGCCGATTTACGGCGCTCCGGCTTAAATAAAATTAAGCAGGGAGTTACCAGTCTCGCAGATATTAATCGCATCACCGTTGAGTAATAAATTATGCCAGCGCAAAATCCACCTAAGAAACCTGTCGTAAAAGTACCGCAAACGGAAGTCTATATCTATAAAGGTACCGATAAAAACGGGATGAAAAAAACCGGCGAGATATCCGCGACTGGAATTGCTACAGTAAAAAATGAACTCCGCCGACAAGGAATTACTCCTCTAGATATTCGGAAGAAACCAGCGCCGCTCCTGGGCGGATTAGGAAAAAAACGCGGGAAAAAGATCATTCCGAAAGATATTGCGGTATTTGCCCGGCAATTAGCGACCATGATGTCCGCCGGGGTGCCGCTCGTCCAGGCGTTCGAAATCGTCGGGCGCGGTCATGAAAATCCCTCGATGCAAGAGCTTATCCTAGGAATTAAAACTGATATTGAATCGGGCTCTACTTTGGCAGAAAGTTTGGAAAAACGTCCGCTCTATTTTGATAAACTCTTTTGTAACCTTGTCGCTGCTGGCGAAAAGGCCGGTATTTTAGAGAGCCTCCTCCATAAAATTGCGGTATACAAAGAAAAGACCGAGGCACTCAAAGGTAAAGTGAAAAAGGCGATGTTTTATCCAGTAGCGGTAATTATTGTCGCTTTTGTCATTACCGCAATCCTTTTGGTATTCGTAATCCCCCAATTTGAAGACCTCTTCAAGGGATTCGGATCGGAATTGCCCGGGCTAACGGTAATGGTAATTAACCTCTCCAAGGCATTTCAGAAATATTGGTTAATGATCTTTGGCTCCTTAGGCGTGATCTTTTTTATCTTGCAAAAAGTCTATCAAAAATCTACCCAATTCCAATTATTAATGGATAAATTAAGCCTGAAGCTCCCAGTAATGGGCGAGATCGCCACTAAATCAATTATTGCGCGATTCGCACGCACTCTATCGACGATGTTCACTGCGGGCGTCCCTTTAGTCGAGGCAATGGAATCGGTCGCAGGCGCGGCGGGAAATAAAATCTATTACGCGGCGATTATGAAAATCCGCGAGGATATTTCCTCCGGTCAACAATTGCAAACTTCGATACGACAAACGGAATTGTTTCCGAATATGGTAATTCAAATGGTAGCAATTGGCGAAGAGGCCGGCGCGCTCGACAAAATGCTCGGGAAAGTCGCGGACTTTTATGAAGAGGAAGTCGACAATTTGGTCGACGCACTAACGAGCCTGATGGAGCCAATGATTATGGCGTTTTTGGGCGTGGTCATCGGTGGATTAGTAGTCGCGATGTATCTGCCGATCTTCAAGATGGGGCAAGCAGTCTGAACACGTTGCGCACTGTGGTCCAATTTTACCGCGCTTTGTCGCCGGAAATGCTCGCCATCGGGGCGGGATTACTCGGTCTCGTGGTCGGGAGTTTTTTGAATGTGGTCATCCACCGCCTGCCGCGGATGATCGAACGGCAATGGCGGCGCGATTGCGCGGAAAGCCAGGGAAACCCTCCGCCGGTGAGCACCGATACTTATCACCTCGCCCTCCCCGGGTCACACTGCCCGCACTGCGGGCACACCCTCACCCCCTGGGAAAATATCCCGGTGATAAGTTTCCTCTGGCAACGCGGGCGCTGCCGGAAATGTAATAAAGATATCTCCTGGCGTTATCCAGCGGTGGAATTGCTCGCGGCACTCAGCGCAATAATCGTCGCAAATCATTTTGGCCCCACCGGACAAATGCTCGCCGCGTTAGGATTGACCTGGACGCTAATTGCCGCCTCTGCGATTGACCTCGAACACCAATTGCTGCCAGATATTTTGACTTTGCCGCTAATGTGGGCTGGATTAGCGCTGAGCTTGGAATCGGTATTTGTCGATCCCGCAACGGCAATTATTGGCGCAATTACGGGATATATTGCGTTATGGTCGGTTTATTGGAGTTTTCGCCTCTTCACCGGCAAAGAAGGCATGGGTTATGGTGATTTTAAGCTCTTAGCGGCGCTCGGCGCTTGGTTAGGATGGGCGAATCTAACCCTAGTCGTATTGTTATCATCGCTGGTGGGGTCAATTATCGGAATTAGTTTAGTGCTCTTTGGTCGACACGATTATCAACGACCGTTGCCATTTGGGCCATTTTTAGCCGCCGCCGGATGGATCGCGCTCCTGTGGGGAAAAGAATTATCGCGCGTCTATCTATATTAATTAAGGGAATAGATGTTTAGTCCACCGCGAATCGGGCTTACCGGAGGAATCGGTAGTGGAAAATCGCTTGCGGCGCAGCGTTTTCGCGAATTAGGAATTACAGTAATCGATGCGGATCAAATCACCCGCGAATTGTGTGTACCCGGACAATCTGCCTTAGAAGAAATTCAGGCGGTATTTGGAAGAGAAATCCTAGATGCAAAAGGAAATCTCAATCGGACGATGATGCGGGAATTAATTTTTCGCGACGCGACGACACGCCATACTTTAGAAAAGATTCTCCATCCGCGTGTATGCCAAGAAATGGCGCAACGGGCGAATCAAGCGCTAACTCCCTATGTAGTTTTAGTTATTCCGTTATTAATCGAAAGTGCGTTGCAGAATTTAGTCGATCGAATTTTGGTAATTGATTGCCCCGAAGAATTGCAAATTGCGCGGGTAAAGATGCGGGATAAACTCACCTCCGAGCAGGTCGCGACGATTCTTACAATCCAAGCATCGCGTGCGGTGCGGTGTGCAGTTGCAAACGATATTTTAATCAATGACGCCGACCCACTCGCGCTCGTGGCGCAGGTGGACGCCTTCCATGCGCGCTGGATGTCAATCGAAGTTCACGGCTAATATTTTTCCCTGCGTTGCGCATTAACGGTGGACTTCAAAAATGCAATTTCTTAGGTAAAGACAACCATGACCGAAAGCGTCACCTACGAACTTCCCCTAAATGAACGGATTCGCACTGTATTGCGGATCGATTTCCTCGCGAACCAGTTTGCCTATTTTGTAAATGGTACCGAGGTCTGGGAGAGTCGTGCGGCGCTCGAGACCCTGCTCGATACGATAATCTTGGTCGAGCGTCCCGACCTCAAAAGTGAATTGATTAAAGAATTAGAACGCCATATCACACGCCTTACGCCTTTTTTAGAAAAAAAGACCTCATGGGACGAAAAAGAACGCTTACGGATATTGTTCCTGGATTACAATCAGACACTGGAGTTGCTTCAAACGCGAATTGGACCGCTCGCGACGCAATTACGCACCGATGAATTTCTCCTCGATGTCCAAAATCGGATCGGACTCCCGGGCGGAAGCTGTGACTTTGACGCACCGCGTTATCATCAATGGCTAAAACGTGGCCTTGACGAGCGTCAACAGCATTTACGACGCTGGGCAGAGGAATTGAAGCCAATTTGGCAGACCACGAAATTAATTTTGCGCAGTCTGCGTAGCTTTGGATTTAGTGAAAATTCAGTCGCGGAAAACGGCCTATTTCAAATGAATTTTCCCCAGGAAAGCGCCTGTCAATTGGTACGGGTAGCGATCCCGGCGGCAAATAATTACTATCCAGAGATTAGCGGCGACCGTCACCGAATTACGATCCGATTTTTTACCGCGCAATTGGAAACTCGTCCCGTGCAAGTCACCGAAGATGTCAGTTTCATATTGGTATCCTGTTTCTTGTAAAAATAAAATATGGATTCTCTACCGATATTTCTCAATGTAAAAGGGCGCCCGTGCCTAATCGTAGGCGGCGGGGCAGTTGCAACGCGCAAGGCCGCATTGATCTTGGAATGCGGCGCTATTTTGCATATCGTCGCCCCGCAATTATCTTCGGAACTCCAAACCTGGGCGCAGGCCGGAAAACTGAATTGGCATCAGGAATTATTCACCGATACGCACCTCGACGGGATGACTTTAGTCATCGCCGCGACCAACGACCCATCGGTAAATCAACAAATCTCCGCCGCCGCGCAACAACGCAATATCCCGGTAAATGTAGTCGATCAACCCGCGCTGTGCAGTTTTACCGTGCCGTCAATTATTGATCGCTCGCCACTGGTCGCAGCGGTCTCGACCGGCGGCGCCGCACCGGTATTGTCCCGGCTACTCCGCGCCCGCTTGGAGACCCTGATACCTGCCAGTTACGGTCGCCTGGCGGCCTTGGCGGCGAGCTTCCGCGCTCAGGTCAAATCCCGCTTTTCCCACCCGCCGGACCGGCGCCGCTTTTGGGAAAAGGTCTTATCAGGCCCGATTGCGGAAATGGTCTTCGCCGGTCAGGAAAATGCCGCTCGCGACGCCCTCACTGAGAGCCTGAAAGATGCCGCGTTTTCGAGTAGCGGCGAGGTCTATCTGATTGGCGGCGGTCCCGGCGACCCGGATTTATTGACGTTTCGCGCCCTCCGCCTGTTGCAACAGGCCGACGTGATTGTCCATGACCGGTTGGTTTCGCAAGCGGTGCTGAATCTTGCGCGCCGCGACGCAACGCGGATTTATGTCGGGAAAGAGCGCAATAATCATACGGTCCCACAAGAGGGGATTAACCAGGTCTTGGTGCGCCTGGCGCGTGAGGGGAAACGGGTAGCGCGGCTCAAGGGCGGTGACCCGTTTATTTTTGGGCGCGGCGGCGAAGAAATTGCCCTGCTGGCTGCTGAAGGCATCCCCTTTCAGGTCGTACCGGGGATTACTGCGGCGTCGGGGTGCGCCGCCTACGCCGGCATCCCGCTCACGCATCGGGATTATTCCCAGGCGTGTATCTTTGTTACCGGTCATACCCAGGACGGCTCGATGAATTTGAATTGGGAGAGCCTGGTCCAACCGCATCAGACCGTAGTTTTTTATATGGGATTGACGGGTTTGGCGATTCTCTGTCGGGAATTAATCGCGCACGGATTATCGGCGGATACACCCGCGGCGTTAATTGAACAGGGGACTACAAATAATCAACGGGTGCATATCGGCACAATTGCGAGTTTGCCGGCGCTCATGGATGGACAAAAAGTCCATCCACCAACATTAATTATTGTTGGACAGGTGGTAAAACTGCATAATCAATTGGCGTGGTTTGAACCACGCCCGGAATAACCTTTGGAGAAAACAAATGCCTCACGAATTAAAACCACTGCCGTTTGACCCGCAAAAATTAGACGGAATTTCGGAAAAGAATATCCGTTCTCATTGGGAAAACAATTACGGCGGTTCAGTTAAAGCGCTCAATGTGATTAAACAACGCTTGAGTATTGCATTAGCAGATGACGATACCCCGCCGTATGTGTATAACGATCTTAAACGCGAGCATCTATTGCGTACGGGGTCGGTCGTATTGCACGAGTTATATTTTGCTAATCTCGCTGGGAATAACCAGCCGAGTTTAGTGATTCACGATTTATTAAGCGCCACTTTTGGGAGTATCGAAAACTGGGAAAAAGAGTTTCGCCGGATCGGATTAGGTTTAGGCGGTGGATCAGGGTGGGTAATCTTAGGCTATAATCTCCACTTGGGGATTATCGAGAACTATTGGCTTTGGGACCACATGTATTCGCCGGTGGCGACCATCCCGTTATTGGTAATGGATATGTACGAACACTCCTATCAAATGGATTATGGCGCTGGT
>Ga0114939_10003480_pt1 | contig 11004 bp, 8 predicted proteins | sample AshMeaCrysSpring_FD_87196 | JGI IMG/M metagenome (GOLD analysis project Ga0114939, IMG submission 87196) | Groundwater microbial communities from Big Spring, Nevada to study Microbial Dark Matter (Phase II) - Ash Meadows Crystal Spring | ecosystem: Environmental > Aquatic > Deep subsurface >... | reverse complement strand
CATCACTCCGGCATGGCGTGTGCGGAATTTTCACTGAGCGGCGGGCGACCCGCGGTGGTGGGCGGCTTCGGCGGACCCGACGATCTGCGGCGGGCGCTTGCCAGCGCGGTGCGGGATGCCTGCGATCTCGCGGAGATCCGGCTGGATTTGCTCGCCGGTCCGGCGGAGCGGAAGCTTTGGCAACACCTGCGCGGTCTGCCGCTGCTCTTCACGGCAAGGCGCGCGGAGGAGGGCGGGGCTGGAAATTTGTCCGCCGCGCGGCGGATCGAGTTGCTGGAAAACGCGCTGGATGACGCCGCCTGCATCGACATCGAGGTGGCAAGCATCGGCGAAATGGGCGGCTTTTTCCGGATGCTGGAAACCCGCGGCGTTCCATGGATCGCCTCGTTTCATGATTTCGGGAAACTGCCGGATGCGGCCGTGCTGCGGGATGCAGCCAAGCGCGCGAAGGACGCCGGGGCGGCGGTGTTCAAGGTGGCCGCGATGCTTCACGGGCCCGCCGACATCGCGCGGCTGGCGGAGTTCCAGCTCGCGGATCACGGCATTTCCGTGGCCAGCATGGGCATGGGGCCGCTGGCTCCGGTCTCGCGGCTGCTCTGCGCGCAGTGCGGCAGCGTGCTCAACTACGGCTATCTCGGTGAAACCCCCACCGCGCCGGGGCAGTGGGACGCGGCTTTCCTGAAACAGGCGATCGCGCGCCTGGCGCGCTTCGACGTTCGACGTTGAATGTCCGGCGTCCGCTAGCCGATCACCTCCACCGGCGCGTCGGGCAGGGCGTTGAGGAAGGATTTCCCGTAGCGCTTTGTGAGAATGCGGTTGTCGAGGATGCAGACCAGCCCGTGATCGCGGGCGGTGCGGATCAGGCGGCCGACGCCCTGGCGCAGCTTGAGGATGGCTTCCGGCACCGAGTAATCCATGAAGGGATTTCCGCCCGCGGCCTCGATGGCCTCCAGCCGCGAGGCGGTGAGCGGATGGTCCGGCACGGCGAAGGGCAGGCGGGTGACGACGACGTTGGAGAGAGCCTCGCCCGGCACGTCCACGCCGGTCCAGAAGCTGTCGGTGCCGAAGAGCACGCTGTGGACGTCCTTGCGGAATTCCTCGATCATTTTGTGGCGCGGCATCCCCTCCCCCTGCATCAGGACGCGCCAGCCCTGCTTCTTGAAAAACGCTTCGAGGCGTTGCGCGGCGTCGCGCATCGTGCGGTAGCTGGTGAAAAGCACGAAGGCGCGGCCGCCGCTCTCCAGCACCGAGAGGCGGATGCCCTCGGCGAGCATTTCGTCGTATTTCGGCGTTCCCGGATCCGGCACGGATTTGTAGATGCGCACCTTCATTTGTTTCTGATAGTCGAACGGGCTGCCGATGCACAGGGCGCGCGCCTTTTCCGCGCCGACGCGGCTGCGGAAGTAGCCGAGCTGCGGATCGCCCACGCCGAGGGTGGCGCTGGTGAGAACGAGTGATTTGCCCGGCCCGAACAGCAGCGGGCGCAGGCGGCCGGCCACGTTCACCGGCGCGGCGTGCAGGCTGTATTGCGTTTCGTCGCGGCCGCCGCGCTCCACCCAATAGACGCTGTCCTCCGAGCTTTGATCGAGAAACGCGGCCACAGCGCCATGGGTCTCGCGCAGCCGCCGCGAGGCGTCCTGCAGTTCGGCGCGGGTGGTTTCGCCTTCGACATCGGCGGCGAGGGCGTCGATTTCCAGCCACAGGTTGCGCAGCGGAGCGGCCACGGTGTTTTGCACCGGTTCCGGCTCGCGGACGCGGCATTCCTTGGAGAAATTCCCGAACTTCGAGACATCGCCGATCTCATGGAAAAAACGGTCCGCAGCGCGGATCGCCTCCTCCACCGCGAGCAGCGCGGAGGCCTTGCGGAAGGATTTGAGAAGCCCCTTGCGCGTCTTGGGATGATAGAGGCGCTGGAGATCGAAGCGCAGGCCGGATTGTGAGACGCGCAGGCCGAGCTGGACGGCGGCGACCTGCTCGATGACGTGCGCCTCATCGAGCACCGCGAAGTCGCCGGGAAAGAGGAATCCACCGGGTTTTTTCCCGCTTTCGCCATCGTCATCCTCCACCATGTCCGTGTTGAGCAGCGCGAAGAACAAGGTGTGGTTCACCACCACCAGTTTCGCATCGGCGGCGGCCTTGCGCGCCTCCTGGAAGAAGCAGTTGCCGCGCGGGCCGCAGTTTCTCGCCGTGCAGAGGTGCGCCTCGCTGCACACCTGCAGCCAGACCTTCATCTGCGGCTGGAAATCCAGATCGCTGAGCGTGCCGTCGCGCGTGGCTTCCGCCCACTTGCGGATCGCCTCCAGCTCGTCGTTTTCCGAGCCGGTGAACAAATCGCCGGACTGCTCCATCGCGCGGCGCAGGCGCAGCGGGCAGAGATAATTCTGGCGGCCCTTGAGCAGCACCGCGGGCAGCTCGTCATCGACGAGTTTCCGGACGATGGGGATGTCCTTTCTAACAAGCTGTTCCTGCAGATTGATCGTGTGGGTGGAGATGACGCCCTTGCGGCCGGTGTCCAGGGCGAAGCGCGCGGCGGGCAGCAGATAGGCCAGTGATTTGCCCACGCCTGTGCCCGCCTCGGCGACCAGCGGCCGGGATTCCACCAGTGCCTCGGCCACCGCCACCGCGAGTTCCTGCTGCTGCGGGCGGAACTCGAAATCCCTGCTCTTGGCGAGGACGCCCTTGGTGGAAAACGCCTCCCGCACCGCGTCGCAAAACCCGGGAACCGGCTGGCCATCGGTGAGGGAAATCATCGCCCGGCCATCGCACTCCGCATCCGCCCCGCTGCCAAGCCGCAAGTGCGAGCGCGCCTGCACAAACACGCTCGACACTCCGGCCCCGCCGCAGGCAACCTCCGCAGCACACGGCCGCCCATGCAGTTTCTCCGCAGCCACGCCCCGCGCCTCCTGCTCATCCTCGCGCTCGCCGCACTTGGCGCGGGTCTCTGCGCGGTGCTCCTGCCCATGGAAAACCGCGCCGTGACCGGGCAGCTCACAGGTTTTCCGGATTCCGATGCGGCGGCCCACCGGGCGCGGCCGCTGGTGCTGGCGGCACTGTGTTTCCTGCCCGCGCTCGGCGGCGTGATTTACTCGCTGGGCGGCACGCTCGACCGCTACATGATCCGCCAGTTTCTCGGGATTTTCGCCATCTGCCTGTCCGCGCTGTTCATGATCTGGCTTTTGATCGACCTGAGCGACAACATCGGCGAGTTCCGCGCGGCGCGTGACACGGCGGCCACGCTTGCCATGTTTTACGGCAGCCGGCTGCCCGCCATCCTGCTGCTGCTGCTGCCCTACAGCCTGCTGCTCGCCCTGCTTTACGCGTTGGGCAAACTTTCCAACCACCGGGAAATCATCGCCATCATCCAATCCGGCCGCGGGGTTTTCCGCAGCACCCTGCCGCTGATGGTCGCCGGCGTGTTTCTCACGCTGTTCTGTCTCGGCATCAACTACCACTGGGCGCCCGTGGCGGAGGGCCGCCAGGATGAAATCCTCGCCGAGGCCAGCGGCAAATCCACCACCGAGGCCACCCGGGTGCTCTATCGGAATCCGGCGGAGCGCCGCCTGTGGATGATCGGGGCCTTTCCCTCCGACTATCAGAAAGGCCGGCCGCTGCTTGATGTCGAAGTCACCACCACTGATGAGAAGCAGCGCATTCTCAGCCGCCTCTCGGCCAGCCATGCGAAGTGGGACCGGGACAGCCGCCGCTGGACATTCGAGAACGTGCTGCTCGGCAGCTTCACGCCGGGAAACCCGCCGGAGTATCAACGATCCGCAGGCCCGCTGAACATCGATTCCTGGCCGGAAACCCCGTGGCAGCTCATCAAGCCCGGCCTCAGCCCCGCATATCTCGGCATACCGGATCTGAGCACCTGGCTGCGGGCGAATTCACGCCAGCCTTCCTTCGCCGATCCCGCGCCCTACCTCACGCATTGGCATTACCGCTGGGCGCTGCCCTGCGCCTGTCTCGTCACCGTGCTGCTGGCCACGCCGCTGGCCATCCACTTCTCGCGCCGCGGCCCCGGCGGCGGCATTTTCCTCGCCGTGGCGCTCGCCGCCCTCATGCTGCTGGTCAGCAACATCGTGCTGGCCTTTGGCGAAGCCGGTCTCCTGCCTCCCATCGCCGCCGCGTGGCTGCCCAACCTCACCTTCACCCTGCTCGCCGCATACCTTTTCCACCGCCGCATCACCGGCCGCCCGATCTATCACACGCTGCGCCGCATCCTCCCCGGCGGCGGGTAATCCCAATCCGCAATTTCAAATTCCGAATCCACCTCCCCATGGCCTACGCAGAATCCTGGCACGTCCGTTCCCGCTCCCGTGAATGCGCCGCCACCGGCCGCGCCTTCACCGATGGCGAAACCATCGTCACCGCCCTGTTTCCCGATCCCGAATCCTCCGGCTACCTGCGCCGCGACTACTCGCCGGAGGCCTGGAACGCCTTGCCCGACGACGCCGAAACACCTTTCTCATTCTGGAAAACCACCTTCAGCGCACCTTCCGGAAACGAAGCCGCGGACCCCATCGAAAAACTCTCCCCGGAGGAAATCCTGGCCCGCCTCGTCGAGGAGGACCAGGACCACACCGAAAACACCCGCTACATCCTCGCCGTCATGCTGGAGCGCCGGAAACTCCTGCGCGAGACCGACCACCAGCGCACCGCCAACGGCATCCTGCGCGTTTATGAACACCGCAAGACCGGCGAGGTCTATCTCATCCGCGATCCCGACATCCCGCTCGCCGAAGTGGAGGCCGTGCAAAACGAAGTCATCATTCTGCTGGAAAACAACGGCCGCATGCCGGTGGCGCCTGCCGGAGATGAGTGCCCCGCATGAGCAAGTCACGCATGGCGTCCGGGCGTCCGCTGCGGCCGGCAGCCGTCATGTCCGGATCGTGATGGCGGCCGGAAACGCGGCCACCGTCACCTCATGGGCGGTGAACGTGGAGATTTCCGCGCCATTCACCGCGACGGACCGGATGGGTTTGTCGCCGGGCGGCCGGATGATGAAACCGCCGGGCGGGACTCGCAGGTTGCCGCCGATTTCGGCGTGAATCGAGCCACCGGTGTCGGCTTTGATGTTGAAATCAAGAGCACCATGGCGAGTGGGCAGCTTCCTCACGGCGAAGCCCTCCTGCTCGGAAATCCAGGCCCAAGGCATTCCGGAGGCGAGCACCAGGGAATCGCCGGACTCGCGTTCGCTGGCGACCATCGAGGCGAGCGCCAGGAGATATTCCGCGGCGATCCAGGTGTGCGGCACGTCGCCAAGATGGCCGGGCGAGCGCGGGTCGCGCCAGGTGATTTCCGGCCACTGGTTCCATGCGAGCGGCCGACGATCTGACAGGAAAAAATCGAGCAGTTCGTTGGCTTCGTCGCGTTTTCCGAGGCGGACGAACGCGCCGATGATGCGGATTTCGTACGCGGTGTAGTTGTTCCACGGCATCTCGCCGCGGTGCTTGCGGCGGAAGTCGGTGATATAGGTTTCAAGCATCGCGTGCAGCGGGCCGCTTGGCAGGACTTCCGCGAAGTCGAGCATGGCGATGGCGTTGGAAGTGGCGGTGGGATCAAAGTCCGCCCACTCGACCGAGCCGGGGATGTAGGCGAGTTTCTTGTCGGCGATGACGCGCTGGATCGAACGGAGCAGATCGGCTTGGAAAAGCCCCGCCTCGCGTTTCCACTGTTCGGCTTCATCGGGCCGCCCGAAGGCATCGGCGAGTTCTGCGGCGGCTTCGAGGCCGCGCACGCCCCAGAAATCGTCCCAGTAAGAATGCACCGGATGGGCGAGGTATCCTTCATGGCTCGCGGACTCGGGAAGCAGTCCGAAACACTTGCTGTGTTCCCCGGCGGCGTATTCCTTGGTCATGCGCTGGCTCCGCAGCGCGATGAGATGATTGGCCGCGCCACGCACCCGCGGATACATGGTTCTGAGGAAACGTTTGTCGCCGCCCTCGCGGATGACTTCGCGGATGCCCCACAGGAACTGGCCGTGGCTGTCGTGCTCGACCAGCCAATCGACGCCATCGCGATCGACCACGCAGGGAATGAAGCCGTCCTCCCGCTGGAACTGCGCATACCATGTTAGAAACTCGCGCAGCGCTTTCGGCAGGCCGGCCTTGGCGAGGGCCGCGCCCATGATGACGCAGTCGCGGACCCATGAGCGGGTGTATCTGCGCGGTCCGGGCTGGATGGCGGGGCCGTCGCGGTTGATGAGGATGTGGCCGGCGGCGGTGCGGAAACAATCGAAGGCCGGCACCGCGCAGGCGGGCACGTCCCATTTCACGGAGCCGAGTTTCCTCCTCCAGCGGGCGAGAGCCTGCGACCTGCCCTTGAGCGACGGTTCGATCCGTGAATCGAAATAGGGAACGGAAACCGTGACTTCGAGAGATCGCGCTCCGGCCGGGAAATCCCAAGCCATCGCCGCGGAGGCGAGTTCGCTGGGGTCCTCGATCACCTGGTGCGCGGGCATTGCGCCTTTCGCCAGATATCCGAGCACGCCGCCTTCCTCGAACATCGCAGCACCTGCGGCGGCCGGGGCCGGTGTGGCGAAGACGAGGCGGTCATTCACCCGCATGTTTCCGAAGTCATGGGAGACCCGCCGGATCGGGCTTCGTCCGCCGAGGTTGCGGAATGCCTGCCACGGCGGATTCACCTGATAGGGACGCAGCGTGACGACGAGGCGCATTCCGCCGTGCGCTTTGGCGGCTTTGAGACGGTAGGTGACGCGCAAGGTGAGCTGGTCGTCGCGGCCATCGACCCATGGCAGGATTTCGAGCCGCAGTCCGGCTTTCCTCCAGGTGACGCGCGGCATGGGGCTGCCGTGCTTCTCCATGGCCACGGTGCTTTCCACATCCGCCCAGGTGACGAGACCGGAGCCTGTCTGGATGAAGGGCTCCAGTGAGAAGCCGCCTTCATCCACCTCGACCATGCCTTCCTCATTGACGAGCGCGCGGCGTCTGCCCTCGGGGCTGCCGACGGGCGTCCAATACGATTGCTCGCGCTGCCAATACCGCGGATGCCAGCCGCGCGGGTAGTCCGCCGCCACCGAGTGGATGAACTCGTTGGGCGTGCTGGAGAAGGCGTCGGGTCTCAATGTGAGCCCGCGCAATGCGGCGCAGTCCGCGTTGGCGAAACTCACCCGCAGATGCCGGGCCTCGGCTCCGTGGGCGGAAATGTGGCTTTTCTCGCCCAAGGCACGGTCCGCGTGATGGAGGATGTCCCAGTGTTTTCCATCTCTGGAAACGCTGACTTGATAGGACCGCCGCGGCAGGTCCTCCGGCCAGTCGATCACCAAGCCGCCGAAGCGCAGGCTGCGTCCGAAGTCGATCGACCACCATGGCTGCGGATCGTCCGGAGCGGCGCGCCAATCGGTGGGGCCGTCGTCGAAGGCCACTTCAGGCACATGGCCGGGGCGGTGGCTGGAGGAGCGAATCGCACGCGGTTGCTTGAGTGTTTGATCGATCAGCGATGCGCCGGAGAATTCGAGACCGCCCTTCCCGCCGGGCCCCGCGGCGATGACGAGTTCGACCGCCTCGACATCCGAGGGGCCGCCGCCGCCGGCGGGTCCCCAGGCGAAGGGAAGCCCGCGTTCGTTGAAACGGAAGTCCGCCCATTCCGCAGGCGGCCTGTAGTCCTGGCGCAGGTGCCGCCAGACGTTCGCGCCGCCCGGCGAGGCCACCTTGAATTCGAAATGATTGTCCGGGCCTTCGCCGCGGAGTTGGAATCCGAGTTCGAAGGTGTCCGGCAGTTTCAAGGCGATCACGCGCCGGATCGCGACGAAGCCGCCGCCGCCGTGAAAATCGTAGTCGAGCCGCAAGCCGGGTTTCCCGTCCGGTGTTTCGATGGGCGACAGCCGGCCCTCCGCCTGGCCGGATGCGAACACCTGCCATGATGCGGGGTCTTCGAACAGCGTGTTGAAAAGGGCGTGGGACATGCGGGGCTGCGTGGCGTTGCGGAAATCAGAGGGAATCCACGATTTCCGCGAGCACCTGCAGGCCCCTCGGCTGGATGATGCCCATGCCCTTGCCCGGCAGGAACCAGACGCCGTCACCGGTGTCCCGGCAATAGACGACCTCGGCGCCCTCGGGTGTGGCGGCGAGATAGAACTTCGCGTTCGGATGTTGGGTTAGAAACGCGTTGAAGCGCTCGCACCAGGGATCGGTGACCACCGGGAAGCGTTTCACACCGAGCTGTTTGAGCTCCTCCAAAGTCGCGGGGCGGATGGTTTCACGGATCAGCTTGCGGCGGTTCTCCAGGGTTTGGTCGGGCCAATCGTCGTCGTAGCTCATGGGGTTTGGAGTTGGCTGTTGGTGGAATGTCCGGCGTGCCGGACAGACGGGAGGGCAGGCGGATGCCAAGAGTGGCTGAGAGGTTCCTTCAGTTACGGTTTCTTCGCATGCGGCATTGCTTCTTGCGGCGGTGAGCATGCCGGATCATTCCGGTTTGTGCCACCCTATTATGGACTCGGTTGAAAGTGTGATCAGGCTCCGCGAAGACCAGCAGAGAGCCGGGAAAATCGTCTCGGCGATCGCTTCGGAGATCGAACCGCTGGCCGCCGCGGGCAAGGGCGAGGAAGCCCAAACCCGTTTGAAAACCATGATTGCCAAGGTGGAGACCAGCGGTCAGAGCGATTCGATCAAGAAGATGACCATGAGCAAACTCAAGGTTCTGGGCATCAAAGTGGCCGCGGCGAAAAAGACGGAAACGCGTGATCAGTCGATGGCATCATCGGACTCCGCCGAACTCAGCAAGCGTCTTGACTTTCTGGAGCGTAAACTCGAAACGGCCCAGGAATCCTTTGCCACGGTGATCCGCTCGATCGAAGGTTTCTCCGAGTTTTCCGGGGACCTTTCGGGAGAAGGCAACAAGGAGAAGGTGGTGGCCAACCTCAAGGAAAAGATGAAATTGGGCGAAGTCAGCAAGGCGTGGGTGGACAACATGGTCAAAGCCAAGTCCGAACACGCCGGCATCCTGCGCGAGGTGGAGATCCTGCAAACGGAAGCGCCGAAGCTCAGCGCGGTGCAAAAAGGGCGACTTGCCAACCTGCGCGCCACGGCGGAAACCGCGCTGGACTTGCTCAAGCAAGCGACCCCGTGATGGGGAACGGAGTTCAAGCCATGCGCTTCTTCCAGTAGTCTGGATGCCTGCTTTCATGCGCGACCGCTGCTACCACGACCTTATCCCTGCGAATGAAGTAGGCGATGTAGTAGGGAAACACAGGGCAGTTCACCCGATGGAAACCACCTTTCCTCTCCCGCCAGAGAAAGGGATGATCCAGAATGGCCAGGCAAACCTCCTGAATCTCCGCCTGGAACTGTTTTCCAAGTCCGGCTTCGCGATCTTCGTAATATCCTGCCGCATCGCGAAACTCAGCCATTGCCTCCGGTAGAAACTCGAGATTCATCGGTTCAGACGGCGCGCCACCTCTGCAAACACGTCTGACGCCGGGATTCCCTTGGTTTCTCCCAAATCGTAGCGCATGATCCGCTCACGGATTTCCTCCTCCCAGACAGCGTCGGCTTCGGAGTTCTCGCCGGGGTCCACGCTTTCCAGGATGCGTCGCGCCAGCGTGAATCGTTGCTCGGGCGGCAGTTTGATCGCGCATTGGGCAAGATCTTCAAGCGTCTGAATCATGAAGATTTCATACGTGAACCTCCCCAAGACGTCCAATCTTCATTTCGGGCCACCAAGAAGATCACGAAAGTGAACAGAGAACTCCTTGAACCACAACGCCTCCACGCCGTTACGAATGACGCGGAGGGAGGCCGCATGACTGTGAAGTCCCGGAATGCTGGCAGTCGCTCACGGCGCGGTTTTCACCGGGACCGGCGTGGCGGGCGGCACCTCGCGCTTGATCTCGGGCGCCTTGGGCGGCTGGTCGGCGGGCGGCGGTTCCGGCATGCGCACGAGCAGCCAGTTCTGCACGCGCTCCTTGCCGAAGTGGATGGCCACGGGGCTCACGTCCTGCGTCAGGTTGGCGAGGGTGCTCGCATACACGGTCTCGATGTTGTCGCCGACGCGCCACGCCACGTTCTGCGTTTGCTTGTCCACCTGGCCGGCGATGGGTTTCTGATCACCGGTCAGAACACTCTCGTATCCGCCGCTGATTTTGCCGTCACGGCTAACGGAAATCTGGAAGAACATGACGGGATCGCCCTTTTCCTCCTGGGCCAGCGCGAAGACCCCCAGCGGCATCCATTCGGCCGGCTTGCCTTCTTCAGCCGGTGTTGGCGGCGGCGGCTGCTCGACGTTGGCGGCGAGTTCCTGGATCGGCTTGTTGTATTGCCCGGCGGGCACGGGCTTGTTGTCCACATAGACCGTATCGCCCTCGTAAACGACCGTTGTCCCGTAATCGGCATAAACCGGCGGCGGCGGTGATGAGACATAGACAAAGCTGGTGAGCGCGGTCCATGTGACAGGCCGCCACCACCACCAGGGATTCACGGGATAATAGCCAACGCGGCCCCAGCCGCAGGCACCCCACCAATGGTCATCGAAGACATCGTCATAAAAATCCCCGCAATTGTCCCAGATTTCATCGGCACGGTCGAAGCGGTAGTCCCACATTTCATTGCGGTGTTGCTGCCAGTCCTCGCGGTTCTGGTCGCGCCAGTTCTGGCGGTCTTCGCGGGCATTGCTGATGTTGTTCCAACGGTCCTCGCGGTTCTGTTGGAAATCATTGCGGCGGTCGCCGCGGTTTTCCTGCCGCTGGTTCCATGATTCGTGGCGGTTGTCCACGCGCTGGTTCCAGTTTTCATTGCGGCCTTGCGAGCGCTCGCTCCAGCCGGGGCGGTCTTGGGGGCGCTGGGCCGGCCGGTTGCCGGCACCGGGACGCTCGCCAACACCCGGACGATTTGCTGGAAGCGTCGTTGGCCGGTTGCCCAGCGCGCCTCCGGCCACAGCACCCGCGCCAGCCCCGGCGCCAATGCCGAGGAAATTGCCCACATCGCCGCGGCCGGGGCGGGTGGACGCACCCGCACCGGGGCGCCCCGCGTCACCCACACCCGGACGGGT
>Ga0114939_10003479_pt1 | contig 11008 bp, 7 predicted proteins | sample AshMeaCrysSpring_FD_87196 | JGI IMG/M metagenome (GOLD analysis project Ga0114939, IMG submission 87196) | Groundwater microbial communities from Big Spring, Nevada to study Microbial Dark Matter (Phase II) - Ash Meadows Crystal Spring | ecosystem: Environmental > Aquatic > Deep subsurface >... | reverse complement strand
GTCCCTTCTCGAGGTCGTGAATCTGGAGCGCCGCCGTCTTGCTCTTGGCGCCGCCGAGTTGTCCGAGGAAGCGCGGTCCGACCAGCCCGATCAACAGCCCGAGGATGGCCAGCACGACCAGCAGTTCGATCAGCGTAAAGCCGCGGGCGCGCCGCGTCAGCGCCCCTTTCCGGTTTTCAGAGTGCGAGTTCATTGACGGTAAGAATCCCCATGAGGATCGACACGATCACGACGGCGATGACCAGGCCCAGGCCAAGGATCAGCAGCGGCTCCAGCAGCGTCAGGCCGCGCTTCATGCCAGTCTCGACCTTGCGATCGAGCACGGCCGCCAGTTCGAGCACCATGCGGTCCAGCGTGCCGGTCTCCTCGCCCACGCGGACGAGGTTGATCGCCAGCGGCTCGAAGCTGCCGGTAGCGGCGAGCGCCTCGGCCAACCGACCGCCGGACTTGACCTTCGGCGCCACGCCCTTGAACGAATCGCGCAGCCGTACATCTTCCAGCGTTTCGCCGGCGATGCCGAGCGCGGTCAGGATCGGCACGCCGTTGGAGAGCAGCGTGCCGAAGGTACGGACGAAGCGGGCCAGGTTGTACTCATGGCGCACCCGCCCGAGCACCGGCAGCCGTGCCAGGCGGATCTGCCACCAGCGCTGGCCGGCGGCAGAACGCAGCCAGCGCGCGAAGGCGTAGCCGCCGAACACGATCACGGCGAGCAGGAGCAGGCCGTAATCGAGCACCAGGTGACCGGCGCCCAGCACCAGGCGCGTGGCCAGCGGCAGCGCTTCCTTCGCGTCGCGGAACAGTTGCTCGAACTGCGGCACGATGAAGATGAGGATCGCCAGCACTGAAAGCGCCGCGACGGACAGCAGGATCGCCGGGTAGATCAGCGCCGACACCACGCTCTCGCGCAGCGCCCGCATACGCTCAAGGTGCTCGACCAGCCGGGTCAGCACTTCGCCGAGCTGGCCGCTCGCCTCGCCCGAGCGGACCATGTTGACGTAAAAAGGGCCGAACAGATCGCCGCGCGCGGCGAGCGCGCGCGACAGCGGCTTGCCGCCTTTGACCGACTCGAGGATCTGCCCCGCCAGCGCCGCCACCGGTGGCCGGTGCTCCATGCCGAGCAGCACGCGCAGCGCGCCGTCCAGGGGCAGGCCGGCGCGCAGCATCACCGCCAGTTCCGAGCTCAGCGCCAGGATCTCGGCACGGCTCGGCTTGTCGCCGCCAAGCGACCATCGGCGGGGCGACCTGCCCGCCGGAACCGAAGTGGCGGCGCCCGGCGCGGCGCGGTCGAACACGCCCACCGGCGTCAGGCCCTGGTCGACCAGCCTGCGGATCGCCTCGTCGCGGCTGCGCGCCTCGATCCGGCCCTCGACCACGCCGGCACTGGCACTCGCCGCCTTGTAGGCGAACTCAGCCATCGCTCTGGTCCTGCGTCGCGCGCAGCACTTCTTCGAGGCTGGTCACGCCCGTGGCCACCTTGCGCAGGCCGTCCTCGTACAGCGTGACCAGGCCGCCCTTTCGCGCGATCTCCTGCAGTTGCGCCGCATCGGCGCCGCGGAGGATGGCTTCGCGAATCGGCTCGTCGACGACCAGCAGCTCGTGGATCGCCGCCCGGCCGAGGTATCCGGTGCCGCGGCACTGCGCGCAGCCCGCCGCGGCAAAGACCACCGCGCCGGGCTTCAGGACGCGCGACAGCCCGCTGCTGGCGACCAGTTCCGGCGGTAACTGGGCCGGCTGCCGGCAGTGCTCGCACAGCCGGCGTACCAGCCGCTGCGAAAGCACGCCGTTGACGGTGGACGTGATCAGGTAGCTCTCCACCCCCATGTCCTGCATGCGCACCACGGCGCTGGCCGCGGTATTCGTGTGCAGCGTCGACAGCACCAGATGGCCGGTCAGCGCCGACTGCACGGCGATCTGCGCGGTTTCGCCGTCGCGCATCTCGCCGATCATGATGATGTCGGGATCCTGGCGCAGGATCGAGCGCAGCGCGTTGGCGAAGGTCAGGCCGATCTGCGGATGGACGTGGATCTGGTTGACCCCGTCGAGCTGGTATTCGACCGGATCCTCGACGGTGAGGATCTTCAGCGCGTTGGCATCGAGCTTCGACAAGGCGCCGTAGAGCGTGGTCGTTTTGCCGGAACCGGTCGGCCCGGTGACCAGCAGAATGCCGTGCGGCCGGGCCAGCAGCGCCTCGAACCGCGTCAGCGTGTCGGGGCTGAAACCGAGTTCGGCCAGGCTGAAACGCATGCTGGCGCGGTCGAGTACGCGCAGCACGACGCTCTCGCCGTGCACGGTCGGCACCGTCGACACGCGCAGGTCGAGTTCGCGGCCCTTGACCCGCGTCTTGATGCGGCCATCCTGCGGCAGCCGGCGTTCGGCGATGTTCAGCTGCGCCAGCAACTTCAGTCGCGACACGACGGCCGCCGCCAGCCGCGGCTCGATGACCTCGAAGGTGTCGATCACGCCGTCGACCCGGTAGCGGACATGCAGGCCGTCGTCAAAGGGTTCGAGGTGGATGTCCGAGGCGCGCAGGTCGGTGACGCGGCTGATCACAACGTTGACCAGGCGGATCACGGGCGCCTCGCTCGCCAGGTCGCGCAGGTGCTCGACGAACTCGGTCGCGGTCGCCGCCTCCATCTCCTCGACCTCGGCGTTGTCCGGCGCGTCGCCTTCGAGCGCACGCGCCAGCGCCGCGTCGATCTCGGACTCGATGCCGATCGCCGCCGCTACACGCAGCCCGCTGGCCAGCTTCAGCGCGCGCAGGGCGAACTCGTCCTGCGGCGTGGCCATGACCACGTTCAGCAGGTCGTCGCGGATGTCGAGCGGCAGGATTCGGTGCGTGCGAAAAAATGCCGGTGCCACCTGCTTGACGATCGGCGGCACCGCCGGGAACGCATCGGCCAGCACCAGCGGCAGATTCATCTGTGCCGCCAGCCCGCTCGCTACGTCGAGCTCGGACACCAGCCCCAGGCGCACCAGCACGCGGCCAAGCAGGCCGCCGGTCTCGCGCTGCGCCGTCAGCGCGCGATCGAGGTCGCGCGCCGACAGCTTTCCCTGGGCAACGAGGTGCTGCCCGATCAGGACTCGCTCCTCGGCGACTTCGGCCGATGCTTGCTCAGCAATCAACAAGTGGGACTCCGCCGCGGCATGACGATCCGCGGAGCTGCACCATGGCAATCGAGCTGACGCTGCAAGCGGCACGATTGCTGCCGGCGGACACTAACCTGCTCCCCTCGTAACTTACCGGCAGAGTTTGTCACGAATCGTTTCCAGACCGGGCGCAGGCCGATGCGTGTTCAACCGTTCGCCAGCAGCGCGCGGACGATTCCGGCGATGCGCGCCGTCGCCCCCCGGTGGGCGGCGGCGAAGCGATGCGCCTCGGCGCGCATCGCCTCGAGCCGCTCAGTCGCCTGACAGACCGAGGCCATCGCCGCCAGCGCCTCGTCGGCGTCGCCGACCTGAACCGCCGCACCGGCGGCCAGCGCATCGGCCGCCGCCTGCGCGAAGTTGAACGTACTGGGGCCGAGCACGACCGGCGTGCCCACCGCGCAGGCCTCGATCAGGTTCTGCCCGCCGAAGTCGCGCAGGCTGCCGCCGATCAGCGCCACGTCGGCCGCCGCGTAGTACAGCGCCATCTCGCCCATCGTGTCGCCGAGCAGCAGCGCGTCTTTCGACGGCGGCGACTGCCACTGTCCGCGCGAGCGGCGCAGGCAGTCGTAGCCCTCGGCTTCGATCAACCGCGCCACCTCGTCGAAGCGCTGCGGATGCCGAGGCACGATCACGAAAACGGGGTCGGAATCGAGTTTCCCGCGCACACGCCCGAGGGCCGCGAGCAACAGCGCCTCCTCGCCCTCGCGCGTGCTGGCGGCAAGGCACACCGGCCGGACGCCCCAGGACGTCCGCAGCGCGCGACCGGCCGAGACGAGCCCGGCGTCGGGCTCGAGATCGAACTTCAGGTTGCCGGTGACGTCGATCGGCCCCTGGTACCAGGCCGCGATCCGCGCCCCGTCGGCTTCGCTCTGCGCCGCGACGCGGCTGAAACCGGCCGCCGCCGGCCGCAGCAGCGCCGGCCAGCGCCGGCCGCGCGCCGCCGATTTCTCCGACAGCCGCGCGTTGGCGAGCAGCATCGGCACGCCGGCGCGCTGCGTCGAGCGCATCAGGTTCGGCCAGATCTCGGTCTCCATCACCACGCCGATCGACGGCCGCGCCCGGCGCAGGAAACGCGCGGCCGCGCATGGCAGGTCGTACGGCAGGTAGCGCTGCGTCACCCGGCCCGGCAGGCGGGCCACGATCGACTCGCCGACGGCGCGCCCGGTCGGCGTCATGTGCGTGAGCAGGAACGATGCCGCGGGCAGTTCGCGCGCCAGTTGCTCGATCAACGGCTGCGCCGCCCGTGTCTCGCCCACCGACACCGCATGCACCCAGATCAGCGGGCGGCCGGGCGCCGGCGCCGGCCCGCGGCCGAGGAATCGCTCGCCCCAGTGCCGCCGGTACTCGCGCTGCGCCAGGCTGCGCCACAGCAGGTACGCGGCGGCCAGCGGAACCGCCAGCCACCAGCCCGCCGAGTACAGCGCCAGCGCCAGCCGTTGCCGTGCCGTCACGGCGTCGCGCCCGCGGCCAGCAGCTCGCCGGCGGCAGCGATGACCTCGTCCGCCGACGGCGCGACGTCGACCCCGCCGAGGCTGGCGCAGCGGGCGCTGCCGGTGATGCCGACGAGCTTCGGGTCGTAGTCGCAGAAGATGCCGAGCGTCGGCGCGCCCACCGCCGCTGCCAGGTGCGACAGGCCGGTGTCGAGCCCGACCACGATGCGCGCGCGGCGCAGCACCGCCGCCACCGCCTCGATCGTGCACGGCGGCGCCAGCCAGGCGGCGGCCATGCCGTCGGCGCGGGCGCGGGTGTCCTTCGCCTCCTGCGCGCTGCCGGCAAACAGCAGCGAGCGCAGGCCGCGCTGCTGCAGATAACGCTCGAGCGCCCGCCAGCGCTCGTCCGGCCAGCGCTTGGTCGGCCGGCTGGCATTGGTCAGCAGCACCGCGTACGGCGCGCCCGTCGCCTCGACCAGGATCGGCTCCTGCAGCGGCGGCGGCGTCAGGCCGAAGGCCGGCGGCGAATCCGCGTCGGTGCCGCAGGCCGCCCGGCCGAGCGCCCGGTTGCGGGTGATCGCGTGCAAGCCGCGCGGCACCGCCACCGCATTCGTATACAGCAGCGCGGCCAGCGGTTCGCGGGCGCTGGCGCGGTCGAAGCCCCAGCGCGGACCACGCGCCCAGCGCGACAACCACGCGCTCTTGAGCAGCCCCTGGCAATCGAGGATCGCGGTGTAGCCGTGCGCGCGCAACCGCGCCTTGGCCTCGTCGACCTCGCGCCGCGTGGCCGCGGCGAACGGCCGGCGACGCCAGCGGCGCACGGCGACGCGGATCACCCGGTCCACCGCCGCGTGCATGCGCGGAATGGCGGCGAAGCCTTCCTCGACCAGCCAGTCGACCGAGGCGCCGGGAAAGCGTCGCGCCAGGTCGCAGACCAGCGGCGCCGCGTGCACGACGTCGCCCATCGACGAGGTCTTGACGATCAGGAATCGCTCGCCGCGCGGGTCCATGGCGTCGGCGACTGCGCGCCGGTCCGTTCCGCTCAGAACGGCAGCCTGGCGTCGGGCTTGATGGCCAGCAGCGCGCGGCGGAAATCGGCCTGGATCCGGGCCAGCCCAGCGGCGTCGTCGGCCTCGAAGCGCAGCACCAGCACCGGCGTCGTGTTCGACGGCCGCGCCAGGCCGAAGCCGTCGGCGTAGTCGACACGCACGCCGTCGATGGTGACGACCTCGCGCGCGCCGTCGAACTTCGCCTCGCGCTGCAGCCGCTCGACCAGCGCGAAGTTCTCGCCCTCGGCCGTCTTCAGGTGCAGCTCGGGCGTGCTGACCGCATCGGGCAGCGCGTTGAGCACCGCGGAAGGATCGGCCTCGCGCGACAGCAGCTCGAGCAGCCGCGCGCCGGCGTACATGCCGTCGTCGAAGCCCGGCCAGCGGTCGTTGAAGAAGATGTGGCCGCTCATCTCGCCGGCCAGCGGCGCGCCGGTCTCCCTCAGCTTGGCCTTGATCAGCGAATGCCCGGTGCGCCACATCGTAGGCACCCCGCCGCGGGCGGCGATCTCGCGCGCCAGGTGGCGCGAGCACTTCACGTCGAAGATGATCTCGGCGCCAGGATGCGCCTCGAGCACGCCGCGCGCGAACAGCATCATCTGCCGGTCGGGGAAGATGATGTTGCCGTCCCGGGTGACGACGCCGAGCCGGTCGCCGTCGCCGTCGAAGGCCAGGCCGAGCTCGGCATCGGTCGCGCGCAGGCAGCCGATCAGGTCCTGCAGGTTCTCCGGGTGGGCCGGGTCGGGATGGTGGTTCGGGAAGCTGCCGTCGACCTCGCAGAACAGCTCGATGACGTCGCAGCCGAGCATCCGGTACAGCGCCGGCGCGAAGGCGCCGGCCACGCCGTTGCCGCAGTCCACCGCGATCTTCATCCGCCGCGCCAGCCTGACGTCGCCGCAGACGCGCTGCAGGTAGGCATCGCGCACGTCGGCGCTACGCAGCGTGCCGTGCCTGTCGGCGCGCGGCAGCAGATCGCTGTCGATGCGCTGCCTCAGCTTCTGGATCGACTCGCCGTGCAACGTGCTGCCGGCGAGCACCATCTTCAGGCCGTTGTACTCGGGCGGGTTGTGGCTGCCGGTGATCTCGACGCCCGAGCCGGTGCCCAGCACATGGGTCGCGAAGTACAGCACCGGCGTGGCCACCATGCCGACCTCGACCACGCCGGTGCCGGTGGAACGGATGCCCTCGACCAGCGCGTCGCGCAGCTTCGGCCCCGACAGCCGGCCGTCACGGCCGACGACGATTTCGTGCACGCCCCTGGCCGCCGCCTCGGCGCCGAGCGCGGCGCCGACCAGCCGCGCCGCCTCGACCGTCAGCGTGCGGTCGACGACGCCGCGGATGTCATAGGCCTTGAACAGCGATGCGTCGACGGCGGCGATCATGGTCGGGGGGATTCGATGCGGCTGTGGCCAACCGCCGCCGGCGCGCGGCGCTGCCAGCGGCGATCGTTGCCTGGCCGATCGTTGCCTGCCGATTGTACGGTGCGCCTGCAGCGACGCCGGCGCGGGAGCATCGGCGATAATGACGGCGTCGCGGCCGCCCGGTCGCGCCTGCAGACCCGGTCCCAACCGGATTCGACCCATGCTCGCTGTGATCCTCTCCGGCGGTTCGGGCACGCGGCTTTGGCCGGTGTCGCGCGAGGCGCTGCCCAAGCCGTTCATGCGGCTGGGCAACGGCGCCTCGCTGCTGCAGCGGACGGTGGCCCGCGCGGTGGCTGCCGGCTGCGGCGACTGCCTGGTGGTCACCAATCGCGAGTACGGCTTCCGCACCGGCGAGGAACTGGAGGCGATGCGCAGCAATGCGCCGCGCTCCTCGCAGCTGCTGCTCGAGCCGATCGGCCGCAACACCGCGCCGGCGATCGCCGCCGCGGCGCTGTGGGCCGAGGCGCATGGCCACGCGGCCGAGGCGCTGCTGGTGCTGCCGGCCGACCACCTGATCCAGGACGAGCCACGCTTCGCGATGCTGGTGGCGCAGGCGCGCGCGCTGGCGCTGGCCGGCCGCATCGTGCTGTTCGGCATCCGCCCGACGATGCCGGAGACGGGCTTCGGCTATCTCGAATGCGGCGCGCCCGATGCCGACGGCGCCGCCGCGGTCAAGCGCTTCGTGGAGAAGCCCGACGCCGACAAGGCCGCCGAGTACCTCGCCTCGGGCCGCTTCCTGTGGAACAGCGGCATGTTCTGCTTCACCCCGGCGACGATCGTCGCCGCCCTCGAAGCGCTGGCGCCCGAGGTGCTGGCCGCCGCGCGCGGCGCGCTCGCCGCCGGCAGGACCGATCCGAAGTTCCCGGCCCGGCTCGACCTGGACCGCGCGAGCTTCGAGCTGGCGCCGGACATCTCCATCGACTACGCGGTGATGGAACGGGCGGACAACGTGGTCGCGCTGCCCGCCGATTTCGGCTGGAGCGACATCGGCTCGTGGAAGGCCGTGGCGCAGGAACTGCCGGCCGATGCGGCCGGCAACACGGTCAGCGGCGAAGTCCTGCTGGCCGATTGCGCCAACACGCACGTGCAGAGCGAAGACCGGCTGGTCGCCGCCGTCGGCCTGCGCGACGTGGTGATCGTCGACACCGCCGACGCGCTGCTGGTGTGCGACCGCAATTCGACGCAGAAGGTCAAGGACGTCGTCGTCGAACTGAAGCGCCGCGACCACGAGGCGCACCGCCTGCACCGCACCGTGGCCCGGCCCTGGGGCACCTACACCACGCTGCAGGAAGGCACGCGCTTCAAGATCAAGCGCATCGAGGTCAAGCCCGGCGCGTCCCTGTCGCTGCAGATGCACCATCATCGCAGCGAGCACTGGGTGGTGGTCAGCGGCACGGCGCGGGTCACCGTGGGCGGCAAGGAATTGCTGCTGGCGCCGAACGAGTCGACCTACGTGCCGGTCGGCAGCCAGCATCGCCTGGAGAATCCCGGCCGCGTGCCGCTGACGCTGATCGAAGTGCAGTGCGGCGACTATGTCGGCGAGGACGACATCGTGCGCCTCGACGACAGGTACGGGCGCACGGGCTGAAGCGCGATGGCACTGACCTCCACCCCCGCCTGGCAGGCGCTGCAGCGGCATCGCGACGCGCTGGCATCGTTCCGCCTCGACGCCGCGCTGCGCGACGATCCGGCGCGGGCCGGCCGCTGGCGCGTCGAGGCCGCCGGCCTGCACGCCGACCTGTCGCGCAACCTCGCCACCGACGAGACCTGGCGCCTGCTGTTGGCGCTGGCCGAGGCGGCCGAGCTGCCGCGCTGGCGGCAGCAGCTGTTCGCCGGCGCCCCGATCAACGGCACCGAGCGCCGCCCGGCCTGGCACACCGCGCTGCGCACCGCGCCGTCGGACGCGGCCGTGGCCCGCACGGTCGAGGCCGAGCGCCGGCGCATGCTGGCCTTCGCCGAGCAGTTGCGCGCCGGGCAGCTGCGCGGCGCCACCGGCGAGGTGATCGACACCGTGGTGTGCATCGGCATCGGCGGCTCGGACCTCGGCCCGCGGCTGGTGACGGCCGCGCTCGGCGAGCCTTCGGGTCCGATCCGCCTGCACTTCGTCTCCAACATCGACCCGGTCGAACTCGACCAGGCGCTGGCGCAGGCCGCGCCGGAGACCACGCTCGTCGTCTGCATCTCGAAGAGCTTCTCGACCCAGGAAACGCTGGAGAACACGCGCGCGGCGCTGGCCTGGCTGCGCGCCGGCGCGCCGTCGCTCGACACGCGTCGGCACCTGGCGGCGGTGACCTGCCAGCCGGAGCGGGCGCGCGCCTTCGGCGCCGATCCCGATCTCACGTTCACGTTCGCCGACTGGGTCGGCGGTCGCTATTCGGTCTGGTCGGCCTGCGGCGTGGCGATCGCGATCGCCCACGGCGCCGACGCGTTCGAGGCGCTGCTGCGCGGCGCCGCCGCGCTCGACGCGCACTTCCTCGAGGCGCCGGCCGAGCGCAACCTGCCGCTGCTGCTCGGCCTGCTCGGCGTGTGGTACGTGAACTTCTGGGGCTGCCGCAGCCGCGCGGTGATGCCGTACGCGCAGCGGCTGCGCCACCTGCCCGCCTACCTGCAGCAGCTGGAGATGGAGAGCAACGGCAAGCGGGTCGACCGCGACGGCCGGCCGCTCGACTACGACACCTCGCCGGTGGTGTGGGGCGAGGCCGGCACCACGGCGCAGCACAGCGTGTTCCAGTTCCTGCACCAGGGCACGTTCTTCGCGCCGGTGGACTTCGTCACCGGCGCCGCGTTCGAGCGTTCCGACGAGGAACGCGAGCGCCTGCTGTACGCCAACGCGCTGGCGCAGGCCGACGCGCTGGCGCTGGGCGAAGCGGCGCTCAAGCCGACCGGCGCCGCCAAGCCGGAGCACGCGATCGTACCGGGCAACCGGCCGAGCACCTTCATCACGCTGCCGCGGATCGACGCGTTCTCGGTCGGCGCCGCTCTGGCGCTGTACGAGCACCGCACCTTCGTGCAGGGGGTGCTGTGGCGGATCAACAGCTTCGACCAATGGGGCGTGGAGATCGGCAAGCTGCTGCTCAAGCAGCGTCTGGCCGGCTGAGCGTTCGCGGGACCCGATGACGACGCGCAAGGTCCGCAAAGCGGTGTTTCCCGCCGCCGGCTTCGGCACCCGCTTCCTGCCGGCCACCAAGGCGATGCCGAAGGAAATGATGCCGGTGGTCGACAAGCCGCTGATCCAGTACGCGGTCGAGGAGGCGGCGGCGGCCGGCATCGAGCAGGTGATCATCATCACTGGCCGCAACAAGCGGGCGATCGAGGACCACTTCGACCGCGTGCCGGAACTGGAGCAGGATCTGCTCGCCAAGGGCAAGCAGGCGCTGTACGAGGCGCTGCACTCGGCCACGCCCGAGGGCGTGAGCTTCATCTTCATCCGCCAGCCGGAGCAGCTCGGCCTCGGCCACGCGGTGCTGTGCGCGCAGCCGGTGGTCGGCAACGAGCCGTTCGCGGTGATCCTCGCCGACGACCTGATCGACGCCCAGCCCGGCGTCACCCGGCAGCTGGTCGAGGCGTACGAGAAGCACGGCGCCTCGGTGCTCGCGGTGCAGGACGTGCCGCTGGCCGAAACGTCGCGCTACGGCATCGTCGCCTCGACGCCGCTGGACGGCGCCACCGAGCGCGTCACCGGCATGGTCGAGAAGCCGAAGCCCGCCGAGGCGCCGTCGACGCTGGCCGTGGTCGGCCGCTACGTGCTGCGGCCGGAGATCTTCGAGGCGCTGGCCACCACCGGGCGCGGCAGCGGCGGCGAGATCCAGCTCACCGACGCCATCGCCCGCCGCATCCGCCACGGCGAGGTGCTGGCGCACCGCTTCACCGGCACGCGCTACGACTGCGGCAACAAGGCCGGCTTCCTCGCCGCCAACATCGCCTTTGCGCGCAAGCAGGGGCTGCTGCCGCCGCGGCGCGCGGG
>Ga0114939_10003478_pt1 | contig 11010 bp, 7 predicted proteins | sample AshMeaCrysSpring_FD_87196 | JGI IMG/M metagenome (GOLD analysis project Ga0114939, IMG submission 87196) | Groundwater microbial communities from Big Spring, Nevada to study Microbial Dark Matter (Phase II) - Ash Meadows Crystal Spring | ecosystem: Environmental > Aquatic > Deep subsurface >... | reverse complement strand
GTGGACGTGAAGTCGCACCGCGAGCTGCCGGCCTTCATCAGCACCCGCGGCGGCGTCAGCCTGCGGCCCGGTGACGGCGTGATCCACAGCTGGCTCAACCGCCTGCTGCTGCCCGACACCGTGGGCACCGGGGGCGACAGCCACACCCGCTTCCCGATCGGCATCAGCTTCCCGGCAGGCTCGGGCCTGGTGGCCTTCGGCGCGGCCACCGGCGTGATGCCGCTGGACATGCCCGAATCGGTGCTGGTGCGCTTCAAGGGCCAGATGCAGCCGGGCGTGACGCTGCGCGACCTGGTGCACGCGATTCCCTACGCCGCCATCAAGGCCGGGCTGCTGACGGTGGCCAAGGCCGGCAAGAAGAACATCTTCAGCGGCCGCATCCTCGAGATCGAGGGCCTGCCCGACCTGAAGGTGGAACAGGCCTTCGAGCTCTCGGACGCCAGCGCCGAGCGCAGCGCCGCCGGCTGCACGATCAAGCTGAACAAGGAACCGATCATCGAGTACCTGAAGAGCAATGTCGTGCTGATGAAGAACATGATCGCCGACGGCTATGCGGATGCCAAGACGCTGAAGCGCCGCATCGAGAAGGTCGAGGCCTGGCTGGCCAACCCGCAGCTGCTGGAGGCGGATGCGGACGCCGAGTACGCCGCAGTGATCGAGATCGACCTGGCCGAGCTGAAGGAGCCGGTGCTGTGCTGCCCGAACGACCCGGACGATGCCAAGCTGCTGTCCGACGTGGCCGGCACGAAGATCGACGAGGCCTTCATCGGCAGCTGCATGACCAACATCGGCCACTTCCGCGCCGCGGCCAGGCTGCTGGGCGGCCAGCGCGACATCCCGGTCAAGCTGTGGGTGGCACCGCCCACCAAGATGGACCAGCAGGAACTCGTCAAGGAAGGCCACTACGCCGCCTTCGGCACCGCCGGCGCGCGCACCGAGATGCCGGGCTGCAGCCTGTGCATGGGCAACCAAGCGCAGGTGCGCGAAGGCGCCACCGTGGTCTCCACCAGCACCCGCAACTTCCCCAACCGGCTGGGCAAGAACACCAACGTGTTCCTGGCCTCGGCCGAGCTGGCGGCGATCGCGTCCAAGCTGGGCCGCATCCCGACCGTGGCCGAGTACCACGAGGCGATGGGCATCATCAACCAGGACGCCGCCAGCGTGTACCGCTACATGAACTTCGACCAGATCGAGGAGTACGCCGAGGCCGCGAAGGCGGTGCCCGCCTGAGCCCCGCCCTCGCCCGGGAAGGCCCGCTGCGGCGGGCCTTTTTCACCTGCCGGGCCACGGCGGCGTTGCGCTGCATGAACAGGCGGGCTCCCGCGGCGCTGATCCCTCGTTGGGGCAAGCTGCCGGACGCGGCACAATAGGCCACCTTCTTACTGCTGCAGGGCCCCCATGAGAGTTGTCTACACCCTGGCGCTGGCGTGCGCCTCGCTCGCGCTGGCCGCCCCCGCACTCGCCCAAGACAAGTCGACCACCAAGGTGGCTGCCGCGAAACCGGCCAACAAGCCGAACCCGGGGCCGGTATCGCAGCTTCCCACCTTGCCGGTGGCCGACCAGGAACAGCTGCTGGCCGCATCGCTCACCTACCTGGGCCACTACGACTGCGAGTTCAAGCAGACGCTGCAGGTTGCGAAGCATCAGGTCGAGGGCTACATGGTCGTCACCTTCAGCAGCAAGGCCCACACGATGAAGCCGGTGCGCTCCTCCACCGGTGCCCTGCGGCTCGAGGAAGTCGCCAACGGTCCGATGCTGCTGGTGCAGATCCCCACCAAATCGATGCTGATGGACACGGCGCGCGGCCGCCGCATCGTCGACGCCTGCATGTCAGAGATCCAGGCCAAGGAGGCGCCGCCGCCCGAGAACAGCCTGGGCATGAAGCTCGACGGCCAGATCAACACCAGCAGCTGCAGCGCCCCCAGCGGGCGTTGCTAGCGCACGGCCAGCGGCCGATCAACTCGCCGGGACGGCGCCGCAGTCCGGCGCAATGCGCGCCGCATAGTCGCGCAGACTGGCCAGCAGGGCCCGCGCCCGGGCATCGGCGCCCTGCTCCAGCGCCGCGACCTTCTGCTCGAAGGCCTGCAGCCCCAAGCGGCCGTCCGCCCCGTCGACGCACAACCGGTCGGCACGATGCGCCTGCCACCGGGCCTGCTCCGCCTCGTCGAGCGTCTCAGGAAAGTTGCGTGCGCGATAGCGGAACAGCAGCTCGTCCAGCCGCGGGTCCGCAAAGGCCGGCCGCTTGTCGGCCAGCGCCTGCGGGCTCAGGCCGCGCAGCCGCTGCAGCGTGCGCCGGTCGTCGTTGCCGAGGAAGCCGCCGTACAGGTCCTCGTCGACGTCGCGCCGGGCTTCCTCCTCCGGCCGCCGGTAGACCTCCGGCCACATGCCTGCGAGCTTGCCCGCGTGCCGGGCCGCCGTGTCGGCATGGTGCAGGCTCTGCGCCAGGTCCAGGCCCCAGCGCTGGGCCAATGCGGGAGTCAGCGTCTTCAGGTTGGCGATGACCACCGGCGACTTGTTGACGTGGATCGTCTTGACCGGCAGCCGCGTCACGCCGTCGGGCAGATCGTCGCTGCGCGTGAACAGGCGCTGGCGCAGCTCCTCGACCCCCAGCCGGGGCAGTTCGGCCGGGTCATGCGCCAAGTCCCAGACGATGATCTCGTTGCGGTTGGTCGGGTGCGGAGCCAGCGGCCAGACCACCGCGAGACAGCCGCGCTCCGCGCCGTACCTGCCCGACACGTGCAGGAACGGTCGGCCCTGCGACTGGGCCGAGGCGATCTCTTCGAGGACGGCGGCCTTGCTGCGCAACCTGAGGCAGAAGTCCCACAGCCTGGGCTGGCGCGCCCTGAGCAGGCGCGCCAGCGCGATCGTCGCGCGCACGTCGGACAGCGCGTCGTGCGCATCGTCGTGGGCCAGGCCGTTGGCGCGCGTCAGATGCTCGAGCTTGAACGACGGTCTGCCGTCGTCGTGGCGCGGCCACTCGATGCCGTCGGGCCGCAGCGCCCAGGCACAGCGCAGCACGTCCAGCAGGTCCCAGCGGCCGCAGTCGTTCTGCCATTCGCGCGCGTAGGGGTCGATGAGGTTGCGCCAGAACAGGAAGCGCGTCACCTCGTCGTCGAAGCGGATCGAGTTGTAGCCGACTCCCACCGTGCCGGGCCGGGCCAGCTGCCTTTCGACGGCATCGGCGAAGGCGTGCTCCGCAAGCCCGTGCTCCAGGCAGTGCTGCGGCAGGATGCCGGTGAGCAGGCAGGCCTCGGGCTCGGGCAGGAAATCCGGCGCCGGGCGGCAGTAGCACATCACCGGGGCGTCGATCGGGTTCAGCTCGGCGTCGGTGCGCAGGCCGGCAAACTGAGCCGGCCGGTCGCGGCGCGGCACGCTGCCGAAGGTCTCGTAGTCGTGCCAGAAGAAGCTCGCATCGCTCATGCGCGCAAGATAACCGATGGCCCGGGCCCGCCGTGCGGCGCTGGCATCATGCGCGCAGCGTCGGCACGGTCCGGCATGGCTCTGGCTCCCACGCATGCATCGCCCTTTGCTCGTCCTGACCTGGCTGACCGCGCTGGCGGGGTGCGGCTTCGCCGTCGCGCAGGCGCCGGCCGTCAAGTCCATCGGCAGCGCCAAGGTGGGCAGCCGGCTGCTGAGCCGGGACGAACTGCGCGCCTGCCTGAGCCAGCAGCAGGGCCTGGCCGCGCGCCGCCCGACGCTCGAGGCCGAACGCAGCGCGCTGGACCGCGAGCGCGCCGCACTCGACGCCTCGGCCCGGGCGCTGGATGCGGAGCGCGAGGCAATCGAGCAGCTCGCGCAGGCGGCCGGCGAGGTGAACCGCCGCGTGCAGGAGCTGTCGCAGCAGGTGGCCGACTTCAACGAACGCGCCGCACGCCACGAACGCTCGGGCCTCAGCGGCGCGGCCGCGGACCGGCAGCGCCAGTCGCTGGAACGCGAGAAGGCCAGGCTGGACAAGAGCGCGGCCGACCTGGAGGCCGAGCGCAGGAGCCTCGTCGCCCGCGCCGAGTCGATGGGCAAGGCCTTCAACGAGCGGGTGGCCAGCCGCAATCAGGCGGCTGCAGACTGGAACGAGCGCAGCGCCGGGCTGAACCGCAATGCGCAGGCCTTCGAGGTCGAGCTGGCGACCTGGAAGGCGGACTGCGAAGGCCGCTCCTACCGCGAGGACGACGAGAAGGCCATCCAGTCCGGGCGCTGACGCGCGAGCGGCCCGCCTTCGTCGCGCCACGAGGGGCAGCCACCAGACTCCGCCGTGTCGTGCCGTGCCCACGCGGGGCTGGCCACGCGCGCAGACTCGTGAGCACCTCCATCCCCTTTCGCCTGCCATGCATCTGGTCGCGCGAGAACGCCTGAGCGCCGCCTGGCGCTGGCGGCTTTGATCGCCGGCTTCACGCTGCTGCGCCTGCCGGCTGTCGGCGGCGACGACGCCTGGCCGTTCCAGCAACAGGGCGGCTGGATCGTGCCGGCCGCGGCAGGCGTGCCGGTCGGCGCGGTGTGGGCACTACGCGCTGAAGGCGCCCTGCACCAGAGGGCGGCCGACGACGCGCCGCAAGGTGCCGGCAGGGCCGCACGGCCGCCGGAGCTCAAACGCCCAGCTGCCGCGCCGCCAGGTCTTTCATGATCTCCTCGGAGCCGCCGCCGATGACCATGACCTTGACCTCGCGGTAGATGCGCTCGCTCTTCGTGCCGCGCATGAAGCCCATGCCGCCCAGGATCTGCACCGCCTGGTCGGCGCAGAACTGCATCGCCTGCGTCGCCACCACCTTGGCCATGCAGGTGCGCGCCACCAGCGCCGAGGCCGGGCCCAGGCCCTGCTGCAGCCGCCAGGCCAGGTCGTAGACGAAGCTGCGCGCAGTTTCCACCCGCAGCGCCATGTCCACCAGCTTGTGGCGGATCACCTGCCGCTCGGACAGCGGTGCGCCGAAGGTCTTGCGCGCGCGCGCCCAGGCCAGCGCCTCGTCGGTGCAGGCCTCGGCATAGGCGCAGGCCAGCGTGGCCATCATCAGCCGCTCGCCGTTGAAGTTGTGCATGATGGCCTTGAAGCCCGCGCCTTCCTGGCCGATCAGGTTGCCCACCGGCACCCGACAGTTTTCGAAGCGCAGGTGCGCGGTGTCGCTGGACCACCAGCCCATCTTCTTCAGCTCGGTGCGCTGCAGGCCCGGCGTGTCGCCCTCGACCAGCAGCAGCGACACGCCGCCCGGCCCCTTGTTGGCCGGGTCGGTGCGCACCGCCACGCTCAGGTAGTCGGCACGCATGCCCGAGGTGATGAAGGTCTTCTCGCCGTTGACCACGTAATGGTCGCCGTCGCGCACGGCGGTGGTCTTCAGCGCCGCCACGTCCGAGCCGCCGCCCGGCTCGGTGATGGCCAGCGCGGCGACCTTCTCGCCGCGGATCACCGGCGGCAGCACGCGCTGCTTCAACTCGGGGCTGCCGTGCGCCACCACCGGCGGCATGCCGATGCCGTGCGAACCCAGGCTGGCCTGCAGCCCGCCGCAGCCGGCGCGGGCGATTTCCTCGGCCGAGACGATGCTGTAGAACACATCGGCCGGCGTGCCGCCGTACTCTTCGGGGTAGCCCAGGCCGATGATGCCGACCTCGGCCGCCTTGCGGTACAGCTCGCGCGGGAAGGTGCCGGCCTCGTCCCACTCATTGACATAAGGGGTGATCTCGCGGGCGACGAACTGGCGCACGGTGCGCCGGAATTCCTGGTGGCCTTCGCTGAAGTACTCGGGCCGCGGGGCGATGTCGAAGAGGGTGTCCATCAGGCGAGAATAGCGCCAGTGACCCCCGCTTCCCCGAAGGAGAGTTCCCTATGCCCCGTGCCTACAACTTCAGCGCCGGCCCGGCCGCGCTGCCCGAAACCGTGCTGCGCCAGGCCGCCGAGGAGATGCTCGACTGGCACGGCAGCGGCATGTCGGTGATGGAGATGAGCCACCGCGGCAAGGAGTTCATTTCGATCCATGCCGAGGCCGAAAGCCTGCTGCGCGAGCTGCTGGCCGTGCCCGCGAACTACAAGGTGCTGTTCATGCAGGGCGGCGCCATTGGCGAGAACGCCATCGTGCCGATGAACATGCTGCGCGGCAAGGCGTCGGCCGACTACATCGACACCGGCGAATGGTCGAAGAAGTCGATCAAGGAGGCCGGCAAGTACTGCAAGGTCAACGTCGCCGCCAGCGCCAAGGACGCCGGTTACAGCTGCGTGCCGCCGCGCGACGGCTGGAAGCTGGACCCGGACGCCGCCTACGTGCACATCTGCAGCAACGAGACCATCGGCGGCGTCGAATACCACTTCACGCCGGACGTCGGCAGCGTGCCGCTGGTGGCCGACATGTCCAGCAACATCCTGTCGCGCCCGGTGGACGTGGCGAAGTACGGCCTGATCTACGGCGGCGCGCAGAAGAACATCGGACCCGCCGGCCTGACGATCGTGATCGTGCGCGAGGACCTGATCGGCCAGGCGATGCCGATCACGCCGTCGGCGTTCGACTACAAGCAGCAGGCCGACAACGACTCGATGCTGAACACGCCGCCCACCTATGCGATCTACATCGCCGGGCTGGTGTTCAGGTGGATCAAGGCGCAGGGCGGGCTGAAGGCGATGGAGGCGCACAACCGCGCCAAGGCGGCGCTGCTCTACGACTACCTGGACAGCACCTCGTTCTACCGCAGCCCGGTGGCCCGGGCCGACCGTTCGCTGATGAACGTGCCCTTCAAGCTGAAGGACGAGTCGCTGGACGCCGCCTTCCTGAAGGGCGCCGAGGAGCGCCGCATGCTGCAACTCAAGGGCCACCGTTCGGTGGGCGGCATGCGCGCGTCGATCTACAACGCCATGCCGGTGGAAGGCGTGAAGGCGCTGGTCGCCTACATGAAGGAATTCGAGGCGCGGCATGGCTGAGGCGACCAAGCTGCAGGTGCTGGTGCTGAACCAGATCTCGCCGCTCGGTCTGCAGCGGCTGCCCACCGACCGCTACCGCGTCGGCAAGGACATCGCGGCGCCCGATGCGGTGCTGCTGCGCTCGGCCGACATGCATGCGATGGACATCCCGGGCAGCGTGCTGGCCATCGGCCGCGCCGGCGCCGGCACGAACAACATCCCGGTGTCCAAGCTCAGCGCGCGCGGCGTGCCGGTGTTCAACGCCCCGGGCGCCAATGCCAATGCGGTGAAGGAGCTGGTCGTCGCCGGCATGCTGCTGGCCGCACGCAACCTGCCCGCGGCGCTGCGCTTCGTCGAGACGCTGGACGTGAAGTCGCCCGAGCTGGACAAGGTGGTCGAGGATGGCAAGAAGGCCTTCGCCGGCCACGAGCTGGCCGGCCACACGCTGGGCGTCATCGGCCTGGGCAAGATCGGCTGCCTGGTGGCCGATGCGGCCATCAAGCTGGGCATGGACGTTCTGGGCTACGACCCGGACATCACCGTCGATGCGGCGTGGAGCCTGCCCTCGCAGGTGCGCAAGGCCGGCAGCATCGCCGAGGTGCTGCGCGCCAGCGACTTCGTCACGCTGCACGTGCCGCTGGTGGCGGCCACGCGTGGCCTGATCGGCGACGCCAACCTGGGGCTGATGCGGCCCGGCGCGGTGCTGCTGAACTTCTCGCGCGACGGCGTGGTCGACGATGCCGCGGTCACCGCGGCGCTGGGCGCGCAGGCGCTGGGTGGTTACGTCTGCGACTTCCCTTCGCCGGCGCTGCACGGCCAGCCGCGCGTGATCGCGCTGCCGCACCTGGGCGCCTCCACCCGCGAGGCCGAGGAGAACTGCGCGGTGATGGTGGTGGACCAGGTGCGCGACTACCTGGAGCATGGCAACGTTGCCAACGCGGTGAACTTCCCCGCGGTGGGCATGGCGCGCGAAAGCGGCTTCCGCGTGGCCATCGCCAACGCCAACGTGCCGAACATGCTGGGCCAGATCTCCACTGCCATGGCGCAGGCAGGGCTGAACATCCACAACATGGTCAACAAGTCGCGCGGCGACATGGCCTACACGCTGGTGGACGTGGACAGCGCCGTCGACGGCGCGGTGCTGGACCGGCTGCGCGCGATCGAAGGCGTGCTGTCGGTGCGCTACCTGCCGCAGGTCTGAGCGCCCGCTGCCGATGGCGAAGAAGCAGCGCGCGGCGGCCAGCCGCGCGGCAAAGGGCAACGCAGCAGCCGGCCGCGCGGCGCATTCGCCACCGCCCCCGCCCGGGCCGCATCGGATGGAAGCGGCACGCCGGCACCTCGGGCCGTGGTTGCTGCTGGGCCTGCTGGCGCTGGTCGCCGCGGGTCTGGGCCTGTGGGCCATGCGGCCCGCGCCCCAGGCGCCCCCGCCCGCTGCAGTGCTGCCAGCGCCGGCAGCGGCGCCGGCGGCGGACTATGTCGCCAATGCCCAATGCCTGTCCTGCCACCAGGATGCGGCCAGGGCCTGGGCCGGCTCGCACCATGCCCACGCGATGGCGCCGGCCACGGCCGAGACCGTGGCCGGCAACTTCGACAACGCGCAGTTCCGCCACCAGGGCGTGACCAGCCGCTTCTTCAAGCGCGGCGACAAGTTCTACGTGCACACCGACGGGCCCGACGGCAGGCTGTCGGACTTCGAGCTCAAGTACAGCTTCGGCGTCGCGCCGCTGCAGCAGTACCTGATCGAGACCGAAGGCGGCCGCCTGCAGCCGCTGCAGATCGCCTGGAACACGGAAGAGCGCAAGTGGTTCCACCTGCTGCCGCAGGAGAAGGCCCCGCCCGGCGACGTGCTGCACTGGACCGGCCGCTACCAGACGGCCAACACCATGTGCATCGCCTGCCATACCACCGGCTTCGAGAAGCGCTACGACGCAGCCGCCGATCGCTTCGACTCGCGCTGGCGCGAGCCGAACGTGTCGTGCCAGTCCTGCCACGGCCCGGGCTCGACGCATGTGGAATGGGCGAACGTCCACAAGGGCGTCGCCGCCGGCAGTGCACCGCGCGGCCAGCTGGCCGATCTGAAGTCGCCGCGGGCGCAGGTGGAGGTCTGCGCCGCCTGCCACTCGCGCCGCGCCGAACTGACGGCGCTGCCGTTACCGGGCCAGCCGCACCTGGACCACTACCTGCCCAGCCTGCTGCGCGAAGGGCTGTACCACGCCGACGGCCAGCAGCTGGACGAGGTGTTCGTGGTCGGCTCCTTCCGCCAGAGCAAGATGTACCGCCTGGGCGTGACCTGCACCAACTGCCACGACCCGCACACCGCCAGGCCCAAGCTGCAGGGCAATGCGCTGTGCCTGCAGTGCCACGACACGAAGACCAACCCGGCCTTCCCCAGCGCCGCCGGCGCCTACGACACGCCGCAGCACCATCACCATGCGCCGGGCACGCCGGGCGCGCAGTGCACGGCCTGCCACATGCCGGCCAAGAACTACATGATCGTGCAGCCACGGCCGGACCACAGCATGCGCATCCCGCGGCCCGACCTGTCGGTGGCGCTGGGCACGCCCAACGCCTGCAACCAGTGCCACGCGGACCGGTCGGCGCAATGGGCCGCCGAGGCGGTGACGCAGTGGTACGGGACGCCCAAGCGCCCGCCGCACTATGGCGAAGTGTTCGCCGCGGCACGCCGCGGGACGCCCGAGGCTGCCGCGGCTCTGGCCGCGCTGGTGGCCGACGCGGCGATGCCGCCGATCGTGCGCGCCACCGCGCTGGACCAACTGCGCGGCGGCGCGGCAGGCGTCAACGAACGCGTCGCCGCCGCGCGCGATGCCGATGCCGAGGTGCGCGCCGCGGCCGCGGCCAGCCTGGAAGACGTGGAACCATCGCTGCGCGTGCCGACGCTGGCGCCGCTGCTGAAGGACCCGGTGCGCGCGGTGCGCATCGCCGCCGCGCGCAGCCTGGCGCCGCTGCCGCACGAACAGTTCGACGCTGCCACGCGGCAAGCCTTCGACGCCGCGCTGGCCGAGTACGTGGCCGCGCAGAAAGTGGCACTGGACATGCCCGGCCCGAACCTGAACCTGGGCGTGCTGTACGCGCGCACCGCCCGCGACGCCGAGGCCGAGGCCGCCTACCGCGCCGCCTTGAAGATCGACCCGGACTTCACGCCTGCCAATGCCAACCTGGCGCAGTTCTACGCGGCGCGCGGCCACCTGACCGAAGCCGAGCAGGTGCTGCGCAAGGCGCTGCAACGCGAGCCCGGCATCGGCGAGCTGCAGTACTCGCTGGGGCTGCTGCTGGCCGAACAGCAACGCCTGCCAGAAGCCGCCGACGCGCTGGACAAGGCCGCGAAGCTGCTGCCGCAGCGCGCACGGGCTCACTACAACCTGGGGCTGGCGCGCCAGCAACTGGGCCAACCCAAGCTGGCCGAGGGCGCGCTGCGCAAGGCACGCGAACTGGCCCCGACGGACCCGGCCATCGCCTATGCGCTGGCGGTCTTCTATGCGCAGCAGGGACGCCGCGCCGACGCGCTGCGCGAGGCCGAGGCGCTGCAGCAGCTGCAACCCGGAAATCCCCAGGTGCAACAGATGCTGCAGCGGCTTCGCGCTGGCTCCTGAGCCCCCCAAGGACCGGGCCGAGTCCGTCCCGCCCGGTGAGGTCGAGCACCGTGGCATTGCCACATCGGCTTGCGCACGCGCCTACGCCGGTCGCTCCGGCCGTCCTCGCGGGAGACCCAGGTAGCCCGGCAAGGCCGCTGCGACTCACACGAATTCGCGATCAATGCGATGGGAGGGCACGTCTGTTGAAGGCGCATAGCGGCCTGTGGCCGCTATGCGCCGGGGGGCGCCATGCACCGCTCCCCCGAGCCCCCTCCGCGAGGGGGCTCCAGTTCGTTCGACAAGTCGGCCTGGCGGCCGACCGATGGGCGTACCGGCTAGTCGCCAGGCACGCGCACGGGGGAGCCTGCGCCGGCCGCAAGGCCGGCTCGAGGTTCATGCTGGAGCCCCCTCTTGGAGGGGGCTCGGGAGAGCCCCAAGAAAGCGCCTTGGCGCATATCGGCCTGCGGCCGCTATGCGCCTTCAACAGACGTGCCCTCCCATCGCATTGATCGCGAATTCGTGTGAGTCGCAGCGGCCTTGCCGGGC
>Ga0114939_10003477_pt1 | contig 11010 bp, 8 predicted proteins | sample AshMeaCrysSpring_FD_87196 | JGI IMG/M metagenome (GOLD analysis project Ga0114939, IMG submission 87196) | Groundwater microbial communities from Big Spring, Nevada to study Microbial Dark Matter (Phase II) - Ash Meadows Crystal Spring | ecosystem: Environmental > Aquatic > Deep subsurface >... | reverse complement strand
GGAACGCATGCGATCCCGACTTCGTGATCGTCGCGCGCACCGACGCGCGCGGGGCGCACGGCGGCTCGCTCGACGAGGCCCTCCGCCGCGTCAACGCCTACCTCGAAGCCGGGGCGGACCTGGGCTTCATCGAGGGACCGACATCGGTGGACGAGGTGCAGCGCATCTGCCGCGAGGTTAAGGGTCCCGTCTTCTACAACATGACGGGCGTTTCGCCGCGCTTCACGATGGACGAGCTGCGTGCCCTGGGCATCGCCGTGTGCATCTCGCCCAACGCCATGCTGCGCTCGGCGCTCGCGGCCATGCACGACCTGGCGGCGCAGATGCGCGCCGAAGGCCCGGTGGCCGAGACGCGCTTCATGGAGGGCTTCCGCCGGCATCCCCTGGGCGACCTGCACACCTTCGCCGGCTTCGACCAGGTCCGCGAGTGGGAACGCGAGTACCTCGGCGAGGAGGCGATGAAGAAGTACGCGAACTCGGTGGGGCACGTGCCGAAGTAGGCGGGCGATGGGCCGCACGCTCTACGGGAAGATCTGGAGCACCCACGCCGTCGCGAGCGGTCCGGGGGGGCGCACGCTCCTCTACATCGACCGCCAGCTGCTGCACGAGGGCACGTTCCACGCTTTCGCGGCGCTTCGGGCGTCGGGCCGCGGCGTGCGCCGCCCCGAGGCGAACTTCGCCACGCCCGACCACTACGTCCCGACGGCCAGGCGCATCCGCATCGAGAACGCGGAGCTGCGCGACAAGATCGACACGCTGGCGGACAACGCGGCCGCGGCCGGCATCACGCACTTCGCGCTCGACGACGCGCGGCAGGGCATCGTCCACGTCATCGGGCCCGAGCAGGGCATCACCCAGCCCGGCATCACGCTCGTCTGCGGCGATTCGCACACCTCGACCCACGGCGCGCTCGGGGCGCTCGCCTTCGGCATCGGCGCCTCCGAGGTGGCGCACGTGCTGGCCACGCAATCGCTGTGGCAGGCGAAATCGCGCACGATGCGCGTCACCGTCGACGGCAGCTTTCCCCCCGGCGTCCACGCCAAGGACCTGATCCTCGCCGTCATCGCCAAGATCGGCGCCTTCGGCGGCTCGGGCCACACGCTCGAGTACGCGGGGCCCGCCATCCGCGCGCTGTCGATCGAGGGGCGCATGACGGTGTGCAACATGTCGATCGAGGCGGGCGCGCGCGCGGGGCTCGTCGCGCCCGACGAGTCGACCTTCCAGTACCTGCACGGGCGGCCCTACGCACCGCGGGGGGCGGACTGGGAGCGCGCGCTGGCGCGCTGGCGCACGTTGCCGTCCGATCCCGACGCGCGTTTCGACCGCGAGGTCGCGCTCGACGCGGGCGCGCTCGAGCCCATGGCCACGTGGGGCACGAGCCCCGAGCACGCCGCCGGCGTCACCGGCGCCGTTCCCGACCCCGCCGGCGAACCCGACGCGGCCCGGCGCGGCAGCCTGGAGAAGGCGCTCGCCTACATGGGACTCGTCCCGGGCCAGCCGATCGAGGGCATCCCGGTCGACCGCGCGTTCATCGGCTCGTGCACCAACAGCCGGCTGGAGGACCTGCGCGCGGCGGCGGCAGTCGTGCGCGGCCGCAAGGCGGCGGTTCCGGCCATGGTGGTCCCGGGCTCGGGGCTGGTGAAGCGCACCGCGGAGGCCGAGGGGCTCGACCGGGTCTTCCGCGAAGCGGGGTTCGAGTGGCGCGACGCCGGCTGCTCGATGTGCGTCGGCATGAACGGCGACCTGGTCGCCGCCGGACAGCGCTGCGCCTCCACCTCCAACCGCAATTTCGAGGGCCGCCAGGGCAAGGGCGCGCGCACGCACCTCATGAGCCCGGCCATGGCCGCCGCCGCCGCCGTGACCGGCCGCATCACCGACGTTCGCAGGCTGCTCCCGCGCCATGCCTCGGTCGGGCGGGGATGAGGAACGGGATGGAACCCTTCGCCACGCTCACCGCCGTCGCCGTTCCCCTCGACGTCGTCAACGTCGACACGGACCGCATCATCCCGGCGCGCTTCCTGCGCCAGCCGCGGTCGGCGGGCTATGGGAACTTCCTGTTCCACGACCTGCGCGAGGCCGAGCCGGACTTCGTGCTCGACCGGCCCGCCTACCGCGGCGCGAAGATTCTCGTCGCGGCGGACAACTTCGGCTGCGGCTCCTCGCGGGAGGGCGCCGTGTGGGCGCTGGCGGGGGCGGGCTTTCGCGCGTGGATTGCGCCATCCTTCGGCGACATCTTCTTCGAGAACTCCTTCAAGAACGGCGTGCTCGCGATCGTCCTTCCGGGCGAACGCGTTGCGGCGGCCCGGGCGCAGTTGCACGCGAACCCCGGCGCCGAGATCACCATCGACCTGCCCGCGCAGACGTTGCGGCTGCCCGATGGCGGCATCGTGTCCTTCGCGGTCGATCCCTTCCGCAAGGAGTGCCTGCTCGCCGGCATCGACGAGATCGACCTCACCCTGCGCCACGAGCGTGAAATCGCCGCCTACGAGGCCCGCAGCCGCGCCGAGGCGCCGTGGCTTGCGGCGCCATCGTCCGGCGTCGCGGGCGCGTAGGCGTTCGTGCCGTGGAAGCAGGCCCCGGACTCACCCTGCGCTCCCGCCTGCCGGCGGCGGGAACGACCATCTTCAGCGTGATGTCGGCGCTCGCCCGCGAGCATGGCGCCGTGAACCTCGGCCAGGGCTTCCCCGATTACCCGATCGATCCCGCGCTCATCGACCTCGTCACCGAGGCCATGAAGGCGGGCCACAACCAGTACCCCCTGATGCCGGGCGTCATGGCGCTGCGCGAGGCGATCGCGGCCAAGGTGGAACGGCTCTACGGCCGCGCCTACGACCCGGAGCACGAGGTGACGGTGACGTCGGGGGCCACGCAGGCGATCTTCACCGGCATCCAGGCGCTCGCGAACCCGGGCGACGAGGTGATCGTCTTCGAGCCGGCCTACGACAGCTATGTCCCGGCCATCCTGCTCGCGGGCGCGACGCCCGTGCGCGTGCCGCTCACGTTTCCGGGCTACCGCATCGACTGGCCGGCGGTGCGCCGCGCCATCACGCCGCGCACGCGGCTCGTCATCGTCAACACGCCCAACAACCCGGGCACCAGCGTCCTGTCGGCGGAGGATCTGGTTCGGCTCGAAGCGGTCACGCGCGGCACGCCCATCGTCGTGATGTGCGACGAGGTGTACGAGCACATGGTCTACGACGGCCGCCGCCACGAGAGCCTGGCGCGCAGCGCCGGGCTGGCCGCCCGCGGCGTGGTGATCGGTTCCTTCGGCAAGACCTTCCACGCCACGGGCTGGAAGGTCGGCTACGCCCTCGCGCCGCGCGCCATCAGCGAGGAGATCCGGCGCGTGCACCAGTTCACCGTGTTCACCGTCTCCAGCCCGATGCAGCATGCGCTGGCGGCGTTCCTGCGCGAGCCCGAGCGCTACGAGGCGCTGCCCGCCTTCTTCGAGGCGAAGCGGGACCTCCTGCGCGACGCGCTCGCCGGGACGCCGCTGGAGCTGCTGCCGTGCGAGGGCGCCTACTTCCAGCTGGCGCGCTACGGGCGCGTGAGCGACGAGCCGGCCGCGCCGTTCGCCCAGCGGCTGGTCCGCGAGTACGGGGTGGCGACGATCCCGCTCTCGGCCTTCCACCAGGACGGCACGGACCACCGCGTGATCCGCTTCTGCTTCGCGAAGAAGGAGGAGACGCTGCTTGCCGCGGCGGAGCGGCTGCGCCGGCTGCGGCCGGCTTGAGCCGGTCGCCCTCAATCGCGCGTGCGCAACGTGCCGCCGACCCCACGGAACCGTTGCCCGACCCGGGCACTTCGCAAGCCATCCACAACAGGCCGACTGCCATGGACGCCCAGACCTGCTTCCGAATCCCGCAAATCCTCCTGCCCCGCCCGGGCATCGACCTCGCGAAGTGGGCGGTCGTCGCCTGCGACCAGTACACCTCGGAGCCGGACTACTGGCGCCGCGTCGCGGCCGAGGTCGGCGACGCCCCGTCGACCCTTCACCTGATCTTTCCCGAGGCTTGCCTGGGGGCGCCGGACGCGCGCGAGCGCATCGGGCGCATCCAGGCTGCGATGCGGCGCTACCGGGACGAAGGCCTGCTGCGGGAGCGCCCGGGCGCCATCTACGTCGAGCGCACCCTCGGCAGCCGCGTGCGGCGCGGGCTGCTGCTGGAGCTCGACCTCGAGTCCTACGACTTCGGCCGGGATTCCACGAGCCCCATCCGGCCGACGGAGGGCACCATGGTCGAGCGTCTGGCGCCCCGCATCGCGGTGCGGCGCGGCGCGGCGGTCGAGGTGCCCCACGTCCTGGTGCTGATCGACGATCCCGAGGGCACGGTGATCGAGCCCCTTGCCGCCGTACGCGGCGAACTGGAGCGCCTGTACGAGACCGGGCTGATGGAGGGCGGTGGACATGTCGCCGGCTACGCCGTGGACGCCGCGCGCGCCGAACGGATGGCGCAGGCCCTGCGGGACCTCGCCGAGCCGGGAGCGTTCGCGCGACGCTACGGCGTGCCGGACGGGACGCCACCCATGCTGTTCGCGGTCGGCGACGGCAACCATTCGCTCGCCACGGCCAAGGCGTGCTGGGACGCGATCAAGGCGACGGCGGGCCCGGACGATCCCGCCCGCTTCGCGCTGGTCGAGGTCGAGAACATCCACGATCCGGCCCTCAGCATTGAGCCCATCCACCGCCTGCTCTTCGGTGTTGCGGGCGACCTGCGGCAGGCACTCGCGACGGACTTCGGCGACCGGGTGTCGTGCACCGGGGTGCCGACGGCAGCGGCGATGCGCGAGCGCGTGTCGATGGCCCGCCGGGGCTGGCACGCCGCCGGACTCGTCGAGCCGGGCGGGCGCTTCAGCGTGGTGGAGGTGGCGCGGCCCGCGAGCACGCTCGCCGTGGGCACGTTCCAGACCTTCCTCGACCGCCTGCTCGCGCGCGGCGGGGCGCGCGAGGTCGACTACGTCCACGGCGACGACGCGCTCGAGCGCCTGTCCGCGGCGCCGGGCTGCGCCGGCATCCACCTCCCGCCGCTGGACAAGGGCGACCTGCTTCGCATGGTGGTACGCGAGGGGCCGCTGCCGCGCAAGGCCTTCTCGATGGGCGAGGCGCAGGAGAAGCGTTTCTACCTCGAGGCGCGGCTGCTGCTCTCCTGAGGGCGGCCGGTCAGCACTGCGCCCACTGCGTGCTGTAGCTGGCCAATTCCCGCACCACCGTCCGGGCGTCGACGGTGGTCTTGGCCCGATCGCCCATCTCGAGCTGCAGCCGGAAGCCGAACTTCTCGAAGAACGCGTCGAACATCTCGCCCCCGAGGGTGCCGACGGCGAAGAGCTCGTCGCGCTTCGCGTCGTGCTCGAGGAGGATGGCGGCGAGCGGCTGCGGCGCGGGGCCGTTCACGACGCGGGCGCCGGCCGCCGGATCGTAGACGCTTCGATCGGAGCAGCAGGTAATCACCTTGCCGGCGCCGGCGACGGGGCTGGGCGCGTCTCGGTAGCCGATGAAGCTCACCTGCCGCGTGGGATAGGTGAGCTTGTGGGCGCAAATGGCGGAAAAGGCGACGATCGTGCGCTCGGGCCCGACGCCGCCCTCCCAGCGGTAGGCGCCGCCGCGTTCGGTTTTCAGGTCGATCCCGCCCGCGGGCGCCTTGGCGAGGCGCAGCAGGAAGCAGGGCGTGGCGGCAAACGGGTAGTCGAACACGTAATTGACGCCCGCCTTCAGCGCGGCCGCCCGTACCGGCTGGCCGCGATCGTCGACGAGCAGGACCCGCGCGTACAGGCGGGTCTTCAGGGTGGCGGCGTCGGCGGCGCTGGGCAGGACGGGGGCGGCCGCCGAGGCGGCGCAGAGCTTCACGAAGTCGCGGCGTTCCATGGCGCGAAGATATCACGCAGCGCTGCCCGAATTCGTACCGGGTTCGCGAACCCGGTACACGAACCCGGTACACCGGTTAGCGCTGGACGCGGAACCAGGCGGCGTACAGGGCCGGCAGGAACACGAGCGTGAGCACCGTGGCGACCATGAGCCCGCCCATGATGGCCACCGCCATGGGGCCGTAGAAGGCGCTGCGCGTGAGCGGGATCATGGCGAGCACCGCCGCCGCAGCCGTCAGCATGATGGGGCGGAAACGCCGGACCGTGGCGTCGACGATCGCGTCCCAGGGCTCGGAACCCTCGCGGATGTCGTGGTCGATCTGGTCTACCAGGATCACGGAGTTGCGCATGATCATGCCGGCCAGCGCGATCGTGCCGAGCATGGCCACGAAGCCGAAGGGCATTCGCGAAACCAGTAGCGCCGCCGTGACGCCGATGAGCCCGAGCGGCGCGGTGAGGGCGACCATGGCCACCCGCGAGAAGCTCTGCAGCTGGATCATGAGGGCGGTGAGCATGACCAGCACCATGACGGGTGCCACGGCCGCGATGGAGCGCTGCCCTTTGCCGGAATCCTCCACGGCGCCGCCCGGCTCGATGCGATAGCCCATCGGCAGGCGCGCGCGTAACGCCTCCAGCTTCCCGTTCACCTGCGCGCTCACCGCCGGCGCCTGGATGCCGTCGCGGATGTCGGACCTCACGGTGATGACCGGGGTGCGGTCGCGCCGCCAGAAGACGCCCTGCTCGAAGCCGTAGGCGATGCGCGCCACCTGCGCCAGCGGCACGGTTCGTCCCCGCCCGACCGGCACCGCGAGGTCCTTGAGCAGGCTCACCATGCGGCGCTCGGCGGCGTTTCCGCGCACCACGACGTCCACCTGCCGGTCCTTCTCGCGCCAGCTGGTGACGGCCTGCCCGGAGAGCACGGTGCCCACGTGCTGCGCCAGCTCCTGCGTCGAGATGCCCATCACGCGCGCGCGGTCCTGGTCCAGCTCCAGGCGGATGACCCGGCTCGCCTCCTCCCAGTCGACGTTGACGTCGCGCGTCCACGGGTTGGCGCGCATCGTCGCGGACACCTCGTCGGCGATGGCGCGGATCGCTGCCTTGTCCTCGCCGATGACCCGAAACTGCACCGGGAACCCGACCGGAGGGCCGTTCTCGAGCCGCGACACGCGGCCGCGCACCTCGGTGAAGTCCTCGTCGAAGAGCGCGAGCAGCCGCGCGCGGACGATCTCGCGGGCCTCGTTGTCGCGGGTGTTGACCACGAACTGGCCGAAGTTGGCGTTGACGAGCTGCTGGTCGAGCGGCAGGAAGAAGCGCGGGCTGCCGCTGCCGACGTAGCTCACGAAGTTGTCGATGTTGTCCTTGAGGGCGGGCTCGGTCATCAGCCGCCGCTCGAGCTTCTCCACCTGCGCCTGGGTGGCGGCCAGGGACGAGCCTTCCGCTAGGCGCAGGTCCACGATCAGCTCGGGCCGGTTGGCGGGCGGGAAAAACTGCTGCTGCACGAAGCGGAAGCCGAACACGGACAGCGCGAAGGCTGCGAGCGTGGCCGCGATCACCGTCTGGCGGTGCGCCACGCTCCACTCGACGAACCTGCGGAAGCGACGATAGAAGGGCGAGCCATAGGAATCGAAAAAGGGGTCAGATCCCTTTTTCGGATCCCCGGAAAAGGGATCTGACCCCTTTTTCACCTTTTTCAGGCGGTGGAAGTCGGGCAGCAGCTTGTAGCCGAGGTAGGGCACGAAGAGGACGGACACGACCCAGGAAACCAGCAGGGCGATCGTGGTGACCGCGAACATGGCGAAGGTGTACTCGCCGGTCGAGGAGCGCGCGAGGCCGATGGGCAGGAACCCTGCCGCCGTGACGATGGTGCCGGTGAGCATCGGCATGGCGGTGGAGGTGTAGGCGAAGCTCGCGGCGCGCACGCGCTCCCAGCCCTGCTCCATCTTCACCACCATCATCTCCACGGAGATGATCGCGTCGTCCACGAGGAGGCCCAGCGCGATGATGAGCGCGCCCAGCGACACCTTGTGCAGGTCGATCCCCGCCTGGTACATGAACAGGAACGTGACCGCGAAGGTGAGGGGGATCGAGAGGGCGACGATGAAGCCGGTGCGCAGCCCCAGGGACACGAAGCTCACCAGCAGCACGATCGCCACCGCCTCGGCGAGCGTGCGCGTGAACTCCTGGATGGAGCGCTTCACCGCGGTGGGCTGGTCGTTCACGCGGTCGAGCTCCAGGCCCACGGGAAGCCCCGACTGGATGCGCCTCACCGTCTCGTCGAGCGCCTGCCCCAGCGCGATGATGTCGCCGCGCGGCACCATCGAGACCGCCACGCCGATCGCGTCGCGGCCCATGAAGCGCATCTTCGGCTGCGGGGGATCGGCGAAGCCGCGCGTGACGGTGGCGAGGTCGCCGAGGCGGAAGAGGCGGCCGTTGGCGCGGACGGGCAGGTCGCGCACGCTCTCCACGGAGTCGAGCGCGCCCGTGGTGCGCAGGTAGATGCGATCGGTGGCCGTTTCGAAGCTCCCCGACGGGGCCACGGCGTTCTGCTGCGCGAGCGCCGCGAAGATGACCGCGGCCTCGACGCCGTTGGTGGCGAGCTTCGCGTTGGAGACCTCGACGAAGATCTTCTCGTCCTGCTCGCCGATGAGCTCCACCTTCGCCACGTCCTTCACGCGCAGAAGGTCCGCTCGGATGCGGTCGGCGGCTTCCTTGAGCTGCGCGTAGTCGAAGCCGTCGCCGGTGAGGGCGTAGATGTTGCCGAAGGTGTCGCCGAACTCGTCGTTGAAGAACGGCCCCTGGATGCCCGCCGGGAGCTGGTGGCGGATGTCGGCGACCTTCTTGCGGACCTGATACCAGGTGTCGCGGATCTCGTCGGCGCGGGAGCTGTCCTTCACGAAGACGAAGACCACCGACTCCCCCGGCTTCGAGTAGCTGCGCAGGTGGTCCAGGCGCGGCGTCTCCTGCAGCTTCTTCTCGATGCGGTCGGTGAGCTGGCGCTCGACCTCGTCCGCCGAGGCGCCGGGCCAGTTGGTGCGCACCACCATCAGCTTGAAGGTGAACGCCGGGTCCTCGGCCTGTCCGAGGCGCAGGTAGGAGCCGACGCCGATCGCGGCGAGCACGATCATGAGGTAGAGCACCAGCGACTGGTGCGCCAGGGCCCATTCCGAGAGGTTCAAGTGCCGGACCATCGCCGTCGCTCAGCGCTGCACGGGCTGCAGGCGGACGGGCTGGTCCGCGCGCAGCTTGTGCACGCCGGCGGCCACCACGACCTCCCCCTCGGAAAGCCCCGAGAGGATGGTCGCGCCGTCCTCGCGGTACTGCCCGACCTGCACGGGGCGGCGCTGGACGCGCGAGGTGTTCGGGTCCACGACCCACACGCTGGCGGCGTCCCCGTCGCGGACCAGCGCCGTGATCGGCAGGACCACGAGCGAGGCGTCCGTCGCGCCGGGGAAGGCCACCGTGGCGGTCATGCCCACGCGCGCGCCGGGCGGCTCCTGCAGCGCGGAGACCCGGACGGTGAAGGTGCGGGTCACCGGATCGGCGCCGCCCGCGACTTCGCGCACGCGGCCGGGGAAGTGCCGCGCGGGGTCGGCCCACAGGAAGATCGCGACCGGGTCGCCGGGCCGGAAGCGCGCGACCTGGCTTTCGGGGGCGTTCACGACCACTTCCAGCCCGCCATCGCGGGCGAGGCGCAGCACGGGTTGCCCGGCCGCGACGACCTGGCCGGGCTCCGCGGCGACGGACACGACGACGCCGTCGGTGTCCGCGGCGAGCGTCGCGTAGGACTCCTGGTTGCCGGAGAGCGCCGCCTGCGCGCGCGCCTGCTCGACGCGGGCCTTCGCTGTGGCGTAGGCGGCCTGGCGCGTGTCGAAGGCCGACTGGCTGATGAAGTTCTTCGCGAGCAGGTCCCTGGCGCGGTCCAGTTCCGCCTTGGCCAGGGCGTGGTCCGATTCCGCCGCGGCGAGCTGGGCGCGCGCCGCGTTGGCCGCAAGCCGCGCGTCCTCCGGGTCGAGGCGCGCGAGCGCCTGGCCCTGCTTGACTCGGGCGCCGGCGTCCACCAGCCGCGCGGCGATCTTGCCGCCGATGCGGAAGCCGAGGTCGGTCTCGACCCGGGCGCGCAGCTCTCCGGAATAGACATCGCGCGTGGCGGCCGCCCCGGGCGCGACGGTCACGGTAATGACGGGGCGGACGGGGTCGGGCGCCTTGTCGCCGTTGCCGCAGGCCGACAGGAGCAGCGCGGCAGCCGCGAGGAGATGGGTGCGTTTCATCGCGGCTTCCCTTACGCGGCGCGAACGGGCTCGGGGCCCATGGCGCCGCTCCACAGCGTGCGCAGGGCCTGCTCGATCTCGCGCTCGTAGTCGCGGCGGAACAGGGCGAGTTCCTTGCGCGCCATGGCGGAGCCGAATCGCTCGATCGGGTGCAGCAGCTGCCACAGGCCGACGATCAGGCCGTAGCTGTGGTGCAGGAGCGTCACGCCGCCGCCCGTGCCCAGGGACGGGAAGCGGCGTTCGAGCCCGCCGCCGGCAAGGGCCATCGCCTGCGCGACGCGCGCCTTGTAGGCGAGGGCGGCCTCCGCCGGGATGTCGCGGTCCATCAGGCCGAAGCAGCGGCTGGCGAGGGGCAGGTAGCCGGGCGGTCGGATCATGTGGTCGCGGGTGAGGGCCCAGATCTCGTCGAACCCGGCGGGACCGTAGCCCTCGAGCAGGGCGATGAGGGCGGAGAAGAACGCGCCCACCTGCCGCTCGTGCAGGGCGAGCAGCATCTCCTCCTTGCTCGGAAAATAGAGGTACACGGTGCCCTTGGCGAGGCCGGCGGCTTGCGCCACCTCGGCGACGCTCGCCATGCGGTCGGGATGCTCGAGGAAGAGCGCCTCCGCCGCGTCGAGGAGGGCGTGGCGGCGCTCCACCTTGTCCTCGTCGGCGACAGCGCGAATCTTGGTGGCCATAAATGACTCCGGGTCAGTTATCGACAGTTTAATGACCCGGAGTCAGTTGTCAATGGGCGCAAAAAAAAACGGGGCCGAAGCCCCGTGCCCTTACGAGCCGCTGCCCTGCACAAACACAAGGGCGGGGGTCAGACGAGACCCTCGAGAAGCTGGACCTCGACCATCGTCCCGGGTTCGACGGTGCCCACGGCCTCGCCGAGCACGAT
>Ga0114939_10003476_pt1 | contig 11015 bp, 7 predicted proteins | sample AshMeaCrysSpring_FD_87196 | JGI IMG/M metagenome (GOLD analysis project Ga0114939, IMG submission 87196) | Groundwater microbial communities from Big Spring, Nevada to study Microbial Dark Matter (Phase II) - Ash Meadows Crystal Spring | ecosystem: Environmental > Aquatic > Deep subsurface >... | reverse complement strand
GTTGACGGCGTCGTCGATGACCCGGGTGACCTCGTCCTGCTCGTACGGGACGGCCGGGTTGGCCCGCAGGGTCTCCAGCGTGACCTCGGCGAGCACGTACTTGGCCGCCATGCGTTCGGCGGCCGACTCGGCCGCGATACCGGCCAGCTGGTCCCCGGACTTCTCCTCGTTGGCCTTGGCCAGCAACGACTTGATGTCGGCGAACTCGTAGCGGGTGCCGAACAGCGTGCAGGCGAGGATCACCGCGCACCACCTCCGCCCGCCCCGCGGTCAGTCATAGAACACCAGCGTCTTGATGGACAAGGGGACGGCGCGGCCGTCGAGCACCGGCATCCCGATGTCGATGAAGTCGCCCTCCCCGAGGCCCACCTGGTCGACCACGACCAGCGGGAGCCCGGGCCGGGCCGACTGGATGGTCTGGCCGAGGACCTGGGCGTAGTCCTGGGCCATGACGAGCACGAGCGGGCGGCCTTCGCCGTGCGCGTCGTGGTAGCCGACGATCTCACCGGCGATCTCGGTGAGCCCGGTGAACCCGAGCTCGGCCGGCAGGTCGACGACGATGGCGGCCAGGGTGTCCGGCTGGAGATCCCAGCGCAGCAACGCGTCGGCGACGGCCGCAGCGAAGGTGGGCCCGCCGCCCCGACCCGGCATCGCCGGGCGCAGCACCGGCAGGTTGTTCAGCGGCAGCAGGGCCCGGTCGGTCCAGATGGTCGACCCGCTCAGCGTCACCGTCTGGCCCGCCGCCCCGAGCACGGTGGCGCCCAGCGTCTCCGGCGGCCGGCGCACGGTGTGCGCGCGCAGCCGTTCGTTGCGCCGCAGCGCGTCGGCGAGCAGCGGGCCTACATCGCCGTAGGCGGCCACCTCCGCGAGGCTGCCGGCGGGCGGCTGGTCGTAGTAGCAGGAGCCGACGCCGCCGGTGAGGAACAGCGACGTCGATCGCTCGGTGCCCTGCAGCGGCGGCGTGAGCTGGACCCGTCCGATCGTGACCGCCTTCCCCTCGGCCAGGTCCACCACCAGGTCGGCCATCACCTCGCAGAACCGCCGCAGCACGTCGAGGCCGGCGTGGCTGCCCTCCTCGATCGCGAGTCCCGCGGCCTGGACGATCGCCCGGCCCGGCGGGGCAAGCCGGGTGACCCGACCGGTGGGGTCGATCTCGACCTGCCGGCCACCGACGGCGATGGCCGAGGACGACAGGTGCCGACCCATCGAGAAGACCGCCGCGTTGGACGTCCCGCCCCCGATGTCGACCGTCGTCACCTGCTCGTAGTTGTCCACCGACCACCGAGCCACCCCGGAGCCGCGGCCCGCGATCTGCGCCTCGGCGTTCGGCCCCGCCACCGAGACGACGAAGTCGCCGGCCTGGCCCGACAGCGCCGCCAGGATCGCCTCGGCGTTGCGGGTGCGCGCGGCCTCCCCGGTGATGATCGCGGCTCCGGTCTCGATCTGGTCGGGCGAGATGCCGGCCGCCGCGTAGTCGCTGCGCACGAGGGCGGCCAGGGCGTCCGCGTCGATCTCGTCCGGTCCGAGCAACGGGGTCAGGTGCACGTCGCTGCGGAAGACGATCGACTTCTCCTCCACCTGGATGCGCGGCACCTGTCCGAGCCGGGCCACCTCGTGCAGCATCAGGTGGGAGAACACCACCTGGGTGGTGGTCGTGCCCACGTCGATGCCGACCGACAGCACGTCGCGGCCCAGGGCAGGCACGACAGGTCAGCTCTTGCGGAACGAAACGGTGCCGTGGACGTCCATGGAGTCGAGGATCCCCATGACGAGAGCGTCGACGGGCTGCTCGGCACTGGTGCTGCTGGAGTGGCGCGCGGCGCTTCCGCGCGCCACCAGCACCAGCTCGCCCGTTCCGGCACCTACGCCGTCCACGGCGACGAACACCGGTCCGGTCTCGGCGCCGCTCTCGTCGGCCTCGCGCACCAGCAGCAGCTTCTTGCCGGTGAGGCGCTCGTCCTTGGCCGTGGACACGGCCGAACCGACGACTCGGGCGATGAGCATGCCGTCCTCTCCTCGTCACATGTTGGGGGCGTGGCCCTCGGGGTGCTTGCCCTGGTGCGGACCGGGCAGGTACCCCTGGTCCAGCTCCTCGAGTTCGAGCTCCTCGGCGGAGCTGACGCCCTCCGGCAGGTCGATGGTGTGCTTCGGGCCGGTGTACCAGTTCCGTGCGGAGGCGTACCACCAGATCGTGAGCAGCAGCAGGGCGCCTCCGGTGACGATCGGCGCGTAGTTCACCGACTTCCAGGAGAAGTCGGGGTTCCACGGCACGCCTGTCGGCAGGGTCGGCATGATGAAGTAGACCGAGATGATCACGATCTCGGCGATCGCCACCGGTGCCATCCACCGGTACTTGTTCCCGAGCGTCCACGGGCCGGGCTTGAACCTGTCGCCCATCCGCCAGCGCAACCAGATCGGGATGAGGAAGGCCAGGTACAGGCCGATCACGGTGATCGAGACCACTGCGTAGAAGGCCACCGGGATGATGATGGGCTCCTCGGCGGTGCCGACGTTCACCTCGGCCAGCGCGGGCAGGGTGAGCACCATGGCTGCGAACGCCGACACGAGGACAGCGTTGCGGGGCACCCGCTTGCTGGTGACCTTCGCCCACTGGGCGGAGGCGGGCACCGCACCGTCCCGGCTGAAGGCGAACAGCATCCGCGAGCAGCTGGTGAGGCACGCCATCGAGCAGAAGAACTGCCCGATGCTGGCGATGAGCAGCACGGTGCCGGCCCACTGCGGGCTGAGGGCCTGGCTGAAGATGACCGCCACGCCGCCACCGCCTGCGGACACTCCCTCGGGGTCCTGGACCGCGAACAGGAACGCCAGCAGCAGGATCCACCCCCCGACAGCCGAGTAGAAGATCGACTTCCACACGCCCTTGGCCGCGCTCTGGTCGGCGCCGTGGGTTTCCTCCGACAAGTGCGCGGACGCGTCGAACCCGGTGATCGTGTACTGGGTGAGCAGGAAGCCCAGCGGCAGCACGTAGAACCAGAACCCGATGCTGGAGGTGCCGCCCTCGAAGAAGCCCGAGTTGTTGATGCGCTCGGTGAACACGAACTCCGGGCTCGCGTGGCTGTCCGGCAGGAAGATCAGGATGAGCACGACGGCGGCCGCACCGATGACGTGCCACCAGACCGAGATGTTGTTGAGGATCGCCATCAGGTGCGCGCGGAAGATGTTGAGCAGGGTCACGAGCACGAGCACGACGACGAACATGACGAACACCCGCTGCAACGAGTAGCCGGCTGCCCAGGACTCGCTGAAGGTGGAGAACGTCAGGTCGAAGAAGGTCGCGCAGCCGTAGGCCACCGACGCCGTCACGCCGACGAGGCCAAGCAGGTTGAGCCAGCCGGTGTAGAAGCCTGCCCGGGGCGAGCCCAACTTCGACGCCCACCAGTAGATGCCGCCGGAGGTCGGGAAGGCCGACACCAGCTCGGCCAGGCAGAACCCGATGATGAGGATGAACGTCGAGATCAGCGGCCATCCGATCGAGATCGCGATCGGCCCGCCGTTGTTCCAGGCCTGGCCGAAGGTGGTGAAGCACCCGGCCAGGATGGAGATGATCGAGAACGAGATGGCGAAGTTGCTGAACGCCGACCAGGACCGCGACAGCTCCTGCTTGTAGCCGAGCTCTGCGAGCCGTTGCTCGTCGGAGCCCAGCTTGGTGGTGTCGGTCACGGCTGCTCCCTTCCCACGCGGCGAGGGGGTGCCGCGTCCTTGGGCTTTCTTAGCGCACCCGTGCCGGCCGTGGTGGGAGGTCAGCCGGTTCCCTTCCTGCGTCTCGTGGTCCGGGCGTAGTGCCCCACCACCAGCACCGCCGACGCCGCCGTGAGCAGGTGCCACGCGCCGTGGCCTTGCCAGGGCGAGGTCGGGTCGCACAGCACGCCCGTGGCGTCCAGCACCCACAGCAGGTAGGCCGTCGCCAGCAGCCCCAGGCCGACCCGGAACGGCGTGCTGGCCGGGGCGAGGGTCCGGCGGCGCACCAGGGCCCCGACGGTCAGCAGCGTGCCCAGCAGGTACATGCCCGCCACGTCGAGCACCTGGCCGACGAAGGTCACGGTGCCGTGGTAGGACGTGCTGCCCAGGCCCAGCAGCGCGAGGGCGACCCCGACGGCGCTCATGAGCGCCGCGGTGTGCCGATCGCCGTCGGGCCGTCGTACCCCACCGGCCAGCGCCCACAGCCCCAGCAGCACGTAGCCGAGCGAGGTCGCGTGTTCACCGGCTGGGCCAGACCTTCGGGGCGGACGGCTTCACAGAAACAGTCCGCGGGCAGGCAGCTCGCCGGCCGCCAGGCGGCCAGCGTCGTGCGGGCGACGCCCACGAGCGCCACCGCCGACGCCCCGCGGCCGCCGTGGCGGCCGTGGCGATCACCACCGGGGGCCAGCGCATGGCTTGCATGCTGCCCCAGCAGCTGGCCCGGCCGTGGCTACTGTGGCGCCGCGTGGTCGACAACCCGTTCGCGTCGCTGAGCCTTCCGACCCCGCGCGTCTCGCTCGAGGAGGCGGCGGCCCTTGCGTCCGAGCACTTCGGCGTGACCGGCCCGGTGCGCGAGCTGGGCAGCACGCAGGAGGCCAACTTCGGGGTGCGTGACGCCGCCGGCGACGTCGTGCTGAAGGTGGCCAACCCCGCGTTCGCGCCCGCTGAGCTCGACCTGCAGAACGCGGTCATGCTGCGCCTGGCGCAGGCCCGGCTGCCGTTCGCCACCCCGGTGCCCCGCACGGCCCGGGACGGCCGGCTGATCGTGCCGGCCCGCGCCGGCGGGCACGACACGCACCTGCGGCTGCTCACCTACGTCCCCGGCACCGTGCTCACCGAAGCGGCGGTGCTGGCCGACCCGGTGCTGCGGGAGGTCGGTGGGCTGGCGGCCCGGCTCGGCGCCGCCCTCGCCGACCTCGACCACCCGGCGGCCGAACGGTCACTGCAGTGGGACCCGCGGGTCGCCGCCGACGTCGTCGCCGCGCTGGCACCGTCGCTGCCCGACCCGGCGGCGCAGCAGCGCCTGGAGGCGCTGACCACGCGGGCCAGCGAGCGGCTCGCCCCGCTCGTGGGTGAGCTGCGCGAGCAGGTGGTGCACGCCGACCTGGCCGACTACAACGTCGTGACCGAGCCGGGGGCCGACGGCCGGCCCCGGCTGACCGGCGTCATCGACTTCGGCGACGTCATGCGCTCGTGGCTGGTCGGCGACCTCGCCACCGCGGTCGCCTCGATGCTGTGGCGACCGGGCAGGTCACCGCTGCTCGACGTCGTGGCGGCGACGGTGGGCTACCACGCCGTCCGTCCGCTGCGCCCCGCCGAGGTCGCGGCGCTGTGGCCCCTGGTGGTCACCCGCGCCGCCGTGCTGACCGTGAGCGTGGAGCACCAGCTCGCCGAGGACCCCGACAACCAGACGGCAGCCGGCGAGCGGGATGCCGACTGGGTGCTGCTCGACCGGGTCGCGGCGGTGCCGTTCGACCTCGCCGAGCAGGCGCTGCGCGACGCCCTGGGGCTCCCTGCGGGTGTGGCTGCCGTGCGGGCCGCAGGCTGGGCGGGCCGGGTGTCGGCGGTGCCGATGGTGCCCGGGCTGGCGCAGGCACCCAGGCTCGACCTCTCGGTGACCTCGCCGGGCCTGGACGACGGTGCCTGGCTGCAGCCGCGGCAGGCCGTGGACCGGATCGCTGCCGGTTCGGTCGCCGTCCTGCGGCACGGGGAGGCCAGGCTCACCGACGTCGCCGTCGACTCCCTCACCGAGCCGCCGTCGGTGAGCCTGGGCACGCAGGTGCTGCTGCCGGTCGGCACCCCGGTCGTGGCCCCGGACGACCTGGCCGTCGTGGCGACCGAGGCCGGGAGGCTGCGTCTGCGCGGCACCGACGGCGTCGACCTGCTCGTCGGCGGGCTCGACCTGTCTGCCGGCGTGGTCGATGGCGGACGGCTGGCTGCGGGCGCCCCGCTGGGCACCGTCCGGGCTGCCGCCGGGACCGACCCGCTGCCGCCGCACCTGCACGTGCAGGCGGTCACCGCCGACCCGGCCGACGTGCCGGAGGTGCCCGCCCGGGTTCAGCCGTCGCTGGCGGCGGCATGGCTGGCGCTGTGCCCCGACCCGGCGCGGGTCCTGGGGGTGACGGCGACGACCGCCGCCGCGGCGGCCGACGCCGAGCAGGTCGTGCACCGCCGCGACGAGGTGCTGGCCCGGGTGCAGGAGCACTACTACGCCCACCCGCCGCGGATCGAGCGCGGCTGGAGGCAGTACCTGATCGACGCCCGGGGCCGTGCCTACGTGGACGTCGTCAACAACGTGACCGTGCTGGGGCACGCCCACCCGGCCGTCACCGAGGCGGCCACTCGCCAGTACCGGCTGCTGAACACCAACTCCCGGTTCGTCTACGACGCGATGGTGCGCCTGGCCGAGCGCATCACCGCGACGCTGCCCGACCGGCTCGACACGGTGCTGCTGGTCAACAGCGGCAGCGAGGCGGTCGACCTCGCGCTGCGACTGGTCCGCACCGCCACCGGGCGTCGCGACGTGATCTGCCTGCGCGGCGGGTACCACGGGTGGACCACCGCCACCGACGAGGTGAGCACGTCACTGCAGGACAACCCGCACGCCCGCGAGACCCGTCCGCCGTGGGTCCACCTCGCGGCCATGCCCAACCTGTACCGCGGGGAGTTCCGCGGGCCCGACGCCGCCGACCGGTACGCCCACGACGTGCGGGCCCGGCTGGGCGAGATGGCCGAGGCGGGCCTGGCGCCGGCGGCGTTCGTGGCCGAGCCGCTGTCAGGCAACGCCGGCGGTGTGGAGCTGCCGCCGGGCTACCTGCAGCAGGTGTACGCCGCCGTGCGCGCCGCGGGCGGGCTGTGCATCGCCGACGAGGTGCAGGTGGGCTACGGCCGGCTCGGCACGACGTTCTGGGGCTTCACCGAGCACGGGGTCGTCCCGGACGTCGTCACGATGGCCAAGGCCGCGGGCAACGGGCACCCGTTCGGGTTCGTCGTCACCCGCCGCGAGGTCGCCGACGCGTTCGCGTCCCAGGGGTCGTTCTTCTCCTCGGTCGGGGGCAGCCCGGTCTCGTGCGCGGTGGGGCTGGCGGTGCTCGACACGATCGAGGCCGAGGGCCTGCAGGCCAACGCCGCCGCGGTCGGGGCCCACCTCACGCAGCGGCTCGCCGACCTGGCCCGGCGGCACGCGATGGTGGGTACCGTCCACGGCCACGGCCTCTACCAGGGGGTCGAGCTCGTGCGGGACCCCGCGACCCGGGAGCCTGCGACTGCCGAGGCGTTCGCGCTGTGCGAACGGCTGCTCGACCTGGGCGTGATCTGCCAGCCCACCGGAGACTTCTCCAACGTGCTCAAGGTCAAGCCCCCGCTGTGCATCACGGCCGAGTCGGCCGACGTCTTCGTCGACGCCCTCGACGACACCCTCACGCGGGGCTGGTAGGCCCGGGGCGCGGGTCGCTCGGCGGGGCCGGCCGCAGGTCGGCGACCAGGCGCACGAGCCGGTCGGTGATCTCGTCAGGCAGCGACGCGACGCCGCGGACGGGCAGCGACTCCACGCCCACGACGTACCGGCGCCGCGGGCGGCGGCTCTCGACGGCCGTCACGACGGTACCGGCGACCACCCCGACCGATGGGGCGAGCGACTCGACCAGTCCGGTCAGCCGGGCCACCCTCGCGTAGCCGGGGGCGTAGCGGGAGGAGGCCGGGTCCCGGGTGTCGGCCTGCTGCTCGGACTTGCCGAGCAGGCCGGTGCTCACGAACCCGGGCTGCACCACGACGACCCGGACCCCGAAGCCGGCGACCTCGACGCGCAGCACGTCCGAGAGCGCCTCCAGGCCGAACTTCGACGCGTGGTACCAGCCCTGGAACGGCAGCACCGCCGCCCGGCCGGCCAGCGACGACACCATCACGATGCGGCCGCCGCCGAGCCGGCGCATGCCCGGCAGCGCACACGCCGACACCACCGCCGGTGCCACCAGGTTGACGTCGAGCAGAGCCCTGGCCTCCTGCGCCGGGACCTCCTCGACCGCACCGGTCAGCGTCATGCCGGCGTTGTTGACCACCGCGTAGAAGTCGGGCAGGTCGGCGAACGCGGCCACGACGGCCTGGTGGTCGGAGACGTCGAGCAGCAGCGGGCGCACCCGGTCGTCGACGTCGACCGCCTCGGCGGCGGCGCAGAGCCGTTCGGCCTTCTCCTCGCTGCGCACCGTGCCCCACACCCGCCATCCACGGCCCGCCAGGCGCACCGCCGCGGCCAGCCCGATGCCGCTGTTGGCACCGGTGACCAGAACCGGGCCGGGACGCTCGCTCATGCCTGCTGCATACCACGGCCGTGGCGGCACCGCTGCTGCCCATGGCGTGCGCACGTACCGTTGGCCGGCCATGGCCTCCTCCGCGACCACGACGACGGTCAGCGCCGTCACCGACGACGCCCTCGGCTGCCACGACCTGTGTGGGCTGCTGGAGCAGCTCGCCCGGCGCGAGGTCTGCGCTGCCGAGCTGCAGGCGGCGGCGGTGGTGCGGGCCCGGCGGACGAACGAGACGCTCAACGCCGTTGCCGTCTGGGTCGACCCCGACGCGACCCTCGACGTCGCTCCCGGCCCCGACGCGCCGTTCGCCGGCGTCCCGACCCTGGTCAAGGACAACGACGACCTCGCCGGCCACTCGACCCGGCAAGGGTCGCGAGCCCTGCCCGCCAGGCCGGCGTCGGCCAGCTCTCCCTTCGCCGCCCACCTGCTCGAGCTGGGGCTGGCGCCGGTGGCCAAGACGACGATGCCGGAGTTCGGGCTCACCGCCAGCACCGAGTCGTCGCTGCACGGGGCGACGGCCAACCCGTGGGACGTTCGCAGGTCCGCAGGTGGCTCCAGTGGAGGGTCGGCGGCACTGGTCGCCGCCGGGGTCGTGCCGCTCGGGCACGCCAACGACGGGGGCGGGTCGATCCGCATCCCGGCGGCCTGCTGCGGGCTCGTCGGGCTCACCCCCACCCGCGGGCGCACCGTGGACCGTCCGGAGGTGCAGCGCCTGCCCGTGCGGATCCGCCGGCAGGGGGTGCTCACACGCACGGTGCGCGACACCGCCCGCTTCTACGCCGAGCTGGAGAAGGTGGCACCGGTCCCGTCTCTGCCGCCTGTCGGTGACGTGCGCGCGCCCGGTCGGGACCGGCTGCGGGTCGGGGTCGTCACCGCCGGCATCAAGGGCCTACCCGTGGACGAGCCGACGACCGCGGTCGTGGTGGCCACTGCCACGCTGCTGGAGCGCCTGGGACACCACGTCGACCAGGTGCCGCCGCCAGTGGACGACGGTTTCGGCCCCGACTTCCTGCACTTGTGGCTGCTCATCGGCTTCGGGTTGCAGTACGGCGGCACCCGGGTGAACGGGCCGGGCTTCGACCCCTCACGCACCGAGCGCTTTACCCGCGGCCTGGCGTCCCGAGCGGTGGGGGCAGCACCCCGCATGCTCGGCTCGCTGCGCCGGCTGCGCCGGCTGGCCCGCGACCACGAGGCAGCACTGGAGTCCTACGACCTGCTGCTGTCCCCCGTCCTGGGCCACGTCCCACCGCCGCTGGGCTACCTCGGGCCCGACGTGGAGTTCGGCGAGCATCTGGTGCGGCTGCTGCGGTTCATCTCGTTCACGCCGGTGCAGAACGTGTCGGGCTCACCGGCGATGTCGCTGCCGATGGGCCGCACCCCCGACGGGCTCCCGCTCGGTGTGCAGCTCAGCGCACCGTTCGGCCTCGAGCGCCGCCTGCTCGAGGTCGGCTACGAGCTGGAGGAGGCGGCCCCCTGGCCGCTCACCCCGTCGGGCACGCCCACCTGAACACCGACCGGGTGGTCGGAGGCGGCCGAGCCGGGCACTGGGGGCGCGTCGAGCAGCCGCCACGCCCGCATCGGAGCCATCACGATCCCCACCAGCAGCAGAGCCACGGCCAACCCGAACGCGGACGGTCCGACGCCGAACGCCTCGACCAGCAGCCCCACGGCGAGGAAGCCGGCGGGCCCGGCCGCCAGGGACGCCGAGGTGATCGTGCCGGTCACCCGGCCGCGAAGGTGGTGCGGCGTGCGCAGCTGCATGGCGTGGTTGAGCAGCGGCTGCACCGGCCCCCACAGCAGCCCCGACAGCGCACCGGCCACCAGCAGCGGCCCGAAGGCGGGCAGCAGCCCGAGCCAGACCAACGAGACCAGGGAGCCGAGCAGGCTGACGACCAGCAGGGTGCGCCGCGACATCCACAGCACCAGCCGCTCGTAGGCCAGCGTGCCCACCACCATCCCGGCGCTCATCGCCATGAGGAGCATCCCGAGCCGCTCCGGCGCGCCCTGCTCGGCGAAGTGGACCGGCAGCACCACACCCTCCATCGGGTAGTACAGCGCCACCACGAGCATCACCAGCACGGCCAGCGGTCGCAGCAGCGGCTCCCGCACGACGAAGCGCAGGCCCTCCAGCGTCCCCGACCAGACACCGTCGGGCCTGGTGTGGTGCGGTGGACGGCCCGCACCGGGCAGGTGCCGCAGCGGCACCACGCACGCAGCGGCGACCAGGAAGGCGACGCCGGTGCCGACGAGGGCTCCGCTCGCCCCGACGGTGGCGATGAGCAGGCCGCCGAGCCCGGGTCCGACGAGGAACGCCAGCCCGTAGACCGTCTCGTGGATGCTGTTCGCCCGGTCCAGCGTCCAGCCCGCGCGGCCGGCGGCCTCGGGCAGCATGGCCTCCCGAGCCGAGGCGCCCGCCGGGTCGAACAGCGCCCCCAGCACGGCCAGCACGGCGAGCACGGTGATCTCCAGCGATCCCACGGCGTCCACCACCGGGATCGCCAGCACCGACACCGCCGAGAGCAGGTCGGAGGCGATCGCCGTCCGCCGGCGTCCCACCAGGTCCACGACCGTGCCGGAGAACAGCGCCACGAGCACGAGCGGCAGCGCAGTCGCCGCGGCCACGATGCCCGCGTAGGCGGCGCTGCCGGTGCGTTCCAGCACCAACCATGGCAGCGCCACGCTGGTGATGCCGTTGCCGACCCCGCTGACGAACGTGGCCACCTCGAGCAGACC
>Ga0114939_10003474_pt1 | contig 11024 bp, 11 predicted proteins | sample AshMeaCrysSpring_FD_87196 | JGI IMG/M metagenome (GOLD analysis project Ga0114939, IMG submission 87196) | Groundwater microbial communities from Big Spring, Nevada to study Microbial Dark Matter (Phase II) - Ash Meadows Crystal Spring | ecosystem: Environmental > Aquatic > Deep subsurface >... | reverse complement strand
CGAGGCGGTCGCGCTCGTTGTAGGTGGGGATGACGATGGAGACGGCAGGACGCAAGATCGCCATCATCTTGACCCAGAACGTGCCGCCGCTCCAGTCCCGCACGCCGCCTGCGCTCGACGTGCGGCACCCCGTTGAGTACTCTGGTGCCGCCATGGCGCTCGTCGAAGCCTATCGTCCCGCCGACCGTCCGGCCCTCGCGGCGCTCTACCGGCGGGTGTTTGGCAACGACGCAGCGGCCGTCGATCAGCTGCGCTGGGAATGGCTCTACAAGGGCAATCCCCGGGTGGCGGGCCGTGGGACGCCGGCCCTGTGGGTGGCACGGGAGGGGCCGGCCCTCGTCGGCCAATGCGGCACGATGCCGGTGCGGCTCCGAGTGCACGGCACCGAGATCGACGCCGCGTGGGGCATCGATGTGATGGTGGCCCCCGAGCGACGTCGCCAGGCCATCGGCCAGCGGCTCGTGGCCACCTGGGACGCGAGCGTGGACGCGGCGCTCGGCCTCGGTCCCACCCGCTCGGTCGCGGCGCTCTTCGAGGAGCTCGGCTGGCCACGGCCGGTCAGCATCCCGCTGCTCGTCAAGCCGCTCACGCGGCGGGCGCTCCGGCGCGGCGATTGGTCGCCCACCATGAACCGGCTCGTCTCGGCGGTCACCTTGCCCATGGTGAAGGTGGTGGCCCGCAGCCGGCCAGTCCACGGCGAGGTGGAGATCGTGCGCCGCTTCGATCCGGCACTCACGCGGCTGTGGGACCGCATCGCGCCGAAGTTCGACCTCACCGTGCGTCGCGACGCGCCCTACCTCACCTGGAAGTACCTGAAGCCGCCGCACGTCCGCTACTCGGCGATCGTGCTCCGCCGCGAAGGCGAGGCCGCCGGCTATGCCATCTACCGGCACGTGCAGGAGGCCCGGACCCGCACCACGCTGCTCGTGGACTTCCTCGCCGACCCCGACGATCGCCCGGCGGTGCTGGCCCTGCTCCGGTTCGTCGACCGCGAAGCCCGCGCCGCCGACTCCGACAAGATCCGCTGCTGCTGCCTTCACACGACGTTCCGATCCGTGCTCAAGCGGTCGGGCTACTTCCAGCGGAAGCCCACGCTCGAGCTCGTGGCAAAGCTGAACGTGCCGGGCCTCCCGCCCCGCTTCTGCGATCGGCCCGGCCGCTGGCACGTCACGCTGGGCGATGCCGACGCGGATCGCTGACCAGGGGCTGGCGGCCTGCGCACAGCGGCCGATTCTTGGCCCTGTCGGCGCGGTGTCCGGCCACGTGCGTCGGGCGGTCGCGCACGGGGTTCGCCCACCGCATCGTGCCCGCCGGGCGACAGTGACGGCGTAGTGCTAGGCTGAAGCGCAAGATGCCCCAGCCGGAGCCGCCCCTCTCTCCCGCCAGCCCGCGCGGAGAGCCCGCACCGGCTGCGGCACGCCTGGCCCGCTCGGCCGGCCTCATCGGCGTGGCAACGATGATGAGCCGGGTGCTGGGGCTGGCGCGCGACATCGTGTACGCGTGGCTCTTCGGTGCCGGAAACCAGATGGACGCCTTCAACGTGGCGTTCAAGATCCCCAACATGGTGCGGGACCTGTTCGCCGAGGGGGCGATGAGCGCCGCCTTCGTCCCGGCGTTCACCCGCGCGCTCACGCAGCACGGCCGCAACGCCGCCTGGCGGCTCGGCAACCTCGTCATCACCGCACTGCTCCTCGTCACCGGCGTCATCGTCGTGGTCGGCATCGCGGGGGCGTGGCCGCTCGTCGAACTCGTCGCGCACGGATTCGGTGCCGTGCCGGGCAAGCTCGAGCTGACCGTCTTCCTGGCGCGGCTGATGTTCCCGTTCCTCACGCTCGTGGCCGTCGCGGTCGCGTTCATGGGGATGCTGAACTCGCTGCGCCACTTCTTCCTGCCCGCGCTCTCGCCTGCCCTGTTCAACGTGGGGGCCATTGCCGGCGCGCTGGTCCTGGTGCCGCTGGCCCCGCGCCTCGGGTTGCCGCCGGTGGCCGGCCTCGCACTCGGGACGCTGCTCGGCGGCCTGCTGCAGGCGGCGGTGCAATGGCCCGCGCTGCACCGCCTGGGATTCCGCTACCGCCCGTTGATCGACGTCCACGACCCGGGGCTGCGCGAGGTGCTGCTCCTGATGGGACCGGCCACCATCGGGCTCGCCGCCGTCCAGATCAACGTGCTCGTCAACGTCGTGCTCGCCACCGGGCAGGGCACCGGTGCGGTCTCCTGGCTCCAGTACGCGTTCCGAATCATGTACCTGCCGATCGGGCTCTTCGGCGTCTCGATCGCGACGGCCGCGATGCCGGTCCTCGCCACGCTGGCCGTGCGTGAGGACCTCGGCGGGATGCGGCAGACCGTCTCGAGCGGGCTGCGCATGATGCTGATGCTGAACGTCCCGGCCACCGTCGGCCTCGTCGTCCTCGCCGAACCGATCGTGTCGCTGCTCTACGAGCGGGGCAGCTTCACGAGCGCCGACACGCCGGCCACCGCGGCCGCGCTGATGTTCTACGCGCCCGGCCTGCTCGGGTACTCGGCGGTGAAGATCGCCTCGCCGAGCTTCTATGCCTTGCGCGATACCCGGACGCCCGTCGCCACGAGCATCATGTCCGTGCTCCTCAACGTCGTCCTCAACCTGACGCTCGTACGGGCGCTCGGCTACCGTGGCCTGGCGCTTGGCACCGCGCTCGCGGCGCTCGCCAACGCGGGCGTGCTGCTCTGGTTGCTGCGGCGCCGGCTGGGCGGGCTCGACGGCGGCCGCGTCCTGCTTGCGGCCGTCAAGATCGCCCTCGCCTCGCTCGCCATGGCCATGGCGGCCCACTGGGGTCACGCCGCGATCGCGGCACGGCTGCCCGCCGGCTTCGCCGGGCGAGCGCTGGCCCTCGCGCTGGCGATCGGGCTCGCCATGGCGGTGCTGGCGCTCGCGGCCCGGGTACTGCGACTCGAGGAGTTCGACCAGGCGATGGGGCGAGTGATGGCGCGAGTGCGGCGCGCCTGACCGCACCGGAACCACCGCTGAACCGGGTGCTTGGTTCCTGATTCGTGGTTCCTGGACCAGGAACCCCGGACTGCGCACCACCGCCTGAATCGGCCCGGCTCTGGTGTCCCCGAGCGGTCGCGCAGCCCGGCCGGTCGTGGTCCCGTGGTACGATCCGCCCGTGGCGCGCATGCCCTACCGATCGAGCGGCGTCTCGTACGCCTTTGGCCCCGGCGGCATGACGCCCGCGGTGAAGGCGATCCTCTACGCCAACATCGGCGTCTTCCTGGCGGTGTTCGTGGTCCGGGAGCTGACGCTGTACCTGGGGCTCACCCCCGCACGCGTGTTCGGGAGCGGCTGGCTCTGGCAGCCGTTCACCTACATGTTCGTGCACGCCGATCCGCTGCACATCCTCTTCAACATGCTTGCCGTGTGGATGTTCGGCGTGGAGCTCGAGCGGGCGTGGGGCACGCGCGAGTTCACCAAGTACTACCTCGTCACCGGGCTCGGCGCCGCGGCGGCCACGATGCTCGTGAGCGTGCTGCCGTTCGGTTTCGCGCGGCCCGCGTACTACGCCGTGACGATCGGCGCGTCGGGCGCGGTGTACGGACTGCTGTTGGCCTTTGCCATGCGGTATCCCGACCGGCCGCTGATGTTCTTCCCCATCCCGATCCCCGTTCCGGCGAAGTACTTCGTGCTGATCCTCGGCGCGATGGCGCTCTTGATGTCGCTCAGCGCCGCCAGCAGCGGTGTGGCGCACCTCGCACACCTCGGCGGCCTCCTCGTCGGCTATGTCTACCTGACGCGGGGACGCGGCGGCCCGATGGCGGAGCTGAAGTACCGCTGGCTGAAGTGGCGCATGGCGCGGATGCGCCGCCGCTTCGACGTGGTGGACGGCGGCCGCCCGTCGAACGACCCGCGGCGGTTCCACTGATATCCGCCTTACGCCTTACGCCGTACGCCTTGCGCCCGGGTCGGCCTCACGCCCGGCGCCGTACGCCTTGCGCCGTACGCCTTGCGCCCGGGTCGGCCTCACGCCCGGCGCCGTACGCCTTACGCCGTACGCCTTGCGCCCGGGTCGGCCTCACGCCCGGCGCCTCACGCCCGGCGCCAGCCCTACGTCGGTTCCGGGCCCTCCTCGCGCGGCGGGCTGAACAGGTCGAGCACGAACGTGTCATCGAGCGCCTCGGCCTGGTGCACCACGTCGGGCGGGACGTGCACCACCTCGCCCTCGCGCACGGTGACCTCCTCGTTAGCCACCACGAACCGCAGCACGCCCTGCAGCACGCAGGTCATCTGCTCGCTCGCGTGCGCGTGGGCCGGCACGAGCGTGCCGCGCTTCAGGTAGACCTGGGACACGCTGAGAGCGGTGCCGCCGATCACCTTCCGCGACACCATCTCGGTCACCCGCTCGAGCGCGATTTCGTCCCAGCGGTGCACTCGCACGAGCGGCTCGGGCATCGGGTCGCTCATGGGCGTGCCGTGGCCGTGCCCACTGTGAGCACACCCACCAGCACCGGCAGCTGCGCGTCGCCGGCCGTGGCCAGGTAGTGCGCCGTCGCCGCCACCGCCACGGCGTTGCGCTTCAACTGCGTCGGATCCATCTGCCAGAGGTCGTCGTCGCTCGAGTGGATGAACTCGTCGGGCCAGTTGGTGAAGGTCACGCCCGGCACCCCGATGATCCCCATGTTGAACACCGGGTGATCGGTGCTGTTCGGCGACGAGCTCGGGCCGTCCTGGGTCAGATCGACACGCCGGACCTCGTCGAGCCCGTACTCCCGCGCCTTCTGCTCGACGTAGCGCGCCACGGCCTCGAACCCTTCGCCGCGCCCCATGGGCCGGTGGTAGTGGGTGAACCACCGCATGTGCTCGAAGGCGATGTCGCCGGAGATCTCGTTGACGAGCGCGCGGTGGACCTCGGGCGGCAGGAACGGCGACTGCTGCGCGAGGGCCGGCACGGCAGGCAGCGCGGCGCTCGCGAGCGCGAGGGCGCGGAGGACACGCATGGACATGGTAGACGGCTCCGACAACGGCCGGTGACAGCCCCGGCAGGCTCGTGCGAGGGGCGGATTATACCGCGCGGGGACCGGGCCGGTTCCTGGCGTACCTCGCGGGCCGCCAAACCCAGGGTCTCACGGTCGTCGGCAGGAACCTGCCGAAAACCGAGGATTCCTGCTCGTCTGCGACAGGCCGAAACACCCCGCCCCGACCGATGGGCGGCCGAGCCGGCTGCCAGCGTCTCGGATGGTATAATTCCGCGTTTTTGCTCTATTTCCGGGAGCGCACGGTACCGACGTGCTCTGGAGGAGCCCGCTCGATGAAGGCCTCTGCCGTCACCCCAGCTTCGTCCCCCGCGCCGGTCGCCCCGACTGCGGCCATCGGCGTGGCGATCGATCGCGACACGCTCCTGCGCGCCTATCAGACGATGGTGGTGTCGCGGAAGATCGACGACAAGGAGGTCCAGCTCAAGAACCAGAGCCAGATCTTCTTCCAGATCAGCGGGGCGGGGCACGAAGCCATCCTGACGGCAGCGGGCATGCTCCTGCGGCCCGGCGTGGACTGGATCTACCCCTACTACCGCGACCGCGCCCTGTGTCTCGCCCTGGGGGTGACCCCCTACGAGATGCTGCTCCAGGCCGTCGGCGCCAGGGACGATCCCGCGTCTGGCGGCCGCCAGATGCCCTCGCACTGGGGCCACCGCCGGTTCAACATCGTGTCGTCCTCGAGCCCGACGGGCACGCAGTGCCTGCAGGCCGTCGGCTGCGCCGAGGCGGGGCTGCTGTACGAGGCCATCACGCACATCCCCGAGCGCGAGTCGCGGTTCGTCCCCGACGAGGTGGTGTATGTCTCGCTAGGCGACGGCACGACGAGCGAGGGTGAGTTCTGGGAGGCGCTCAGCACGGCGTGCGTCCGGCGGCTGCCCGTCGTGGTCCTCGTCGAGGACAACGGCTACGCGATCTCGGTGCCCGTCGAGGTGCAGACCCCCGGCGGGAGCATCTCGACGGTGGTGTCGTCGTTCCCGGGCCTGAAGGTCGTGCAGGTGGACGGCACGGACTTCGTTGCAAGCTACGAGGCCTACGCGGGGGCGCTCGAGTATGCGCGGGCCCGGCGCGGCCCCGCGCTCGTCCACGCGAAGGTGACCCGGCCCTACTCGCACTCGCTTTCCGACGACGAGCGCCTCTACAAGCCGGTGGAGGAGCGTGAAGCGGAGGCGGCCCGGGACCCGCTGCCGCGCATGCGCGCGTTCCTCGTCGAGCGCGGGCTGGCCACCGCGCCGGATCTCGACCGGATCGTGGAGGACGCCGAGAGGCTGGTGGCGGAGGCCGCCGACCGGGCGCTCAAGGCACCGAAACCGGCACCCGACACCGCCGCGCTCTACGTCTATTCCCCCACCGTGGACCCCGCATCGTCATCCTTCGACGCGGCGCCCGTCACCGAGGGCAAGCCCGACACGATGGTGGCGGCAATCAACCGCACCTTGCACGACGAGATGGCCCGCGACCCGCGTATTGTCGTGTTCGGGGAGGACGTGGCCGACGCGACGCGGGAGGCGGCGCTCGCCACCGTGCCGGGCAAGGGCGGCGTGTTCAAGGTGACCCACGGCCTGCAGCGCACCTTCGGGGCCACGCGCGTGTTCAACTCGCCGCTCGCCGAGGCGAACATCATCGGGCGGGCCGTGGGCATGGCCACCCGCGGGCTCAAGCCGGTCGTCGAGATCCAGTTCTTCGATTACATCTGGCCCGCGATGATGCAGCTGCGGGACGAGATGGCGATGCTGCGGTACCGATCGAACAACACCTGGTCGTGCCCGATGGTGGTGCGCGTGCCCATCGGCGGCTACCTGCGCGGCGGCGCCCCCTACCACAGCCAGTCGGGCGAGAGCATCTTCGCGCACTGCCCCGGCATCCGCATCGTCTTCCCGTCCAACGCTGTCGACGCCGCCGGCCTCCTGCGCACCGCGATCCGGTGTGACGACCCCGTGCTGTTCCTCGAGCACAAGCACCTGTACCGGCAGACCTACAACAAGGGCGTCTACCCGGGCTCCGACTACACGATCCCGTTCGCGCGCGCGGCCGTGCGCCGCCAGGGGACCGACCTCACGGTGGTCACGTGGGGCGCGCTCGTGCAACGCACGCTCCTCGCCGCGCAGCAGGCCGAGAAGGACGGGATCAGCGTCCGCGTGATCGACCTGCGGTCGATCGTGCCCTTCGACTGGGGCACGATTGCGGCCGCCGTGCGGGAGACCAACCGGATCGTGATAGCCCACGAGGACCAGCTCACCTGCGGGTTCGGCGCCGAGCTCGCGGCGCGGATTGCAGACGAGCTGTTCGAGCACCTGGACGCGCCCATCCGGCGGGTGGCGAGCCTCGACACGCCCGTGGCCTACTGCCCCGACCTCGAGGAAGTGATCCTGCCTCAGTCGGCCGACGTGCTGCGGGCGATCCGCGACCTGTCGCGGTACTAGCGGGGTCGGAGATCATTTCAGTTTCTGCCACCCCTCCGCGCCGTCGCCCCTGGCATGGCAAAAACTGAAATGATCTCCGACCCCAGCCGCGCCGCTGCCCGCCGTGCCAGTCGCGGGGTGCTCGTCGCCGTCGCCGTCGCCGTCGCTGCCAGCCCGACCCTCGCCCGCGCCCCCCTCGTGCTGCGCTCGGTCGGCGGGGTGCCGGCACACCTCGCCGGCATGTTCGAGGAGCCGCTCGCCTTCCAGCAGGTGCCCTCGGGCGCGTATCTCGTGTTCGACCGCCGGGCGCACGCGGTCTACCGGCTCGACGCGGCGCGCGATAGGGCCGAGAAAGTGGTCGACATCGGGCCCGAGACGGGCAAGGTGATCGGCCCCACCGCGTTCGACAGCGGCCCCGACGGGATCTTCGTCGTGGCCGACGCGCCCACCGGCGTCGAGCGCCTGCAGTTCTTCAACCTCCGCGGGGAACGCGTGGGCGGGTTCGACCTGCCGGGGCGTGCCGCCCCGCGGGTCGTGATCGGCACGCTCGTCCTGAGCGGCGTGGGGTCGCTGCAGTTCACAGGACGCTCGCTGCTCATCAACCAGCCGGAGACTGGCGGCCTGATCACCGAGTATGGCCTGGCCGGCACGCCCGTCCGCACCATTGGACAGCTCCGGCCGACCGGGCAGGAAGCCGATCGCGACGTCCACCTCGCGCTCAACGCCGGGCTGCCGCTCGTCAACCCGCAGGGCGGCTTCTACTTCGTCTTCCTCACCGGCGAGCCGCGCTTTCGCCGGTACGACCGATCCGGCACGCTGCTCTACGAGCGGATCGCCCAGGGTGCCGAGCTCGATGCGCTGGCCCGGTCGATGCCCACGCGGTGGCCCCGCCGCTCGATCGACGGCACCACGCTGCCGCTCGTGCCTCCCGTGGTGCGCGCCGCGGCCGTCGATCCGCTCGGCCGGCTGTGGGTGTCCTACATCGCACCGGTCACCTACGTGTTCGACCCCGACGGGGAACTGCTCACGAAGGTGCAGTTCCAGGCCGCGGGTCTCCTCGCCCCAACGAGCCTCTCGTTCCCGAGCCGGTCGCGACTGCTCGTCACCCCCGGGCTGTACGAGTTCGACCCGAGCGCTGTTGGGCAATGAGACGGGCGGCTGCACCCGCGCTCCCCTCCACCACGTATTACTCGAAGAGATGGCGCGTGCGGCGGTTTCCGCGACGTCCCCGCCCCCCGCGGCCCTCGAGCGGGCCCGGCGGGGCGAGCCCGACGCGTTCGGGGACCTCGTGCGCGAGCGGCAGCGGCTCGTGTTCGGCTTGGCTCTCAACCTGCTCCGGGATCGGGCGCTGGCCGAGGAGGTCGCACAGGAAGTGTTCCTGCAGCTGCACCGCTCCCTCGGGGGCATCGAGTCGGAGGCGCACCTCACGCACTGGCTGCGGCGGGTGACCAGTCACCGGGCGATCGACGTCGCCCGGCACCGCCGGCACGCGGAGGTGTCCGGGCTCGACGAGGCGCCGGAGCCCTGGGTCGTGCGCCGGGACGCCGACCCGCTCGTTTGCCGGACGTTGCGTCGCCTCGTGGCCACGCTCCCGCCGTGCCCCCGGACGGTGGTCGTGCTCCGGTTCCAGGAGGATCTGGAACCGGCCGAGATCGCCCGGGTGCTCGACATGCCGGTGAACACGGTGAAGAGCCACCTGCGCCGCGCGCTCGCGGTGCTGCGCGCCCGTGCCGGCCAGGCACTCGGGCGCGCGGAGGTCACATCATGACGTTCGACGACGAGCTGCGGGACGCGTTGCGGCCCTCCGACCCGGGTCCGCGATTCGCTGAGCGTGTGCTCGCCCGCCTGGAGCCTGTCGCAGCCGTGGTGCCGGTCGAGCCGGCCGTCGTTCCCGCACCCGTGCGCGAGCACCCCCGCCGCCCGTTCCGCTGGGTCCCGCTCGGGCTCGCCGCGTCGGTGACCGTGGCGACGGCCGCAGGGGTCGTCTTCCTCGAGGCGCAGCGTCGCGCCGAGGGCGAGCGCGCGCGGCATCAGGTCATCGTGGCGCTCCGCCTCACGAGCGGAGAGCTCAACGAGATCGGCCGCCGGCTCGACACGAGGGCCACACCGACGGAGACCGTCCCGGGCGACCCGGGCCGGTCGGAGGAGAGAGTGCCATGACGCCGCCGCTGTTCCGTTTCGTTCCCGTCCTGGCCGTCGCCGCCCTGCTGGCGGCCCCGCCCACCGCACAGGCACAGACGGCCAAGCTCGTCTGGCCCAACCTGAACGGCCTCTCGAAGCAGGCCACCGAGGCCGTCGACGTGACGCTCGATCGCGCCCTGCTGCAGCTGGCTGCCGGTTTCCTCGGTGACGATGCGGAGCAGGCGAATGTGAAGGCGCTGCTGCGCGACATCGAGAGCATCAACGTGCGGCACTTCGCGTTCAAGTCGGCCGGTCTCTACGACCCGGCGATCGTCGATCCGGTGCGCGCCCAGCTCGGCAAGGGCGCCTGGCAGCGGCTGATTGCCGCCAAGGACGGCGACGCGAACACCGAGGTGTATGCCTGGCGCGACGCCGGCGGCGGGCCTGGCGGCCTCGCGGTCGTGTCCCTCGAGCCCACCGAGCTGACGCTGATCAACATCGTCGGCAAGATCGATCTCGCCCGCCTGCGCCAGCTCGAGGGGCACCTCGGCGTCCCGAAGGTGTCGCCGCCCGACGAGCCGCGCCCCAGGCCCGAGTAGGACCGGCAACCTGGGCTACGCTGGACGGATGCGGACGCCTCCGTCGAGCGCTCTCCTCATCGTCGACGTCCAGAACGACTTCTGCGCCGGCGGCGCGCTCGCCGTGCCCGACGGCGACGCGGTCGTTCCCGTCGTCAACCGGCTGGCGGCGTGGGCGGCCCGGGCCGGGTTGCCCGTGTTCGCTTCGCGCGACTGGCACCCCCGCGACTCGGCGCACTTCGCCGAGCGCGGCGGCGCCTGGCCGGTGCACTGCGTGCAGGGCACGCACGGGGCGGCATTCCACCCCGACCTGCGGCTGCCCGGGGGCACGCTCGTCGTGACCAAGGGTGACCGGCCCGACGACGAGGGGTACGACGCGTTCGATGGGCGCGTGTCGCTGCAGGTGCCCTTCGCGGAGGCGTTGCGCGCGCGCGGCGTCCGGCACCTGTTCGTCGCCGGTCTGGCCACCGACTACTGCGTGAAGTCCTCGGCGCTCGGCGCGGCTGCGGCCGGCTTCGCGGTCACGGTCGTCGAGGACGCAGTGCGCGCGGTGGACATGCGGCCTGGCGACGGCGCGCGCGCGGTCGAAGGGATGAAGAAGGCCGGCATCGGGTTCGTCTCCTCGGCGCAGTTGCTCGGGTGACCCTACTGCGCCGTCATTCCTCCGTCCACCGCGATCACCTGCCCGGTGATGAACGACGAGGCGTCGGAGGCGAGGAACACCGCCGCGCCCTTCAGTTCGCCGTCGCGACCGATGCGTCTCAGCGGCGTGCTGGCTTCGACCTCGGCGCCGTGATGCTGGAGCAGCCCCTCGCTCATCCGCGTGCGGAAGAACCCCGGGGCGAGCGCGTTGACGCGGATGCCGTGCGGCGCCCACTTCACCGCCAGATCGCGCGTGAGCGCGATGAGCGCGCCCTTG
>Ga0114939_10003473_pt1 | contig 11025 bp, 10 predicted proteins | sample AshMeaCrysSpring_FD_87196 | JGI IMG/M metagenome (GOLD analysis project Ga0114939, IMG submission 87196) | Groundwater microbial communities from Big Spring, Nevada to study Microbial Dark Matter (Phase II) - Ash Meadows Crystal Spring | ecosystem: Environmental > Aquatic > Deep subsurface >... | reverse complement strand
TTACCGAAAAGGCACGATGAGCCCGCCACCCCCGCTGCGCCTGCACGTGCCCGAGCCGCCCGCGCGCCCGGGCCAGGCTACCGACTTCTCCTACCTGCACCTCTCGCCGGCCGGCGCGGTGCGCAAGCCGCCGCTCGACGCGCGGCCCGCCGAGACCGCCGACGTCGCCGAGGCGCTGGTGCGGGTGCTCGACGACGAGGGCCGCGCAGTCGGGCCCTGGGATCCTGGCGCCGACGCGGAGCTGCTGCTCCGGGGCATGCGGGCGATGCTAAAGACCCGTGCCTTCGACGCGCGCATGCTGACCGCGCAGCGGCAGAAGAAGATCTCGTTCTACATGCAGAGCCTGGGCGAGGAGGCGATCGCCGTCGGGCAGACGCTCGCGCTCGCGGGCGACGACATGTGCTTCCCGACCTACCGCCAGCAGGGCATCCTGGTCGCGCGCGGCGCAAGCCTGGTCGAGATGATGTGCCAGCTGTTCTCGAACGAGCGCGACCCGATGCTCGGCCGCCAGCTGCCGGTGCTCTACTCGTTCCGCAAGCACGGCTTCTTCTCGATCGCGGGCAACCTCGGCCAGCAGTACATCCAGGCGGTCGGCTGGGCGATGGCCTCGGCGATCCGGGGCGACACGCGCATCGCCTCGGCGTGGATCGGCGACGGCTCGACCGCCGAGCCCGACTTCCACAACGCGCTCACTTTCGCCGCGGTCTACCGCGCGCCGGTGATCCTCAACATCGTCAACAACCAGTGGGCGATCTCGTCGTTCCAGGGCATCGCCGGCGGCGAGGCGGCGACGTTCGCCGCGCGCGGCGTCGGCAACGGCATCGTGTCGCTGCGCGTGGACGGCAACGACCTGCTCGCGGTGCTCGCGGTCTCGTCCTGGGCGGCCGAGCGCGCGCGGCGCAACCTCGGTCCGACGCTGGTCGAGTGGATCACCTACCGCGCGGGCGCGCACTCGACCTCCGACGATCCGTCGAAGTACCGCCCCGCCGACGACTGGCAGCGCTTCCCGCTGGGCGACCCCGTCGCGCGTCTCGCCCGGCACCTCGGCCGGATCGGCGCGTGGACCGACGCGGACCACGCGCGGATGGCGAAGGAGGTCGACGACGAGGTCGTCGCCGCGCAGCAGGAAGCCGAGGCCTACGGGACGCTCGCCTCCGGCCACGTGCACGACGCGTCGACGATGTTCGACGACGTCTACAAGGACCTGCCGGCGCACCTTGCCCGCCAGCGCGCCGAGCTCGGAGGCTGATCGTGCCGACGATGACGATGATCCAGGCGATCCGCTCGGCGATGGACGTGATGCTCGGCCGCGACGAGCGCGTGGTCGTGTTCGGCGAGGACGTGGGCTACTTCGGCGGCGTGTTCCGCTGCACCGACGGGCTGCAGGCCAAGTACGGCGCGTCGCGCGTGTTCGACGCGCCGATCGCCGAGGGCGGCATCGTGGGCGCGGCGATCGGCATGGGCGCGTACGGGCTGCGCCCGATCGCCGAGATCCAGTTCGCCGACTACATGTACCCGGGCTACGACCAGATCGTCTCGGGCGCCGCGCGCCTGCGCTACCGCTCGGCCGGGGACTTCACCTCGCCGATCACGATCCGCATGCCCTGCGGCGGCGGCATCTACGGCGGCCAGACGCACAGCCAGAGCCCGGAGGCGCTGTTCACGCACGTCTGCGGGCTGCGCACGGTGATGCCGTCCAATCCGTACGACGCCAAGGGGCTCCTGATCGCGTCGATCGAGTGCGACGACCCGGTGATCTTCCTCGAGCCGAAGCGCATCTACAACGGACCGTTCGACGGCCACCACGAGCGGCCCCTGGTGCCGTGGACGGGCCATCCGCTCGCCGAGGTTCCCGAGGGCCACTTCACGGTGCCGCTCGAGTCGGCGGCGGTGTTCCGCCCGGGCAGCGCGCTCACGGTGCTGACCTACGGCACGATGGTGTGGGTCGCCGAGGCGGCGGCGCGCGAGACCGGCATCGACGCCGAGATCGTCGACCTTCGCAGCCTCTGGCCGCTCGACCTCGACACCATCGTCGCGTCGGTGAAGAAGACCGGGCGCTGCGTGATCGTGCACGAGGCGACGCGCACCAGCGGCTTCGGCGCCGAGCTCGCGGCGCTTGTCCAGGAGCACTGCTTCTTCAATCTCGAGGCGCCGATCGGGCGGGTCACAGGCTGGGACACGCCTTACCCGCACGCGCAGGAGTGGGCCTACTTCCCGGGGCCCGATCGCGTGGGCAGGGCGCTCCGGCAGGCGATGGAGTCGTAGCGTGTCGCGACCCCCACGCTCACTTCGTTCGCGACTCCCGGTGGCGGCGGGTCAGCCCCTCGAGTCGGCTTATCGGTGCTGACATGAGCATTCACGTGGTCAAGGTCCCCGACATCGGCGAGGGCATCGCCGAGGTCGAACTCGTCCTGTGGCACGTGCGTCCCGGCGACACGGTGGTGGCCGACCAGGTGCTCGCCGACCTCATGACCGACAAGGCCACCGTCGAGGTGCCGACGCCGGTCGCGGGCCGCGTGCTCGAGGTGCGCGGGCGGGCGGGCGACAAGCTTGCCGTGGGCAGCGAGCTGCTGCGCATCGAGGTCGGCGGCGCCTCGGGCGCAACGCTACGCGACGCGGAGCCCGCGCCGGCGGTGGCGGCGCTGGTGCCTGCGCCGGAGGCCGCGCGCGGGGCCACCGGCACGCCCGCGAGTGCGGGCACGGGCGCGAGCGGCAGCGCGGCCCCGGCGGATGTGGAACTGCCCGGGCGGCCTCTAGCCTCGCCCTCGGTGCGTCGTCACGCGCGCGAGCTCGGCGTCGACCTGCGGCAGGTCAGGGGAACGGGACCCGACGGACGCGTCATGCACGACGACGTCGTTCGCCACGCCTCCGACGTTGCCGCGTTGCCCGGGGCAGCCGCGGCCCCGCCGCCGCGCGACGACCGCTACGCGCAGCGCTCGGGCGAGGAGGTGGTGCCGGTCGTGGGCTTGCGCCGCCAGATCGCGGCGCGCATGCGCGACTCGCTGCGGATTCCGCACTTCACCTACGTCGAGGAAGTCGACGTCACCGAGCTCGAGACGCTGCGCCAGCGGCTCAATGAGCAGCACGGCAAGGAGCGCGGCCACCTGACGGTGCTGCCGTTCCTGATGCGCGCGATCGCGCTCGCCGTGCGCACGTTCCCGCAGATGAACGCCCGCTACGACGACGGGCAGGACGTCGTCACCCGCTACGGGGCGGTGCACATCGGCATCGCCACGCAGACGCCCGCCGGCCTGATGGTGCCCGTGGTCCGCCACGCGGAGGCGCGCGACCCGTGGTCGAGCGCCGCCGAGGTCGCGCGCCTTTCGGCCGCCGCGCGCGCCGGGAAGGCGAGCCGGGACGAACTGTCCGGCTCGACGATCACGATCACGAGCCTCGGGGCCCTCGGCGGCATCGTGTCCACGCCGGTGATCAACCCGCCCGAGGTCGCGATCGTCGCCGTCAACCGCATCGTCGAGCGACCCGTGATCCGTTCCGGTGCCGTCGTGCCGCGCAAGCTCATGAACCTGTCGTCGTCGTTCGATCACCGCGTGATCGACGGGCAGCACGCGGCAGAGTTCGTCCAGATGTTGCGCGGCTGCCTCGAGTGCCCTGCGCTGCTGTTCGTCGAATAGCGCGCCGCCGCGCGGGGAGCAGGCGGCCATGTGGTGGATCGCACACGGCGAGCACGAGGTCCCGCGCGGCACCGACTGGTTGTCGCCGCGGGAGCGCGACGTGCTCGCCGGCATCCGCTACACCAAGCGGCACACCGAGTTCCTGACGCGGCGCTGGACGGCGAAGCGCGCTGTCGCGGCGGTGCTCGAACTCGAACTCGCGCCCGATGCGCTGGCCGCGGTCGAGATCGGCCACCATCCGGGCGGCGCGCCGTTCGTCGTGGTCGATGGCGAGCGCAAGGCGATCGACGTGTCGTTGAGCGACCGGGCCGGATGGGCGGTGTGCCTCGTGGCCGAGCCCGGCGACACGGCGGGTCCGGTCGGGATCGACCTCGAACTGGTCGAGCCGCGCAGCGAGGGTTTCGTCGACGACTTCTTCATCGCGGCCGAGCGCGACTACGTGCGCGGCCTGCCGGCGGGAAAGGCGCGCGACGAGGCCGCGAACCTGATCTGGTCGGCGAAGGAGGCCGCGCTCAAGGTGCTGAAGGTGGGCCTGCGCGCCGACACGCGCGACGTTGCCGTGGCGGTTGGCCGCGAGCGCCGCGGCGACGGCTGGGGGCCGCTCGCCATCACCCATCGCGGCGGCGCCGTGTTCGCCGGCTGGTGGCGTCGCGACGGCGTCTTCCTGCTCACGATCGCGCGCGCGGCGCCCGTGCCGCCGCCGGCGCGCCTGTCCGGCAGCGGCGACCTCGCGACGGCCGCGCCGGTCGACTCGTGGCTCGCGCGGCCGCTGGTCTGACCGCGGCTCGCCGACCCGCCTGCGGCGGATGCCCCACTGGCCGGTGCCGCGGCGGCCCTGCCCGATTGGCCGATGGGGCGTTCGGGGCCGGCGTGACGGGCTGCCTTGGCGGCTGCATCGAGAGCCCGGCCGCCTGCGGTCGATCCTGCTCGGCGCGCGTCGGTCGGCTGCCGGCAGGCGCCTGTGCGGCGCAGCACGCTGGTGAGCGGCGGCGGCTGTGGCCGGCTCGCACAGCCGCTCGGCTATGAGGTAATCTGCATATATTCCCCGTCGCACCACGGATCGCGAGCGACGCTGAGGGATCACAGTTGCCGAGGAGGAAGCGCAAATGCAGAAGTCGCTGTCGATCGATCCGGCCAAGTGCACCGGCTGCCTGCAGTGCGAGATGGCCTGTTCCTACGAGAACTACGGCGTGTTCAACCCGGCGCGGTCGCGCATCAAGGTCTTCGACTTCCACGAGACCGGCCGCAAGGTTCCCTACACCTGCACGCAGTGCGACGAGGCCTGGTGCCTGCACGCCTGTCCCGTGGAGGCGATCAAGGTCGACGCGGCGACGGGCGCCAAGGTCGTGCACGAAGCGGTCTGCGTGGGCTGCAAGGTGTGCACGATCGCCTGCCCGTTCGGCACGATCAACTACGTGCAGGAGACCGGCAAGGTGCAGAAGTGCGACCTGTGCGGCGACCACCCGGCGTGCGCGGAGGCGTGCCCGACCGGCGCGATCACGTACGTGGACGCCGACTGGACCGGCCTCGCGCGCATGCGCCAGTGGGCCGCCAGGCTCGACACGCAACCGCAAGCCTAGGAGGACGCCATGGCCTGGACACGCAAGATCCTGCGCGTCGACCTGAACAAGGGCACGTGCACCGCCGAGCCGCTCAACATGCAGTGGGCGGGGGAATACCTCGGCCAGCGGGGGCTCGCCACCAAGTACTTCTGCGAGGAAGTCGACGCGAAGGTCGACCCGCTGTCGCCCGCCAACAAGCTCATATTCGCGACGGGGCCGCTGACGGGCACGATGGCCTCGACCGGCGGCCGGTATTCCGTCATCACCAAGGGCCCGCTGACCGGCGCGATCGCGTGCTCGAACTCGGGCGGCTACTTCGGCGCGGAGCTCAAGTTCGCCGGCTGGGACATGATCGTCGTCGAGGGACGGTCTGCGAAGCCCGTGTTCCTGCACATCGAGGACGACCGCGCGAGCCTCGTGGACGCGTCGGACCTCTGGGGCAAGACGACGTGGGAGACCGAGCGCCTGCTGAAGGCGAAGTACCACGACCCGCAGATCCGGGTGTCGTCGATCGGCCGCGCGGGCGAGGCGCACGTGCTGTTCGCGGGCGTGGTCAACGACCTGCACCGCGCCGCCGGCCGCTCCGGAGTCGGCGCCGTCATGGGCTCGAAGCACCTGAAGGCGATCGCGGTGCGCGGCACGAAGGGCGTCGGCAACGTCCGCGATCCGAAGGCGTTCATGCAGGCGACGCAGGCGGCGAAGGCCGTGCTCGCGGCCAACGCGGTGACCGGCCAGGGCCTGCCGAAGTACGGCACCCAGGTGCTGATGAACGTGATCAACGAGATCGGCGCGCTGCCCACCCGCAACCACCGGGACGTCCAGTTCGAGGGCGCGAAGGACATCTCGGCCGAGGCGATGCACGCGCCGCGGCGCACCGACGGCAAGCCGAACCTCGTCACCAACCAGGCGTGCTTCGGCTGCACGATCGCCTGCGGTCGCATCTCCAAGATGGACGAGAAGCACTACACGGTCGTGACCAAGCCGCAGTATTGGGGCGCGTCCGGCGGCCTCGAGTACGAGGCGGCGTGGGCGCTCGGCGCGGCCAACGGCGTCAACGACCTCGAGGCGCTCACCTACGCGAACTTCATCTGCAACGAGGACGGCTTCGATCCCATCTCCTTCGGCGCGACCGTGGGCGCGGTGATGGAGCTCTACGACATGGGCGTGCTCTCGAAGGAGCAGATCGGCATCGAGGCGCCGTTCGGCTCGGCGAAGGCGCTCACGTTCCTCGCCGAGCAGGTCGCCGCCGGCACGGGGTTCGGCAAGGAGATCGGTCAGGGCTCGAAGCGGCTGTGCGAGAAGTACGGCCATCCCGAGCTGTCGATGACGGTCAAGGGGCAGGAGTTCCCGGCCTACGACTCGCGCGGCATCCAGGGCATGGGCCTCACCTACGCGACGTCCAACCGCGGCGCGTGCCACCTGCGCTCCTACACGGTGTCTTCCGAGGTGCTCGGCATCCCGGTGAAGACGGATCCCCTCGTGACCGACGGCAAGCCCGCGCTGGTCAAGGCGTTCCAGGACGCCACGGCCGTGTTCGACTCGTCGGGGCTCTGCCTCTTCACGTCGTTCGCGTGGACGCTTCAGGACGTGGCGCCGCAGTTGCAGGCGGCTTGCGACGGCGACTGGTCGCTTGAGAACCTGAACGTGATCGGCGAGCGGATCTGGAACATGGAGCGCGACTTCAATCTGCGCGCGGGCCTCACCATGAAGGACGACGCCTTGCCGCCGCGCCTCACCAAGGAGCCCGCAAAGACCGGGCCCGCCAAGGGGCTCGTCAACGGCCTCGACAAGATGCTGCCGGAGTACTACGCGTTGCGCGGCTGGACGCCCGAAGGCGTTCCGACCACGGAGACGCGCACGCGGCTGGGTCTTTGACGCGGGCGAGCGGCGGGCAGCCGCCGCCCGCACCTCCGCCTCCCGCCGGCGCAGCCGGCGGGGCGCGTGACGCGGAGGTCGCGCGGGGCGAGCGCCGCGTCCTGTGGCAGGACATGACCATCTCGCGCGACGCGTTCGCGCGCAACCTCCCCGGGGCGGTCGCGCACGCGCCGTATTGCGCGTACGGCGACGACTTCGTGCACGACGGCGCGGAGCGCGGCTGGCGGATCCGGCTCACGCGTCTGCCCGACCGCGTGATCGCGTCGCTCGCACTCGAGCGGCACGCCGTGGAGATCCACCTGCGCGGCTACGACGCGGAGGGCGAGCGCGCGTTCCTCGAGCGCTTCGAGCTCCACTTCCGGCGCGGCGGAGGATGAGCGCTGCGGCAGTTCGGCCTCGCAGGCCGGGCCGGCGCCCGCGGCGCAGCGGCGCGCCTTCAGCAGACCGGGGCGCCGTAGCCGCGCGAGAACGGGATCGGGCCGGAGAACGCGATGCGGTCGCCCTGCTCGAGGACGACCCCCGGAAGCACCGGGCCGCCGAAGGTCGTCATGATGTCGCGCCCGTTGCGCCAGCCGGCGAACACCTGGCCGGAGGGAATCCCGAGGGCGCGCAGCAACGCGTCCGCGCGCGTGCCCTCGGGCAGGTGCAGGCGCAGCGTGCCGTCGTGCGGCGCCGCGTAGGACGCGAGGCTGTTGAACAGGCACACTTCGACGACGATCATGGGCAGGCATGCTAGAGGCGCCTGCCACGTCGGCGCCTTGATGCAGGTTGTGCGGATGGCGGCCGCCGGGCGCGGGCCGGGCCGCGTACCATCGTGAGCAGCGGGGGAGCACCATGACCAGACACCTGATTATCGGCAATGGGCCGGCCGGCGTCGTCGCCGCCGAGACGCTGCGCAAGCGGGCGCAGGACGACGAGATCACGCTGCTCGGCGCCGAGCCCGAGCCGCCGTACTCCCGGATGGCGCTGCCGTACCTGCTCGTCGGGAGCATCGGCGAGGAGGGCACCTACCTGCGCAAGGACCCGGGCCACTTCGCCAGGCTGCGCATCGCGCAGAAGCGTTGCCGGGCGACCGCGGTCGACACCGGGAAGCGCGAAGTGCGCCTGGACGCCGGCGAGGCGCTGCCGTACGACCGGCTGCTGATCGCGACCGGCGTCACCCCGAACCGGCCCCCGATCCCCGGGATCGACCTGCCCAACGTGCTCGCCTGCTGGACGCTCGACGACGCGCGCAGGATCCTCGCCGTCGCCAAGCCGGGCGCGAAGGTCGTGCAGATGGGCGCCGGGTTCATCGGCTGCATCATCATGGAAGCGCTCGCGGCGCGGGGCGTGCAGCTGACGGTCGTCGAGACGGGCAATCGCATGGTGCCGAGGATGATGACCGAGGGCGCCGGGGCGATGATCAAGGCGTGGTGCGAGCGCAAGGGCATTCGCGTGCTGACCGGCACGAAGGTCGCGTCGATCGCGCCGCGCGGCGCCGGCCTCGCGGCGACGCTGGAGGGGGGCGAGGTGCTCGACTGCGACCTTCTCATCTCGGCCACCGGCGTGCGCGCGAACATCGGCTTCCTCGAGGGCAGCGGCATCGCCTGCGAGCACGGCGTGCTGGTCGACCACCGCATGCAGACCAACGTGCCCGGCGTCTACGCCGCGGGCGACGTTGCGCAGTCGCCCGAGTTCCCGTCGGGGCAGCGCGTGATCAACGCGATCCAGCCGGTCGCCGTCGACGAGGCGCGCATCGCCGCGACGAACATGGGCGGCGGCTCGGCGGCGATGGCCGGCAACATCGCGATGAACGTTCTCGACACGGTCGGGCTCGTCGCGTCGTCGTTCGGGCAGTGGATGGGCGTGCCGCCCGGGCAGGGCGGATCGTCGGTCGAGGTCCGCAACGACGGCACGTTCCGCTACATCCGCCTCGAGTTCCGCGACGACGTTCTGATCGGAGCGACGACGCTCGGCTTCCTCGACCACATCGGCGCCATTCGCGGCCTGATCCAGGGGCGCGTGAAACTCGGCAGCTGGAAGCAGGAGCTCATGGAGAATCCGACCCGCCTCATGGACGCGTACCTCGCCCGCGCGCATCGCGCAGCGTGACGAGCCGGCCGGCACGATGCACGTCACGCTCAAGCTCTACGCGACGCTCACCGACTATCTGCCCGCGGCGGCGAGGGCGGAGCACCGGGTCCGCCTGGAGGTTCCCGCGGGGACGACCATCGACGAGCTGACCGCGCCGTTCAACCTCCCTGCGAAGCTCACGCACCTCGTGCTCGTCAACGGCGTGTACGTCGCGCGCGAGCACCGTGGCAGCCACCGGCTGGTGGAGGGCGACGTGGTCGCGATCTGGCCGCCGATCGCCGGGGGCTGAACCGGGGCCGCCGGGGAGGGCGCCGCGAGAGGCGGCCGCGCCATCCCGCGGGAGGATTGCGTCAGGTCTCGGTGTCGACGAACGCCTCGGTCACCCGGGCGGGGTCCTTCATCAGGCGGTCCTTCCAGGCGCCGAGGCGGCGACGGGTCTGGATCAGGCCGCGGATCGGGCCGAGGCTGCGGCCCGGGCCGATGCCGATCGCGCCGACCAGCGTGTCCCCCTCGAAGCACAGGCGCGTGTAGTAGTACGCTGCCTCGTCGATGCTCTCGGCCGTCTCGCCGCCCGGCACGCCTTGCCAGCGGCCGAACGTCTCGGAGATGAGGCCCGCCGTGTCGAGCACGTTCATGCCGAGGCTGCCGCGATAGGGCGCGTCCGCGCCCGCCATGTTGAGCGCGGCCACGCGGCCGTGCTCGGTGGCGGTGGGCTGCAGCGCGTGGACGACCCACTCGCCGGTCGAGAAGTCGCGCCCCTGCGCGACGTCCCCGGCGGCGTAGATCTGCGGCACGGTGGTGCGCATGCGGTCGTCGACCACGATGCCCTGGTCCACGTGCGCTCCCGTGCCGTCCAGAAACGCGACGTTGGGGTGGACGCCGGTTGCGAGGATCACCAGGTCGGCCGCGAACGTGCGCTCGCGCGCGACAAGCCGCGGCCCGGGCTCGATTCGCTCGATCTGCGCGCGCGTGACGACCTCGACGCCGCGTTCCTCGAGCCAGCGCTGCAGCAAGCGGCTGCCGGCGGACGTCATCATCGAGCGCAGGATCTGCCCGGATCGGCCGGCGACGACCGTCAGCTTGACGCCGCGATCGAGCAGCGACTTCATGCAGACGCCGGCGACGAAGCCGGCGCCGACCATCAGGATCCTGGCTCCCGGCTGCAGCCGCGGGGCGATCGCGCGCGCATCCGCGAGCGTCCAGCAGGTGACGACGCCGGGCAGCCCGGTCCCGTCGATCGGCGGCAGCGTGGGCGACGATCCCGTCGCCACGAGCAGCCGGTCGTAATCGAGCCGCGAGCCGTCGTCGCACTCGAGGGTGCCGCCCTCGGGGCCGGCACGCACCTGCAGCGCGCGGCGGTTGAGGTAGCGGATCGACCGCTCGGCGAAGTGGTCCGGGTTCCGGCGTTGCACCGCGCCGTCCTCGCCGATGCGCCCGCTCAGGATGTACGGGATCGCCATCCGCGCGTAGGGCGGGCCGGGCTCGCCGCTGACGAGCGTGACGGACGCGCCCGGATCGTGCTCGCGCAGCGTCTCGGCCGCCCTGACCCCGGCGGGACCCGCTCCGATCACCACGTGCCTCATGCGCCCGACCTCCTTCGTTCACCGCGCGAGCCCACTGCGTCCGACGCGCCGGATCCCGGCGCGTCGGACGCACTTCGCGTTCGAAGCGAATGGCGCGGCAGACTACCATGCCCGCGGGCCGGCCACGGCGCGCAGGCGCGATGCCGCGGCGACAGACAGGCCGGATCCATCGCCCGTCCCGGGGCCGCCGGCGGTCCCCGGCGGGTCAGCGAAAGCGCGCCATGCCCCGCTCGAGCGCGTCGACGACGTAGGGACGCAGGTCGCGCGCCGCGATGATGCGGTCGACCGACCCCACGCGCA
>Ga0114939_10003472_pt1 | contig 11026 bp, 17 predicted proteins | sample AshMeaCrysSpring_FD_87196 | JGI IMG/M metagenome (GOLD analysis project Ga0114939, IMG submission 87196) | Groundwater microbial communities from Big Spring, Nevada to study Microbial Dark Matter (Phase II) - Ash Meadows Crystal Spring | ecosystem: Environmental > Aquatic > Deep subsurface >... | reverse complement strand
CAGATCAGGTTTAAGGTTTAAGGTTTAAGGTTTAAAGAGAAAGCGCCAGAACCATGCGGATGTTTTTTTAATTTACTTTAAACTTTAAACCTTAACCTTTTAACTTTATTCAATATCCATAATCCGCCGGTTCCGAATAGACATGGTGCTTCAGTCTCAGGGAGTTCATGCGCTCGCTTCCCAAACGATCAAGATAGTCCTCCGGCGTCCGGACCGCTTCAACCCAATATCGCTGCCAGCCCGCAAAGCCCTCTGCGGTTTGGCTTTGGTCGCGATAGTCGATGAAGGCCTGGTGATCGCGGTTGTAACAGCCCGGCACCGGCGAAGGATGCGCTCCCCAGGGAACGCGGACCACCGCGCTCACCCGAAAGCCGGGGGTGACCACCCGGTTGGGGTCGCTCGTGATGACGTCCGTCTCCACGATCTCCTCGGCCGTCACGATCACCTGCCGACTGGCCAGGCAGCCGTCGCGCGTCACTCCGAGATTGCCCCAGCAATGGGCGTTGCCGTACGCATCGGCGCGCTGCACGTGGATGACCGCGACATCCGGGCGCAGGGCGGCAACGGCCGTCAGGGCTTCTCCGCTGATCGGGCATGCGAAGGGCTTTAGTCCGGGGTTGGTGCCGAAAAGACCGCTGCCCAGCACGCTGCGCACCGGAAGGAAGGGGACTCCCAGCGCGGCGGCTTTGAGCGCCATCGCCAGGGTCAGGTTGGAATGGTCTTCGATCCTGAGGCGGCCTGATTCCACCGCCCGACGGAAGTTGTAGCCGGAGCCGGTGATCACATTGCCCACCCAGGCCGCACGCACGGCGCTCGCGCAGCCCGACCCGACCAGCTGGTCGAAGAGCATGTCGGAGATCGGGCCGATAAGGGTCAGACCGCGCTTGCCCTGCCGCATGATCTCATGCCCGGCGGCAAAAGGGATGAGCGCTTCGAGGCCTAAACCTGCGGCCAGCGCACTGCCGTCCGGAACGAAGCGCTCGATGGCATCGGCAAGTGAGAGGAGTTTTGACTTCGTCGCCGCCTCGCTTTAAGATGGGGGCCATGCTGATTCAGGCCACCCCCATACCACCCTCTCCCGTGCTCCGTCAACCGGGCGCAGGCCGGGGCCGGGCAACCGCGCTCCGCCGAAAAGCGCCTCGAGCCAAGTGCAAACCCGTGTCCAGGCCGACGATGCCGCTCCGCCGGGAGGCCGCATGCTGACGCCCATCGAGGAAGCCCAGCTTCGAAACGCGTCCCAGGCGCTGAAGCCCGGCACGAGGGTGCGTTTGATGGAGGCCCGGAACGGGCGCAGCGCCGAAATGGCGGAGTTCTGCAAACGCCTGGCAGCGCTGGTTCCCCAGGTGGCCCTCACCCGCGAGGACGGCGACGGAAACGAGCATCCGCTGATCCTGCTGCCCAATGGCATTCGCTACCTGGGGGTCCCCAGGGGCAACGAAATGCCGCCCTTCATCCAGGCGCTTGCCGGCCAATTGCCGCCGCTGAGCGATCGGCTGCGCACCCGGTTGGAGGCAGCCGTCCATGCACCGGCCGAGCTGGATCTGTTTGTGACTCCCCAGTGCACCTTCTGCCCCGGCGTGCTCCGGCGGGTGATGCCGCTCGCCCTGGCGAGCCGCCGCATCCGGCTGACCGTCGTCGACGCCTTCCAGTTTCCGGAGATCGCGAAGCACCGAGGCGTCCAGGCCGTGCCCACGCTGCTGCTGGACGGGCAGTTCCGCTGGACGGGCGACGTTCCACTGGAGGAGGTGGTCGATCTCCTATCAACGCGCGATCCGGCTTCCATGGGCCCCGCTGCTCTTGAAATGCTTCTGAAGGAAGGCGCCGCGCGGCATCTGGCGCGGATGATGGCGGACAGACAGCGCGTCTTCCCGGCGTTGATCGAGCTGCTGTGCCATGAGCAGTGGCCGGTCCGGCTGGGCGCCATGGTGGCCGTCGAAGAGCTGAACGCGATGGCCCCTGACCTGGGCCGCGGGGCGATCGATACGCTCTGGGGGCGTTTCGAAAGCGTCGTCGATGCGGTGAAGGGGGACATTCTGTTTTTGTGCGGCGAAATCGGCGGGCCGCAGATCGCCTCGCGCATCCGGGCAGTGCTCCGGAGCGCTGCGTCCGAGGAGGTCAGGGAAGCGGCCGAGGAGGCCCTGGCAAAACTGGGCTGACCGACGCCGCCGGGGGTTCCCGGCCGCACCGCGAACGGATCGGCCGGTCGAGACTCCAGCACCGCCCGGTGCGCGGGGCTCGCTAAAGCCAAAAAAAAACGTCCCGGCCGCCGGCCGGGACGTTTGGGTGGTTGCGCGTCGCCCGCGCTTCGGATTCGGCGGCGTCAGTCCGCTTCTTTCGGGGAGGCTTCCGGCGCCGCGGGTTCCTTGGCTTCCTTTTCCTTTGGCTCGACCGCAGGCTCCGGCGCCTTCGCCGCCGGTTTTTTCCCGGGGGACGCCTTTTTCCCGACTTTCTTCTTTTTCTTGCCCTCGGCCCCGGCGCCGATCAGCTCCACTATCGTCATGGGCGCGGCGTCCCCGGGCCGGGGTCCGATCTTGGCCAGGCGGGTGTAGCCTCCGGCCGTCTGACCGAAGCGGGCGCCGGCCTGTTCAAAAAGGGAATGCACCACCGCCGGCTCCTGAACAATCGCCAACGCCTGTCGCCGCGCATGCAGGTCGCCGCGTTTTGCCAACGTGATCAAATGATCCGCCCAGCGCCGCACCTCCTTCGCCTTGGTGTCGGTGGTGCGAATGCGGTCGTGTTTCAGCAACGACGTCACCAGATTTCGGAACATCGAATTCAGGTGCCCGGTTTTTCGACTCAGCTTGAGCCCGGCCTTGCGGTGTCTCATAAAACCGATTACTCTCCTTCCTCGCTATCCTCCTGGGGCGGCGAGAATCCGTCCATCTTCATTCCCAGGGACAGGCCCATTTCGGACAACACTTCCTTGATCTCGTTGAGCGACTTTCGGCCGAAATTCTTGGTCTTGAGCATCTCCGATTCGGACTTGCTCACCAGCTGCCAAATCTTGTGAATATCGGCGTTCTTGAGGCAGTTGGCGCTTCGGACGGACAGCTCCAGCTCGTCCACGCTGCGCAGCAGGTTTTCGTTAAAGTGCGGTTGGTCCCGGGCATCGATCGGACGGTCCTGATTCGGCTCACGCTCCTCGTCGAAACCAATGAACATGTTCATCTGCTCTTTCAGGATCTTGGCGCCGTAGGCGACCGCGTCCTCCGGCTTGAGACTGCCGTCGGTCCACACTTCCATCGTCAGCTTGTCGTAGTCGGTCCGCTGCCCCACGCGCGCATTGCCGACGACGTAGTTCACCCGCTTGATCGGCGAATAGACCGCGTCGATGGGAATCATACCGGCGGGGGCTTCTTCATCCTTGTTCGCCTCCGCCAGGGAATAGCCTTTCCCCACCTTGACCGTCATGGTCATTTTTAGGGCGGCCTTCTCCGAGAGGGTCGCGATGTGCAGCTTGGGGTTGAGCACGGTGCAGCGGCCGTCGTCGCTCAAGATGTCTCCGGCGACCACCTCGCGCTCTCCGGCAACGTCGATGCGTACGGTCTTCGGCTTGGGGTCTTCCACCTTGAATCGGACTTCCTTCAGATTGAGGATGATTTCCGAAACATCCTCCAGCACCCCGGGGACGACGCTGAATTCGTGCATCACGCCTTCAAACTTGACTGCCGTGACGGCCGCCCCGTAAAGGGAAGACAGGATGATCCGTCGCAGCGAGTTGCCGATGGTGATCCCGAACCCGCGCTCCAACGGCTCGCAGACAAATTTGCCGTAGGTCGGGTTGCTGGTGACCTGAATCTTGTCAGGCCGAATCATCTGCTGCCAATTCATGTAAATGAGTGCATCCGACGGCATGGTGTGTTCTCCTCGTTCTCCTCGGGGTTAATGCCGCGGGGCCGCGGAGGGCCCCGCTCGCCGACCGCCGCAGGCAAGCGGCCGCGCCGTGCGCTACTTGGAGTAGAGCTCGACGACGAGCTGCTCTTGCATGGGCATGGTCAGGTCTTCCCGAACCGGCAGGCTCTTGATCACGCCCTTGAGCTGGTCTTTTTCAAGGTCCAACCATTGGGGCACCCCACGCCGAACGACGGCGTCAAGGGAATCCTGGATGAGCTGAATCTTGCGGCTGCGCTCCCGCACCTCGACGACATCCCCGATCTTTACCAAGAGCGCGGGGATGTTCACTTTCTTGCCGTTTACGAGGAAATGGCTGTGCTGCACCAACTGGCGGGCCTGAGTGCGCGAACTGGCAAACCCCAACCGATAGACGACGTTGTCGAGCCGGCGTTCGAGCGCCACCAGCAGGTTGGTGCCGGTGATGCCCTTTTGGCGATCCGCCCGCTCGAAGAAGAGATGGAACTGTTTCTCCGAAAGTCCGTAGATGCGCTTGATTTTCTGCTTCTCCCTCAACTGGATGCCGTAGTCGGAAATTTTTCGCCCGCGGCGTTCGCCGTGCTCGCCCGGGGGATAGGACCGCCGGTCGAACGCGCACTTGTCCGAATAGCAGCGGTCCCCTTTGAGAAAGAGCTTTACGTTTTCACGCCGGCATATCCGGCAGTCGGAACCGGTGTAGTTGGCCAAATCGACCTCCCTGTCATTCTCTGGTATGGCGGTGCATGCGCACGGCGCCGGGCCTGCGCCGTCGCTTAGACGCGCCGGCGCTTCGGCGGCCGGCAGCCGTTGTGCGGGACCGGGGTGACGTCTTTGATCGAGGTGACATGAAACCCCGTGTTCTGCAAGGCGCGCAGGGCGGATTCGCGGCCGGGCCCGGGTCCCTTGATGAACACCTCCACGTTCTTCATGCCGGTCTCCACCGCCTTTTTGGCGGCGTCTTCGGCAGCGACCTGCGCTGCAAAGGGCGTGCTTTTGCGCGAGCCCTTGAACCCGAGCACGCCGGCGCTGGACCAGGCCACGGTGTTGCCCGCGCCGTCGGTAATGGTCACGATCGTGTTGTTGAAAGTGGACTGGATGTGAACGACGCCGTTGGCGACGCTCCGTTTGACCTTCTTCTTCGCTTGTGCGCTCTTGGTTGCCATGAATCCCACCCTGTGGGTCCCCGCGGCCGCCGGCTGAATCCGGCGGCTCAGGAACTATTTTTTGGTGACGACCTTTTTCTTGACGGTCCCGCGTCGCGGGCCTTTGCGGGTGCGCGAGTTGGTGTGCGTGCGCTGGCCGCGCACCGGCAAGGATTTGCGGTGCCTCAGGCCGCGATAGCAGCCGAGGTCCATCAGCCGTTTGATGCTCATGGACACCTCGGTCCGCAGCTCGCCTTCCACCTTATGCTCGCCGTCGATGACCTTGCGGATGGCGTTGATCTGGACTTCGGTCAGATCGTCGGTCTTCATGTTGGGGTCGAGGTTCAGTTGCTCGATGATTTTGCGGGAACTGGATCGACCGATCCCGTAAATGTAGGTCAACCCGATTTCGACCCGTTTGTTCCTGGGCAAGTCAACGCCCGCTATACGTGCCAAGGCTGAGGCCCTCCTTATCCTTGTCGCTGTTTGTGCCGCTTGTTTTCGCAGATCACGCGCACCACGCCCTTGCGTCGCACGATTTTACACTTGGGACAGATCTTTTTCGTGGATGCTCTGACTTTCATGCCACCCGTCTCTTTCTGGTCACCGCCGCCCCGCGCGGCGGTTCGAATCCGGCATGCACCGCCGCTTTATTTGGACCGGTAAATGATGCGCCCCCGGCTGAGGTCGTAGGGCGACAACTCCAACGTCACCTTGTCCCCCGGCAGGATCTTGATGAAGTGCATCCGCATTTTGCCGGAGATATGGGCCAGGACCCGATGCTTGTTTTCGAGTTCCACTTTGAACATGGCGTTGGGCAGGGTCTCGAGCACGACACCCTCCACCCGTATGGATTCCTCTTTGGCCATCAATCCCTCCTGCCGAACCGCCTTCGCTGCCGGCCGGCGCCGCCTAGTATCGTCCGCGCACCCGGCCGGCGCCGCCTTTCAGAAAGCCCTCGTAGTGGCGCGTCAGCATGTGGCTTTCAATCTGGGAAATCGTATCGATGGCCACGCCCACCACGATCAGGAGCGCGGTCCCGCCGAAGTAGAAGGGCACGTTGAACTGGGCGATCAGTATCGATGGCAGCACGCACACCAGCGACACATACGCAGCGCCGCCCAGCGTAATCCTCGAAAGCACCTTGTCGATATACTCGGAGGTTCGTTTTCCGGGCCGAATTCCGGGAATGAACCCCCCGGCCTTTTTCATGTTGTCGGCGACGTCGGTGGGATTGAAGGTCACCGCCGTGTAAAAATAGCAAAAGAAGAAAATGAAACCGACGTACAGCAGCTCGTAGATCACCTGCCCGGGCCGGATGGCGTCGGCGATGGCTTGCATCCACGGCACGTTGATGAAGCTCGCGATGGTCGCCGGAAACATGATGATCGAGGAGGCGAAGATCGGCGGAATGACGCCGGAGCTGTTGATCTTGAGCGGCAGGTGCGTGCTCTGGCCGCCGTACATCCGGCGGCCCACGACCCGCTTCGCGTACTGCACCGGAATGCGCCGCTGCCCCTGCTCGACGAAGATGATCACCCCCACGACCGCGATCATCAGCACCAGGATGACGATCACGAGGAACAGCCCGATCTCGCCGGTGGTCAGCAATTGGAACGTCTGCCCGATCGCCACCGGCATCCGGCAGACGATGCCCGAAAAAATGATCAGCGAAATGCCGTTGCCGATCCCGCGCTCGGTGATCTGCTCTCCCAGCCACATGATAAAGGCCGTTCCGGCGGTGAGCGTGATGACCGTCATCAGCCGGAAACTCCAGCCGGGGTGCATCACCACGGCCGCCCCGCCGGGCGCCGTCATGGTCTCCAGGCCCACCGCGATGCCGAAGCCCTGGATGATGCTCAGAACGACCGTTCCGTAGCGCGTGTACTGGGTGATCTTCTTGCGGCCCTGCTCGCCCTCTTTTTTCAGCTGCTCCAGATGCGGCACCACGACGGTCAGCAGCTGCAGTATGATCGACGAGCTGATGTAGGGCATGATCCCCAGCGCGAACACCGACAGCCGTTCCAGCGCGCCGCCCGAAAACATGTCCACCAGCCCGAGCAGGGTCCCCTTGGCCGCCGCGAAAATCGCGGCCAGCGCGCCGCTGTCCACCCCCGGGACCGGGATCTGCACGCCCACCCGATAGACGATGAGCAGGCCCAGGGTGAACAGGATGCGCTGCTTCAGCTCCGGGATCTTGAACAGGTTGGCGAACCCGCTGCCGATCATGAAGCCACCTCGACCTTACCTCCGGCGGCCTCGATTTTGGCTTTGGCCGCTCCGCTGACCAGCGCCAGCTGGACGGTCAACGGGTGCTGAATCTCCCCGTTCCCGAGCAGCTTGACGCCGTCCCAGGCGCCTTTGAGCAGTCCGGCCCGGATCAGGGCCGCCCGGTCCACCACGCTGCCGCTCTCGAAGCGTGCGAGATCGCGGATATTGACGACGGCGATCCGCTTGCGGAAGACGTTCGCAAAACCCCGCTTGGGCAGGCGCCGCTGCAGCGGCATCTGCCCGCCCTCGAACCCCGGGCTGGTCTGCCCGCCGGAACGCTGCTTGTGGCCCTTGTTGCCCCGGCCGGCGGTTTTGCCCCACCCGGAGCCCACCCCGCGTCCGACGCGCTTCACGCCCTTGCGGGAGTTGGCCGCCGGTTTGAGTTCATGCAGCTTCATGCCACCTTCTCCTCGGCCTTCACCAAATGGCTGACCTGGCGGATCATTCCGCGAATCGCGGGCGTATCCGCCAATTCCACGGTCCGGTTGAGCCGGGTCAGCCCCATGCCCCGCAGGACCTGGCGTTGTTTTTCAGGCTTGCCGATCATGCTTTTGATGAGCTTGATTTTCAAAATACCCGCCATCTCGTGTGTCCTTCCCCGCCGCGCGGCCCGGGTCCGGCCGGCCGCTCAGGCCAGCTGCTCCGCGCCGATGCCCCGGCGCCCGGCCACCTGCTCGCGGCTTTCCAGCTGCTGCAGCCCCTGCACGGTCGCGCGCACCAGGTTGTGAGGGTTGTGCGATCCGATGCACTTGGTCAAAATGTTCTGAACGCCCACCGCTTCCAGCACCGCGCGCACGGCCCCGCCGGCGATCAGTCCGGTTCCCTGGGCGGCCGGCCGGAGCATCACCTTGCCGGCGCCGAACCGTCCGAGCACTTCGAAGGGGATGGTCCCCTGGATCAGGGGAACCGTCACCATGTTCTTCTTGGCCTTTTCGACGCCCTTGCGGATCGCCTCCGGAACCTCGTTGGCCTTTCCCAGCCCGTAGCCGACCGATCCCTTGCCGTCGCCCACCACCACGATCGCGCTGAATCCAAACCGCCGACCGCCCTTGACCACCTTGGCGACCCGGTTGATGTGGACCACCTTGTCGATGAATTGCTCTTCGCCTTCCTGCTTATACAACGGCCTGCCTCCTTCACCTCGATGGGTCATCCGGAACCACCGGCCCTCTAGAACTGCAGTCCCGCCTCACGCGCACCGGCCGAGACCGCCTTCACCCGGCCGTGATACAAGAAGCCGTTGCGGTCGAACACCACCTTGGCGATGCCTTTGGCTCTGGCCCGCTCGGCGATCAGTTTGCCGACCATCACGGCTTTATCGATTTTCTTCTGGCCGGTGACCGATTCGGCCAGGGGCTTCTCCTGGCTGCTGGCCGACGCCAGGGTGCGGCCGCAGGTGTCGTCGATGATCTGGGCATAGATGTGCCGCGCGCTGCGGAAAACGGACAGCCGCGGACGTTCCTGGGTCCCCATGACTTTCTTCCGAATCCGGCGCTTGCGCCGCACCCGGGCATTGGATTGGTACTTCGCGCCCATGGTTTCTCAAAGCTCCCGTCGATGGTAGCGTTACTTGGTTCCCGTCTTACCGGCCTTCTTCTGGATGCGCTCCTCGGCGTACTTGATCCCCTTGCCTTTGTAAGGCTCCGGGGGTCTCAGCCGCCGGATCGCGGCCGCCACCCGCCCCAGTTCTTCCTTGTCGATGCCGGACAGCTTGATGATCGTATTTTTCTCCACCGCCGCGCTGACCCCGGCGGGCAGTTTGAATTCCTTCGGGGTGGAGAAGCCCAGCTGAAAGACGAGCGTCTGGCCTTTCACCTCGGCCCGGTAGCCGATCCCGTTGATCTCCAGCACCCGCTCGAAGCCTTTGGAGACTCCCGTCATCATGTTGGCGACGAGGCTGCGCGTCAGCCCCTGCAGCGCGCGGCTGGTCTTGGTCTCCATGGCCAGCCCGATGGTCACGATCCCATCGGCGATGGAGAGATCCACCGCCGGGTGGATGTCCCGGCTGAGCTTGCCTTTTTGCCCCTCGATCGTCAGCGCTCGATCCCGATAGGAAACCCGGGTGTTGGCCGGGATCGGAATTGGTTTCTTGCCCACTCGCGACATACTCTGCTCCCTTGATTGAACTCGAACGCCCCCACCGGGCCTCAGCTGACGGTGCACAGAATCTCACCGCCCACGTTTTCCTTGCGCGCCTGCTTGTCGGTCATGACCCCCCGCGAGGTCGACAGGATCGAGATCCCCATGCCGTTCAGGACGGGCTTGAGGTCTTTGCTCTTGACGTAGAACCGCCGGCCGGGCTTGCTGACACGCGTGAGCTGATGGATGGTCTCGGCCTGGCCCGGGCCGTATTTCAGATAGACCCGCAGAATCCCCTGCTTGCCGTCTTTGAGGAACTTGTAGTTCTTGATGAACCCCTCGTCCTTCAGCAGCCGGGCCACCTCGACCTTGAGTTGGGAGCCGGGAATATCGACGCTGCCGAACTTGGCCTTGGCGGCGTTGCGGATGCGCGTGAGCATGTCAGCGACGGGATCATTGATTGCCATGGTGTTCTCCTCTGTTCGCACGATCGCACCGGCCGCGGCCGGCGACGCACGGATACGGCGCGCTCGCCGGCGCACGCCGGCGGCCGGCCCTTACCAGCTCGATTTGATGACCCCCGGCAGTTTGCCCAGGGAGGCCATGTTCCGGAAGCAGATCCGGCAGATTCCGAACTTCCGCAGATAGGCCCGCGGCCGTCCGCAGATCGGGCAGCGGTTGTAGGTCCGGACCTTGAACTTGGGGGTCCGCGTTGCTTTCAGTCTGAGCGACTTCTTTGCCAAATCATCCTCCTTGAAATCCGGCCTGAACGCGTCTGGTGCAGATCGAACGGTCCTAATTAAGTGCGGAACGGCATGCCGAGCAGCCGCAGCAGCTCTCGGCCTTCCTCGTCGGTGCGTGCACTGGTGACGATGCTCACGTTCAACCCCTTGATCTGGTCGATTTTGTCGTAGTCGATTTCGGGGAAGATGATGTGCTCCTTGATTCCCAGCGCATAGTTGCCGCGGCCGTCGAAGGCTTTGCTGGATACGCCGCGGAAATCGCGCACGCGCGGCAGCGCCACGTTCACAAGCTTCTGCAGGAAATCGTACATGCGGCCGTGCCGCAGGGTCACCATGCAGCCGATGGGCATGCCTTCGCGCAGCTTGAAGGCCGCTATCGACTTCTTGGCCTTGGTCACGACCGGCTGCTGGCCGGCGATGGCCTTCAGTTCCGCGGACGCCGTTTCGAGCACTTTGATGTTCTGGATGGCGTCCCCCAGGCCCATGTTCAGCACGATCTTCTTCAGCTTCGGAACCTGCATCACGTTTCGGTACTTGAAGGCCTCGATCAGCTTGGGAACCACTTCCGTTTCGTAGCGTTTCTTCAGTTGGGACATGCTATTCCTCCGCCGGCCGCATCAGGACTCCACGGCCTCGCCGCATTTGGCGCAGGTGCGGACCTTTTTCCCATCCTCCAGGACCTGGTGCGTCACCCGCGTGGCCGCCATGCACTTGTTGCACATCAGCATGACATTGGCCCACGGGATCGGCGCTTCGGTCTCCATGATGCCGCCCTGCCGGTTCTTGGCGTTCGGCCGGGTATGGCGCTTGATGATGTTGACCTTCTCGACCAGGATGCGGTCTTTCTTGCGCAGCACCTTCAGCACCTTGCCGATCTTGCCCTTGTCCTTGCCCGTGATGACCTTGACCTTGTCATCCTTT
>Ga0114939_10003471_pt1 | contig 11031 bp, 8 predicted proteins | sample AshMeaCrysSpring_FD_87196 | JGI IMG/M metagenome (GOLD analysis project Ga0114939, IMG submission 87196) | Groundwater microbial communities from Big Spring, Nevada to study Microbial Dark Matter (Phase II) - Ash Meadows Crystal Spring | ecosystem: Environmental > Aquatic > Deep subsurface >... | reverse complement strand
TAGAGCGACAGCCAAGGCGTGACCCCGTAGCCGAGCCCCGCCATCCAGAAGGCGCTGAACTCGGCCTCGTCGTCGGTGGCGGCGCTGTAGGTCTTCCAGTCGGCGTAGTCCAACTTGAAGTAGGTGAACCCCTTGCCCGACGGCAGGGTGGCCGAGGAGGACTGCTCGATGGGCGCGCCGGGGCCCTCGAGCGAGGCGGCGCCGAGGCCGGCGACGCCGTGGTGGGCGGACGCGGGCAGCGCGGCCAGGGCAAGCGCAGCGCCGAGCGAGAGGCGATGCGTTCTCATGACTTTCTCCTGACGAACAGTGACCAGATGCCGAAGACGCCGAAGAGGACCGACAGGCCGACCGCGAACCCGCCGACCGTGCCCAGGCCGACCGCCGGCGTCGTTGCGCCGGCGTCGCCGGCAACCGCGACCGTGAAGTCGCCACCGTGGCCGTCCTCGGAGAAGACGCGCACGCGCCAGTCGCCGCCGCGGTCGGGCACGAAGGCCAGGCGCCCGTTCGCGTCGGTGCGCCCCGCAAGGAAGGGCACGGCCTCGCCGGGCCGGTAGATCTCCGCAGCCTCGTAGCTGAACGGGCTGCCGTCGGCGTAGCGGAGCTCGACGATCACGGCGCTGCCCGGCTGCGCTGTGTGGCTCAGCGCATGCGCGTGCAGCGTGCCGGCCAGCAGCGCCGCCGTCAGGGCAAGAAGGGCCCTCATTGCTCTGCACCGAGGGCGAAGGTGAGCGCCGTGGTGTGGACGACCTCGTCGGCCTCGGGACCGGCGTGCGGGGCGCGCGTGGAGGCCTGGATCAGTTGGAGGCCGCCGTGCTTGACCCGCAGGTTGAGGGCGCCGTCGCCGCCGGTCTGGCCGCGCGGCTTGCCGTCGTAGGTCACCACGGCGTCCGTCACCGGCTGGCCCTGGGCGAGCACGCGCACCGTCAGCTTGTCGCCGTCGCGCAGCGTCAGGGGGTTCTGCGCTGGAACGATCTCGAGCGGCGTGCCGAGGGGCCGGGACGCGCCCGCCCCCCAGGCCGCGACATGCTTGACGCTCTCGAAGCTCTGCCAGCTCGCCAGCGGCGAGGCGGCCTCGGTCTTCCTGACGTTCCTGGTGCCGGTCGGGGTCTTGGTCCAGTAGCCGCTCGACAACAGCACATAGACGACGGCGCAGTCGCCCTCCACCCGGACGGGGTAGCTGCTGCCGAGCCTCGCCGACCGCTGGCCGCCCTCCGCGTCCCTGCACAGCGCCGACTCGACCTGCGCCGGGGCGTAGGGAACCTGGGTCTCTCCCCCGTGCGAGACGCGCTGGGGAGGGTGTCCGTACTGGACCGTGAAGCCGCCGGGCACCGGTTCCAGCCAGAGGTCGTGCGCACCGGCCGGGGGGCTGGCTGTGCAGGCGAGGACGATCGCGGAGGAGAGAAGGGCTCGCATGGGTGTTACCGCGCTCACAAGATGAAGCGCAGAGTAACACCGTCTATAAGATAGTGATATTTAGGGGGCTTGCTTCAGCGCATGGAAATGGTCGACTCGGGTGAGTCCGAACGCGCTCAGGCCGCCAGCTCGGCAGTCCTCGCGAGGCGGCGACGCAGCGCCCGCTTCACTTCGAGGGCCACGGTCTCGAAGCCGCTGCGCAGGGCCTTGCCGACCACCCGCTCGCGGCAGCGGGAGCTGATCGACTCCCCCTGATCGATGGTCACCGTCACCGCGCAGTTGAAGGACTTGGGGTAGCCGGGCTGGCTCTCCTCGCCCAGCTCCACCAGGAGCTCGCGCAGGCTGGCCGCATGGCGACCGAGCAGCTCGTCGCGCAGTGCCTCGATCTGGCTCCTGACCTGCTGATCCAGGGCAATCAGGTCGCCACGGATTTTCGTCTCCACACAGTCTCCTTCTGTTGTCGTCAATCGAATGCGGCGCGACGCTCGCCGAACTTCGGCAGACTCCGCCTCGCCCCGGGTACCGCACTGCAGCAAGAACCCTGCCTTTGCAGCGCTTCATCCGCCGTGCCAGGGAGCTCCTCGGCGGAAATGGCGAAGCAAGCGCCGGGGCGGGGATCTGGCACAGGTTCCCCGCGCGCCTTAACGGCGGCAGGCGACGGAGGCAGGTTATCTGAAATTTGCAGTGTAATCGGCCACATGTCAAAGATTCTTATGGCATATGGAAAGAGTAGCAGGTCCGTCCTCTGCCTGCTTTCGCTCCCCCTCGTCGACATGGGGACCCGCGCCGGCGGCTGCAAGCCGACGCCCCCGTGCTCTCACCCTCCCCGCCCCGGGGCTGGGCTCGCACCCGTTCCCATGCCCCGCGAGGAGGCACGCACCTCTGCTTCGCCCTCCGACCGCAGGGCAGGCCCGGATCGAACCTTTATGCAAGTTCCTCCCACGGCCCATCAAAGATGCGAAGCCCCCCGGACGAGGCCGGACTGCAATCATCATGCATCCCCCGCTTGCATTCCCTGCACAACGTTGTATGTTGCTTTCCAGAACACGGCCGGCAAGTTATTTGCGGGTCGGATCGATCGCACGATCACACCGCCCGCGCGGCGTGCACTCTAGTGTTAATGGTTTGTTCCAGGCCAACAGGATTCGGGGTCCACACACATGTCTAAGGCATTGGATGAGATGAGCTCCAGCGAGCTGTTCGAGCTCGCGCAACGTCGTAAGCAGGAAGAGAAAGTTCGCCTGCGGGAGGCCCACAAGGAGCAGGTGGAGGAGCTGCGCGCCAAGCGCCGCGAGCTGACCGCCCGCTACAAGAAGGATCTCGCCGCAATCGATGTCGAGATCAAGGCCCTCACTGGCGGCGGGCGGGCTCCGCGAGCCCGCGGCAAGGTCAACGTCTCACAGAAGGTGCTCGACATCATCGGCGCCAAGGGCAAGGCCAGCACCGCGGACATCAAACAGGGGCTCGAGGCGGCGGGGATCGCCATCGGCAACCTGAGCCAGACGCTCGCCTACCTCAAGCGCATGGGCCGGGTGGCGTCGGCCGGGCGCGCCCAATACACCCTGGTCTGAGGCTCCGCCGGATCCACCGACCCGCGGCCGGCGGCGGCTGATCAGGCCGCCGCGGCCCGGTCCCGCTCGGGCGGGGCGCCCTCCGTCCGGGCCGGCGCGTAGCAACGCCAGGCATTGCGCCCGGTCGCCTTCGCCGCGTACATGGCCGCGTCGGCGCGCTGCACCAGCTCCTCCGCGGCGTTGCCGTCGCGCGGAAACAGGCTGATGCCGATGCTTCCCGTGACGTGCAGCTCCTGGCCGTCCAGGGTGAACGGCGCCGCAAGCGCCTCCAGCAGCTTGCCGGCCAGCGCACCGGCGTCCTCGGGCGCATGCAGCCGTTCGATCAGCAGCACGAACTCATCCCCGCCGAGGCGGGCAACCGTGTCGTCCTTGCGAATCGCGCCCGCGAGCCGCCCCGCCATCTCCTGCAGCAGCCGGTCGCCGGCGTAGTGGCCGAGCGCATCGTTGACCGACTTGAAGCCGTCGAGGTCCGTGAACAGCACCGCGAGCTGCGTGCCGTCGCGTTCGGCACGGCTGATCGCATGGCTGAGCCGATCGAGGAACAGCAGCCGATTCGGCAGGTCGGTCAGCGCGTCGTGATGGGCCAGGTGCGCGAGCTTGGCCTGGGAACGCTTGAGGCCGCTGATGTCGGAGAACACCGCGACGTAATTGATCAGCTCGCCGTCGGCGTCGCGGACCGCGTTGACGGTCAGCCACTCCGGGTAGACCTCGCCGTTCTTGCGCCGGTTCCAGATCTCCCCGCGCCAACCGCCCTCGTTCTTCAGGGCCGCCCAGAACGCCTCGTAGAAGGCCGCGTCGTGGCGATCGGAGCGCAGCAGGCTCGGCGTCCGCCCGATCGCCTCCGCGCGGTCGTAGCCGGTGATCTCGGTGAAGGCCGCGTTGACGTCGAGGATCACCCCGCGCGGGTCCGAGATGACCACGCCCTCCTCGGTGCTCGCGAACACGCTCGCGGCCTGCCGCAGGCGCTGCGCCGCGCGGTTGCGCTCGGTCACGTCCACGAAGGAGCCCATCAGACAGAGGATGCGGCCCTGGCCGTCGTGCACCAGGCTCGCACCGACCTGCGCATCGAAGCGCGAGCCGTCGCCGCGACGGGCGACAAGCTCGCCTTCCCAGCTCCCGGCGTGCAGGAGGCGCCGGCCGACCTCGACCGCCGCGGCCGGGTCGTCCCAGAACTCGCGCATCGGACGGCCCAGCACCTGGCCGGGACTGCGGTAGCCCCAGAGCCGGAGGAAGGCGTCGTTCACATAGCTGATGCGCCCGCTGCTCTCGCCCATCGCCACGGCGTTGAGGGAGGAGCCGATCGCGTACTCCATGACGCGGATGCGCTGCTCTGCGGCCTTGCGCTCCGTGACATCGCGGCAATTGAGCACGATCGCGCGCACGCACGGCTCGTCGAGCAGGTTGGTGGCCGCCACCTCGAGGTGGCGCACGCCGCCGTCGAGATGCCGCACCCGGTATTCCGCGATCCGCGGGCGGCGCGGCTGCTCGACCAGCCGCCGCAGCTCGGTGCGGGCGATCTCGAGGTCGTCCGGGTGCACCAGATGCGCGGCCCCGAGGCCTAGCAGCGCGTCCGGGCGATGACCGACGAGCCGCTCGATGGCATCGCTCGCGTAGCGCACCTCTCCCTGCGCATCGAGCAGGAGGATCGCGTCCCAGCCGCGCTGCACCAGGCGCCGGAACCGCTCCTCGCTCTCCCGCAGGGCCTGCTCGGCCGACACCCGCGCGGTGACATCCTGGACGGTCCCGAGCGAGCGCAGCGGCCGGCCGGCGGCATCGTAGAAGGTCTCGCCCCGCTCGAGCACGTGCTTGATCCGGCCGTCGGGCATTTGCAGGCGGTGCGCATGGGCATAGGCCCGGCGCTCGCGCACCGAGGCGAGATAGGCCGCGTCCACCGCCGCCCGGTCCTCCGGGTGCACCAGATCGAGAAAGGTCTGGTAGCTCGCGGGGAAGCGTGCCGGATCGATCTCGAAGATCTCGAAGATCTGCGGCGACCAGTACAGCCTGTCCGTGGTGAGATCGAGTTCCCAGCAGCCGATGCCCGCCACGCGCATCGCCTCCTCCATCCGGGCCGCATGGGCCTGAAGGTTGGCGGCAGGGGGCGGTTTACCCGGCGGGACGGCGCCGGGCTCGGGCGGTTGGGTGTCCATCGGTCCCCGCGGGATCCCGCGTTGGCCTCCGCAGCAGAAGTCATTGACCCCTCTAACGGCCGGTCCCACGGTCGCTTGAGCGGCAAGACCCCCTGTCAACCGTGGGAGCCCTCGTCCGTTGTCGCGCCCAGGGGCAACCGCCCAGACGACGAATCCCGGAGACTTCCCGATGACACGTTCCCGCCGAACCCCCATGTTGATCGCTGTCCTGGGCGCCGCCCTCGCGGGCCCCGCCTGTGCCGGGTCGGGAAACGCGGTAGTGGGTGGCGCCCTGGGCGGGGCTGCGGGCGCCCTGGTGGGCGACAGCCTGGGGGGCCGCGACGGGGCCATCGTGGGCGGCGCGCTTGGCGCGGCCCTGGGCGCCGCGGCGGGCTCGTCCTCCGGGTACGGTCGCTACTACGGACGGCCTTATTACGTCGAGCGCCGGCCGGTGTACGTGATCGAGGACCGCCCGGTGATCGTGGTCGGGCATGGGCATGGGCACAGGCACAAGCACAGGCACCACCACGGCCATTACGGCTACCGCTGGTAGCCCGCCGGAACCGCGTCGCCCGGCCCTTCAGTCGCGCGCAGCGGTGTCGGGTGCGCCGACGGCCGCGACCGCCGGGACGTCGTGCGGCAGGAGCGCCGCCAGGTCGCTGCGGTATGCCCGCAGCCGGTCGAGCAGGGCCTTGCGCTGCGTTGCGCTGAGCGAGCCGTCCAGCGCCACGATGAGAGCGATCATGCCGGTGCGCGTCGCCGCCACGTCGCGCGCGAGGTCCGCCGGCTGGCCCTCGTGGCGCACCCAACGGCTCACCAGGTAGCGCTCGATCTCGGCGGCGCCCGCGCGCCCCTGCAGGAGCGCCAGCAGCCCGTCGGTGCGCGACACGCGGTAGGCGTGCCAGCGGTCGGCGACGTCCGGCCAGGCGCGGGTCAGCTCGACAACGCGCTCGCGCTGGGCCGCCGTCAGGTCGCCGGTCCAGTGGGCAAGCTGCCTGCGCGCCGTCTTCGCGCGCCTTGCCGACCGCTTCTCCGCCCCGGGCAGGACATAGTCCGCCGCATAGTCCGCATCCCCGGCGCGCAGCCGCTCCGTCAGTCGGGCGCGCTGCGCCTCGTCCAGATCGGCGAGCACCACGGCGATCGCCGGCGCCGTGCCGCGCACCAGGTCCGCGGCCAGCGCCTGGACGCGGGAAAGCAGGGACTCCACCTCCGCCGTCGTCAGGCCGTCCGCAGCCGCCGCCTGCGCCCGATCGAGCAGCGCGACATAGGCCGGCAGCTCGCGCGCGCGGTGCTGCGCGAGGCGGTCGCGCAAGGCGGCTTCGAGCCGCGCCCGCTGCGCCGGACGAAGCGGCACGAAACTCTCCGCCTGGTGCAGCAGCCACAGATCCGCGTGTTGGTAGGCGAGGCCGACCAGGCTGCAGCCGCCGAGCAGCAGGAGCAGCGCCGAGGCGAGCGCAAGACGCCAGACGGATGGGCGCGAAGCAGCGGCGACCCGCCGGCGGGTCAGCGTGAAGGCAACCATGCGCACATCATGGCAGCGGAGCGGCGGCCGGAAAACCGCGCTGCCCGCACGGGGAGGGTGGTGCCCGGGGCCGGACTCGAACCGGCACGGATTGCTCCAGCGAATTTTAAGTCCGCTGCGTCTACCGATTTCGCCACCCGGGCGGGACGGGGCGAGGCAAGCCTATCAAAGCGGCGACGTCAGAGCCCGAGCTCGCGCCAGCGGCGCTCGATGCGCTGCACCGAGACCGGGTGGGCGGTGCCGAGCTCCTGCGCGAACAGCGACACGCGCAGTTCCTCGAGCAGCCAGCGGATCTCGTCGAGACGGCCGTCCGCCCGCCCGGCGCGCTCGGCCTGCGCCGCGCGCTCGCGCCACTGCGCGTCGATCGCCGCCATCTCGCCCATGCGCTGCTGATCGCGCGTCACGCCGAACTGCAGCTTCTCGAGCCGCTTCGCGAGCGCGCCGAGGTAGCGCGGGAGCTCGACGAGCCGCTCCCACGGGGTCCCGAGCAGGAAGCCGCGCCACACGAGTCGGTCGAGCTGGGCCTGCGCGTCGCGCGCGCTCGGCAGCCACGCCGGCGGGATGCGCCCCGCGAGCGCCTGGCGCACGGCCTGGTAGGGCCCGAGGATCGCCGCCGCGAGCGCGCCGGCCTCCTGCACGACGGCGGGCAGGCGATCCCGCCCCGCGGCAAAACAGGCCTCGAACGCGTCGCGATCGCGCGGCAGCGGGCCGGCGCCGAGAAAGGCCCGGTCGAGGATCAGCCCGGTCAGCTCGTCGGCGAGCTCCTGATTGGCGCCCCCCGCCGCGGGTCGCGGCGCCTTCGCGTACTGCAGCCGCATCCGCTCGAGCCCGGGCAGTCCCTGCTTCATCTCGCGCAGCTCGCGCCCGAGCCGCAGCGCGAGCAGCCGGCGCAGCCCCGCGCGGTGCGCGGCCAGGGCACGGTCCGCCGCGTCCAGCACCTCGACCGCCACGCTGTCGCCGCGATCGATCAGCGCGGGATAGCCGCGCAGCCGGACGCCGCTGCGCGCGATCTCGACCGTCTCGGGCAGCGCCTCGATGGCAAAGTCCCTGAGCCCGTCGCGCTCGATCCCGGCACGCGGCAGCCGCCGGGCCATCGCGCCGCCGATCGCGTGGCGCCGCTTGAGCGCCGGAAGGTCCCGGCCGGCCTCGATCGTGGCCCCCGTCTCGTCCACCACGCGAAAGCGCATGCGCAGGAAATCGGGCAGCGCGCTCTCGTCCCAGGCGTCCTCCGGCACGCGCACCCCGACGCGCCGGGACAGCTCCGCCCCCAGCGCCTGGACGAGCGGCGTGTCGCACGCGCGCAGCGCTCGCCGGCAGTGCGCGGCGACGTCCGGCACCGGTACGAAGTGCCGGCGCAGCGCCTTGGGCAGCGCGCGGATCAGCGCGACGATCTTTTCCTCGAGCAGGCCGGGCACCAGCCAGCTCGTCCGGCCCTCGCCGACCTGCGCGAGGACCTCCACCGGCACGACCAGCGTCACGCCGTCGGCGGCGTCCCCCGGCTCGAAGCGGTACTCGAAGGGCAGCGCGAGCCCGTCGAGGTCGAGGTGGTCGGGGAACTGGGCCGCGTCGCTGTCGAGCGGCTGGCGCAGCAGGTCCTCGAGGCGCAGGTGCAGACGCTTGGGCTGCGTGGCGCTCGCCTGCCGCAGCCACTGCTCGAACTGCGGCGTCGCGTAGACGCCCTCGGGCACGCGCACCGCGTAGAACGCGTAGAGCGCCTCCTCGTCGACCAGGATGTCGCGCCGCCGCGACTTGGCCTCGAGGTCGTGCACGGTGGCGATGAGCTCCTGGTTGTGCCGCCAGAAGGGCGCGCGCGTCTCGAAGTCCCCGTCCACCAGCGCCGAGCGCAGGAAGATCTCGCGCGCCTGCGCGGGGTCGATTGGGCCGAAGTTCACCTTGCGCCGCGGCACCAGCGTGAGGCCGAACAGGCTCACCTTCTCGTAGGCGGCGACCTGGCCCCTGCCCTTCTCCCAGTGCGGCTCGGACCAGCTGCGGCTCACCAGATGGCCGGCCGCGGCCTCAATCCACTCGGGCTCGGTGCGCGCCACCGTGCGCGCGTAGAGCTTCGTGGTCTCGACCAGCTCGGCGGCCATCACCCACTTCGGCGGCTTCGGGTGCAGCCCCGAGCCGGGAAAGACGTGGAAGCGCAGACCGCGCGGTGCGAGAAACTCGCGCGTCTTGCCCTGCTCGCGGCAGCCGACCTGCGACAGCAGGCCCGTGAGCAGCGCGCGGTGCACCTGCTCGTAGGTCGCCTCGGCCGCGTCCTCGCGTAGCCCCATCTCGTGCAGCTCCCCGCGCAGCTGCTGATGGATGTCGTGCCACTCGAGGACCCGGTTGGGCGAGAGGAACTGCGCCTGGCAGAGCTCGCGGAACTTGCGCTTTGAGAGGTGGGCGCGTTGCGCCTCGAGGAAGCCCCACAGCTTCAGAAACCCCATGAAATCGGACTGCTCGTCGCGGTGCAGCGCGTGCGCCTGGTCGGCGAGCTGCTGGCGCTCGAGCGGGCGCTCGCGCGGATCCTGCACCGAGAGTGCGGCGGCGATGACCAGCACCTCCCGCAGGCAGCGCCCCTGCGCGGCCGCGAGAACCATCCGGCCGATGCGCGGATCGACGGGCAGGCGCGCGATCTGCCGACCGAGGCGGGTGACGTGGCGCTCGCGGTCGACCGCGCCGATCTCCTCGAGCAGCCGATAGCCGTCGCGCACCGTGCGCGGGTCCGGCGGGTCGAGGAAGGGGAACTGGCCGACGTCGCCGAAGCCGAGGATCTTCATCTGCAGGATCACGGCGGCGAGGTTGGTGCGCAGGATCTCGGGTTCGGTGTAGTCGGCGCGCGCGGCAAAGTCCTCCTCATCGTAGAGGCGGATGCACACCCCCTCGGCGACGCGTCCGCAGCGGCCCTTGCGCTGCTCCGCGCTCGCCTTCGCGATGCGCTCCACCGGCAGGCGCTGCACCTTGGCGCGCGGGCTGTAGCGGCTGATGCGGGCGTAGCCGGCGTCGATCACGTGGCGGATGCCGGGCACCGTGAGCGAGGTCTCGGCGACGTTGGTCGCGAGCACGATGCGGCGCCGACCCGACGGCTGGAAGATCCGCGCCTGCTCTGCCGGACCCTGACGCGCATAGAGCGGCAGCACCTCGGTGAGCGGCAGGCGGTGCTTGCGCAGCGTCTCGGCGGTCTCGCGGATCTCGCGCTCGCCCGAGAGGAACACGAGGATGTCGCCGCGGCTCGCGTCCGAAAGCTCGTCGACGGCCGCGACGAGCGCCGCCTGCATCGCGTCGTCGCGCTCGGCCGCGCCGGGCTCGGCCGGCGGCCGGTAGCGCACCTCGACCGGGTAGGTGCGGCCAGAGACCTCGACGATCGGCGCATCGCCGAAGTGGCGCGAGAAGCGCCCGGGGTCGATGGTCGCCGAGGTGATGACGACGCGCAGCTCGGGGCGCTTGGGCAGCAGCAGCTTGAGGTAGCCGAGGAGGAAGTCGACGTTCAGGCTGCGCTCGTGGGCCTCGTCGACGATCAGCGTGTCGTACTCGGCGAGGAAGCGGTCGCGCTGGATCTCCGCGAGCAGGATGCCGTCGGTCATCAGCTTGACGCTGGTCTCCGGCGCCACGTGGTCGCGGAAGCGGACCTTGTAGCCGACAGTGGTCCCGAGCGCGCGGCCCAGCTCCGCGGCGATGCGACCGGCCAGGCTGCGCGCGGCGAGGCGCCGCGGCTGGGTGTGGCCGATGCGGCCGTGGAGGCCGCGCCCCTGCGCGAGACAGAGCTTGGGCAGCTGCGTCGATTTGCCCGAGCCGGTCTCGCCGCACAGCACGATCACCGGGTGCTGCGTGATGAGGGAACCGATGCGCTCGACGTGTTCCGTGATCGGCAGCTCGGGGGGAAAGGCAGGGATCGGCAGGCGCTCGCGCCGCAGCGCGACGACGGCCTGCGAGCGCGCGATGGCCTCGCTCAGCTCCGCGAGCGGGGCGGCGACGTCCTCACCGCGGCGGGCGAGCGTGGCGAGACCGCGCAGTCGCCGGCCGAGCCGATGCCGGTCGGCCAGCAGGCAGTCATCGAGGACGGCGGGATCGGGAAGGCGTGTATTCACAGGGGTCAGACCCCTCGAGCGCGATCAAAGGCGACATCGCGCCGTGGACGGCGCTCCTACCAACCTCTGCACCGGCAGTGCCCGGTAGGAGCGACCTCCCGGTCGCGATCAAAGGCGCCATCGCGCCGTGGACGGCGCTCCTACCAACCTCTGCACCGGCACTGCCCGGTAGGAGCGACCTCCCGGTCGCGATCACAGGCGTCATCGCGCCGTGGACGGCGCTCCTACCAACCTCTGCACCGGCACTGCCCGGTAGGAGCGACCTCCTGGTCGCGATCACAGGCGACTTCGCGCCGTGGACGGCGCTCCTACCCAATTCTGCACCG